>Ga0114977_10002970_pt1 | contig 10892 bp, 3 predicted proteins | sample S_130805_MF_Meta_FD_87026 | JGI IMG/M metagenome (GOLD analysis project Ga0114977, IMG submission 87026) | Freshwater microbial communities from Lake Simoncouche, Canada to study carbon cycling - S_130805_MF_MetaG | ecosystem: Environmental > Aquatic > Freshwater > Lake | place: Lake...
ACATCCTCGACGGCGCGAACTTTCTCTCCGCGGGGCTGTTCGATGCGGGCCCCTACGCCGGGGCTGCCGGCGGCGGGAGCGGCCCCGTCGCGGCCGTGCCCGAGCCGGCCACCCTCACGCTCCTGGCCGCGGGCCTGCTCGCTGCCGCGGCGACATGCCTTCGAAGGGCCGGCCCTGGGACCTCGAAGCCGTCACCGGGCTGACGCGGAATGGGGCGGTCATCGAGCCGGACGAGCTCGACGGCGGCAGCCGACCGCGAGCCCCGCGGCCATGAGCCCCGCGAGCCCCAGCGCCGCCGGCTCCGGCACCGCGACCACGCCGCCGGCTGCGGCCTGAGGCCCATACTGGCCCGCGTCGAACAGACCGGTGCTCATGAAGTCGGCGGCGTCGAGGATGTCCACGACGCCGTCGTAGGTGAAGTCGCCCTGAATCCAGGCGGCGGCCGTCCCGGCGTCGAACTTTCCGCCCGCCGCGAAGTTGGCCGCATCGAGGATGTCGACCGTCCCATCCACGTTGGTGTCGCCCGGCGCCGCGTACGACACGGTCAGCGAGCCGTCCCCATTGGCCACCCAGCCCAGTGCCCGCGGCAGGCCCGTCGCGACCTGCGTGGCCACCGCCGTCGAGCGGATGCCGGGACCGTTCCACGCCCCGCCGTTGCGGCCTGCGAGGAGGTCGGCAAGCAGCGCCGCCGTCGTCATGCCGCCGGCCGCGATCGTCACGCTGCCGGCACCGAGATCGAGCGCGCCGCCGGCCGACTCGTCGATGGCGAGGCTCGTGAGGCTGCTCGCGGTGGGCGTGGCCGTCGCGAGCTGCACGCCCCCCGCCGACACCACCAGCCCCGCCCCGGCGAGGCTCGGCACACTCATGACGCCGGGCCCAGCCTTCGTGATCGTCCTGCCGGTCGCGGTGATGCCCCCCGCGAAGGAGATCGAGGCCGACCCGCTCGCCACCGTGAACGTGGCCGCGTCGGCGAGCACGAGCGGGGCGTTGACCACATGGCTGCCGCTCGCCACGGTGAGCGTGGCGGAACCCGACAGGGCGTCGAGGGTGAGGGTGCGCGTGCCGGAGAGGACGTAGCCCTTCGGGCTGTCGAACGTGACGTCTTGCACGGAGAGCGGCACGTCGAGCGTGACGGTCCGCCGAGCGGTGATCACGTCGCCGAACGTGGCGATCGCCCACGCCGACGTGGGCCGGGCGCCCCGCCAGTTCAGAAAGTTCGCCGCGCCGTCGTCGGCATCCGGATACCAGACCGCCTGGGCCGAAAGGGAGTTGAGGTAGTTCTCGAGGTTCGTGTAGCCATTGCCCGCGACCGAGCCGTTGTTGTCGGCGACGTTCGGATTCGTGCCCCGCCGCGTCTCCCAGGCGTTCGGCATGCCGTCGCCGTCGGTGTCCCAGCCGGCGGGCCTCGTGGTCACGCTGCCGCTCGTCAGCGAGGCCCACTCGGCGGCGTTCGGGGCGGTGATCGGCGCGGTGCCGGTGAACGTAAGCACGGTGTCGATGATCCGCCTGTCGATCGGGCTGCGGGCCCAGGGCATGGCGCCCGCCGTGGCGATCGCCTGGGCGTAGGCATCGTCGGCGGTGGCGGGCGTGGCGTCGGGATAGGCGAACCGCGTGGCCCGCCGATCCGCCGTGGCCAAGGGGGAATAGGTGCCGCTCTGCGACTGCTGAAACATCCCCCAGCCCGTGTCGGTGCCGTCGCGGATGATCGTGGAGTTGGAATCGATCTTGTTGCCATCCTGGTAGATACCCACGGCGAGCGGTGACGTGTTCATTTCCTTGAGAAACGCGGTGTTCCGCCGGGCCGGATTCGACGAGTTGTTGACGGGCACCGGACCGGCGACGAGGTAGTTGCCGACGTAGTTCATGTTGAGGTACTGGGTGTTGACGTCGGCGCCGGCGATGTAGCCCGCCCGGTCGGCCCAGTTGTAGATCACGTTGTTCTGGAACTCGAAGTCGAGGGTCATGCCGTTGTAGGTGCCCGGCCGCGGATTGCGGCTCTGCTGGTTGGCGAACAGGTTTTGGTTGTAGGAGATCTGCGAGTTGACGGTCGGCCGGATCAGGGCGCCGTAGGCGTGAGTCGCCGTGAGCGCCTCGGCCATGATCGAGTCCTGCACGGTCACGTTCGTGGCCGTCTGGGTGGCGCTGATCACCTCGTCCTCGCTCCAGCAGCCCGACACGTTGCTCACGAAAATGTCGTGCGTGTTGCCCGTGCCCTTGATGCTCAGCGCATCGTCGCCGGCCCCAGTGCCCTTCCGGATGGCGATGTGCTGGAAAATGATGTCGTGCGTGGGCGTGGCGGCGCTGTTGCCGGTGATCTGCACGGTGTTGCCGATGATCGTCACCAGGCCGGGGGCGGTCTGGCCGGCCACGGTGACGCGGCGGATGTCCTTGAGGTCGAGCGTGGCGCTCGTGCCGGAGGAGAGGTCGATCGTGCCGGCCACGTCGAACACGATCGTGCGGCCGGCAGCCGGCACGTTCTTGGAATAGAGGCCGTAGAAGAGCGACCCGGGGATCGCGTGCGCCGGATCGTTGGCCAACGTGGTGACGTGATAGACATCGCCCCCACGGCCGCCGACGGCGGTGGCGCCGAAGCCCGTCGCGTTCGGCACGGCCGGGATCGCGCGGGCGGTGCCGGCGGCGACAGCGGCCGCGGCCGCCGCAAAGCAGAGGATACGGGCGGTCGGATGGATCATGGCGACTTGCCGGAAGTGATGTGGACGACGATCCTGACGATACCGCTACCGGCGGGAGGCTCCACGTTCCGATTCGTGCAGATCTCCTCCCGCCCCGGCCTCGACGGCCCCGAGGTCGGGGGCCGAACCCGCAAAGGGCAGGCCCAGATCGCCGCCCGCGTCGATCACCGCCCCGCCCCGCCGCGGCGTGGCGAAGCCGGCGGCGGGCAGGCTGCCGTCGGCGGACCGCTCCGCGGCCGCGAGGGCCGCGTCGAGGCCCGTGAACTCGTCCGCCGTCAGCGTCGACACGTATTTCCCCTTCTTCTTCGGATTGGGGTCGGGCTTCCAGGAGTTGCCGCGGCAGACGACATCGGCGTCGAACTCCACGCCTGATTTCGATCGGGTCGGGGCGAACGACACGCAGTTCTCCAGCACGTGGGCCGCCTTCTTGAACTGGAAGTTCGTGCGGTTGCCCCAGGCGGTGCAGTGCTGGAGCGTGATCGGCGCGGTGTTGTTGTTGTCCTCGAAGCCGTTGCCCGAGCCGAACGGATGGTCGAAGGCCACGCAGCGGCGGACGAGATGCGAGGCCGGCTTGTCCTGGCCGCCGAGCTTGAAGCCATTGCCGTCGCCCTGGTAACTCCCCTCCACCTCGAACAGGCCGGGGTCGCCGTTGTGCCAGGCCCAGCACGCCTCGAGCGTCACCGGGAACGTGGTCATGAAGAGATCCCAGCCGTCGTCGGCGTTTTCCCAGGCCCGGCAGCCGACGAACGAGTTGCCGGGGCCGGGAAAGAGTTTGCAGGCGAAGCCGTCGGCGTTCTCGCCCTTCGTGCGGGCGTCGAAGTTGCGGTAGGAGTCGCAGTTGACCACCGTGTTGTGGGCCGCGAGCGTGCCGTCGTTCTTCGACTTCTTGGCGAGGCCGATCTGCAGGCCGCTGTCGCCGTTGTGATGAAACACGCACCGCTCGACGCGGTTGTGGCTGCCCTCGATCTTGAGCCCGTTGTCGGCCGCGTGGCGGATCTCGAGCCCCCCGAGCATCCAGTGGTCGCCGGTGAGGAACAGGCCCCGCGAAGCCGCCCGCTGCTTCTCGTCGGCCGCCGTGACGCCCGCGAACTCGAGTACCGGCTTCGCGCCGGGGGCCGCCTGGAGCCGCAGCGGCTGGTCCGCCGTGCCGGAGCCGGAGAGCAGGATCGTCTGCCGGCAGGGAAACACGCCGTCGTGCAGCAGGATCGTGTCGCCCGGTCGAACCCGATCGACCGCCGCCGCCACGCTTGCCAGCGGTGCCCGCTCGGTGCCGGCTGCGCCGTCCTCGCCGTCGGGGGCGACGTGGAGCACGGCGGCCGGGGCGAGCGGCCCGGCCAGCATGATGGCGACGGCCAGTGGAGCGACGCGCGTGAGTCGGCGAGCGGCCGCGAAGGCCGCGGCTCCGAGGGCGAGCAGCGTGAGACCGGCGGGCTCCGGCACGGAGGCGATGGGGGCGCTGGCGGCGAGCGTGGGCACGAACGGCCCCTGATCGAAGAGGCTCGTGCCCAGGAGGTCGGCGGCGTCGAGGATGTCCACCACGCCGTCGTAGTTGAAGTCGCCCTGGCTCCAGACGGACGGCTGAGCGTTGTCGAACGTGCCCGCCGAGATGAAGTTGGCGGCGTCGAGGATGTCGATCTGGCCGTCCACGTTCGTGTCGCCGGGAGCGGTGTAGGCGGTCGAGAAGGAGCCGCCGTCGTTCGCGATCCAGCCGACCGCCCGCAGGCTCCCGCCGGCGAGGTCGCTGGCGGCGGCCGCCGACGTGATGCCGCTGGTGCCGGTCCAGGTGCCGTCGCCGCGGCCGGCGAGCAGGGCGGCGACAAGCGAATCCTGCGTGATCCCCGCCGCCGCGATCTCGAGCCGGCCCACGCCGAGCTCCAGGCGGCCGGCCACGGCGAACTGCGACGTGGCGATCGTCGTGGCGGCCGTCGACGACAGCCGTGCGAGGCCGCCTGCCGCAATCACGAGCGACGGCGTCTGCATCGACAGGCCCGGGTCCACGGCGAGCGTGCCGGTGGCGAGCACCGCGACGGGACTCGCCGCCACCGCCGCCGCATGGCCCACCTGGAGCGTGCCCGCCGCGACCGACGTCGTGCCTGAGAACGCGGTGGCCCCGGTGAGCCGCAGGGTGCCGCCGTTCACCGCGACCGCCACCCGGCGGGTTCCGCCGCCGAGCGTGTCGCGGATCGTGCCGGCATAGGTGGAGCTGCCGGTCACGGTGAGCACGGCATCCTGGGTCGTGGAGCTGTTGCCGATCACGGCCGCGCCGGCCCCCTGGGCGATGCCTGCGACCGACTGGCCGAAGCCGGCGAGATCGAACGTGCCCGAGCCGCTCGTGCCAATCGTGAGCGTGGCCCCAGTCGCCAGGCCGTTGCTGCGACCGAGTTTCACGGTGCCCGCCATCACATCGAGCCCGGTGTAGGTCCCACCGCCTCCGAACGTGACGGTGCCCGTGCGGACGCTCACCCGCGCGGCTCCCTGCACCGCGACGGGTGAGTTGACGACGATCTCGCCGCCGCCCGACGAGCCGAACATCCCGCCGCTCGCCGGCGCCGAGAAGATGGTGATCGTGCCTCCGGCGAGGATGCCGCGGCCGGGTCCGTCGTAGTGGATCACGCCGCCGTCGGCGGCCCCGGTCGGGGCGTTGACGAGCAGGCCGTTGGCGAGCGTGGCGCTGCCGGTGAGCACGAGGCGGCGGGCCGATCCGGTGATCGTCACCACGCCCGTGCCGAGGGCGTCGGTCGCGGCGGCGACGAGCGTGCCGCCGCGGAGCGAGGTGCCGCCCGAGTAGTTGCTCGCTCCCGCGAACCGCTGCGTGCCCGAGCCCGTCTTCGTGATGGCCAGCGACTGGCCGGTGCCCTGCGTGAGCAGGCCGGAGAAGTCGCCGCTGGCGTCGCCGTTGCCGAGCGTGAGCGTCCGCGCGGTGTTGATGGTGGTCGTCACGGTGCCGGCACCGTCGAGGCCGTTGATCGTGTGGCTGTTGCCGTAGAGATCCAGCGTGGCCCCGGCGGCCACGGTCACGTCTCCCCTGCCGGTGCCCGTCGGCAGCGCGCCGGCCGTCACCAGGAACAGCGAGCCGCCGCTCACGAGCGTGTCACCGGAATAGCTCTTGGCCGCGCCGAACAGCCGCCACGTGCCGGGGCCCGACTTCACGAGCGTGGTCCGTCCGGAAGCCGGATCCGGGATTCCGGCCGTGATGTTGTTGAACGACGTGGCCGAGCCCGAGAGCGTGAAGGTCCGGTCGCCCGTGCCCGACATCACGATGTCGGCGGTGCCGCCGAGCACGAGGTTGCCCGATCCGTGCCGCTCGAGCGTGCCGCCATTGGCGGTGACGGTGAAGCCGCGATCGATCGTGACGGCGGCGCCTGTGTATTGCAGGGTGCCGCCGTCGAGGACGAGGCTGGCCGGATCGGCGCTGGACTGACCGATGCCGCTCGCGGTGCCGCCGTTGGCCAGCGTGCTCACCGAGAGCACGCCGCCGGAGATCCTGGTGACGCCGGTGTAGGTGCTGGAGCCGCCCCCCAGCACCAGCATGCCGGCGCCGACCTTCGTGAGCCCGGTCATTCCCGGCGTGGTGAACACGCCGTCGGCGATCGTGCCGCTGAAGGTGGTGCTCGCGCCGTTGGCCCCGACCACGTACGTCACGAGGCCGGAGTCGTTGGTCGAGCCCTGAAGCTTCGTCGCGGTGCCGCCGGCGAGCGAGCCGAGGGCCACGTTGGTGGCGAAGGCGGTGCGGATCGTGGCGGTGCTCGAGCCGAGATCGAACCGTGCCGTGCCGCTGCCAAGCGCCGCGGTGGAGTTGAGCCGCACGTTGCCGGTGGTGGCGTTGAAGTCGACCGTGCCGGTGAAACCGGTGAAGCCGCCGGCCAGCGTCAGGTTGCTGTTGCCCGAGGCCGAGGTCGCGATCGCGAGCCGCACGCTCGACCCGCCGGTGATCGGGCCATTGAGCGTGATTCCGCCGGCGGTGAGCGTGCCGCTCGACAGCATCGCGATCGGCGTGGCGATGCCCGACACCGACCCGAAGGTCACGTTCCCACCGGCGAGGGTGAGGCTGCCGCTGCCGATCGCCGCCACGTGGTTCACCGCCAGCGTGCCGGCCGCCACCCGCACGCCCCCGGTCATGGTGTTGGAGCCGGAGAGCGCCAGCGTGCCGGCGGCATTTTTCGTGAGGCCGCCGCTGCCCGAGATCACGCCGCTCCAGGTGCCGCTGAAGCCGTTGGTGAACAGCGTGCCGCCGCCCGCTCCCAGGACCGTGGCCACCGAGACATCCGGCGCGGCGCTGAACTGCACGGTGCCGCCGTTCCAGTCGAACCGGCCCTGGGCCGATCCAGGCCTCACGTAGGCCGCCTGCAGCGTGCCGCCGGCCAGCGTGAGGATGCCGCTGGTGGGAGTTCCCCCGGACGTTCCGCCGAGGACGAGCTCGCCTGCCGCCACGGCCCCCGAGGTGAGGGTGAGCGTGCCCGCCGCGCCGCTGCCCACGTGCAGCCGTTCGAACACGTCGAGCGTGCCGCCGCTGACGGTCACCTGTGAGGCGGTGGTGCCGCCGATCGCGAGCCGCCGCGTCAGTCCCTGGCCCGAGGCGATCGTGGTCGTCCCGGTCACCGTGGCTGCGGTGGCGAACGTGGGCAGCCCGCCCGACCAGTTCGCGGCGGTTCCCCAAGTGCCGCTGGTGGCCGTCCACTGGGTCGTCGTCTCGTTCGCCCCCAGCTCGTTGAGATAGAGCTCCAGGTTCGTGTAGCCGCCCGAGAGTGTCCGCCAGTCGGTGCCGCTCGTGGCATTCAGGCCGCGAGAACGTTCCCAGCCGTCCGGCATGCCGTCGTTGTCGCTGTCGGCGAGTCGGCCGAAGGCGATCCGCGGGCTGGCGAAGGTGGGAAACAGGTCGGTGTCGCGCAGGATCACTCCGCCGAGCGTGCCGTAGCTGAGCACTTCCTGCATGATCCGGGTATCGACTTCATCGCGGGTGATCGTGGGGCCCGCGTTCTGCGCCACGTGCGCCACCGCCTGCTGCGCCGTCATCGAGGCGGCGGTCGGAAAGGCGAACGGGGTGGCGGCCACCGTCGCTCCCGGATAACTGGTGATCAGGCTGCCGTCGAGCACGCCGTTGCGGTTGGCATCGACCCAGTTGTCGCTGCCGTAGATCTCGAACTGTGGAGTGCCCGAGGCGAACGGGGAACTGCCATCAACCGGTCCCTCGATGAAGTAGTTGCCGATCGCGTTGGCATGCGAGTTCATGTTGACGGTGTCGCCCATGATGTAGCCCGCCGTCTCGTAGCCGTACACCACGTTGTTGATGTATTCGTTCTCGCCGCGGACCTTGGGATTCCGGGTCACGTTGTCGGCGAACAGGCTCTTGATGACGCTGAACCGGCTGCCCTCCCCGAGCGTCATCAGGCCGCCGGCGCTGTGGCCGAGGCGGTCGAGCCCCTGCGCGACCACCGTGTTTTGGATGGTGATGTTGTCGATGGTTTCGCCGGTGGCGGGGTTCATGGAGAACGTTTCGTCCACGCCCCACGTCACCGACATGTGATCGAAGATGATGTTGGAGCCACGGGAGAGGTTCACGCTGTCTTCGCGGGTGCCCGCCTCGCCCTTGCGGACCGCGATGTAGCGGCTGATGGTGTTGTTGGCGCCCGTGAAGGCGACGCGGTCGCCGTACAGGGCGAACCCGCCGGGGGCCGTCTGGCCAGCGATCGTGACGTTGCTGGCGACCACCGCGACGCTCCCGAGCGTGACCACCCCGCCGACGTCGAACACCACGAACCGGTTCGACTGGCTGACGGCGTCGCGGAACGACCCCGCGCCGGTGTCGTTGAGATTCGTGACGCGATAGACCGAGGCGCTCGCCAGGTTCGTGCGGGCTCCGCTGGCGAAGCGGCCGAAGCCCTCGGCCTCGGGGAACGCCACCACCTGCGCCGGCGCGGAGAACCCCCATGCGGCCAGCGCGGCCGTCACGCAGGTCACGAGGGTGGCTCGGAGCGGGCGGTTCACGAACTGGGCCATCGGGTTTCGGGGAGGAGCGGGTGGAGTATCTCCGCCCATTCGGCCGCGGGGCCTCCGCTCTCTGTTACGCGGATCGAGGGTACGTCGGTTCGGATCAGCGCTACAACCGCGGCTTGGCGTCAGAGAACACCATCTTGGCGTGCCGATCCGTCGCCGCGCACGGATTGGGTGGTAACTGCAGAAAACGGAATACCGCATTCCGTGGCGGTGGCGTAGACTGCAGCAGTTCACGAGGGGGTATGCGTTCTGCGAGCGGAATCGTGTTCCGCCGTATTTTTCGAGGAGGTTCACGGCCATGGCGTATGTACTTCGCGTTTCCATGATCTGCCTGCTGGCCGTGGCCAGCGAGTCTGTCATGGCCCAGACCTTGTCGTCGGTGTTTACCGACAACTTCCTGAATGGCAGCACCACGGGAACGACGAGTATTCCCGGTGGCACGCCGACGGCGAGCTTCACGAGCTACAACATCGCGTCCACGAAGAACGCCACCGCCAGTGCCATCTCCTCCGGCACGCTGCGGATGACGTTCGCCGCCACGACGTCGGGCTTCGCTGAGACGCAGGCGGTGTTCAGTTCGACGCCCGTGACGCTCGCCAGCCTCGGCGACGCGATCAACCTCCGCTACACGTTCGTCAACACCAGCAACGTTCTCAGCGGCACCGGGGCCACGAACGGCTCCTGCTACCTCTGGACGGGGCTCTACAACACCGGCACGCCCGCCACGACGCCGCTCACCACCCTGGCGAACTCCGGCCTCAACGCCACCGGCACGACGGGCAACGTGACCGGTGGTGTGCAGGGCTGGCAGGGTTACGTCCAGCGGATCGCGGGCGTGGGCGGCACCACGCAGAGCCTGACGCGGCCGGCCCAGACGGGCACGACCTCTGCAAACCAGGATCTGATCGGCAACAACGTCGGCGGCGGAGCCTTCAACAGTCCGACCGGCACGACGCTGACGGCCTCGGGCAGCACCCAGGGGTTGGCCAGCCAGCTCGTGGTCGGCGGCACCTACACCATGGACTACACGCTGACGCTGGTGGACTCGTCCACCCTGAGCGTGCGGTCGTTCCTTTACGACGGCAGCGGGACGGCCGGGTCGGTGCTCGTCTCCCAGACCCGGCTGGCTGTATCCGGCAGCACGTTTCTCACCAGCCAGTTTTCCGGTCTCGCCTTTGGCGTCCGCTACAGCGGCTCGTCCGCCGGTCCGATCACGATGGATGTCACCTCGCTCTCGATCCGAGCGACCAATGCCCCCACCCCGCCCCCCCCGTCCGGCATCACGATCAACGTGGCGAGTGGCACGCAGACGCAGACGGCCGCCGGCTATCCGCTGCTCTCGGGCTCGCAGCCCCTTGCGAAGACCGGCGCCGGCACGCTCGTCGTAGACAAGGCCAACACGATCACCGGTTCCACGAGCGTGCAGGGTGGACGGCTCCAACTGGCCAACGGTGCGGCGCTCGGCTCGAGCAAGGTCGTGCCGCTCGCGGGCGGCACGGTCACGCTGTCGCCCTCCCTGCAGACGACCGTGGGCGGGCTGGCGCCGAGCGCCGGTGGCTTGGTGGACGTGGGCAGCGGCCTGGTGACTGTCGCGTCCGGGCTGTCGGCCAGCAACATGGTCGCGGCGATCGTGACGGGACTCGGTGACGGCAGCTGGAACGGCGCGAGCGGGATCACCTCGAGCGTGGCGGCCGCCAGCGGCGGCGACCGGACGGTGGGCTGGCTCGACAACGGCGACGGCACGGTCACGTTTGGGTTCGCGGCGTCAGGCGACACGAACCTCGACTGGCAGGTGGACATCATCGATGCCGCCAACTTTCTGGCTGGCGGCAAGTTCGACAGCGGCAGCCCGGCGACCTGGAACGAGGGCGACTTTACCTACGACGGCGTGGTCGACATCCTGGACGCCGCGAGCTTCCTCTCCAACGGCTTGTTCGATGCTGGCGCATACAACACGCCGGCAGGGTCGGCCGGCTCCATCGCCGCCGTGCCTGAGCCCGCGTCGCTCGCCCTGCTCGCCGTGGCTGCGGCCTGCGGCCTGCGGCTCCGCCGGCGTCGGAGCTGAGCCGGGACACGGGTTGAAAGTGGGTGCAGGCGTTTAGAAGTGGGTGCAGGTTTTCAACCTGCACAGAAGTGGGTGCAGGTTTTTAACCTGCACAGGCAGTGAGAGAGGGCGCTGGGTTCCGCAGGTTACAAACCTGCGGC
>Ga0114977_10002971_pt1 | contig 10891 bp, 7 predicted proteins | sample S_130805_MF_Meta_FD_87026 | JGI IMG/M metagenome (GOLD analysis project Ga0114977, IMG submission 87026) | Freshwater microbial communities from Lake Simoncouche, Canada to study carbon cycling - S_130805_MF_MetaG | ecosystem: Environmental > Aquatic > Freshwater > Lake | place: Lake...
CTCGCTCACGGCCACGGCCACGCTCTTCGTGCGGCGGGTGATCGCGGCCGCCGCCCAGTGCCGGGCGCCGAGCCCCTTCGACACCGACACGTTCTCCGCCGAGGCGTCGATGTAGCGGGCCGCGGCCTCGACCGTGCCGTCGGGACCGATCACGAAGGCGCCGTCGAGCTGCGCGATCTCCTTGAGGCCCTCACGCACCCGCGGGTCGGTGAGCCGCCGCTCGGCGCGGCTGTAGCCGCGGACGGGATCGAAGCCGGCGGAGTGGCTCGACTGCACCACCTTGCGGGTGTCGCCCACCACGAACAGGGTCCCGACCGGCTTGCCCTCGCGGCCCTCGCGGCCGATCTCCACGGCCAGGTCCACGACGAGCTTGAGCGTCTCGAGGGGCACCTTCGTCTCGAGGTTGCGGAGGTCGCGGACGGTGAGCTGCCCGAGGTGCTCGGCCAGGCGGAGGAGGCTCACCGAGTCGATCGTGCCCGCCTCGAAGCCGCTGTAGACGGCCACGACCTGGGCCTCCGGCGCCACCATCTCCGCCGCCACGCACTCCAGCAGCGCCTGCGCGAGCCGCTCGTGCACCGGCAGACCGGCGACGTCGAGCGTCACCTGCTTCATGCCGTGGTCCACCGCGCCGGCGAGATGGGCCGCGTCGTCCGCCGCCACGAGCACCGGCCCGGAGTGGGCGAGCTCGCGGATCCGCGCCCAGTCGAGCCGCTCCTCGACCAGAAGCAGGATCGCCTCGGCCGTGGTCGACTCGAACAGCCGAACGGCCGTCTCGAGCAACCGTTCGAGTTGTGGAGTGACGTCGGCGGCGGACATGAACCCGCTCCCTGCAAACCGTGGGCCGCGGGTCGAGAAGGCCGCCCCGAAAGGACGGCACGCACGCGGCACCCCGCCGCGGAAGCGTACGCGGGGGCCGGGAGTCGTTCAAGGACGCCGCCTCAGCGCCGCGTCGTCGAACCCTCGGCCTTGCCGGCGGACGACTCGGGCTTGTCGGCGATCAGCGCCGGCTGCTCGCCCGCCTTCATCGAGCCGCTGTAGGCGGCGATGCCGCCCGGCAGCACGGTGCCCCAGGCCCGCTCCTGATAGATGTTGAGGGCGTGCAGCGCGTGGCCCAGCGGACCGATCTTCCATTCCCGTGACGGCTCGCTCAGCAGCGCCCCGCAGAGGAACTCGGCGGCCGCCACGACCCGAGATTCGTAGAGTCGTTCCTGGTCGAGCGACGACACCAGCCACTCCAGGATGTGCCCCGTGGTCTGGATCTTGCGGTCAATGTCGTCCTCGCGGTCGGCCGGATACTTGAACCACTCGGTGCTGAAGGAGCCGTCGCCGTTCTGGAGCTTCGTGAGGGCGAAGTTCTGGTAGTCGCGGACGTACTTGTCGGCCCGCAGGTAGGGGCCGTCGAGCTCCCCCGTGGCCCGCAGCCGCCGCTGGCAGCCGTAGGCCAGGCCGTAGAGGCGGTGCGTGCCGCCGCACGGCGCGCCGCGAATCGGCTGGACGATCTCCTCCTCGACGAGTCGAGGGAGCGACCACTTCTCGCCGTCGCGGCTGGTCCAGGTGGCGTCGGTGGGGAGGTAGTGCGCCAGCGCGATCAGGGCGAACGTCAACTCCGTGTTCGCCTTGCAGGAGAGCTTCTCCTCCTCGATGAGGTCGGTCACCGTGAAGTTTTTGCCCTGCACCGTGAGCGGCGAGTTGGCGGCGACGCGGCACTGCGCGAGGATCGCGAGATACTGTGCCGAGTGGCCCTGCACGCCCACGCCCTTGAGGGCGACGACCCGGTCGTCGACCGCGGCGAGCATCACCTGCCCGCGGCAGCGGCCGCCCATGTTCGACCAGCCGATCGCGCTCGCGAGGTCACCCGACGGACCGCCGACGCGGATCTGCGTGGGGATGCCGAAGGCGATGAAGCCGTGCATCACCTCCCAGGGCGTGTTCTGGGCCGTATTGAGCGGCCGCCGTTGGTAGGTGGCGAGCGTCTGGGCGATCCGGCCGCGGAGCCGTTCGAAGCGGCGCGTCTTCGGCGGCGGGGCGCCGGTGGCCTGCAGGCGGGTGACGACCAGCGGCGGCGTCTGCCGCTTCGCCGTCGCCGCCGGAGCGACGACCGCCGTCTGCGGCCGCGCCGGCTTCGGCTTGGGCTTGTAGGCGGGATTGGTGGCGTCATCCACCACCTTGGTGGCGACGGTCTTCAGCTGGGAACCCATGGCCACCGCGTCGTTCCACGAGGGAGCGCGGGCCGCGCCGGCCGGAACGGCCGCGGCCGCAGGGGTGGCCGGCGCCGACTTCTTCCGCTTCTTGGCCGCCAGCCGCTCGGCCTCTTCCTGACTCGGCGGCTGCGGGAGCGGGATGAAGGCCGGCGTGGGCTCGACCTTCTTGATGATGCTCTCGAGGAACCGGCCGGGGCGGCCGCGGGTGGGCGGTGCGGCGGAGCCCGACTGATCGCCGACCGTGGCCACGCAGCAGGCCGCCAGCACCACCGGGAGCAGGCTCGACCACCCACCGGGTGTCGTCCGTGCGGCAGGCACGGACGGACGGGCCGCCGGCATCGTGGCGTGGTGGTTGGGCATGTCGGGCTGCGGTCGGGGCTGGGAACGCGGTCGTGTGTTCGGGGTATCGACCGCCCCGCCGCGCGAATCATGGCCACCGACACCATGGCCCCGAGGGTCGGGGCAGATTACCGTCTTGCGCCAGCCCTCCCCCCTTCACAGCGAGCCGCCGCAAACTCAGAAGAGCTTGCGAAACTCTTCGGCGATCGACCACTCGGCCGAGGAGCCGGCCGGATCAGCCGCCCACTCCCGCCATTTGTTGACGTCGTCGCCGAGATCCCGGCCGCTCACCTTTTTGAGCGCGCCGACCGCCCGATACTGGACCGCCGGATCGGAATCCTCAAGGGCCTTCGCCAAGACCGGCACGGCCTCCTTGTCGCCCAGTTCGCCCAGCTCCCGCAGGGCGCGGAGCCGGACGTCGATTTCTCGGTCGGTGCGATACCGCGTGGCAAGGTGCTCGACCGCCTCGGGGCCGCCCCGCTTCCGCCAGGCGGTGCAGGCTGCTATCCGCACCCGCTCGTCCGGATCCTCCAGGGCACCGGCGCAGATCGCTGTGGCTGCCGGCGTCTCGAAGTCGGCAGCCATGTCGAGGATCGCGCTCCGCACGCGGGCATCGTGCTCCCCGAGGATCTCCTCGGCGAGTTTCCGCGTGAACTCGACCTGATCGGCGTGACTGCCGGCCTTCGCCCTCTTGCCGTCGGCCGCGATCTCCTCGATCCGCTGGTCGGCGGTGGAGCCATATTTCCGCTCCTCGGCGAGCGTCTTCTCGCTCGTTGTGAGCTTCTTCCAGGCCCTGCAGCCGGTGAGCGGCAGGCAGGCCGCAATCACGGCGAGCCACGCCGCGGCATTCCAACCGCTGAGATTCATTCGACGCATGGCGACCATCTCCGGGGGCCGCGGAGACTAGCGACGGCTCGACGGCCGGTGAAGGCCAGCCGGCGGGAATGCCCTTCCCTTCCGGCCGCCGACCTGCTTGCATTCGGTCAGCCCGCTCCAGGCGTCAACCAGCAGGTTCCGGATGTCGCCCCGCATGCCTCGTCTGCCCGTGTTTCCAGCCCTCGCGGTCGCGTTGGCCGGCTGGGCGGCCGCCGCGGAGGCCCCCTCGGCCCCAGCCGCCCGGCTCGAGCAGGTGACCGTCCGCGGCCCGGGCGGCCTCCGCACCCTGGCCGGCGAGGTGGTCGTCGAGGCGGTGGACGGCGGCATGCTCCTCGAACTCCCCGACCAGCGGTATGAGCTCGTGCAGCCGGCGGCGGTCGTGTCGCGGGAGCGGCGCGCCGAGCCGCAAGAGGGCGACACGCCCCGCGAACTCGGGCGGCGGATCGTCGCCGAACTGCCTCCCGGCTTCGACGTGCACGTCACCCGGCACTACGTGGTCTGCTTCGACACCTCGCGCGACTACGCAAAGTGGTGTGCCGCCCTCTTCGAACGGCTCCACGACGCCTTCGGCAACTTCTGGACGAAGGCGGGGCTCGAGATCGTCGATCCGCCGCGGCCGCTGGTGGTCGTGATCTTCGCCGACCGCGCGGCCTACGAGGCCCATGCCGCGGGTGATCTCGGGGCGGCGGCCGATCGCGTCGTCGGCTACTACAACCTCCTCTCCAACCGCGTCACCACCTTCGATCTCACCGGTACCGACGGCCTGTCGCGGACGCGCGGCGGCACGGCGGCGCAGGTCATGGCCAGCCCCGCCGCCGCGGGCCTCGTCGCGACGCTCGTGCACGAGGCCACGCATCAGATGGCCTTCAACAGCGGCATGCACCGCCGGCTCGCCCCCGTGCCGCTCTGGCTGAGCGAGGGCATCGCGACCTACTTCGAGACTCCCGAACTCGACAGCGATCGGGGCTGGCGGGGTATCGGGGCGATCAACCGGCCGCGGCTCGACCGCTTCCTGGCCACGCATCGCCGCGGCGACGTGGCGGCGCTCGTGGCCTCCGACGACCGGTTTCGCTCGGCCGACGCCCCGCTCGACGCCTACGCCGCCGCCTGGGCGCTGACCCGGCACCTGGCCGAGACCCGCAAGCGGGAGTTCATCGACTACCTCCGCAGTCAGGCCGCCAAGCAGCCGCTCGCCGACGACACGCCGGAGGCGCGGCGGCGCGACTTCGAGGCGGCGTTCGGGGCAACGCCGGAGGCGCTCGAAGCCGACGTCGTGAAGGCGATGGCGCGGCTCGCGTCGCGTCCCGCGCGGTAGCGCGGCAGTGGTACATTGTCGGCGTCAGGAGTCCCTTCCTCGTCAGCCCCGGAGGCCCGCAGCCATGACCCTCACGAGCCGTTCTTCCGCCGCCCGTCCCGTCAGCCGGCGATCGTTCCTCGAGGGCTCGGTCGCCCTGGCCGCGGCGGCCGCGCTGCCGGGCGGGGCGTTCGCCGCCGGGAGCGACCGGATCCGCATCGGGCTGGTGGGCTGCGGCGGCCGGGGCGTGGGGGCCGCTGCCCAGGCGCTGGCAGCCGACGAGGGCGTGGTGATCGCGGCGCTCGGCGACCGATTCGCCGACCAGCTCGCCGCCGCCACGGCAACGCTCGCCGCCTCCTGCGGCAGCCGCTTCGCCCCAGCCGGACTGTTTCACGGCCCAGAGGCCGCTGACCTCGTGATCGCCGCCGATCTCGATGCGGTGATCCTGGCCACGCCCCCGGGATGCCGCCCCGCCGAAATCGCCCGGGCCGTCGAGGCCGGACGGCACATCTATGCCGAGGCCCCGCTGGGGGTCGATGCCGCCGGCGTGCGGACTGCGGCCGCAGCCATCGAGGCGGGCCGGCGGCGTGGTCTCTCGCTGGCGTCGGGCCTGCAGTCGCGGCACCTGCCGGCGGTCTGCGAGACGGTGGCCGCGGTCGCGGCCGGATGCGTCGGCCGGCCGCTGCGGGGCGTGGTGATCCATCATCTCGGCCTCCCCTGGATGCGGCCGGTGCAGCCGGGCTGGTCGGCCGACGAGGCGCGGCTTCGCAACTGGATCGGCGACGAGCGACTCTCGGGGGGCGGCTTCCTGCACCACCTCGTGCACGCGCTCGACCGCTGCTCCTGGGCGCTCGGCGAGCCGACGCCGCTCGAGGCCTCGGCCGTCCTGCCACCCGCTCCCCTGCCCTCCCCGCCGGTCCGCGGCGCCGCGGCGACGGCGCGGATCGCCTTCGCCGACGGCACCACGCTGGAGGCCGGCGTCGTCCGCCGCGCAGGCATCGAGGATCGCATCGAGGAGGTGATCGAGGGCAGCCTGGGCCGCGCGGATCTCCGGCGCGGCACGGTCGCGGGCGCCGCGGTGCCGGCGGCCGGGGCGGTCCATGGCGGCGGCCATGCCGCCTGCATCGCCTCGTTCATCGCCTCGCTCCGGGGCGGCCCGGCTCGTGCCGACCTCGCCACCGCCTGCCGGAGCACCATGCTGGCCGTGATGGCCCGGACGGCGGTCGCCACCGGCGCGCCGGTGGCCTGGCACGATCTCTGGCAGGCAGCCCCGGCTCCGCGGTCCGCACGACCGGTACAATCGTCATGGGTGTGAACAGGCCATCGCGGCCGAGACGATGAGTGGGCCGATGCCCGGCAGCAGCGGGCGCGGGGAGGGATGCGAACGATGGCGAACACGAACCCCACGGTCTACCGGCTGAGCATCGCGCTCATCGTGTTCGTGCTGCTGACGTTCATTCTCACGATCACGACCTACCTGTTCTTCAAGCAGCGGACCGACGAGCAGGCCCGGGCGCGGGCGGCGGAGAAGTCGGCCTCCGAGAAACAGGAGGCGCTCCTCACCTCGCAGCAGGAGACCCAGAAACTCCGCGAGATCATCGGCGCCGCGGAGGGGTCCACCCTCGAGACGATCGAGACCGACCTCAACAACCTGTTCACGAAGGACTTCGCCGGATTCAACGAGGAGCCGAAGTCCTACGGCCGGCTCGTGGGCTGGCTCCGCGACCAGTTTCGCAACAAGGACCAGGCGGTCCAGTCGGCGAAGACCGACCAGGAGCGGACGAAGAAGGAGACCGATCAGCAGCTCGCCGCGGCGCGGGAGCAGCAGAAGGCCGCCGAGCAGGCGAAGACGGCGACCGAGTCCAAGCGGCAGCAGCAGGAGCAGGACTTCCAGGCGCGCTGGACGGGTCACGAGGCCGAGCAGACGAAGCTCCAGGAGCAGAAGGAGACGGCCGAGAAGCGGGCCGACCGGCTCGAACTCCTGATCCGCGAGATCGCCTCCGGCGGCCAGTATCTCCCCGCGAACCGCCAGAAGGACTTCACGGCGAAGGAGTCGGCCGAAGACCGGCTGAGCCTGATCTACGGCGAGCTTCGCGAGCGGGCGCGGGTGATCGACGAGCAGAACCGCCTCCTCGCCACCCTGCGTGTGGCCGACCGCGAGCTACAGCAGACCGTGCTCGCCGCCACGCCGAAGGACGACCGCATCGACGGGTTCGACGGCCGGGTGATCTCGGTGGACGAGCGGGAGCGGAGCGTGCTCGTGTCGTGTTCATCCACGCGGGGAATCCGTCCGGGCATGATCCTCCACGTGTTCGAGCCGGACGACGAGCGGCCGCAGGCGGGCGACCGCAAGGGCGTGGTCGAGGTGACCGCGGTCGAGGGACCGGCGCTGCTCCGGGCCACGATCCGGCGGGATTCGACAGGGTCGCCGATCCTCGCCGGCGACGGCGTGGCCACGAGCCTCTGGGCGGCCGGCAAGGCCCCGGAGGTGGTGATCGTGGGCTGGGTGAACATCGACGATGCGGGGGCCAACGACCGCGAGCAGCTCGCCGAGCTGGTGCGGCGGGCCGGCGGCCGCGTGGTCGATGCCGTCACGCCGATGACGGCGATGGTGGTCGACGGCGGCAAGCCGCCGCCGGAGCGCGGTGAGGCGGGCTTCGCGGAGGAGGCTCGGCGGCAGGTCCGCAACCTTGCCACCGCCAAGCAGTATGGCGTGCGCGTGGTCGGCCTCGACGCGCTGCTCGACATGCTGGGCCTCTCGAAGGCGGCGCTCTCCTCCAACGGCCTGCCGCGGGCCGAGGCGCGGTAGCCCACGCGGCGTGCCTGGCCCCGGCCTGCCCGTGCGGCGGCGTTCGTGGCATACTCTGACCGGCCGGCGGGGTTGCGTCGTCGGCATTCCCCGTCGGAGGCCGTGCCTGTGTTCGCCGCGCTCGTTCGTCGTCTACCCCGCCGTGCCGCGGGGATCGCCCTCAGCCACCTCGTCGTCTGCTTGGTGATCACCGCCGGCACGTGCTCCAGCGGAGTCGTCCGCGGCGACGAGCCGGGCGTGCCCCTCTTCGACGGCACGTCGCTGGCGGGCTGGGAGGGCAAGCCTGAGTTCTGGCGGGTCGAGGACGGCGCGATCGTCGGCGAGACCACCGCCGACAATCCCACCACGGGCAACACCTTCCTGATCTGGCGACAGGGGCTCGTGGACGACTTCGAGCTCACGCTCCGCTACCGGATCACGGGCACCCCGAAGGCCAACAGCGGCATCCAGTATCGCAGCCAGGATTTCGGTGAGTTCGTCGTCGGGGGCTACCAGGGCGACTTCGAGGCGGGCACGAACTACTCGGGGATCGTCTACGAGGAGAAGGGCCGCGGCATCCTCTGCCAGCGCGGGCAGCGGATCACGATCGCCGCCGACGGCGCCAAGGTTGCCGGCGAGCCGATCGGCGACACCGCCGAACTCCAGAAGGTGATCAAGCCGGGCGAGTGGAACGACTACCGGATCGTCGCCCGCGGCCCGAAGCTCCAGCACTTCATCAACGGCCAGCTGATGTCGGAGCTGCTCGACGAGCAGGCCGACAAGCGGTCCCTGCAGGGCGTGCTCGCGCTCCAGGTGCACGCCGGCCCGCCGATGAAGGTGGAGTTCAAGGACATCCGGCTCCAGCGGCTGAAGCTCAGCGACGGCCGCAAGAAGCTCGTGCTGGTGGCCGGCCGTGCGAGCCACGGGCCCGGCGAGCACGAGCATCGGGCCGGCACGCTCCTTGTGGAGAAGTGCCTCGACGCCCACTTCTCCCGGGCCGCGCTGCCGCAGCTCCTCACCGAAACCTACACCGGCGGCTGGCCGGCCGACCCGACCGCCTTCGACAACGCCGACGCTATCTTCTTCTACGCCGACGGCGGCAACGGCCATCCGGTGCTGCAGAGCAACCGGCTGGCGCAGGTGGATGCCCTGGCGAAGCGGGGCGTGGGCATCGCCTGCCTGCACTACGCCGTGGAAGTGCCCAAGGAGAAGGGCGGCCCCGAGTTTCTCACCTGGCTCGGCGGCTACTTCGAGCCGCACTGGTCGGTGAACCCGCACTGGAAGCTCGCCCAGACCGAGCTCGCCCAGGGCCATCCGATCACCCGCGGGGTGAAGCCCTTCGAGACCGACGACGAGTGGTACTACCACATGAGGTTCCGCGACCCTCCGGAAGGCCTGACGCTGATCCTCACCGCCGTGCCCCCCGACGCCACCCGCGAGAAGCCTGACGGCCCGCACTCGAACAACCCGACGGTCCGCGCCGGCAAGGGGAGCCGCGAGGCGCTCGCCTGGGCCTCCGAGCGGCCGGGCGGCGGCCGCGGCTTCGGCTGCACCGGCGCCCACTTCCACCGCAACTGGGCCCACGACGACTTCCGCACGATGATGCTCAACGCCCTGGCCTGGACGGCCGGCGTCGAGGTGCCCGCGGAGGGCGTGGCCTCCAGCGTGTCGGCCGACGACATGGCGGCCAACCTGGACGACAAGTCGGCGAAGAAGTGAACCCCTGAGGAGAATCTGCGATGCCCATGCTCAACGTCGAAGGACAAGGCTCGTTCGAGGTGCCGGCCGGCAAACGGCTGGTCAACGCCCTGGCGGACGAGTGCGGCACCGACCAACTCCATGCCTGCGGCGGCGTGGCCCGCTGCACGACCTGCCGCGTGGAGTTCGTGGCGGGCGAGCCCGCGGCGCGGACGCAGGCCGAGAAGGACGTGCTCGCGGCGAAGGGCGTCACCACGCCCGGCGTGCGACTCTCCTGCCAGATCACCTGCGACGCCGACATGACGGTGCGGCTGGTGAGCCGGTTCGAGGGCTCGGGACGGAAGGATTGTGGCGGACGCTGTGCTGACGAGATCCAGCCGCCACCGCAGTGGGCGTGACGTCGGCCGATCCAGTGGGTGCAGGTTTGTGATCTGCACATGCACCACGCCCGACCTCGACTCCCCGCAGGTTGAAAACCTGCGGCCACTTTTTCTGAAGTGGGTGCAGGTTTGGAATCTGCACATGCACCACGCCCGACCTGGACTCCCCGCAGGTTGAAAACCTGCGGCCACTTTTTCCGAAGTGGGTGCAGGTTTTCAACCTGCACTCCGCCGCTCCGCGGCGAACATCCGCTCCACGATGCCGGCGATGTCGGTCATCGCGAGCGACTCGGCATCGGTCACGTCCGACCGCGATGCGATGAAGATCGTCTCGTGGGGATGGGCCGGATCGACCGCCCCGTGCGAGCCCTTCACGAGCGACGCATCGAGCGGGATCGTGATCTGCGGCAGCCGGGTGCGGTCGAGGTGCAGCTCGAGTGGGTCGTAGCCCGGCTTGCGGTGGATGTCGATCGTGCGGGCGAAGGCCGGAGCTCGGGCGTCGTCGAGCCAGTAGAAGTAGGTCTGCCACGAATCGAGCGCGCTCTCGATGACGACGTCGCCGCAGCGGTGGGCCTGCCGCGGTTCGTCCGCCGCCACGAGGCCCGCCGCGACGAGTTCCTCGCCCATCAGCACGCGGCCCACCCCTGCCCTGCCCTGAAACAGCCCGGCCACCGTCGCCGCGTCGGCCGGATCGCGGAGATAAACGTGCCCCACCTGGTGGTCGGCGAGCGTCCAGGCCCGGCTCGCGGCGAGGTCGAGGATCTCCCCCTCCGCGGTGTCGCGGACGGCGAGCAGGCCCGCCTCGCGGAGGATGCGGTTGGGATGGAGGGCGTGCGACACCGGTCGGATCCGATACTCGCCCGCCACGAGCACGGTGAGGTTGTCGCAGCCCACGATCTCCGCAAAGCCGTCGATGAGCGTGCCGATCTCGGCGTCGAGTTCGCCGCAGGCGGCGTAGGCCGGCGGGCTGTCGGGGCCGGTGCGCTGCGAGGCGTAGTCGAGGTGCGGCAGGTAGACGACGGCAAACTGCGGAGCCGCCGGTCGCGACGCCTCGACGAAGCTCCGCGCGATCCACCGTGATGACTCGATGCCCGCCACCGGACCCCAGAACTTGTGCAAGGGAAACTCACCGAGCGTCTCGCGCAGCGTCGCGTAGAGCGGCTCCGGATTCGTGTGGCACCACATCGTCTCGCTGCCGTCGGGGTTGTGTTTCGGCGCGGGCAGGCCGACGAGGTCGGCGGTGGCGTGCTTCGACTGAAGCAGAAACCAGGCCGCGGTCCGCAGGCCGGGGTGGGCGGCCGCGAGCCGGTCCCAG
>Ga0114977_10002972_pt1 | contig 10890 bp, 5 predicted proteins | sample S_130805_MF_Meta_FD_87026 | JGI IMG/M metagenome (GOLD analysis project Ga0114977, IMG submission 87026) | Freshwater microbial communities from Lake Simoncouche, Canada to study carbon cycling - S_130805_MF_MetaG | ecosystem: Environmental > Aquatic > Freshwater > Lake | place: Lake...
CCAGGGATGCTGCTTTGCGTAGAACCTGTAGTGCGTTGTGTCGAAGCTGTGCGCGCAATGGATCCGCGACCAGCCGAAGTCTTGCTGCTCACCCCGCAAGGCAAACGGCTTGATCAACCGATGGTCGAGAGTCTTGCACCTAAAGGGCGATTGATTCTGCTATGTGGTCGCTACGAAGGATTCGATCAGCGGGTGATCGATATCCTTGAACCGACCGAACTGAGCGTCGGTGACTTTGTGCTCAATGGTGGGGAAGTAGCGGCGATGATTGTCGTCGATGCTGCTGTTCGGCTTATTCCCGGCGTTCTCGGCGATGAGCAAAGCAGTTGGGATGATTCGTTCTCACGCGGTAACCGTTTGCTTGAGTTCCCGCAGTACACTCGTCCACCGGAGTTTCGCGAACATCGAGTTCCCGAGATCCTCTTAAGCGGTGACCACGGCAAGATCGCGCAGTGGCGAGCCGAGCAGTCCTTGCTAAAGACCCAGCAGCGGCGAAGCGATTTGTTGCCGCCAGAGCCTCCTCGGCAATAGGGCGATAGCCCAGGACTGGCGGACACCGGAGTGCTCGCGCACTTCCGCTTGGGTTGGCTCACCGGAGTGCTTGCGCACTTCCGCTTGGGTTGGGATTGGCTATTTCAATTCCATTCGATCGAATCAAAGGATTCGATCACTAGCCCAGCGTAGTCGCTTGGAAGCGGAACATTGTTGGGGCGAAGACACGCGACGACTTGCATCCCCGCTTGGCTCGCCGCTTGGATCTCAGCATAGACATCGGTGAAGAAGACGATTTGTTCCGGTGGCAAACCGATGTCTTTAGCGATCGTCAAGTAACTCGCAGCTTCCTTCTTCGATCCCGACGTCGTGTCGTAGTGTTTGCTAAAGAGGCTCGTTAAGTCCCCTTCGGTGCTGTGACCGAAGAACAACTGTTGAGCAAGAATGCTTCCTGAAGAGTAGATACGCAGATCCACGCCAGCTTGCCGCCATCGCTTCAACGCATCAACCACATCGGCAAAAACCTCTGCTTGCAACGCCCCGGATCGAAAACCGGATTCCCAGACGACACCTTGCAAGGCTTTGAGTCCCGTGGTCTTGCTATCGCGATCCATCAGCGAGTGGACGCAAGCGACGACGGCTGAGATTTGATCTGCCTGGGTCGCTTGGGCGTGCCAAGGAGCCGCGTCGGGAGGATAGGAAGCGTCGGCGGCAAGGTTCGCTAAGATCGAACGCATGCCGGTGGAATCCCAGTGGCTTTCTAAGTAGCTTCGAACATGTTCCCGAACGTATGGAAACATCACGTCATAGACAAAGCGGATGTCTGCCAAAGTCCCTTCGATGTCCAAAAGAGCGCAACGACCTTGTAGAGTCGTCTTGGAGAATGTCATAGTCTCGGATTCCCAACGTGAGGATGAAGCAAAGCAGGGGTGCGTTCGGGAAGGGTGGCTTACGAGGGGATAATCGAAGCGGATGTCGATGGAGCGGACTTCGATATGTCTCGAGGTCCGAAGCACATCGGGCTGAATTCCCCATGGACACCTTGTTCGACGTAATGCGGGGTCCAACCCGTGACGTCTTCAAAGAACCGGATGCATCGGATTCGTCGATCATCGCAAAGGTTAAACCAATGCTTCATCCCACATGGAACGTTGATCATGTCTCCGCTTTCGACCGTCACGCTGAAGACCGGTCCACCTTCGGGGTGCAAGTGGAACACACCTTTGCCTTCGACAGTAAAACGGACTTCGTCCTCCGAGTGCGTGTGCTCTTTGTTGAACTTCGCAAGCATCGCATCGAGGTTGGGGGTTTCCGAATGGACATTGATTACGTCGGCGGTAAGGAAACCACCTGCGGCTTTTACTTTTTCGATTTCCGGAGCGTACTCGTTGAGGATGTCTGCATCGCTAGCGGTTGGGGACAAACGGCCTGCAACTTGCCAGTGTTCGTACCAAATGCCGAAGGGCTTCAGGAAATTCGAGATCTCGGCTGCATCGGTCAGCTGACGGTTTTCGCTGGGGATATGTACAGTGGCCATGAAACATTTGGCTCCAGGAGGAAAGGAAAGAAGCAAACCAATCGCAAGTCTCTATGGTAGCCCACCAAAGCGATTCGTTCAAAGCTTGCAGCGAAAAGGGCTTCGAGCTGCGGAAGAAAAATTCCCCCTTTTTTTCCGAATTCTTCAGCGAGTGACCAGAGGTGTCACGCTCATCGCGATTCTAAGGGCATAGCAACTGCGAGGTCAGCAATCGCGATCGATCAGTTGCCATCGCAGTCCACCGCGAACGAAGCAGCGTTCAACGAAGTACCAGAGAAGTAACGGATAGCAAGGAGCAAGAAATGTCAGCGATCGCCTTCGGAATCAATCCAAGCGTTACCGGCCGACCAAGCGTTACCGGCCAATTCGTGCAGCACACCTTTGACTGGGATGCTCCCGCCCCAAGCATCGTTCTTACGGTTAAGCCAGCGGCAGTTGCAACCGCATCGAGTGCAGCAGTAGCTTCTAGTGCTGTTGCACCTGCGAGTGCTGCCGCTGAATCAAGCATTGCTAGAACGACGATGGCCGGGTCCAAGCCGCACCAAACCGCGCGACGCGGTAAGTGCGAGCATGTCGGTTCCGTGATGGGGACGGTTCTAGCCAAGTACGGACTGGGCGTCGATGACTTGCTCCGAGCAATCGAAGAGCAACGCGCCGCAGCCCCAAAACCTCGATAATAGGGAACTACTACCGTGCAACCGGTTCTGCTTCCTGGATCCAAGCTCCGAGTTCGGGGTGGATCACAAGAATCGCAAAGCGAGAGACTGTTGACCAATCCTCAGTGCTGAGCGTGGCATAATCAAAGATGCCTCGCAAGTCGCTATAGCCATCTTTGTAGAACCGAACCGAACCGTCGTTATGCTTGGCGTAGACCTTGATGTAAGCTCCCTCAAGAGGATGCTTGTTCGCTGCCGAGAGAACTTGCAACCGTCCTAGCGGGGCGGTGAGGTTTACGTTCAAGGAATTCGAATACACCGGCAAGCTTCGGGTGATACCACCGGAGACGACTTCAAGAATCATATTGCGGTTCTTGAGCTCGTCAGGAATCTTCCACTCGGACTTTTCCCAAGCACCAGCCTTCGCGACCGGGAATTTCTGAGTGCGATTCGGTTCGATCACCGCCGAGCGGCTTTGATTTTGTCCCATGAATGGATTGCGGCTGAACATCAACTCGACATCGACGAAGTAGACGTTGACGTCAAAGCTTTCGATGTTTCGATGTTGGATCCAGAATTGTCCATCTTTCGAAGTCAGTTCTAGGCCAGGTAGCTTGGCTGCTCCGGATGCCAGTGCAGCTTCGCGGCCACCTTCGAGCTCCCGTTCGGCATCGCTACGATAGGTAGGATCGCTGCCTGTTTCGGCATCTTCTGGTTTGCTTGCCACTTTACCCGCTGTGGCGTTTTGCAGCTCTTCGCGTTCGCGGAGTTGATCGGCGATTTGAGCAAACCAACCATTCCAACGTGGGACAGGGTAAGCTGCATACTTCGTTGCGATCGCTTTGGCTTTATCCCAAGCGCCGGTTCGCATGGCGAAGTAGGCGTCGAAGTAATCGTACTGCATCTGAGCTTCGGTCGTCTCTTTTCCGGTCAATAAGCTCGCTCGATCGACTCGCTTGAAGTTTGCTACAGCTTCTTCGACTCGGTTTTGGATCAACTGGTAGTAGACCAAGGATAACCGTTGTCGCGGTGCAATCTTGGGCTCGTAAGCCAACATCTGAAGCCACGATTGATATTGAGTGGCTAATCCATCATTGAGGATCTTCCATTCTTTCCCAAGTCGATGAGAGCGAGCCACGACGATGGGTCGGAAGTCGAGGTGTTCGATACGCAAGCGTGACTCTTGATCGACATCCATCACGGAGCAATGGAAGACAGGCGAGACAGCATTGACGATCACATCGTTAGCCTCGAGAAACTCCTTCAACCGCTTTGCTTCGCGGTGAGCCAAGCTGTAGCCCCAGAGGACAGGATTGTACATTCCAATCCGATCGAGTTTATCGAGGATTGCGGTCCAGAATCCCTTATCTTTCATCCGCCAAGCGATCAGCCCCAGATCGATCTTAGCGACATTGACTCGATCGAGAGCCTCAAGGACTTGGTCATTGCTACCCCAAGCAGCGATATATTCCCATGATGCGTCATCGAGGTTCAAAGGTGCATCGAGAACTTTTACTGGTTCAGATTGCACGTGAGCCAAGTATTTCCCTGCGCTGGAAGCGCGAGCACCGTAGTGTTGGAATTCACCTGCGGAAGGGAAGTAAAAGACGTGAGAGGTCTCTTGGGTGGAGAAAGGAGCAAGCTGGAAGTCACGCACAGTGACACTACGGCCTGCTTCTAAAGGAATCGCCCCTTGAGGAATCTGCATCAAGATTTGCACGCGCATCGGGTTTCCGGTTGGGTTCGTCAGTACTACGCGATCGCGGTAAGGAACACCGATAACCAGTTCTTGTCGTTTGACCGCCGGTGCCGTAGTGTCAGCATTCGCTAGATAGAGATTTTCGCTCAACAGGACTTTGGAGGATTCTGATTTAGGATCAACCGCAGATTGTGCTGCTGCATTGTTGGCATCAGCGGGATTTGCTGCGTTCTGAGGATTTGCATTCGGGTCGATCGCAACAATACCTTGGACGTATGCCAGAGTCTTGCCGGAGTGTTGGTAAATCCAACGTCCATTTTCAATCTTCAGCTCGCCTGCTTTGCTTTCGAGCGGCAAATCCATGAAGGAAAGAGCCAGCAAGGCTTCGTTGCTGCTGCGTGCTGCGAAGTGAAGGTTCTCGGAGAGTGCTCCAGGAGGAAGTTTAAGTGTGTCGACCCAGAACGGGTTCGGGGTGACCAAACTTGCGTTTTGATTTCCGAGCAGGACTTGGTCGAACTGTGACTCTGCCCATTTGCGAGTAGGTGCGAGCGGTTCGAAGAGTTGGATTTGTTGTCCTAGCTCTGAGAGTTTGCGTCGACCGAACCGGTCAATCGAATTCTCATCACTTCGCTTCAGGTATCTCCCAAGGGACTCCATCTTCTTGGCGTCGGCTTCGCCCGCTGCAAGCTCTTCAACAAAATCGTTTGCCGAAATATCTTTGCCAGCTTGAACTCCGAATGAAAGTTCATCGCTCTTGCCTGCTTTATCTTCTGCAGCCATGTCGCGCAACGCACCTCGACCTCGAGATTCTTTTCGAGCAAGCGAGAGTTTCTCTTGTTTGGAAAACTCGACAGCGTCTGTGATCGATGAGGCGAGCCCTCGGCTACCTCCTTCGCCATCGCTTCCGGGGCCTCCCGGTCCCATGCCCCCCATACCTCCGCCCCCCATACCACCAGGCATTCCACCTGCGAGTCGTCTGCCAGTGGCTGGAGCACCGGGACGTAGCCCGAATTCCTCACTCTCCATCAATCGTTTATCGAAGAAATAGCCGTTAGTAGCATCCAGGGCATCGAGAGCGAGTTCGGATGTTCGTAGAGCTTGGCCGAACCACTGAGTTTGCGTTTCGATCGGGATTGGTTGCAAGCTGACATTGTTTTCGAAGAGCCGGATCAATCCAGCTCGTTTATCCTCGAAGTGTTTTGCCAGCAGGACTCGCTCCACGGTGTTGAGTTGTTGATATCGCCACGGTGCTAAGTAGGTTTCGAGGTTTTGCTCAAGCAACCATTCATCGATGAACTGACGGGGTGATTTGTTTGCTAAGTGAGGTCGCACGACCCGATCAAAGAATGCACGATCGTGCTGACGAAGGAACAAATGAAGTTCATGGCAAGCGAATTCGCTATAACGAGCTTGTTTCTGCTCGTCGCTGAGTGAAGCCCAGTTCTTCAGGAAATCGAATCGACGAAATGCTCCCGAGCCTTGGAGGATCGAATCCATCAATGGGATCAGCTCGGCGATCGACGTGTAGGATCGAATACGGGTAACACCAACATCGCCAAGATCTTTCGCTACGTTGGCATCGATGCTTAGTACAGACTCTTTTTGGATGTAATGCTTGCTACCGTCGAGCGATTCTTGCAGCCGAATGTCGGCGAGTTTCCGCGGGCCGGTCCAAGGCAACGCTAAGCGAGCGGAGGCAACCATGTCGGAGGAAATGGCATAGATCGCGACATCGCTGAGCCCTTCGAGCTCTTCGCTTTCGATCGAGATGACTCCATTCTGATTGGGCCGGATGTTCGCCAAGATTTGTGCACCTTGACCGAGGAATCCGTAGTCCCGCGACGAACCGACCGCACCAGCAACTCGGCCTGGATCGGCGGCCATAGGTGCCCCAAAAGCGGGCGCCGGTGCATTGCTCTTCTCTGCGATTGCATCGCCGGCTTGGGCTGTTCGAGCCTCGTTGCGGGTTGCAGAGAGTTCCCAAGGGTTCAGCAAGATAGTCGGATGAGCAAGGCTGCTGCCAAGCAATTTCATCGCTTGCTGACGTGCAAGGACATATTGATACTCTTCGTCGAGTTTCATCGAGTCAACATAGAAACTCGCAGAGCGTTCGCGCCTCAAGCTTGGCGCAAAAGACCGCTGGGTTCTTCGCAGCCATTGATCGGACTCACCGTGCGCATACGGATCAGCTACCAAGAGCAAACGGGTGGACGCATCGACACCGACGAGTTCGATTTGCAGGTTCTTTCCATTGAGTTTCGTATTGGTGATCGCCAAAGTATCGGTTGGGGTTTTCGCAAGCGTGCGGAACTTGCCCACAATCCAACCGTCGCGAGGCTCGCCTTGAGTAACCTCCAAGTCGATGCGGGTTCCTTGTTGGTGGTCGAAGAGGGCGTAGTTACCAGCTTCGAGTCCGGTTATTTCAAGTACACCGGAGGTAGGCTGAATGCGATCGGTTCGGTCGGCCATCGCAACTCCGCTTCGAATCTCGAAAAGCGAGAATCGTCGTGCGCTTCGCTCAAGGGCTTCTGCGCCCACTGGAACCCCGACCTGGTTTTCTTTGGGGATCGGGCCTGTGATCCTAAGGTTTTGGCCAACCGCAGCGTGCAATTTCTGCGGCCAGTCAAAGGAGGTGTTGGACAAAACGAATTCTCTTCGTGCAGCTTGAGCACTGCTAACCCAAAATCGTTCTACACCCGCGAGAGCTCCGAGATCGATTTCACCTGCTGCATCACTCGCAAGCCGCACACGTTGTGTCGGCTGAATACCGTAGAGTTTGAATTCGCAATCGACCGCGAGTCTTGGGATCGGTTCGCCGTTTCGACCTCGCATCTCGATTCGAAATCCGTCAGCGGTCCGATTCAAATAGGAATCGAAAACATATCCTGTGCGAGTAAAGTCATTGACTCGGGTTACGTGGCTCGTTGCAAGCGAACGTTCGGTGCCTGTGCGGACCTCACGTATCTTGGCTTGAAGAACCCAGTCGATTTGAGCCAATCGCGGTGGTACTGCGAATTCAAGCGTCAGTTCTTTCTTATCGCTGAGCTCCAGCTTTGGAAAGTTTTGCGTTGTCGAGACTCCATCAAGATCGGTGCATTTCGCAACCAATTCGATGTCGGTTAAATCGGACAAAGGCAACGGTTGGTTATGGGCAAGAAGTTTAGCGCGAAGAGCAACTGCGGACCTGTTACCCGAAAGAACCGCTTGAGGATCCACCAAGAATTCCGCTTGGAAGTCATAAGCTTCTGCGAGGTGGGTCAGGGGTTCGAGGGTTGCGAAGTTACCATCGCAAAGGAGAATTCCTTTAGCTTGCGTGGTTTGTTCAAAGGGGATCAAGATCCAGCCATCATCGCTTGCGGAGAATTCGCGTTCGCGCAATAGGACTTTCGCTGTAGGCATATGGTTGCCATCCGCATCGACGATGCGGAGAAGTTGACCGGCATCAGAAATCGTTTGAATCGATTGCAACTGTCCTTTTTGAATCAAAGCACGGCTTCGCTGTCCACCTGCAAGGACTTCGACGATCCATAATCCCATTCCCTCGAGTTCAGGAAGCTCCAGGGTTTCGCGGTGTCGCCGATCATTGCGTTGGGCGAAAGCTAGTTTTCGTTCGATGTTAGGAACCACGCCATCGAGATCGATCGCCGTGGAGATCGGTGCCATCTGCTTGCTCAGAATATTCCGGGCGTTCAAGCGGTAGATACGCACGAAGAGCTCCGGAGTGTTCTTCAGATCGATTTCCAGACGTACTTTTTGGTCCAGTCCGACGACTGTTGGGTTGGTCGGTGCGAACCGAACTTCGATTCTCTCAGCAAGTTCTTTTTGGGCTTCAGGAGAAAGTTGTGCGTAGTAGGTTTTTGGATCGCCGATCCCATGAAGGATTTTGGTAATCGCGAAGAAACGCTGCAGATAGCTTCGTTCTAACCATTCGCTGAAATCGTCGACGTTCGCATCGGTTCGAAAGAAAATATCTAGGTAACGCTCGATAAGCGACTGGTCATCTCCAATGGGTCGTTCCAAGAGTCGGATGGGGAATGCCGCATTCCAATCGACAATAGGTTTGCCGTTCGATCGCTCACGGAACGCCGAAGTGCAGATAGAACGATGATTGGGGAGCCGCAAGTAGCGTTTGAATCGTTGACGGTCAGGGGTGCCTTGTTCCAGGTCAAAAACAAGTCGTTGATGAAGGATCGAAGCGATCAGACTGTTGTGAACTTCTGGCAGCCCCAACGCGAAGGCTTCCATTCGTTCGAGGTGTTCGCGTTTGACTTGCGGGTCTTGCAGTGATTGATCATCGGTGGGTTGCAAGCGGCGGAGGACTTCGATGACATAGTTCCCATTTTGGTCGATCGATGGGATGCGTTTGCGAAGATCTTCGAGTTGTGCGAGGGTCAGTTCGCGATGGATCGGAGCCCAACCGAAGCCTTGGGAGTGGATCGTTGTGAGTTCCTCGACCATTCGATCAAGCAACTTTGGGGTGTCGACGCGGCGCGAGCGGCTGAACCAGCGTCTCAGAGCGTCGATGTTTTGGATATGTTCCAGGGAGTCGGCCAAGACGTTGTCTTCAATCGTGTCGAGGCCAGGGCCTTGGACGTTCTCACGCAAGAGCCGCTTCCAGTCGATGGTGGCTGGATCGAGTTTCGTTGGCAGTTCCGCCGCTTCGTCTTTCTTCGGAGCGGGGTGGCTCAAGGGAATTTGAAATTCACGCTGAAGGTATTCGCTGGTGGCGTCTGGATTCGACGCGAATTCCAAGAGCGCCTGCCGGGTGAGCAACGATTTAGACTGCGGGTTCAGTCCGTGTTTTGCGATCCAATCATTCAGAAGTGTGCGAGCCTGAGCAACACGCCCTTCGTTTTGATTGTGAAGGACTTGGTAGTAGAAATACTCCGGGGTGTTCGGGATCAATTCCTCGAGGGCTTGCTCCCGTTGGTCGGAGAGTGCAAAGCGTTCGAGAAACCCGAGCGGTTCGCTTTGAGCAACCGCGTTTTGTGGGAATAGGAAGCAGGTTAGAAAAGCGGTACCGGCGAGGATTAGTAGAGTCTGCATAGGGAAAAGCATCGGGAAGTTGCGAGACAAGTCGTGATAAGATCGAACGATCTTAAGGATAACGCAGAGTAGGGGGGTTTTCTTAGTAAAAAATCAGGCACTACTGCAAAAAGAGTACGCTGGTGAGCGAATATGCCGGTTTCTAGCAAGAAACCGGCGGAGGCGTAGTGCCAACAGTGGAACGACAGTTTTAAATCGTTGATGCTACTATTAACTGTTGACTGTAGAGCGACTGTGCAAGATATGTGATGTGCAAGACATTTGAAAAGTCGCTTACGCTGCAATTGTCTTCTTTGCAGACGGACTTGGACCCTTGGGCGACTCGGCCATTAAGTCCAGTGTCCCGAGTCCAGTGGCCTGAGTACAATGTCCTGAGTCCAATGGTCGGAGAATTGTGCACTATTGAGAATTGGCTTTTCGTACTAAGAGAATCAAGTACGAATAACTACCCTGACCAATCACATTGCCGTTTACATTACCATTCGCATTGTTCTTGGCTGGCTGGTCCTTCGAAGCCTTTCGCAGGCCGAGATCCATTCCGGAACCACCAAGCGTCGACTGAAATTCGCTGATCTTTTGATTGGATTGATCGTCGCGGAAAATCAACTTGTGTGCTGAAGACGCTCCTGTAGTGGAATTGCTTACCAACGCTAGCTGTTCAATGAGAGCCTTAACCGATTTGTCGGTGGTCAAATTAAGTTGGTAGTACGGGAAGTCTTTGTATTGCGACTGAACCGTTACTAGGAAGCCATCGATCTGTTTGTCTTTAGCTTTCAAGAAGTAAAGCGTAGCGTCGCTTGTGTCCCCTGTGGCGCCAGGGTTACCTATGATCTGGGATTTAACCAGTTTGTCGACTTGGGATCGGTCAAGATTGAGATCCGATGCGACAATCAATTCGTACTTCTCAAGCAGTTGATTGAGCATCTCGCTCTCATCGGCTTGCGGATCGACGTGGACTTCTGCCACTAACGTAAACAACTTTTTTTCTTTCTTCGCTTCCGTCTCCTTCGGTTCCGCGTTTGTGAAGGCGGATGGATTACCCGACCCATTTTGGTTGGGTGCTGGAGAAGTTGCGACACTCGAAGTGTTGTTGTTCAACATCTTCTCTTCAGCAGCAAGGCCACCTTCTTTGGGAACCTCGATCGCGGGAGTCTGAGGAAGAGTCTTGGTGGGGGCTGAAGCAACGTTGGATGTCGACGGGCCAATCGGTTTGACGCTGGAAGGATCGGATTGAATCGGATCGGGATCTGATTCCACCGGGTTGCCGCTGACAGCGATCGGTGATGCACTCGGATCGACAGGAGCAAGCTTCGGTAGCGAGAAGAACAGGGCTCCGAAAGCCACTACAGCCAAGAGACTCGGGCCCCAAAATCGCAATACTCGATCCCGCAATGTCGCGGAGCTCGATTCGTAGTTGCTTATCATGGTTTGGGCGACAACCGGCCTCGCGTTTCGAGTTC
>Ga0114977_10002975_pt1 | contig 10888 bp, 8 predicted proteins | sample S_130805_MF_Meta_FD_87026 | JGI IMG/M metagenome (GOLD analysis project Ga0114977, IMG submission 87026) | Freshwater microbial communities from Lake Simoncouche, Canada to study carbon cycling - S_130805_MF_MetaG | ecosystem: Environmental > Aquatic > Freshwater > Lake | place: Lake...
GATGTTCAATTAGAGACCAATATAGAATTTCGATTCCCCATTTTGCAAATAGGTTCCTATAAAATTAGTTCCGCCGTATTTACGGATATTGGAAATATTTGGAATACCCACGAATCAAGTATTGACCCAGCCTCTGGATTCAAACTAGACAAGCTTTATAAAGACTTGGCCATTGGAATAGGTTCTGGAATTAGGTTTGATTTTAATTATTTTATCATTCGTGTAGATTACGCTTTAAAAATGAAAGACCCTACCAGACTAAGCAACAATGGATGGATGGATTTGTCTCATTTCAAATGGGCCGATGCAAAACCCAATGGATTGACCGTTAACAATTATGCTTGGCAATTTGGAATTGGACTGCCTTTTTAAATTTTTTCTTCTGCTTGATTCATGGCACCGTCCGATCCAGCAATTAAAGCTTCTATTTCAACTTGTAAGTCCTGCCATTGTATAGCCTTGTCCACTTCATATTCACCAATTTTTGTGCGTCTTAAACTACTCATGTAGGCGCCCACTTTAAGTGCGTCTCCGAAATCTTTCACCAAACTTCTAATATAAGTACCCGTAGAACAAACCACTTTAAACTCAATGGTGGGTAAATCAATTTTAGTAATTTCGAAATTGGCAATATTTACTTTTCGAGGATCTACTTTCACTTCAATCCCTTTTCTGGCAGATTCATATAATCTTTTTCCGTCTTTTTTAATAGCAGAATGTTGAGGTGGCATTTGTAAAATGTCTCCAATGAAAGGAATTGTGGCATTGACAATCTGCTCCTTTGTCAAATCTGCAATGGAAGTAAAATTTTCTGGCTCAGATTCTAAGTCATAAGTGGGCGTAGTGGCACCTAAGACCATGGAGCCAATATATTCTTTTGGCATGCCCATGTAATTGTCAATTTGTTTGGTAAAGCTTCCTGTGCAAACAATCAACAGGCCTGTGGCCAGTGGGTCTAAGGTACCTGCATGCCCTACCTTTAAAATTCGGGTAAGTCCTCTTACTTTTTTTACAATGTCAAAAGAGGTCCAACGCAAGGGCTTGTCTATCAGCAACACTTTTCCTTCTAAATAAGGAATCAAAACTTTTAGAATGGGTTTTTGTTTCATGCCAATGAAGACTTAGTAGGCTCTTGCAAATAAAACACGTTGCGTAGAGGCGTTACCAGTTAAAATACATTTTCCATTTTCTAATGGATTGTCCAATGGAATGCAACGAATGGTGGCCTTAGCTAATTCTTTGATTTTATCTTCTGTTTCAGCAGTACCATCCCAATGTGCTAAAACAAAACCAGTTTTGTTGTCCAAAATATTCAAAAATTCCTCCCAAGTATCGGCCTTGGTAATATGTTCTTCACGGTATTTTTTAGCACGCTCAAATAAATTAGTTTGTATTTCTACTAATAAATTTTCTAACGTTTGCGTTAAGCCTTCCATTGCTACAGCATATTTTTCTTTGGTATCACGACGCGCTAATTCTACTTGTTTGTTTTCCAAATCACGTGCCCCAATGGCTATTCTAATAGGCACCCCTTTTAATTCATACTCTGCAAATTTCCATCCTGGTCTAGCATGATCTGAATTATCATATTTTACTCTTATCCCCGCTGCCTTAAAGGATTTTACTAGCTCTCCAACTTTCTCATCTAATACTTGCTTCTGTTCTTCTCCTTTATAAATAGGAACAATGACTACTTGAATTGGTGCAATGCGCGGAGGTAAAACTAAACCTTCATCATCGCTATGTGTCATTACTAGGCCACCAATTAATCTTGTGCTCACGCCCCAGCTAGTAGCCCAAACATATTCTTGCTTATTATGCTGATCGCTAAACTTAACATCAAATGCTTTCGCAAAGTTTTGTCCTAAGAAATGTGATGTACCTGCTTGCAATGCTTTTCCATCCTGCATTAAAGCTTCAATGCAATAAGTATCTTCTGCACCTGCAAAACGCTCATTGGCTGTTTTAACTCCTTTGATCACAGGCACGGCCATCCAATTTTCTACGAAGTCGGCATAGACATTCAACATTTGTTTGGTTTCAGCAACAGCTTCTACTGCAGTGGCATGCGCAGTATGTCCTTCCTGCCATAAAAATTCGGCAGTGCGTAAAAATAAGCGTGTACGCATTTCCCATCTTACCACATTCGCCCATTGATTCACTAAAATGGGTAAATCACGATAAGACTGAATCCAAGTTTTATAAGTATTCCAAATGATGGCTTCACTGGTTGGACGAACAATTAATTCCTCTTCTAATTTGGCTTCCGGATCTACCATTAATTTTCCCTTATTATTGGGGTCGGCAATTAAACGATAATGAGTAACGACCGCACATTCTTTGGCAAAACCTTCGGCATTTTTTTCCTCTGCTTCAAAAAGTGATTTGGGAACGAATAAAGGGAAATAAGCATTTTGATGCCCAGTATCTTTGAACATTTTGTCTAAGACATCGCGCATATTTTCCCATAAAGCATAACCATAAGGTTTTATGACCATACAGCCTCTTACTGCACTGTAATCTGCCAGCTCGCCTTTGATGACAAGGTCGTTGTACCATTGAGAATAGTCCTGGGCCCTAGTTGTTAATTCCTTTGCCATTGTAAAAATCTTAACAATTTATATTGTAACAAATCAAGTACTAAAAACGCTCTATATTTTAAAGTTTTGTACCTTTATATAAGCAAATGTATGCTAAAACAGGGGCATATAAAAACCTAAACTTTATCAAAATGAACAGATTAAAAACGAGCACTAATTTGAGGCTAATGGTGATTTGCCTAGTGGCGTTTAGTTTAGTAAGCGCCAGCTGTACTAGTTTGCAAGAAGCAGGCAGTATGGCCTCAGACGATTTATACACTACACCCAATCTAAGAAATACTGTTTCCACGAATAAAAAAGTGGTGACCACAGAAGACTGGAGCAGTCCGAATAGGATACAGAACAATGCAAGTACGCAAGAAAATAATACCAACAATCAAGCCAATGCTAGTGCAGATAATGAAGAATACCAAGATTATCAAAACTATCAAGATGATCGTTATTTAAGATTGAAAGTGGCCAACAGAAATAGATGGAGTAGCATTGACGATTGGGGCTATTGGAATGACCCCCGTTTTAACAATGCCTTCTACCCTTCTTACTTAGGATGGAACAGTTGGTACACTGGTTACTACGGCGCTTCCTGGTATTATCCATTTGGTCCAAGCTATACCATGGGCTGGGGCGGTTACAATCCCTATAGTTCATTTGGTGGTTATGGCATGGGTTGGGGCTTCAATAATTTTGGTTATGACCCATTTGGCTATGGAGGATTCGGCTATGGCGGATTTGGCTATGGTGGATATGGCTTTGGCTACGGTGGATGGAACCCCTACTTTGTTGGTCTTTGGAATCCTTATCGTCCTTATTATCATGGTGGAAATTTCAACCCTGGATATGGCAATCGTGGCAATGGTGACAATAGGCAACAACAGATAGCCACACGCTCTATGCAAAATAGTGCTGTTGGTTTAGGTGCCTATAGAAACAATAGGGGCTACAACAACTCCAATAACGCGATCAACAATAACAACAACAATGTCAATTTAAGAAATACAGTCAATCCAAATGCGAACAGTAATTTTGGGAGTTTGATTAAACGCGTGGTGACCAACAATGCCAATGTAAACAATAGCAATGGGGGTAATGGGGGTGGTAATGGTTATGATAGACCTGCCAGATATTTCTCAAACAATAACAACAACAGCGGCAGTACTCAAAATAGAGCAAACTATTCAGCCCCAGCACAAAGTAACAATAGCAGTAACTCTGGTGGCAGAAGTGGTGGATTCAATAGCAGCGGAACTTCTACTAGTGCTCCACGTCCTTCAAGAGGCCAAAACCCTTAATATTTTGTTTACTCATTTTCCGAAAGCCTGTATTTTAAAATAGCAACCAATATGAAGAAATTAGTTTTATTGATCATTCTAGGATCAAGTATAGTCTCGTATGCACAAGATCCAGAAGACGCATTACGATTAACCTGGTTCCATCCAAGCGGAACAGCTAGAAGCAATGCACTAAGCGGCGCGATGGGTACATTAGGTGGTGATTTATCTGCCAATCACATCAATCCAGCTGGATTGGGTATGTATAAATCAAGTGAAATTTTATTGACGCCTAAATTTTTAGTGCAGACCAATGATTTTAAATACCGCGGTACCAATAGCTCAAGCAATGACAATAAATCCTCTTTTGGATCCATTGGTATTGTACTAGCAGATGGCCAAAAAAAGAACAATTGGACCAGCACCGCTTTTTCTATTAGTTTTAATCAAGTGGCCGATTTTTCCAACCATATTAGATTTAATGGTTTAAATAATTTTAGTAGTTATGCTGAAAAATATTTAGAAGAATTAATTCGTGATGGAGCCGATACTAATAGTGCATTGAACAATTATATTTTTGGTAGTTCATTGGCCTATAGAACCTACTTGATTGACACCACCGCGAATGCAAGTGGAGCAGTAACAGGTTACCAAAGCTTAGTACCAAATTCATCTGGATTGAATCAAACCTACGATTTACTTACTTCAGGCAGTTACAATGAATTGGCCTTTGGCTGGGGAGGTACGATGGCTGATAAATTATACTTAGGTGCCAGCTTTGTCATGCCCATGATCAATTACAGTAAATCTTTTTACTATTCAGAAACAGATGCGAGCAATAGTACAAACAATGATTTTGATAGATTCTCCCTCCATGAAAGTTTTAATTCAAAAGGTTGGGGTATTGGTGCAAAATTTGGTGTCATCTACAAACCTGAATCTTATTTTAGAATAGGCTTTGCTTTACATACCCCTCAATTGATTTCTTTCATAGACAGGTTAAGTGTGGACATGACCACCAATACGGAAAAATATGCAGGTACCCAAACTGCTAGTTCCAATGAATTAAACAATGGCTATCCAGGTGAAAGAGAATACACCGTGGCTACCCCTTTAAAAACTATTTTTAGCTCTAGTTATTTTTTCGCGGCGCCAAGCAAACCAAGTCAGCCACTTGGCTTTATTAGTGCTGATGTAGAATGGGTCAATTATGCGGGTACGCGCTTTTATGGCAATACTTACGACGACGTAACGACCGAATATTACAATGCGTTGAATAATACCATTAAGTCGATTTATAAAAATAATCTAAACATCAAAATTGGTTCTGAAATAAAATTAAACGGTAACTGGATGTTAAGAGCTGGTACCGCCTATTACGGCAGCCCATATAAGGATGAAGCTTTAAAAGCTTCAAGACTAGTGGTAAGTGGTGGCATTGGTTATAGAACCAACAGACATTTTATTGATTTTACCATCATCAATAGTAGCACCAAAGATGTTGTCTTCCCTTATCGTTTAAATGACAAAGCAAATACTTTTGCCAACATGACTGGGAATCAAATGATTTTTAATATTGGTTACGGCATTCGATTCTCTAAATAAATTTAATTTAATGATAAAAAAAATACCTCCCGAGTCCTCGGGAGGTATTTTTTTTGAGCGCTATGAAAGCTCCTTAACCTATTTTAAGTCGGTGATCTTTAAGCCTTGGTTCACTTTAATATCTGTATACTTTACATTTATTTTCATCTGACCCATATCAATAATCATTTCAGAAGGTATTTGAATACCGTTCACTGTTTGATAGGCATTGTAAAATTGTTGTTGTGTCATAGTACCTCTGCCAGGTACTTCTTCTGATTTAGAAGTTTTTATTAATAAAAATGTTTTAGCATCATAAAAGCGGTGAGACAGCTTCTTAGAAGGGGTTGTTACTTCAACATCGATTACTTCCTTACCACCTACTTTGTCTCCACCAATAATTTTTAAGCCATAGCCTTTTGCAAGGTACAATTGTTCTGGCGCAAGAAAAGCTGATTCGTCTAAGCCTTCTTTTAAATCATCAGTCATTGGCGCTTCCTGTCCTTGTTGACTAACAGAGTATTTACCATCCACCACTGCTTGACGCATGATGGCCATGCCTCCCATGGACATGGTTGTAACAGAGTTACCTGGAACTAAAATGGTTTGTTTCATTTCTAAAGACTGACCCATTACACTGGCAGTTCCTTTTAATTGCACATCTTTTAAGTTGTCTAAGGCTTCTTTAGAACCAACGGCTGCAATGGCTTTTTCCATTAATGCAGCAGGCGTTAAACTTAAATCTACCTTAGCTTCCACTGGTGCTGCCATTTCATTGCCTTCAATATCAAAATATTTTACAGGACCATATTTTTCTAACCCCTTAGCTATTTGTTTTGCATTGCCTATTATAACAATATGCATTTTAGCAGGGTTCAATAAAGCAGTAGCCACTTCTTGTACTTTGGATGCATTCACTGCAGCTAGAGTGGTTAAATACTTTTGGTAATAATCAGCAGGTAAATGATTAACTGCAATGGACAATGCAAAATTGGCAATGGTTGCAGGATCTTCTAAAGAACGAGCAAAGCCTCCAGCCAAATAATTTTTGATTTGACTTAACTCTGTATCCCCCACCTTGGAATTACGAATGGTATTTAATTCGTTTAATATTTCTTGAATGGCACTGTCGGTTTTTTCATTTCTGACAGAAGATTCAGCTTTGAAAAAACCAATTTGGTAATCGGGTCTAATGGAAGAATAGGCCCCATAAGTAAACCCGTGTTTTTCTCTTAAGTTCAAAAATAATCTACCCGAAGAACCTCCACCCAATATATTGTTCATTACAATAGAAGGAATATCATTGGGAGATCCCTTGGTTAAGTTGACTGTAGAAGCGACTGAAACCACACTTTGAACTGATGCTGGACGATCCACGATAGCAATATAAGAAGTAGCTGGAATGGCAGGCTTCTCATATTTAGGTCTGGTATAAGTTCCCTTTGCCCAACTACTAAAATTTTTCTCTGCCAATGCTTTGGCTGCAGCTGGTTCGATATCTCCCACAAAAATTAAATAGGCATTGTTAGGAATCCAATAGTTTTTAACATAGTTTTTTACATCTTCCACTTTGACAGCAGTCACCGTTTTTACAGTAGTGATTTCTCCATAGGCATGATTGGCCCCATAGACCAATTTATTCACCACATTGCCCGCAATGGCATCTGGTTCATCTTTATTAGCTTCAATAGCAGAAATGGTTTGTGTTCTCAATTTCTCTAACTCCTCAGATGATAAGGCTGGATGCAAAATAACTTCTGACAATAAATCCATTAATTTGGGAAAATTATTTTTAAGCGAACTTACAGAAGCATAGCGACTAGAGGTAGCCAAACTACCCCCTAAATATTCTACAGCTTCATCTAATTCAGCTTTAGATTTTTTTTCTGTCCCTCTTTTAAGTAATTGGCCAGCCAAATCTGCCAGGCCCGCTTTCTCTCCTTCTTTAATTCCATCTATGTCCAAAGCTAAAGTGGCAGAGACTCTTGGGAGCTTGGTGTTTTTTACGACAAACACTTGCAAGCCATTAGCTAATGTAAATTTAACTGGGTCGGCCACTTGAATCAATGGTGCCTTTCCCGGCAAGGGCGATTTAGTTCGATCAATATTTTGTGCCACCGCAAACAATGGCAAAATAAATAAGGTGATGTATATCAATTTTTTCATAAGATTATTTTTATTTGTACTAGCTCAATTATTTAGCAGTTGGTTTTTCTTTGGGTAAATAATAAAGTACCACTCTGTTGTCTTTGTTTAAATATTTCTTAGCCACATTCAAAACATCTTGTCTGGTTACTTTATTGTATTTCTCTAATTCTGTATTGATTAAATTGGCATCTCCAAAATACACTTCATTGTTCGCCAAGCTTTCTGCAATACCCGCCATAGTCGCTTTTGAATTCACCATTTCAGTAGTAATTTGGTTTTTTACTTTTTGAAATTCACGCTCGCCTACCAAACTGTTTTTAAATTCATTGATTACACTATCCATGTTCTTTTCTAAGGTATCAATATTTACACCCATATTGGCAATGGCCAAGGATATAAACAAACCATCATCTTCATTGAAAAAGGGAACAGATTGTGCAGCTGCCGCCAATTGTTTGTTATCTACCAAGCTTTTGTTCATTCTGGAAGATTCTCCGCCTGACAAAATATTGGATAATACATTGAATGCATAATATTCATTACCCCCTTGCTTAGGTGCTCGGTAAGCTTGGAATACACCAGGCAATTGAATATTATCATAAATCACATCCCTAACTTCTCCACCCAATGGCGGCTCTTTAATGGAAGGTCTATTCATAGGTATGGTTCCTTTTGCAATTGGACCAAAATAGGCTTCAATTTTTTTCTTTAATTCTGGAATATTGATGTCTCCTGCAATAGATAAGACACAATTATTAGGAACATAGTAAGTTTTATAAAATTTTACAAACTCCTCTAATTTGGCTGCATTCAAATGTTCCAAACTACCAATGGTAAACCAACGATAAGGATGCACTTTATAAGCCCTTTTTAATACTTCAGTAATAAAAGATCCATAAGGACGATTGTCAATTCTTTGGCGCTTTTCTTCTTTCACTACTTCACGCTGCGTATTCACACCCACTTGCTCCACTTTGGCATGCATCATACGCTCACTTTCTAACCACAAGCCTAGGTCTACTTGATTGGATGGAAAAAGTTCATAATAAAAAGTACGGTCTTGGGTAGTATTGGCATTGGAATAGCCTCCGGCACCGCTCACGTATTTTTCAAACTCCCCCCTTTTGATATTGTCGGTTCCCTCAAACAATAAATGTTCAAAAAAATGAGCAAAGCCCGTACGAGCAGTGTCCTCATTTTTAGAACCCACATGGTACAAGGCAGTCACTGCCACCACAGGCGCTGAATGATCTTCATGTAAAATTATTTTTAATCCATTGGGTAGGGTGTATTTTTCAAATTGAATAGTTTGGCCTTGAGCCTGCACTAAGCAAAGTGAACAAAGACCAACCAGTAAGAAATTACCTAGTTTTTGCATAAATGTAAATTTTAATTAAATAAAGTATTGAATTTTTAGTCAAGCTAAATGCTTATATATTGAAATTACTGATTTTTGAGCTCCCTCTAGTATCTGCCAGATTAATTTTCTGAAATCTTAAATTATTTTAACAAAATATGCTCAGGGCTAAGTGTAGTTGCTTCAAACCATTGAATAGAGGGATCTTTTTTAAACCAGGTCATTTGTCTTTTAGCATAATGACGGGTATTTTGTTGAATTTTTTCTACGACTAGCTCCTTTGTATCTTTTTCTTCAAAATAACCTAGCCATTCGCTATAACCCACTGTTTGCAAGGCATTTAGATGTGTAAAAGCAGCTAGGCTTTTCACTTCTGCTTCCAAACCATCTTCCAACATGGTCAACACTCTTTGATTGATTCTGTCATACAATTGTTCTCTTGGCATTTCTAATCCAATCTTTACTATTTTAAATGGTCTTTCTATATTTTTTTTGTTTTGAAAACTAACAATGGAAGATCCAGTCCCAAGTATTACTTCTAAGGCACGCATTAATCTTTGTGGATTTTTCTGCTCGCCCCTTGCCCAATAAATTGGGTCTTTTACCGATACTTCTTTTTGCAACCACCTTAAGCCCAATTTTTCATATTGCTGAATGATGTTTTCTCTAATAGAGGCATCAATAGTTGGAATTAAATCCAGTCCTTCACAAAAAGCCTTGATGTACAAACCAGTTCCACCCACCATGACAACATTATCTTTTTTTTCAAATAAGTTGTTTATTTTATCTAAGGCCCAGTTTTCAAAAAAAGAGGCATTGAGCTCCTCGTTGACTGAATGGCTGGCGATGAAATGATGCGGTACCTCATTCAATTCTTCTACACTTGGCCTTGCCACACCGATATTCATTTCTTGGTAACATTGGCGTGCGTCTGCAGAAATTATTTCTGTACTTAATTTTTTTGCAAGCGCAATAGCGAAACTTGTTTTTCCAACCGCTGTTGGGCCCATGACAATGTATACAGTTTTAGTAAAGCTCATTAAAAATTAATTTGAAATAAATAAGTGAAGCGAAATAGTCCAACTAAAAAGCTTCTCCTTCGAAAAATTCACTGCCAGAAGATGCTTGATTGTCGTCTCCGTCATCAGACGCATCCGCGTCATCTTCTCCTTCAGTATCATCATCACCCCCGTCATCAGACGTATCCGCGTCATCTTCTCCTTCTTGACCAAAGCCTTCCTTGGCTTCTGATAGATCATATTTTTCTTCGATGTCTGCAAACTTTTCTCCCAATAAACCCTTGGTACCATATTGCATCGGCCCTACGCCTTCTGTTCGACTCACTAATGGATACTCCAAACTCATGTCCGCCTCTGAGTTTTTAATCACTTGAATCAGTTCAATTAAAAAAGACCAAGCCTTAACAAAATCATACAAATAAATAAAGTGCTGATTGGTATCGATGATTTCAGAACCAATGATGGTTTCTTCCATTAATAAAGGCGGCGCTTTGTATTCTTTATCATAGACTTCCTTACTAATTTCTCTTCCTCTTTGCCAAGTATCATTGCTTCTAAAAAAAGTAGCATCATGTTTTTGATCAAATTCAAAAGCCCTTAATATAATCTGATGTAAGTCGGCAAAATTTTGGGTATGCTTCACCAAAACATCTCTGTAAATCACATCATCCTCCTCCCAATAAACCCTAAATTTTAATACTGCCATTTTGGTATTTTGAAACGCTAAATTACTATTTTATTATAGGATACAAGCCTAGTTTTTCGGCTTCTTTTAACATAAAAGCATAAGCCGCATCATATTCATTGGGAATGATTCCGTCCAATATGGCTTCTCTGATGGCATCTTTGATCATACCCACTTGTTTGGAAGGAGTGATGGCAAATAATTCCATAATAATTTCGCCTGTAATA
>Ga0114977_10002976_pt1 | contig 10888 bp, 7 predicted proteins | sample S_130805_MF_Meta_FD_87026 | JGI IMG/M metagenome (GOLD analysis project Ga0114977, IMG submission 87026) | Freshwater microbial communities from Lake Simoncouche, Canada to study carbon cycling - S_130805_MF_MetaG | ecosystem: Environmental > Aquatic > Freshwater > Lake | place: Lake...
CCCGCCTTCGTCGGCATCATGAGCAACGGCACCAGCGGCAACATCAACAACGTCAACTACGCCGCTCCCGCCCCGCCCAAACGCGCCCCCGGCGAGCAAATCACCGTCGTCGCGGAGAGCGTCGCCACCACCGCGCTCGAAGCCTACGCCCGCCTCGCTTGGCAAACGACCGCACCCCTCGCCACCGCCGAACGCGACCTCACCCTCGCCGTGCGCAAGCCCACCGCCGCCGAGCTCACCCGCGCACAAAAAATCGTCGCCACCACCCCACGCGACGCCGACGGCCAGTTCGCCGACCGCAAAGCGATCTACGCCCTCGAGTCCCTCGCGCTCGCCGATTTCCCCGCGACCGTCCCCGTGAAACTCCAGGTGCTCCGCATCGGCGCGCTCACCGTCGCCGCCATCCCTTGTGAAGTCTTCGTCGAAATCGGCCTCGACCTGAAAGCCACCAAACCCCTCGCCGAACACTTCACGATCTCCCTCGCCAACGGCTACAACGGCTACCTCCCCACGCCTGAGCACCATGCCCTCGGCGGCTACGAAACGTGGCGCGCCCGCAGCAGCTACCTCGAGGTCGCCGCCTCCGAAAAAGTCACCACCACCCTCCGCGAGCTGCTTTCGAGCGTGGCGAAGTGAGCGTCATCAGCACTCACCTTCCCGTCGCTTTTTCGCCCCAGAGCGCACTCCGCTCCCACCGGCCGGCAATTTTTCCACGCCGCAGGGGCCAAACGAAACGCGAAAGCGATGGGCATGTTTACGGAAGGGGGCATGCATCCGCAGCGACCCACACCGGCCCGGCAATCCGCGCGTAACCAACGCGCCACTACAACCCGCGCGCGTGCAGATTCATAAACGTCCCACCGGCTCCCGTGGCAACGAGGCCGAGGGAACCACGCTCCGGCGCGCTGGCAGCGAGCGCACGCTCCGTGGCAGGCTGCGCATCGCGCTGCACGCGGATTTTTCCAGCGCGCACCGTGATCGTAAAACGGCTGAATTTTCCGCCTTCGGTTGCAGCGAGATCGATCGTCGCGCCGCGAAACGTGAGCGCTGCGTCTGCCCCCTTCGCACCGACCGCGGCTTTCGGGAGCTGAAAATCTACGATAAATTCCGCGTCACCAAACTCGGCCTCCGTGACGAGCGCGGCCCCACCCGTCCCCTGATCCGCTGGCTCCACTTTCAATACGAGCTTTTCACCCACGACCGACCAGCGTGCGGCCGTCGCTGCGCTCGTGCGCCATCCGCGGAGATCGACCGAATTAAATATCGCGCGCCAGCCCGGATCGAGCGGCGCCGTGTTGCTGGCATTCGCCCCCGTGGACGGAAGTTCTTTGATCCGCAGATTGCGAAACTCCACCGGCGCACCCTCCGACTCGAGCGCGAGGTAACCCTTGCGGTAGTTGGCGTCGTCGCCGCCGCTGATTTCTTTCCCGTTCACGTGCAGGCGGAGCGAACCGTTGTTCGCGACGATGCGGTAGTGGTTCCACTCGGGCGAGGGCTTGCTGCGATCTTCCGTGGGAAAACTTCGTTTTCCATTCGTCTTCCCCACGTAGGCCATCGTCGCCCCATGGATCGCAAACACATCGCCGTGCGTCGTGAACGACTCGGACTTCTTGCCGGTCTTCTTTTCAAAATCCTCCGCGTAACCTTGATCGAGGATCTGCACCTCGATCCCCCGTAAAAAAGGCACACCCGGCGCATTGATCGGTGAACCCCACGCGAAAAAACCGGAGTTGCCACTGCGCTGGAGATGACGCCACTCCAGCTCGACGATGAAGTTTTCGTACTGGCGCTCCGTGCGCAGACCGCCCACCGGTTTGCCGGTGCAGTAAATTTTCCCGTCGCGCACGCTCCACGTCTCGGGGGCGCAGTTGATGTTCGTCCAACCGGTCAGATCACGGCCGTTGAACATCGGCACGAAGCCATCGGCATCGGGCCGGGGTGTTTCCGCGGCCAACAAAAACGTCCGAAAAGCGACTAGGGCCAAGACTACGAGGGAGCGAGCAAGCGAGGGGTGCACGCGGACACGAAAGAACGATGTCCCCGCTGCGGCAAAACAAATGAGCTCGGCCGCGCCCCCCCCCAACGTTGGGGCGCTTGCCCAGCGGCCATCGAATCCGGCGGTTAGCAATTGGCGCCCGCCACTCCGTCAATTCCCCGGGGGCTCGGTAAACGTCCACGCACGTTTTCCGGCTTGCACCGACGCGACGGCGATTCGCCCCTTCAGCGTCTGGTCGCGGCCGTCGGCAGCAGCGAAAATGAGCGTGCCGCCCCGCGGGTCCGACATCACCGTGTCGGTGCCGAGTGCCGTCTCGATCACGAGTACGCCCGGCGAACGCTGCGTCACCCGGCGCACAAACGGTTGCCCGCCCGCGTAGCCTTCAAACACGGACGCGAAAAGTTTTAGGCCCGTACCCTCCGTGCGGCGCACAATGTAGGGCAACGTCGTGCCGATGTCGGTGTTCCTCCAATCGCGCTGGCCCCAGCCGTCCGCCATCCACGCACGCTCGCCGGGTTGGCTCACGTTCCACGCGACGGCCGTCAGATCGGGGCCGGCCTGCCACGTCGTGCGCCAGACGTCGCCACCCTCGAGCGCGCGCACGCGTTCGAAGTCGTAAAGTCTCATCGCCGGCACTGCGTCCGCCACGGACCCGGCCGCCGTCGCGCGATCGAGGACCTCCGCCGTCGTCGCCGATGCATGATAAACAAAGTCCTGCTTTTGTCCGCCCTCCACGCGGAAGAAATCCACGACATAACTCCGGCCCGCGCCGTGATCGATGATCGCCGACGTGCGCCGGTAGACGGCCACGTGGGCGTAGGCCTGGGACGACGCCTCCATCACCTTGACGTGCTCGGAGGTGCGGAAGAACGCCACGTCTCCGCCCCGCTCCTTCGTGCGCTGGTCCTGTTCATCGATGACGACTGTAGTGTGCGCCACAGTACGCGAGGTCTGATGTTTGCGCGGATGATCCCAGAGGTAGCCGAGGTCGGAGAGCAGCTCGCGGCCGTTTTTCCAGTAGGAGAGATTGAGGCTGTCGGCGTGGTGATGGTTGGCCCAATGGCTCGCACTCAAGAGCAACAGGCTCTCGCGCCCGTCCACACCGGTGCGCAAATGACCAATCCGGAGTTCGGGCGAACACCAATCCGGCAGCATAATTCGCGGCGCGGTTTTCTGCTCCAAGCCCGGCTCGCGATAGTAGAGCGCCAGCGGCGCATAGCCTTGCGCGAGGTCCTCGCCACACGTTTCCTTGAGCAGCGCGAGATACTCCGGACGCTCGGGATAATTGGCGACCATCAGCTCGATGAAATTACTGCCCAGCCGCGTGTCGCGGTAGGAGTCGGCATAAGGCGGAAACGTGAGGTCGCCTTGCAGACCCTTGAAACAGTTGTCCCACACCCGCTCATACGCCGTGCCGCGATAAAGATCGACCGCCACGCGGCGTTTCCCGTCCGGCCCACGGTAGACCGCGGGCTCCGTGTAGCCGCGCAACGCCTGCGGCATGTCCCAAATATTTCCCAAGGTCATCAAGGCGTACGCCGGCGATTCCGACGTCGTGCCATCGGGCAAGAACCACTGGTCAATCGTCTGCTGAAATCCATCCCAACCAAAACGCACCAGCCCGGGATGGCCGACGCATAGGCCGACCAGCGCCGCCGCCGTGCGGTTTCCGACCGACTTATTGTTGATCTGCTTGTCGCTCACGAGCAGCACCGTGCCCTCGAGCAAGAGATCGCGCTCGATCAGGCGTCGCTCCGCGTCGGTGTAGAGCGGCGTGCCATCGGCTGCTTTCGCGGTGCAGGTGAAATCGTAGGCCTCCGTCACCCGGCGGATGAATCCCGACTCCTGGCCACCGCCCGTCGCGCGCCCCGCCGTCCAGTAGCCCGTATGCAGCCGGCGATCGGGAAGATTGGGCGGCGGGCAAAGCTCCGGCTCGGGGAGCTGGTTGATAAACTGTGACGCGACGCGCGGATCCATATCCGCGTATTCACCATACGCCGTGTGCACGAGCCAGCGAGGGTAGCACGCGGCGAAACGCAGCAAGATCGCGCGTACCCCCCGCGCAGCCGCGAGGTCACCCGTCAACCCGTGCACCTCCGCCATCGCGCGCGCGATGCCTGCCATGTGGCCAACTTGGTGGGCGCGAATATTCGCCGAAAAACTCGGCCGCCCCGTCTTGTAGCTGAACACGACAAACGGTTCGCCTCCGTAATACGTGAGCGTCTGCGGCCGGCCCCACTTCGTCTGGAGCGCGATGCTCTCAGGATATTTTTCGTGAGGGAAAACGGTGCGGCACACGGTGCAGGTCAGTTGTTCCGGCGCGGTCTCCTGCCATCTCCACTGCCCATGCGGATGCACCGGCTTGCCCTGATCGCGACACGCCGGACACGGCGTGAACTTCGGATCACCGGGCGTGGTTTCTGGAATCATCATCCGCAAATACTCGGGCGTGAGCTTGCCGACAGTGGCCCGCACGTTGCGCTCCAAAGCCGCGAGGTAGGTCTTCGCCCACGCGTAGCGCGTCAGGTTTTCCCGCGCCCGCGCGACATCGGAGGACTTGTACGCGCCGCTGGGGTGCACCACCCCGTCACGAAATTTCTCGACGTCGCTCCAATCGAACAACGCCTCGGGCTCGGCCGCCACCAGTCGTGCCATGGCGGCAAGCGCGACGAGGACGAGACACGAGACGGTCAGCGGAGCGGGGTGCAACATGATGGCAAGGGCGAGAACGACGCGCGAAGCTGGCGGTGGCGACGCCTCGTTGCACGCGCAAAGGCTCGGCGCGCTGAGGGAAAAGACATCCGCCGGAAAATCTCCGGCCGCCACGTCGTCGCGTACAGCGCCGCGTGCGGGTAAGTCGTCCGCGGAAAAGTAATGGCGACCCTTTCGAGGCAGATGCGCTCAACGGCCTCCATGCTGAGCGTCGCCTCTATTTTCCGGGAGGCCCATCTCTGACGTGACACCTCCGGACTCGAGGGTTAACTCTTCACCTCTTCCCCACCTCATGATGCTTCGAAAGACCTCTCCTTTGCTCTCTGCATTCACGCTCACCGCGACCGCCGTCGCGCTGCACGCCGCCGATTTCCAAATCACCGACGCGGCTGAGTTCGCCCGTTGCGTGCCCACGGGCGCGAAGATCGCGACACTCGGCGGCGATCTTAACTTCATCGAGGGCCCCGTGTGGATCAAAGCGGGCGGCTTTCTCGTGTTCAGCGACATCCCAAAAAACGAGCTCAAACAATGGTCGGCCGCGACCGGCGTGAAGACCTACCGCGAGCCGAGCCAAAACGCCAACGGCAACACCCTCGATCTCACCGGTCGCCTCGTCACCTGCGAACACAGCGGCCGCCGCATCGCCATCCAGGAAAAAGACGGCACCGTCCGCACACTCGTCGATTCGTTTGAGGGGAAAAAATTCAACTCGCCCAACGACGTGGTCGTGAAATCCGATGGCACGCTCATCTTCACCGATCCCGACTACGGCCTGAAAAATAATCCGACCACCAAGCAAAAGGAAGGCCGCGAACAAGCCGGGAATTTTGTCTATCATCACAATCCGCAGAGCGGGAAGACGACCGCGCTCGTCCGTGATTTCGTGCAGCCCAACGGCCTCGCGTTCTCCCCCGACGAAAAAACCCTCTACATCGCCGACTCCGGCGCGCCTCGACACATCCGGCGCTTCGACGTCGCCGCCGATGGCTCGCTGAGCGGCGGACAAGTCTTCTGCAAGATTGATGTCGGCGGGCCCGACGGCATCCGCGTCGACCAAGCCGGCCGCGTATGGTCGAGCGCGGGTGACGGCGTGCAGATTTTTTCTCCGGCCGGAAAATTGATCGGCAAGATTCTCGTACCCGAGTCGCCGGCCAACCTGTGCTTCGGTGGCGACGACGGAAAGACACTCTTCATCACCGCGCGCAAAACCCTCTACGCAATCAAAGTCGCGGTCTCCGGGGCCGCCCGCTAATTTTCCCTGCACCTCCCCCTCCCCACTAACCACGATGAACCCTGTATCCCGCCGCGATTTCCTCAAACTCTCCGCTGCCGCCAGCGTCGCAGCCGCCGTCGCGCCCTCCTTCGCCCAGGCCGCCGCAGCCGCCAACCCGGCCCGCGGCGGTCCCTTTAATCGCACCGGCAAGCCACGCCTCCTGCTCAGCCTCGCCGCCTATTCGTTTCGTGAGAATTTCCCAACGATGCGCGGCAAACCAAACGCGAAAGTGCCCGCCGGCCGGGAGACCGACCTGTTCAAATTCATCGATTATTGCGCCGCGCACGGCTGCGACGGCGCGGAGCTCACCAGCTATTTTTTCGCCGAGGAAACCGATGCCACCATGATCGCGCTCCGGCGCCATGCTTTCCTCCGCGGCGTGGCCGTCAGCGGCACCGCCATCGGCAATAATTTCTCGCTACCAAAAGGTCCGAAGCTCACCGAAGAAATCGCGACGACCAAAAAATGGATCGACCGCTCGTTGCTCATGGGCGCTCAACACATCCGCGTCTTCGCCGGTAATGTGCCGAAGGACGCCGCGAATTTCACGCGGGCCGACGCCGACAAACAGGTCATCGCCGCGCTGGAAGAGTGCTGCGACTACGCAGGTCAGCGCGGGATCTTCCTCGGCCTCGAGAACCACGACTCCATCGGCAGCGCCGCCACGCTCATCCCCATGGTGAAAGCCGTCAACAGCCCGTGGATCGGCATCAATCTCGACTCCGGCAATTTTCGTACCGCGGACCCTTACAAGGACTTCGCCGAGTGCGTGCCTTACGCGCTCAATGTGCAGTTCAAGGTCGAGATCCATGCCGGCGGCGGCAACCAACCGGCCGACATGAAGCGCTTCACGAAGATTTTGCGCGACGGCGGCTACCAAGGCTGGATCGCGCTCGAATACGAGGCGAAGGAAGACTCCGCCGTCGCCGTCCCACGCTACCTGCAAGAGATGAAGGCGCTGTTCGCGTAACGCTACGTTGTGAGGTCCGCCAATGGCCTCACGCCAAGGGCGCCACGGAACGAGGTCGTTGCGCGGCGACCGCGGCGTCGTTGGCGCGCGGCCCTTCCAGAAAAATCTCTCCACAGGTGAAGTCAGCGCGGGTCCCGCTCGCCTGCCTGAGCCTGCGGCGCTCTCGCCGCCGGACGCCCGCGCGAGGCACATTGTGCAGTCCTGATTTGACGGACACAGAGGATCGCATCCTTGTACGAGTTTCATGCTCTCCGAACTCCTCCAAGACCGAGCCGCGCTCTACGTCAGCGGCGTCATGACTGCTCCTGAGCGTGAGAATTTCGAACTCGTCTTGACGTTTCATGCCGAACTCGGAGCTCATCTCACCAAGCTCCAAGACGTCGTCAGCCACGTGGTGGTGGCCTACGAGTCAACGACCGTCACCCCACCAGAAGCTCTGAAACCGCGCCTGCTCGATTCCATCAGCACCCGCCCGCAGTCAAGCGAAGTAGATGCGATCGTGGTGACGGATCCGGCAGGAGCGATCGAATGGGCGAATACTTCATTTTCAGAGATGTGCGGTTACCCGTTGAGCGAACTCCAAGGCCGCAAGCCCGGTCACCTGCTCCAAGGGCCAGCCACCGATCCCACCGCCGTCCAGCGAATCCGTAATGCTCTGCACGTACGTCGCCCGTGTCGGGAAGCGTTGGTCAACTACCATAAAAACGGCACTCCCTATGGCGCGGACGTCGCCATCACGCCCATTCTGGATGATGCCGGCGAAGCGCTCTGGTTTGTCGCGAAAGAACGCCTGCTCACTCTGAACGCGGCCGGTGTGCCCGTCGCGTAAGCGGACCTCGGGTTGTCCTAAATTTCAGCTCTGGCGGTCTGCCCGCCAAGGAGCTGGATGCCTTGGTCTCACTTCACCGACAAGTACCGCCTCGACTCCGGCCGCGAGTGGACCCGCGCGGGCGATCATCGCAGGTGTGTCCCGGCAGTTTGAATACACTCAGTGGGCGGGGGAGGGCCGCCACCCGGGGCGACACCGTCGCGCCGCGTTCACGTTCGTGACCTGAGGGCACGGGCGACGAACGCCGGCCCTCCGCCATGCACGAAACTGACCTCCACCCGATCGACAGGGAACTACACGGCGCGGACTTGCCTTCGAGTCCATGCCAAGTCTGAACTATCCGCTCGCGACCGGTGCGAACTCGGTCAAACCGCGGATCGTCCGCCTGCCTTCGTCGCAGTTTCCCCCTGTTTGCGTGGTAAATCTTCGTTCAACCCCTCCGCTCGTTACCTCTATGCACCCCACCCCTCACTCCGTTGCCGTGCCGACTACGCGCCGCACCTTTCTCCAACACTCCGCGCTCGCCGGCGCGGCCTTCGGCTTCCCGGCCGTGCTGCGCGCAGCTAATCCCAACAGCCGCGTCCAGCTTGCCGCGATCGGCGTCAACGCCCGCGGTTACGCCGACTTGCACAGCGTCGCTTCGCACGCGAAGGCGACGTTCGTTGCGTTCTGCGACATCGATCAGGCGAACTTTGCCACGGCCGACGCCGACCATCCAGGCACGCCGCACTTCGCAGACTTCCGCGTCATGCTCGAAAAACTCGGCGACACCGTGGACGCCGTGACCGTCGCCACACCCGACCACATGCACGCACTCGCTGCCGTCACAGCGATGCGGCGCGGCAAGCACGTCTACTGCGAAAAGCCCCTCGCGCATACCGTGTGGGAATGCCGCCAGTTGCGCCTCTGGGCGGAGAAGAAGGGCGTCGTCACCCAGATGGGAAACCAGATTCACTCAGCCGTCGAATACCGCCTCGCCACGCGGCTCATCCGCGACGGCGTGATCGGCAAAGTGAAGGAAGTTCACTCGTGGTTGGGCATCACCGGCAACGAACGCACCCGCCTCCTTGAGCCGCCCGCCTCCGGCCCGGTGCCCAAGGGCGTCGACTGGGATCTGTGGCTCGGTGGCGCGCCGCTGCGGCCGTTCGCCCCGGATGTTTATCACCCGTTCGCGTGGCGCGACTGGCAGGACTTCGGCAGCGGTGCGCTCGGCGATTTTGGCGCCCACATCTTCGATCCCGTGTTCACCGCACTCGGCCTCACCTCACCGCTCACGGTCAGCGCCGACCACAGCGGTATCAACCGCCACATCTGGCCGACGCGCGAGACCGTGCGTTACATTTTTCCCGGGACCGAATTCACCGCCGGCCCCACGCTCCAGCTCACGTGGACCGACGCCGGCATGAAGCCCACCCGCAAGCAGGCGCAGCTCTCCGGCGATCTCGAACTGCCGGCGAGCGGCTCGCTCTTCATCGGAGAAAAGGGAAACATGGTGCTCCCGCACGTCGGCGGCCCGCGGCTCTACCCCGTGGAGAATTTCAAGGACTTCACCTACCCGAAGGACATCAAGGGCCTCAACCACCACCATCTCTGGATCGACGCGATCCTCGCCGGCGGACGGACGAGCGCAGGCTTCCACTACGCCGGCCCGCTCGCCGAGACGGTGCAGCTCGGCAACGTCGCCACGCGCGTCGCCCAGCCCGCGGTCCCAAAACGCGGATCGAACATCGTGAAAGCAGCGCCCGCATTCCAATGGGACGCCGCGAATCTCCGCATCACAAACAATCCCGCCGCCCACGCCCTCCTCACCAAATCCTATCGCGCCGGCTGGGAAGTGCCGGCGGCGTAAGAGCAGATTTCGTTTCACCCGCCGGGCGCGCCGCTCGTCGGCGCGCCGTCAGGGCGTAGCTTGAATTTCAATTCCTGGCACGCCACCTTCCCTTGAACACCGATTCATCTGAGCGCCGGCACCAAAATCCGATGCGACGCCCGACAAAGCTCACGTTGCTCGACTGCTGCACGCGCTTGGGCCTCAAGGGCCGGCCCATGCCGGTCGACACTTCCTCCATTCCACTGCGTGAGTGGGCGTTCCTTGGCAGGCGAAATCTGCGCAATCCGAGCCGCCCTTGCCCCGTCAGATCTTCCATCGCACCTTCTCTTCATGAGCGTTAAAGAAGCAGCACACCCGGCCATTGAGGCGCTCCCGGACACGGCGTCGCTGCCAGACGCAGCCGACCGCGTCGCCCTGTTGGCCGCACTGGAGAAAGGCCGTCACGCCGTGCGCGAGGGCCGGTGGAGGAGCCCGGAAGAAGTCGAGAAACTCCTCTCGTCATGGCTCGAAAAGCAATCTGGTCGGACGAGGCAATAGCCGATTTCGCGACCATCGTCGGCTGCATCGCAGCCGACAACCGCACCGCCCCAGGGCAACCCCTTTGGCCTGATTTATCAGTTGGACTTTGGAAATGAGGTAATGAGGACGGGGTTTCACCAACGGAGGTTCCCGCCGGCGATCTGCGACTCGAACACGGCCACAAGTTTTTCCGCCAGCTCCGGCAGCGGGCTCGCGTCCATTGCCACCTTGTCGGTGTCGGCGTGGTCAAAAACAGGGTCAGGTTGCTATTCTCTCACTCAATTCCTTGAACCACTCGGCCACTGGCGACGATGGCTGTCGGTTGCACGCACCGACGACTTCGCTGACGCGACCGCGGCTACGTCATTTTTCCCAGCCGTCCCGCCACATCCGCCCGCAAATTCTCAATGTGGCGCAGCGTGAAGTCCGCCACGCGCAGCGCATCGTCCTGCACGAGCGGCGTGAGATCCATGGCGAAGGAAATCGCGTTCGTGGTGTCGGTCGCATGCGACGCGAAGAAGGTCGCGTTCGCAACCCGGCGGCCCATCGCGGCGAGGTCGTAGCGTTTGCCGCCGGCAATCTGCGACTCGAAGACGGCCACGAGTTTTTCCGCTAACTCCGGCAGCGGGCTCGCGTCCATCGCCACCTTGTCGGCGTCGGCGAGCCAGTCGAGATTGCGCCAACCTTCAACCCCGAGCACGCGGGCCGGTCGGCGGTCACGCGGCAGCGTGCGGATCGCCTCGATACACCGCAGGAAA
>Ga0114977_10002977_pt1 | contig 10886 bp, 7 predicted proteins | sample S_130805_MF_Meta_FD_87026 | JGI IMG/M metagenome (GOLD analysis project Ga0114977, IMG submission 87026) | Freshwater microbial communities from Lake Simoncouche, Canada to study carbon cycling - S_130805_MF_MetaG | ecosystem: Environmental > Aquatic > Freshwater > Lake | place: Lake...
CACTTCGCCAACTGGATCGGCTGGGCGAAGAGCCGCGGCGTGGGGCTCGACTTCAATCCCACCTGCTTTTCGCACCCCAAGGCGGCCGACGGGTTCACCCTGTCGCACGCCGACAAGGGGATCAGGAAGTTCTGGATCGAGCACTGCCGGCGGTCGCGGGAGATCGGGGCCGCGATGGGCAAGGCGCTCGGCACGCCCTGCGTCACCAACGTCTGGGTGCCCGACGGATTCAAGGACACGCCCGCCGACCGGCTGGCGCCGCGGGAGCGGCTCGCGGAATCGCTCGACGCGGTGTTCGAAAAAGCTCTCTCGCCAAAGTACAACCTCGACGCCGTCGAGCCGAAGCTCTTCGGGATCGGCAGCGAGAGCTGCACCGTGGGGTCGAGCGAGTTTTACCTCGGCTACTGCATCACGCGGAAGAAGCTGCTCTGCCTCGATGCGGGCCATTACCACCCCACCGAGAGCATCTCCGACAAGATCTCGAGCGTGCTCGTGTACCTGCCCGAGATCCTCCTGCACGTGAGCCGCGGCGTCCGCTGGGACTCCGACCACGTGGTGACGCTCACCGATGACCTGCTGGCGATCGCCCGCGAGATCGTGGCCTGTGGCGATCCGTCGCGGGTGCACATCGGCCTCGACTACTTCGACGCCAGCATCAACCGGATCGCCGCCTGGGCGATCGGCACGCGGAACATGCTGCGGGCGCTCTTGATCGCGCTGCTCGAGCCGCCGGCGATCAGGAAGGCGGAAAAGGAGGGGGACTTCACGGCCCGCCTCGCGCTCCAGGAGGAGGCCAAGGGCCTGCCGTTCGGCGCGGTCTGGGACCACTACTGCCAGAGCAAGGATGTGCCCGTCGGCGAGGCCTGGCTCGACGACGTGCGGAAGTACGAGAAGAGCGTCACGGGGAGGCGGACATGAGCAGCCTGGAACGCGACATCGAGGAACTCGAGGAGGCCGCGTCGAGCGAATACGAGCGGCAGCGGGTGCCGGCGAAAGCCCTCAAGGGGCCGAGCGCCTTCTGGGGCATGTATGCCGGCGAGCACACGGCCGGCACCGAGTTCATGATCGGACCCCTATTCGTGAAGTGGGGGGCCGACGCCTTCAGCCTGATCGTCGGGTTGTTGATCGGCAACTTGCTGGCCGTACTCACGTGGCGGTATCTCACCGCGACGATCGCCTGCGAGCAGCGGCTCACCCTCTACTACAAGATGGAGAAGATCGCCGGCCGTGGGCTCGTGACGCTCTACAACCTGGCCAACGGCCTCCTCTTCTGCTTCCTCGCCGGCTCGATGATCACGGTGTCGGCGACGGCCGTAGGGCCGTTTTTTCCACCCGGCACGATCGAGATGCCGACCTTCCAGTCCACGATGCCGACGGGGCCGGCCTGGATCATCTCCTGCATCGCGATCGGCGTGGCGATGACGCTCGTGGCCCTCAAGGGCTACGGCGTGGTGGCCCAGGTGGGCCACTACGCGGCACCGTGGATGTTTCTCGTGTTCGTGGCCTGCGCCCTGGTGACGCTGGGCCGCCTGGGCACGGCCGACCTCTGGGGCCTGCTCACGCCGCCTGCCGGCACCCCCAAGACGATCTCGTTCCTGGGGATCGTGTTCTTCTCCTGGTTCTGCAACGCGGCGATGCACATCGGCATGGCCGACCTCTCGGTGCTCCGGTTCGCCAAGAAGCCGAGCGCCGGCTGGGCGAGCGCGTCGGGGATGTTTCTCGGCCACTACGTCGCCTGGATCTGTGCGGCCCTGCTGCTCATCTACTGGGTCCGCCAGCACGGTGTGGATCCGCAGGTGGGCAAGGACCCGGGCACGATGGTCAACGACGCCGTCGGCTGGGCGGGGCTGATCTGCGTGATCATCGCGGGCTGGACGACGGCCAATCCCACGATCTACCGGGCGGGCCTCGCCTTCCAGGGAATGATCCCGGGGATCTCCCGAACCGGGGCCACGCTGCTCGCGGGCGGCCTGTGCATCGCCGCCGGCATCTTCCCGGCGTTCGCCATGAACCTGCTCGACTTCGTGGGCATCTACGGCACGATCCTCGCGCCGATCGGGGGCATCATCGTGGTGGATCACTTCTTCGCCGACGCCGTGGGCATTCCCCGCGACCCGGCCGAGCGGAGCGGGTCGGCCTTCAACCTGGTGGTGCTCGTGGCCTGGCTCCTGCCGGTGGCCGTGGCGATGTGGCTCTACAAGACGCAGGGAGTGTTCGCCTCCTACCTGCCGCTGCCGTGCGCGGTCGCCTGCGGCCTGCTCTACATCATCCTCTCGAAGATGGCCGCCCGCGATGCGATCGCGGTGCGGGCCTGAACCCCGACCGGAGACCCGTCATGAAAGCCGCAGCCACCTCCGTCGGCCTCCTCGCCCTCGCCGGCACGATCGTGCCCCCGGCGGTGTTCATGCTCCAGTCGATCGCGGCCGGGCAGGGGGGCACGCCCGGCCTGTCGCTCGACATGGTCAAAGGGATCATGCTCGTGAGCACGATCGCCTGGTTCGCCGCGGCCCCCTTCTGGATGAAGGTGGAGTGACCCGCGCTGCCCGCGGCGGATCCACGCGCCCCTTTCGACTATCATCGCGACATGTCCGTCTCCCCCTTGAGTCCGATCGAGCAGCGGTTTCGCGACGCGCAGGAGCGGCTGCCGGCGCACGCCCGCGTGGCCCGCGCGGCGGCGATGTTCGTCTGGGCCCGCGGACTCATCGGCCGCCAGATCCGGTCGGAGCGGGGGGTGATGACGGACGACCGGCTGAAGTGGGAAGTCGCCCTGCGGCTCTACGGCTTTGATCCCGCTGCGCGGGCGCTCATTCAGCGGAAGTTGGACCGTGTACCCGCCTGATGTCTTTCGTGGGACGCTCGTGCGACTGCTCGACGTGTTCGAGCGGCTGGGCGTGCGGTGCCATCTCACCGGGGGCGTCGTGAGCGTGGCGTACGGGGAGCCGCGGATGACCCAAGACATCGATCTCGTCGTGGACAACGCAGCACTCGCGCGATGCCTTCCGGCGTTTCTGGAGGCCGTTGCCGCCGCCGGGTTCATGCGGGACGAGGAATCGGCTCGGGCCGCCGTCGCCGCCCGTGGCATGTTTCAGCTGTTCGACGAAGCCGAAGCCTTGAAGGTCGACATCTATCCGCGGGAACTCATTCCCGGTGAGTTGGACCGCTCGGTGTTGCTCGAAGTGTTCGAGGGCGTCCGGATCCCGTGCGTCTCGCGCGCCGATGCGGCTGCCTCGAAACTGGTGTGGGCGGCGCTCGGGAGCCACAAGAGTCGCCGGGATCTGCGGCGAATGCATCACGCGATGGGGAAAGCCGATCGTGAGGAGGTCCGTCGCCTGGCGGAGGCGCTGGGACACGCTGTCCTGCTGCGGGAGATTCTTGCGGAACCGGACGAGATCAGCGGGTGAAGTGCGTGCCCGCCACATCGGCGGGCACGGGCATCGCGGGGAGGAGCAGAGGCATGAACCGTTCGTCGTGGGTCGCTCTCGGCATCGCGTGCCTCGCCGCGGTGGCGACGGCGGATCAGCCCGGGCCGGCGAAGCGGTCGCCGATCGCTGAGTTTTACGTCGATCCGGTGCGGGTGGTGTGGCAGAGCGAGCGGGGCGTGAGCGACACGAAAACGCTCCTCGCGCCGCACCCCGGGCAGCCGGTGCTCGAGGCGCCCCTTCCGCCGTGCCTGATCGAGACCACGCCCGGCTCGACCGGCGGCCTGCTCCTCGACTTCGGCCGCGAGATCCAGGGACACGTGCAGCTGTTCACGCCCCTCGCGCCCGGCAAGGAGCCGGTCCGGGCGCGGATCCGGCTCGGCGAATCGGCGAGCGAGGCGATGGCCGATCTCGGCGGCAAGCGGAACGCCGGCAACGACCACGCCGTCCGCGACCAGGTGGTCACGCTCCCTTGGCTGGGCACGCAGACGATCGGCCCGAGCGGCTTCCGGTTCGTGCGAATCGACGCGGTCGATCCCGATCGGCCGATCCGGCTCACGCAGGTGCGGGCCGTGCTCGGCATCCGTGACGTGCCGCGGATCGGCTCGTTTCGCTGCTCCGACGAGCGGCTCAACCGCGTCTGGGAGGTCGGGGCCGACACCGTCCACCTCTGCATGCAGGACTACCTCTGGGATGGCATCAAGCGGGACCGGCTGGTCTGGATCGGCGACATGCACCCGGAAGTGAGCACGATCAACGCGGTGTTCGGCTTCAACGACGTAGTGCCCGCGTCGCTCGACCTCACCCGCGACGTCACGCCCCTCCCGAAGTGGATGAACGGCATCTCCAGCTACTCGATGTGGTGGGTGCTGATCCACGAGGAGATGTGGCGGTACCACGGCGATCGGCGGTATCTCGAGGCCCAGCGGCCCTATCTCACCTTGCTCGTCGAACGGCTGGCCGGGCTCGTGGGCCCCGACGGGCGGGAGCGGATCGACGGGATGCGGTTTCTCGACTGGCCGAGTTCGCCGAACCAAGAGGGGGTGACGGCCGGGCTGCAGGGATTGCTCGTGATGACGCTCGATGCCGGAACGCGGCTGATGACCGAGCTCGGCGACGACCGCGTGGCCGGCATCTGTCGCGCCGCCGCCGATCGGGCGCGGACGGTCGCGCCCGACCCCAACGGCTCGAAGAGCGGTGCGGCTTTGCTGGCGCTCGCCGGGATGCGCGAACCCGGTGAGATCGCCGACGCCGTGCTCCTGCCCGGGGGCCCCGCCGGCGTGTCCACCTTCTACGGCTTCTACGTGCTCGAGGCGCTCGCGAAGGCCGGCCGTGCCGAGGCGGCGCTCGACCTGATCCGCACCTACTGGGGCGGCATGCTCGACCTTGGCGCCACGACGTTCTGGGAGGACTTCGATCTCGCCTGGACGGAAAACGCGACGCGGATCGACGAGCTCGTGCCGGAGGGGAAGAAAGACATCCACGGCGACTGCGGCGCCTACTGCTACGAGGGCTTCCGGCATAGCCTCTGCCACGGCTGGGCGAGCGGGCCGACCGCCTGGCTGTCGCGGCATGTGCTCGGCGTGTCGCCGGCGGCTCCGGGCTTCACGAAGGCCCGGATCGCGCCTGTGCTCGGCGACCTCGCCTGGGCCGAGGGCACCTATCCGACGCCGCAGGGGCCGATCCGAGTGCGGCACGAGAAGCGGCCCGACGGCACGCTCCGCTCCTGGGTGACGGCTCCGGCGGGGGTGGCGATCGAGGCGGCGGGCACGACGCTCATGGCCGCGGCCGGAGGCGCGGCCGCCCCCGGCGTGGTGCCGATGGCGCTGAAGTGCGAATGGCTCGAAAACCCGGAGGGCGTTGGCACCCACACGCCGCGGCTCTCCTGGATCGTGACGGCGGATGACGGCGACCGCGGCCAGCGGCAGACGGCCTATCGGATCCTGGCGGCGACGGACCCCGCGCTGCTGAAGCCGGGCACGGCCGACCTCTGGGACTCTGGCATGGTGGAGTCGGACGAGACGCTCGGCATCGTCTACGGGGGCAAGCCGCTGGCGAGCGGCGTCGGCGTGCACTGGAATCTGCAGGTCTGGGACCGCGCCGGCGTGGAGTCGGTCTGGAGCGAGCCGGCGACATTTTCGCTCGGCCTTCTCGACGCCGCCGAGTGGAAGGGCCAGTGGATCTCGATCCGTGACGACGCGCCGCTCCACGCCGAGCCGGGGAAGCTCCACCTGCCGCCGGCACGCCACTACCGCAAGCCGTTCGTGACGGCGAAACCGGTCAAGCGGGCGGTGCTCCACGGCACGGCGCTCGGGCTCGTGGACTGGTCGATCGATGGCCTTCGCGTGACCGAAGACCTCTTCGAACCCGGCTGGGCCGACTATCACCGCCGCGTGCACGCCCGCACGCACGACGTGACGGGCCTGGTGGCGAAGCCGGGGCCGCACTGCCTGGGCGCGGTGGTCGCCGACGGCTGGTATGCGGGCTACGTGGGCTACGGGCTGCTCGTGGGCTACGGCCCACACAAGACGGGCCGCTCGATCTACGGCAAGACGCCGGCGATCCTCTGCCAGCTCGAGATCGAATACGCCGACGGCACGCGGGAGCGCATCGTCACGGATCCGTCGTGGCACGTGACCGACGCGGGGCCGATCCGTGAGGCCGACTTCCTGATGGGAGAGGCCTACGACGCCCGCCGCGAGCTCGCCGGCTGGGACACGCCCTCCCACGTCGAAGACGAGACGCTCTGGCGGGCCGCGGTGCCGGCCGAGGCGAACGCGGTGGAGAAGGCGCCGTTCTTCGAGCCGGGACTGAGCCGCGAGGTGACGGTCGGGTTCGTGAAGCCGGCCGCGATCGTGGCCTACGCCGCGCCTCCGGTGCGGGTCACCGAGGAACTCGCGGCGCAGCGGGTGACGGAGCCGCAGCCGGGGGTGTTCGTGTTCGACATGGGGCAGAACTTCGCGGGCGTCGGGCAACTGAAGGTGACGGCGCCGGCCGGCACCGAACTGAAGCTCCGCTACGGCGAGATGCTCCATCGCGATGGCCGGCTGATGACCGAGAACCTGCGGAAAGCCCGCGCCACCGACACCTACGTCTGCAAGGGGGGCGGCGTGGAGATCTGGACGCCGCGGTTCACCTACCACGGCTTCCAGTTCGTGGAGGTGAGCGGCCTGCCGGCCGGCACGCCACCGCCGCTCGACACGGTGACGGGCCTCGTGGTCCACAACGACACGCCGCTGGTGGGACGGTTCGCCTGTAGCGACGACCTGCTGACGCGGTTCTGGCGAAACACGCGGTGGACCCAGCGGGCCAACTTCATCGAGGTGCCGACCGACTGCCCGCAGCGGGACGAGCGTCTTGGCTGGATGGGCGACGCCCAGGCCTACGCCCGCACCGCCACGTTCAACGCCGACGTGGCGGCGTTTTTCACGAAGTGGATCGAGGATGTCCGCGAGGCTCAGCGGCGGGAAGGCCCGGACGCGGGGGCCTATCCCGACTACTGCCCGTATCCCTTCGCGCACGGCAAGCCGGGGGCGACGTTCGGCACCGCCTGGACCGACGCCGGCGTGATCTGCCCGTGGACCATGGCCATGGTGTATCGCGACCGGCGGCTCGTGGAGCGGCACTGGGACTCGATGACGGCGTTCATGGACTGGCGGCTGCGGCTCGACCCGAAGCTCGAGGGCGTGGCCGCGGGCAACCAGTGGGGCGACTGGCTCAACGTGAACGAAGCCACGCCCACGGCCTACCTCGACCTCTGCTATCACGCCCAGTCGGCCCGGATGATGACGCAGATGGCCTTCATGCTCGGCAAGGCGGACGAGGGGGCGGCCTATCGGCGGCGGTTCGAGGCGCTCGCCGAGTCGTTTCGGCGGCGGCACCTCCGCGACGACGGCACCGTGAACGTCGACACGCAGACGGCCTGCGTGCTCGCGCTCGAGATGGGGCTCGTGCCCGAGGACCGGGTTGCCGCGGTGGCGAACCAGCTCGCCGCGCGGATCGAGGCCAACGGCTTCCGGATGGCGACGGGCTTTCTGGGTACGAAGTCGATCCTGCCGGCGCTCTCCGCCCACGGACACCACGACCTGGCCTGTCGCCTGTTTCAGAGCCGCTCGTTCCCCAGCTGGGGCTACGAGGTGGAGCAGGGGGCCACGAGCGTTTGGGAGCGGTGGGACGGCTTCACGAAGGAGCACGGCTTCGAGGGGGCGACGGGCAAGAACAACGCCGCGATGAACAGCTTCAGCCACTATGCGTTTGGCTCCGTCATGGAGTGGGGCTTTCGGACGCTCGCGGGCATCGACACGATCGACCCCGCCTATGCCCGGATCCGGATCCGGCCGCGGCCGCCCACGCCCGGCAGCAATCCCGAGCGGGCGGTGATCGACTGGGTGAAGGCCGACTACGACAGTCCGCGGGGGCCGGTCGAGAGCCACTGGCGGCGGATCGACGGCGGGATCGAGATGGAGGTGCGGATTCCGGCCAATGCGACGGCGGTTGTGCACGTGCCGGCCGAGGATGCGGCGACCGTGACTGAGGGGCCGCACGGAGCGGTGGCTTCCGGCCGGACGCCGGGGGTGAAGCTTCTGGAGGCCGGCCGCGGGGAGGTGGTGCTCGAGGTGGGCTCGGGGGCGTACCGGTTTCGGGGGCGCTAACTGAAGGGGGGGTGGAGCGAATCGCCCCAGTCCCTGGTCGCTAGCGACCAGCGCTGGAGCGAATCGCCCCAGTCACTGGTCGCTAGCGACCAGGTGACACCCTCGATACCGCTCGAGGCTCCGCCCGTCGCCATCGTGCGGAAACGCTTGCTGGGAAAGGGTTTCCGCCTTCTCGGCGCGGATTTCGGCCTGGCTTGCTGTGCGGCCCAGGGCGATTGGCACGGAATGTGCAGGTCTGGATTGGTGAGGGGAGCGGTCGTCCGAGTGTCGGTCGGCCACCCCGACACCCCCCGGCGCCCCCTAGGGAGCGGCCAACACCATCCAACGCCCATGCCCAACAAATCGACCATGCACCCCGAGCCCATGATCCCCGTCCGGCACCGTTCCCCGGCCGGGATGTGTGACATCGTGATCGTCGATGCCGCGTGCGATCGCTACGCTGACTTCGTCCACGCCGCCCAGGCGGGTGACCTGCGGCTCCATTTCTGCGTGGATGCGACGTCGGCGATCCGCTTGTCGCGGCGGTTCCGGGCCGGGGCCTGGCTCGTGGCGGTCGACCTGCCGGACATGTCGGGGTTTGACCTGCTCGACCTGCTCGTGCCGAGCGTGCTCCAGTCCGACGTCGATCCCCTCCGCGGCGGTTCGGCGCGGTCGCTGGCCTGTGTCGGAGAGGGGACGAGGTCGGGCGTGTTCCTGGTGTCGGACGCCTATCGCGTCGAGGACGAGCAGCGGGCCCTCGCGTCGGGCGTGGCGGGGTATCTGGTGCGGCCGATCACCCTCGAAGTGATCAAGGGCTGCCGCGGCGCGGACGTGCGGACGGTGTAGGAGGAGGCCACGTCGCCACGCGGCCACAGGCTTTCCAAAGTGGCGGTAGGGTCTGGCAAGTGGCCGCAGGTATTGAAAGTGGCCGCAGGTTTTTAACCTGCGGAACCCGGTGCCGGATTTGCTTCCTGTGCAGGTTGAAAACCTGCACCCACTTCAGGCAGGCAGGCCGCAGGTATTGAAAGTGGCCGCAGGTTTTTAACCTGCGGATCCCCGGTGCCGGATTTGCTGCTTGTGCAGGTTGAAAACCTGCACCCACTCACACCCTGCACCCACTCACACCCTGCACCCGCTGAGTTCAGTACGTGGGCACCGAGGAGTCGATCTCGTGGCTCCAAGCGTCGATGCCGCCCCGCATGCTCTGCGCCTGCGTGAAGCCCTGCTCGCGGAGCCACGTCGCCACCCGCAGGCTCCGCATACCGTGATGACAGTGAACGATCAGCGGCAGCGGGCGGTGGGCCGCCAGTTCACCCACCCGCTCGGGCAGTTCCTGCATCGGGATCAGCACGGCGCCGGCGATCTTGGCGGTGGCGTGTTCCTCGGGCGTGCGGCAGTCGAGCAGCAGCGGCCGCGGGTCGGATGACTGGAGCGCCGCGGCGGTGTCGGCGACCGAGATTTCGAGCGGCAGTTCGGCCACGGGAGGCTCCTCGGGGGGAAGGACTCAGGATCGGCTGGGGGTGTGCTGGCCCGCGGGCTGGCCAGAGGCGACACGGCGGCCGCGGACGCCGGCGGCCAGTCGGTCGAGCAGCGCCACGCTCTGCTCCCAGTCGAGACAGGCATCGGTGATCGACTGGCCGTGCACGAGCGGCCGGCCCGGCAGGAGATCCTGCCGGCCCCCGGCGAGGTTGCTCTCCACCATCACGCCCACGATCCGCCGCTCCCCGGCCTCGAGCTGCGCGGCGATCGCCTCGGAGACCGCGAGCTGCCGCTCGTGCTGCTTGGACGAGTTGCCGTGGGAGGCGTCGATCATCAGCCGGCCATCGAGGCCATGCCGGGCGAGCTCGTCGCAGGCGGCCGACACACTCGCGGCGTCGTAGTTGGGAGCCTTGCCGCCGCGGAGGATGATGTGGCAGTCGTCGTTGCCCCGTGTCGAGACGATGGCGGTGTGGCCCCCCTTCGTCACGGAGAGGAAGTGGTGCGGCCGCCGTGCCGCCAGGATCGCCTCGGCCGCGATCCGCACGTTGCCGTCGGTGCCGTTCTTGAAACCCACGGGGCAGGACAGGCCGGAGGCCAGTTCGCGATGCACTTGGCTCTCGGTGGTGCGGGCGCCGATCGCCCCCCACGACACGAGATCGGCGATGTACTGCGGCGTGATCATGTCGAGGAACTCGCAGCCCGCTGGAAGGCCGAGCTCGTTGATCGCGACGAGCAGTTCGCGGGCGACCCGCAGGCCCTTGTTGATCTGGAACGTGCCGTCGAGATCGGGGTCGTTGATCAGCCCCTTCCAGCCGACCGTGGTTCGCGGCTTCTCGAAATAGACCCGCATCACGACCTCGAGGTCGCTCGCGAGCCGCTCCCGCTCGCCGAGCAGCCGCTTCGCATAGTCGAGGGCCGCCTCCGGGTCGTGGATCGAGCAGGGCCCGATCACGACCACGAGCCGGTCGTCGTCCCCTTGGAGAATGGCGTGGATCGTCGCCCGGGCGGCGGAGATCACGCCGCCGACTCGCGCGGTGCAGGGGAACTCGCGGAGCAGGTGAGCCGGCGGCGAGAGTTCCTTGATCTCGTGGATGCGAAGATCGTCGGTGGGCGAGCGGTGGAGGCGCATGGGGCGGGCGGACGGCGGCGGGATGACACCCGTTATGGTACAGTCCGCGGCGGCGTGCGGGAGAGACGTCCCGGTGGCCCGGACCAGGGAGACGAGCGAGGGGCGCATGATGCATCGAGTCGGCCGGTCGAGGGGGTTCGGGCATGCGTGTGTGGCGCTGCTGACGGTCGCGGCGACGGGGCCGCTGGCGTGCGCCGATGAGTCCGCCGGGAAGCCGGCGGCGGAGCG
>Ga0114977_10002991_pt1 | contig 10850 bp, 8 predicted proteins | sample S_130805_MF_Meta_FD_87026 | JGI IMG/M metagenome (GOLD analysis project Ga0114977, IMG submission 87026) | Freshwater microbial communities from Lake Simoncouche, Canada to study carbon cycling - S_130805_MF_MetaG | ecosystem: Environmental > Aquatic > Freshwater > Lake | place: Lake...
CAACTCCACCCTTCGTTTGTTCGGAAACGGTAGTCCGCATAGCTCCGACATAGTCCGATGAGAACTTGCGTGTCTGCGATGAGATGTTGGTTGGGTGCCCTGTGAAGCTTACAAGTGTCGCGATGTTCTGACCGGTTGATAGCAAGTCAAATCGGATTATCCCCAAGCGGGTATCGACCGGTACGGGATCGATTTTTGAATGTCGGTTTCGATTGAAGCCTTCGAGCTCTCGGTGCCCGGTCCCCATGGTAGAAGGTTGCTTAGCAGCATCGGCCTTGAGGATAGCTTCCACAATCGCGTCTTCTAATCGCTTGTTATATCGAATCGCCGCGTCGTACCTTCCTCGCCCACGTCCAGGTTCATCGAAGAGTTCTAGCACCGGGCCGTGGTGAGTATGCGAACCAGCGATCAACGAAGCATCGATGCCACCTTTCTCACGTATGGCTTCGCGAATCTTTTGAAGAGATGCTTCCTGAGGTGAACGCCCAAGATCAAGCCCCACGATCGCAAGCTTGCGCTTACCCGCTTGAATTACAATCGCAGTCGACTTGAGGGGATCAAGGGTTCCTTCGGAAAGCGTTGCATGGCGATCACCATACCCCCACATAGGCACAGGCTCGTCCGGGGTAATATCAATCTCAGCGAAACCAACTTGAAATCCCTGCCCTACCGCGACAGAGCTATTAACCGTACAAGCGGCAATCAGGAGGCTCAACACTAACGCGAACTTACCAAGATTGAAGATTGTATTCATGCGAGACCTATTGGTTGAGAATCAAATGGGGGGCATAGGGATAATCTACTGGAGTATAACTGATCCCCAAGTCTGTAGTCTCAATGCGCCGACTATCTTCGCGCAGAGAAACGAGTAGTTGGTCGAGAACCCCCGCTGTCAGCATCGTTCGCTCGACTGGATACGCAGGCTTACCCGTGTGAATCATCGTTTCGATTCCTTTCAAGAGATAAGCGAAATGCGGGTAGTAAGGCGTCTCGCGTTCTTCCACGCGAGTGGCGAAGGACTCCCCAGAAGCACTCAGAACAGCGGCCCCTATACCTTTCGCTTTCCCTGGGAGCATCAATACGGGGACCTTTAGTCCATCGATATATTCAACTACAAATGCTGCTCCATCCTTGGGCGGATCCGCAAGTACCTCTTGACGGTTTGTCCCAGTAGCTCCAAGTGCTTTATCGAGCAATTCTGGATGAATCACTCCCGAGGTCATCAATCGTTCGATTTGACTCGTCGGAAACGCTTGAACGCCGGCGACTCCAAGCTCGCCTCCTTCCCGTCGTTCCAAGATGGACTGAAGAAACTCCAACGTATGAATGCCGTAGATATCAAGTCCGGAATATCCAATACCAACGGCCGCTTGAACCTTTTCTTTCCAACGGAGCGTCACATCGGGGGATCGGTAACTGACCGTCAAGCTTGAGCCGGCCATCCACGGCAACTCTAACTCTTTCGCGCGCTGAGCCATCCAAATCGCATCCTTCCACTCTGGCCCTGGATGCTTGTCGTTGAACAGAGGGACCACGCGACCGAACTTAAGCATCGCATCGGTAATCTCTTCAAAAAACCTTTTTCGAGGGTATAGGTGCTGCCCGAACTCATTCCAAGGATACTCCCCATGCTCGCCGATACTCAAAACCCCATCGACTGCAATCTGATCAGAACCGAGAGTCAACGCTTCCTGAATCGACTTGCAGAGACGAAAGCCGTGCTTCTTTGCTAACTCAACCGCCATGTCCTCCGCTGGGAATTGATCGACATAAAGAGATACCAATTCAAGGTCCGGACCAGGCCCACCGTCTTGCTGCCAACCCTCTAAAATCTTTCCTACGAGCACATCCGCATGGGACATCTTCCGGTAAACGGTTACTACCGCAGCCACTTTCTTTTTACTCTTCGCTGTCGAATCCAAGGGACTAGCGAAGAGATGTGACGCAGGGAGCAACCCAAGGGCAGCAGCAAGCGTGCTGCTGGATGCCAACCAACTGCGGCGCGAGCATGCAATGCCTTGGCTCGAATCATCCAATAGCTCAACGATCGATCTGTGAATCATGTTCAAATCCCAAGAATGCGTTACGGCTGCCAAAGAGGACAAAACTGGCTTCGATTAACTTAGCTTCGATTAACCCGGCGTTTCGATCGCTCGCAACAAAGTCTGTCGCAGGGTATACAGACGAGTGGGCTCACTGATTTTACTGCCCGACTTGTCGGTGACATAAAAGACGTCGACAACTTGATCCAAGTGTGTGCTTACCTTGGCGTACTGAAGATCGATTTGATAATCGAAGAGTGTTTTGGATATGTCGTACAGCAAACCAGTACGATCGTACGCAAAGACTGTAAGGATCGTGAAGTCGTCGGAACTGCTGTTATCGAAACGCACTTGTGTCGGTTGCAGACGTGAAGAAGCAGACTCATCGGCTTGATGAGACTTCCATGTACGCCTTAACTTCGGAGGCTGTGGATCTGTCGCTTCGATCGCTTTGCGAATACTCGACGCAACATCTTGGATGCGTCCCATCGGGGGAGACCCTTGGTAGTCTGCATCGTCGACGATAAAGCGATCCCAAGCGATGTTTCCTGGAAGTGAATGAATTTCCGCGGCGAGGATGCTTAATCCTTCGCTCGCTAGAGCGCCAGTGATCCGATGAAACAAGCCTTCGGTGCGAGAATCGTGGGAAGCGATCACGTATTCCGTGGCATGGCGATCGGCTAGGTACTGCGCCCAGACCTGCACCGGCGCATCGGGGCTTAGCAGGCGAATTCTGCGAAGCTCTTCCATCAAGTCCTTTGTTTTCACTTGGAACAAGTAGGTCGCAGGTATGGCTGCTACAAGTTCATCCCATCGTGATTCGCGTTGTTCGCTGACGGTTCGCAGAGCGAGCAGAGCATCTCTTGCAGTTGCTTGCGCTTTTGATTTCTTCTCAGGTTGCAATCCAGATCGCAGTTGCGATTCCGTTGCATCGTAAAGCTGATGAATCAGATTGAGTTTCCAATCGTTGAGCGCTCCCGGCCCCACAGCCGCAAGGTCAGCACATGACAAAAGAGTCAGGAGCTGGAGGCGTTCAAGCGATCCGACTTGCTGAGTGAACTTGACGATGGCCGAGGGTTGAGTGAGATCAAATCGGAATGCCGTGTGCGTCATAATCAAGTGCTGGTGCACTAGGAAGCAGATCAGCTCACGATCCGCATCTGGGAGCCGAAGAATACGGCACGTCTCATCGGCGATTCGAAGTCCCACTTCGGAGTGATCTTCGACGAAACCTTTTCCTAAATCGTGCATTAACAACGCGAGGTGCAACACAAGTTTCTGTTTTGAATCACGGTACAGCGTTCCGAGAAAGTCTTCTCGTTTTGCAAACTCTTCAGCACACTCAACGCTTCGAATGCAGTGCGCATCGACCGTGTATTTGTGATACTCGTTGAATTGCAGCAAACAGCGTGTATGTCGTACTGCGGGAATGATCTGCTCGAGCACTCGCAGTTCGTGCAAGCGACGGAGGATTTCCCCGAGTCGGCCGGGGGTACTCATCAGTTCAAGGAAACGCCCGATCGCTTGCTCTCCGACCGGCTTATCCGCGCGATTGAGCATCCCTTGTCGAATCGTACGCCATGTGCGGTGTTCGATTCGACGCTGGAAACGATTCGCGATTTGCATCAGTTCAAGTACCTTTGCCGGATCGTCCTTAATCTTGGGTAGTCCCTTTCGGGTTGCCCAAACTTCTTTCAGTCCGAGTCGAATCTCTTTGCCAGCGGTGAGACTAAGGAAGCGGTAAAAGAATCCGAATGGGGTCAACCGAGAGCGAGCCATTCCGACAAAGTTCGCCGAGCTGTATCGAACTTCCGACGTGATATCGAAGAACTTTGTCATAAACTCCTCGACTGGCAACACCCCTTCCTTTCCTTCGAAACCCATCCATTTAGAAAGCTCCATTTGCTTGGAGCGATCGAGCGAATCCAATGCGCGACCGCTCATGAAATGGAGTTGGTTTCTCAGACGTAGCAAGTAAGCGTAACCATCGCGAATGGCGTTGTAGTCTTCGGGGGCTAGCAAGCCGACATCGGCAAGTTGCTCGGGGCTTTTTTCTCCAAAGCAAACAAATCCGATCCAGCGAACTATCTGAACATCGCGCAAACAGCCTCGCGAGCGTTTGATGTTTGGGTGCAATAAGAACTCGGTTTCGCCATATTTCTGGCGTTCTTCGTATCGTTCCTTCTCGATCATTGCTGCGAGAGATCGCCAACGGAGTTTTGCACCGTTTCGAAACGAGTTTTCAAAGTTATTGAAAAGGGATTCTGAACCAAAGATCAAACGCATCTCGACAAGAGAAGTCAGAATTACGGCATCGGTCCAAGCCAATTGCCGGCACTGAAACGGGGTGCGTACAGAGAATCCAAGTTGGAATCCCGTATCGACGATCATCTGCGAGACGCGACTGGCGAGCGCCTGCACTTCGCGTTCGGGCAGACCGCTGTGCAGAAGCATCAGGTCGAGATCGGAGTAGGGAGCAAGATCACGGCGACCGTAACCGCCAAGAGCGACGAAAGCAAATTTCGTGGAGTCGTACTGCCCCTCATCGCAGGCCGCGCGGATGAGCCGATGCACAATGGCATCGACCGCATCCGCCCATGCTAAACATACTTGCGGACCGGTATTGCCTGAGGAGTGGAGATTCGCCGACTTAAGCCGCGATTCTGCAAGCAACCTTCGCGACTCGAGGACCTGGGGATGGAGAGAGGACAAGTCTCTAAAGACGAACTTGGAGTGTTTTATGAACGACTACAGTGCGTCTTCTCCTTGTTCGCCTGTTCGAATTCGAACGGCGTTTTCCAGAGTAGAGACGAAGATTTTGCCGTCACCGATCTGGCCCGTCTGCGCAGTCTTGACAATCGTGTCGATGACCGATTGAAGGTTGCTGTCGGAACAGACAACTTCAATCTTCACCTTGGGAACAAAGTCAACGGCGTACTCGGTGCCACGATAAATTTCCGTATGCCCCTTTTGACGACCGTACCCACGAACTTCGCTCACGGTCATGCCGTGAATCCCTTTTTCAGTCAGCGCGTTTTTGACGTCTTCGAGTTTGAAGTGGCGAACAACAGCTTCAACTTTCTTCATTCGACGAACTCCAGGTTCCTATGCCACAACTCAGTAAGGCCATGGCGACCAAGTGGTAAAAACGCGGGACCGCCTGTGTACCGAAGCACACTCCCACGAAGTGCAAAACCGTGCACCTCTACCAATAGTCTAGCGTGGTTTGATTCGACAAAACAAGGCTTACCGCAAACCGTTACGAAAATGTTTCACTTTTTTCAAACGTCGGTATTACGAAGCCTACTACTCAAGAGGTCCGGCCGGTACTTCGGCCTATTTCTAACGCGTCTTCCAGCCGGATTGCCCCATCGTACAGGGCGCGGCCGACAATCGCCCCTGCGGTGCCTTGAGCCGCCAGCTTGCGTAAATCCTCCAAGGAGCTTACGCCACCGGAGGCGATGACTGGGAAAGGGGAGCATTTTTCGATTTGCAGCAAGCTTGCAAAGTTCGGACCAGCCATCATCCCGTCTTTTTCGATGTCGGTGTAGACGACCGCAGCGCAGCGACGGGTTTTTTCCCCTATTCGGTTGATCAGTTCAGTCGCGGGGGTAGAGGAAGTCTCCAGCCATCCTTCGGTAGCGACCATCCCGCCACGAGCATCAACTCCTAGAACGAGTTTGCCCGGGAATTCCTCACACATTTTGGCAAACCAATCGGGCTGACGCAAAGCTGCAGTTCCCACGACCAAGCGGGAGAGCCCAAGATCTAGAAGCCGCCTTATCGCCGATTCATCTCGCACTCCACCTCCTAATTGAACCGTCTTCCCAGAGGCAACTTCGACGATACCTCGAACGGCTTGTTCATTGACCAAGCTACCGGTTTTTGCTCCGTCCAAGTCGACGCAGTGCAGGAAATCCGCTCCGGCATCGAACCAACGCTTGGCCATCTCCGCAGGATGGTCGCTGAAGACCGTCTCGCGTGCATAGTCGCCTTGTTGCAAGCGAACACACTTGCCCCCCAATAAATCGATCGCTGGCCAAATTTCCATGGTTTCTGTTGGGTTGTACGCTTGGGGTTTGGATTCGGGTAAGTAAGTGCTTAAGCACACTAGCGGCGAAATCAAAGGGGTCCGGCAATCCCGCTTTAGATGGCAAAGCTTACCGAAATCAAGCCGACTCGCCATAGCCAAAGCCCGGCAATGCCACGGTTGGCGGTTTCCCATTCAAGCGTTCTCTGGTTACAATCCCGCCAAATCGCGAATCGCGGTTGCGAGGCCAAGGCCCCTGGTGGGTTGGTAATTTGCTATAGTAACGAGAACCTCGAGACTATCCCGCAAGCGTCACGCCTGAATTCCCGTTGTTTTCCTACGACACATATTTTCCGACCAGAGAGTCGACTCGAATAGACTAGCCATGAGCACCATTCACGAACGCTACAACGCGGCCGAAAAGCTTAAAGATTCCGGAGAAGTCGAGAAAGCAAAGGAGATGCTGCTTGCGATCCTAGCTGATTCTCCCGAGCATGTCTTGAGCCACCTAACCTTGGCTCGTATCCTCACCGGTCTCGGTGAGCACGAGCAAGCCGTTTCCCATGCGGAACAAGCTTGCAGTCTCGAACCGACCGAATCGTTTAACTTCACTCTTTTGAGTGTGACTTATCAACGGGCCTATGCTGGCACCGGCGATCACAAATACATTCGCATGGCCGAAGACGCCATGGCTCGTTCGCGAATGCTGTAATCCTCCCAACGTTCTCCTACCATCCACCTCCCCCCTGCAATCGTTCTCGAAAGGTTTTGTTCATGACGCTCTCACCTTGGTCCATCGGGGTCTTCACCAGCATCGACGCTGGCTTAGGGGTGCACTTGGACGTGGCGAAAGAACTGGGAATCCCTTCTATTCAACTTCATACCCCGCATGCCGCCGGTCGCACACCGGCCGCCGCTGAAGCTTTCCTCAAGAAGCTCGATGCTTATGGGATTGAACTCACTTGCGTCTTCGGTGGGTTTGACGGAGAAAGCTACGCTGACATCCCAACCGTTGAACGCACCATCGGCTTGGTCCCTCCTGAGACCCGCGCTGCTAGGCTCAAGGAAATGAAAGAGATTGCGGATTTCGCTCGGCTCCTGGGTTGCGATGTCGTCGGATTGCACATCGGCGTGGTTCCCCATGATGTGAAAAGCAAAGAATATGCAGATGTAATCGACATCACTCGTCAACTTTGCGACCACGCGGCGAAGAACGAGCAAGCCATTCACTTGGAAACCGGACAAGAGACCGCAGACGCACTTTTGCAATTCATAGGCGATACGCAACGCCAGAACTTGTTCATCAATTTCGATCCTGCGAACATGATTCTCTACGGCACCGGCGAACCGATTGAAGCGCTTCGCAAGGTCGGTAAGTACGTACGCAGTGTCCATTGCAAAGACGCCACGTGGAGCGATTCCCCAGGCGTGACCTGGGGAGCTGAAGTCCCGCTCGGCAAAGGACAGGTAAACATCGCTCTGTATCTGCAAACTCTCAAGGAAATCGGATATAGCGGACCATTGACGATCGAACGCGAGATCCCTCAAGAACCCGATCGCCAAAAAGCCGAAATCCAACACGCAGCCGAATTGCTCAATTCGATCAAAGCCAGCTTGGCAACCAATCCCAAGTCAACGACTTAATTGATAACGACTATCACGGATCGCTACCGTTTCGCACGAAGCTAAACGGTGGGACCTAGTCGTAGGCGATGACCTTGACCGACTGTTGAGCCCTTCCGATAATCCGGCTTCCTCCCTTCGGATTGTCGTTTGACTTGTTTCTAAACTACACACTGAACCACTGTTTCGCTTGCTTTTGATCTTCCGGCGTTAAACCGCCCAAAAGCTCGCTTTCTTTACCAGCACTGAGATCTACTCAATGAAAATTCACGAATATCAAGCGAAGTCGCTGTTTCGAGCCTTTCAAGTTCCCATTCTCGAAGGAATCGTTGCTCGAACTCCCGAAGAAGCCAAAGCAGCATTTGACAAACTCGGCGGGTCCTTGGCGGTGATCAAAGCCCAAGTTCATGCTGGCGGTCGTGGTAAAGGGACTTTCCAAGAAGTCCCAACGCAACGTGGCGTACAGTTGGTCAAGACCGGCGAAGAAGCGGCCCAAGCTGCGAAAAACATGATCGGTAACCGCTTGGTTACCATCCAAACCGGAGCAGCCGGTTCGATCGTCAACCAAGTCTTCATCGAGCAAGGCTGCAAGATCGCTCGCGAACTCTATGCGGCTGTCGTCCTCGATCGTGCTGAAAAGCTTCCGCTGCTGATGGTTAGCAGCGAAGGTGGCGTCGAGATTGAAAAGGTCGCTGAAGAGTCCCCAGAAAAAATCCTCCGCGAACACTTCGATCCAGCACACGGATTGATGCCTTTCCAAGTTCGCAAGCTCTGCAAGAAACTTGGTATCAGCGGCAACGCCGCGAAAAGTGCAGATCTGTTCTTCCGCAAGCTTTGCGATGTTTTCGTAAAACTCGATTGCTCCATGGCGGAAATCAACCCGCTTGTAATCACCGAAGACGAGAAGATGATCGCTCTCGATGCGAAAATCACCTTCGATGATAACGCAATGTATCGCCATGCGGACTTGAAAGAATTGCGCGACGTCAACGAAGAAGAACCCGCAGAGTTGCGTGCAGCAAACAGCGGCCTGAGCTTCGTGAAACTCGACGGCAACATCGGGTGCCTTGTCAACGGTGCTGGTCTTGCCATGGCAACCATGGACATCATCAAGTACCACGGTGGTGCACCGGCGAACTTCCTAGACGTCGGTGGTGGTGCTAACACCCAACAAGTCACCGAAGCGTTCCGAATCATCCTCTCGGATCCGAACGTCAAAGCGATCCTTGTGAATATCTTCGGCGGAATCGCTCGTTGCACGACGATCGCTCAAGCGATCATCGATGCTTCGAAGGAAGTCGGTTTCCAAGTTCCCCTCGTCGTTCGCCTTGAAGGAACCGAAGTCGAAGAAGGAAAGAAGATGCTCCGCGAAAGCGGTTTGGCTATTATCTCCGCCGACGATCTCACCGATGCAGCGAAAAAAGTTGTCGCATCCGTCGCTAAGTAATTATCCAATCAATCAAAGCTTCCACCCAATTCAACTAACAGCAATTCAACAGAACCAATCATGAGTATTCTCGTAAATAAAAACACCCGGGTGATCTGCCAAGGTATCACTGGGAAAGCCGGTGCCTTTCATACGAAGGGTTGCAAAGAGTACGGCACCAAAATGGTCGGCGGTGTTACTCCAGGTAAGTCCGGTGAGACCGTCGAAGGCCTACCAGTCTTCGATACCGTCGAAGAAGCGGTCAAGCAGACCGGCGCCAACGCTACGATGATCTTCGTACCACCTCCATTCACCGCCGACGCAATTCTAGAAGCAGTCGATGCAGGAATCGAAGTCATTTGCGCGATCACCGAAGGTGTACCTGTCTTGGACATGGTACACGTTTACGATCGTGTAAAGCGAAGCAAGTCCGTTTTGATCGGACCGAACTGCCCAGGTGTGATCACCCCAGGGGAATGCAAGATCGGTATTATGCCAGGTTACATTCACCAACCTGGTAAAGTTGGAATCATGTCGCGCAGCGGTACGTTGACCTACGAAGCTGTTTGGCAAACTTCTAACTTGAAGCTTGGTCAATCAAGCTGTATCGGTCTCGGTGGCGACCCGATCGTCGGCACCTCGTATATCGACATCTTCGAACGATTTGAAAAGGATCCTCAAACCGAAGTCATCTTGATGATCGGTGAGATCGGTGGGGACGCAGAGGAAAAGGCCGCTGAGTACGTCAAGAATCACGTGACGAAGCCAGTTGCTGCTTTCATCGCTGGTCGCACTGCTCCTCCAGGGAAGCGAATGGGTCACGCAGGGGCAATCATCACTGGTGGTAAAGGTACTGCCGCAGAAAAAGTTGCAGCACTCGAAGCCGCAGGTATCGTTGTCGCTCCTTCTCCCGCTGAAATGGGAGCCGCTGTTGCCGAAGCTCTTCGACGCAAGAAGTAATTCGCACCGGTTATAACTTGATGCAAACAAGCGGCCGCCTCCAAAAGGTGGCCGCTTTCTCTTGGGTACCTCCGCACTATGCTTGAACATTGCGATGGGAAATCAGCGGTGCGCAATGAACTTGAGCTTTGCACTACTGACTTGTCTGACTTGTCTGACCTACCAACAAGCGCGCCTCCCCTTCTCCCGCTGGCGGGAGCAAGGGGCCGGGGGATGAGCAGTTCTACTCTCGGCTCAGTTCGCCAATACGCTCTTTGGCTTGCTGCGTTAGTTCATGCTCCGCATGATTCTCCAGCAAGAACTCATAAAACTTCTTAGCAGCCTCGATCCCCTTCTTGCGCCGCTCGCCAGTCAACTCTCCGATCAAGACCTCTGAGCATCGCCCCGCTTCGTATGCCGATCGAGCCTGCCAATTCTTTATTTCAGCCGGAGCTTGCGTCCCACCAAACCCATACATCACTTTTTGGAATTCGTTAACAGCGAGCCCAAATTCCTTCTGTGCGAAATTTAGCTCTCCTGCCATAAACCGCGAGCGAGCACCAAGCTCGTTGCGTTGCTCCTCTGCGATAGCTTCGAACGTCTTTAACGCCTCAGCATTCTTTCGAAGGTTCTGCAATGCAACCGCTTGCTCATATTTCGCAACTGGAAGCAGTGTTGAATTCGGCACCGTCTTCTGCATTTGCTCGACCCACGATTCAACGTCCGCCCACTTCTTCAGCTCACTCGCCGTCTGCGCTCCATGGAGATACACCAAAGCTTGCACTTGCTC
>Ga0114977_10002997_pt1 | contig 10838 bp, 8 predicted proteins | sample S_130805_MF_Meta_FD_87026 | JGI IMG/M metagenome (GOLD analysis project Ga0114977, IMG submission 87026) | Freshwater microbial communities from Lake Simoncouche, Canada to study carbon cycling - S_130805_MF_MetaG | ecosystem: Environmental > Aquatic > Freshwater > Lake | place: Lake...
AAGATTCAGAATACGTCCATAGCGATTCGGAATCATGGACAGCTTTCCCACTTTCTGGGTCAGCAGGAAGACCGAGCGGACATTCAGCGTCATTACCTTGTCCCATGCATCGATGGGATGCTCCTCAGTGGGGGATCCCCAGGTCGCACCTGCGTTGTTCACCAGAATGTCAATTCTTCCCAGAATGCCCATGGACTCGGTTGCCAGGCGCTGGATGTCTGCATCCTTCGCGTTGTCGGCCACGATGTATTCGACGTCGATCCCGCGTGCTTGAAGGTGGGCCTTCGCTGCGGCTAGGTCGTCGGCCTTGCGCGAAGAGATCAGCAGCCGGGCGCCTTGGTCACCAAGGGCTTCGGCGATCTGCAGTCCAAGTCCGCGTGAGCCACCGGTGATGAGCGCGGTCTTGCCGGTAAGGTCGAAGGGATTTTGTTTTGGGGTCACGAGATGGGGTTCTTTTGCAATAGGGACTGGCGACAGAGAAGAGCCCGTTGGCGCTCAACTGATCAGAACGTCAGTCCATTGGTCACCACGCTTCAGGCCAAGGGCTTGCGAGTTACCTCGTTGGAATAAGCAGGGGCATACCATTGATTGCGCAAGTACATAAAATTTCTCCTTCATAAAAGCGGCTGGACGGGACGGCGGATTGGCCGCATTAATCGAAGCGACCTCTTCCAAACGGTGGCTGTTGCCAGCAACTACCGATGTAGGTCACACTGTTGCAGAGCTGTGCCGGTTGACCAACCTCTTGACTGCGCGATCAACCGGCGTATTTCGTGCCGTGCGAGGATTGCTGGCGGGTTTCAGCTGTCGGCGGAGAATCCAGTCGCCTTGACGATTGGTCCCCAGCGCTTCAGGTCGCTGGCGAGCATGCCCGCCAGCGCTTCTGGCGTGGAGGGCGCGGCCTCCATGCCGAAAGTGTTCAAGCTCAAGACCGTATCCGGCGCGAGTAGCGCATCGCGCAACAGTCCGTTGATCTGGCGGATACGCTCGGGCGGCGTCTTGGCCGGCACGAAGAACCCCATCCAATCGCTGAACACCATGCTTGAAAAACCCTGTTCTACAAACGTTGCCACGTTGGGGAAGAATCTGCTACGTTTTTCGCCGGATGTGGCCAGCACGCGCAGCTTGGGCTGAGACAGAAAAGTACCCGTCGGGCCGCTGAACCCAGCTACCTGGCCACCGATCAAGTCTCCAATGGCCGCAGCCGAACCTCGGTATCCAACGTGGGTGATGTCGATACCAGACGAGCGCGAAAGCATATCGACCATGAAGTGCAGCGGAGACCCTGTTGCCGGCGAGGCGATTGTTGACAACTTCGGGTTCGCCTTCATCCACGCAAGCAGGCCTCGGATGTCAGTCACTGAATCCGGCACTGCAGGGCCGACGCCGATGGCGGAGTCGAAGCTCACGCCGTTCGAAACAGGTAAAAAGTCCGCTTGCGGGTCGTAGGGCAGTCGCTTGTAAGTGTGCGGATAAACGCACATCGTCGCCATCGGCGTGATGAGAATGCTGCTGCCGTCGGCTGGCGCGCTCTTGACTGCAGCAAGGGCCAGTTGTCCGCCAGCACCGACCCGGTTGTCCACGATGATTGCCTCGGCATAGTGCTTCGCAAGCTTGTCGGCGATCCTTCTGCCCAGCACGTCCGGAATGGTGCCCGCTTGAAAGCCGGTAACGATTTGAGCGGTCTTGAGCATTGACTGCGCCCTAGCCCAGGGGGTCACGCCCGCCAAGGTTGCCGCAGCCACGGTACCGAGTGCTCGCCGCCTATTCATCACAATATCCATGATCTATCTCCTTCTAGTTGCTCGCGGGAAGCAGGGAGCTTCCCGACATGAGTTCTGCTAATTTGGCGTAGGCCCTGCTTGTCTTCGATAGCAGGAATCGGCCTTGGTAGTACATTTCGACGATCCGATGCGTTCGTCGACGAGACCGCGCTTCGGTTTCATAGTGGTGGTCACTTCCTCACCTCCGGGCACTATGTGGATGGCATTCACTGACAATTTGTGTGGTATCGATTAGGGACCTGGTCCCAATCCATAGGGGAGCGAAAGCTAGGACTGCAGATTCGATTGTTCGAAGCGAACGACACCAAGTTTCTTTATTCATGTTCGGTCTCCTTCTAGTTACTCTTGTAAATCTGGGTATTCCCGATACGAGTTCTGATGTCTCTAGCTAACGATATGGCTGTATTCGATGAATGGCATTGGTTTTGGTCGTACATCTCGTTGATCAGGACTCTGTATTTCTCTTCGACGAAGCGTCGCTTTAACTTCATCGTGGCGGTTACTTCCTCGCTGCCAGGCATTAACTGCACGTCAAGTAGACGAAAAGCTTTGATTTGCTCGACTCGAGCAAAATCGCGATTGGTATCTTCGATGGCGCCAGCTACCAAGTCGTGCACGATGCCCGTACCGCAAAGCTCTCCATAGCTGTCGTACTTCATGCCTCTTTCTTGGGCGTAGCGTCCTACCGTCTCAGGGTCAATGACAACGAGGCAAGTGAGGTAAGGGCGCCGATCACCGATCACGATCGCATCCGTGATGTAGACGCTGAACTTCAGTCTGTTCTCGATCTCAGCGGGAGTGATGTTCTTGCCGCCCGCCGTGATAATGATGTCTTTCAGCCTGCCAGTGACGTAGAGGAATCCGTCACTATCGACGCGCCCTAGGTCACCCGTCTTCAGCCAGCCATCTGCGGTCATTGTTTCAGCCGTCTTTTCGGGCTGATTCCAGTATCCTTTGAACACCTTCGGACCACGATATTGGATCTCGCCATCCGCTGCAATTCGCAGTTCGCCGCCGGGGACGACCTGCCCCACACTGCCGATCCTGCGGCAGTTCAAAAGGTTACCTGAAGCAATGCCGGATGTCTCTGTCATGCCGTAGGCTTCCAGGATGTCCAACCCAATGGCCTGGTACCAACGCAAAAGCTCGGGAGCGATTGGTGCTGCACCGCTGATCCCGTACCTGAGCCGGCCGAAACCCAGCTCATGACGCAGAGATCGAAGTACGAAACGATCAGCTAGCAGAATTTGCAGCCGCAGACTGACAGGAATTTTCTGCTTTGAATCCAGAGCGGCGATGCGTTTCTGGCCGACTTCTACAGCTCGCTCAATGCACCAGCGACGCAGTGGTGACGCTGCTTGAACTATCTGCGCCATACGACCATAGGCCTTCTCCCAGATGCGCGGAGCGGCTGTGAAGACGTGCGGTGAGATCTCTAGCAGATTGTCGAGTACCTGGCGTGGACTTTCGGCAAAGTTCACGGTTGACTTCATTGCGATTGGGCCGAAGATGCTGTTGCATCGCTCGAGGATGTGACACAAGGGTAGGAAGCAGATCTGTTCGTCTGCGGCACGAACGGGCGCCACATGATTTGCGCCGAGCATTGACGCAATGATGTTTCCGTGGCTGATCATCGCGCCCTTGGGTGGACCTGTGGTTCCCGACGTGTATACGAGCAATGCCGTATCCTGCGGGCGTGACCGAGCCACTTCTTTTTCGAATGCGCCCTCGTTTGTCTGCTGGAAGGCGCGTCCGGCGGCTATCAACGCTTCGAAATTGATAACCCTGGGATCGTTGACGCCACGAATCGCGTGCGAATCAAACACGATCACCTTGACGACAGATGGAACGCTGTCGCTGATCGATAGAAATTTTTCCAACTGTATCTGGCTGTCGACGAAGAGGAATCGGCTATCAGAATCGACAAGCAAGTATTGGAGCTGGCTGGTTGAGTCAGTTGTATAAATCCCTGAGCTAATGCCGCCGACGCACTGTACCCCCACGTCGGTCTGTATCCAATCCATTCGGTTGTCCGCGAGAATTGATACGACTTGACCGCGCTGCAATCCCATTGCAACCAACCCAAGGCCGATTAGTCGCGCCTTATCTTGGTAGTCGCGCCAACTGGCCGCAATCCAATGACCGCTCCTTTTCTCGCGGTGCGCGACGCGATTTCCCAGAGCTTCGCAGCGCACCATGAAAAGCTTAACTATCGTGTCACAGCCGTCGATCTCAGAATGGATAGAGGTGAAACCGTGTCGTACATCAGTAGAGGATTGCATTTCGATCAGACTCATGCTTCACCTCATCCAGGTCAGTTCGTGGTGATACCACTTGATGTGACTTCGCCACGGCCGTCGACAAGGCGGGCAAATCTCGCTCGATGATGATCGGAATCACCCATCAGTGTCTGCAACACGCGCAGGCGCTTGAAGTAGCGACCAACTGCAAGTTCATCAGTCATGCCGATGCCACCGTGCAGTTGAATGGCGTTGCTGCCAACGAATCGTGCCGCCTTATCGAGTTGAACCTTCGCTGCTGAGGCGGCCTTGCCTCGCGTAACCTCATCTGCACCGAGCAGACTGGCTGCTAGCATGGCAGCCGCTCGTGCGCAGTCGAGCTCAATGCGCATGTCGACGATGCGATGCTGGATCACTTGGAAATCGCCTATGGGCCGACCGAACTGCTGCCGAATCTTGACGTACTCCAGCGTTGCGTCGAGCAACGCCTGCATGGCGCCGACGCCCTCGGCACACAACATTGCCACTGCATGGTCGGCCACCATCTGGATGGCTGGCCAGGCGGTGCCTTCGGTGCCTAGCAGTGCTTCGGCCCGCACACCACTAAAACCGATGTCAGCGGCACGACCGCCATCCAACGTGGCGTAGGCACGCGTCGTCACGCCATCGGAAGAAGGGTCGACAACGAACAAGCCTATGCCTTGACCATCATCGGCAGCGCCATCGATGCGCGCTGACACGATCAACCGGTCGGCTTCGGGTGCCTCGAGCACGAGAATTTTCTCGCCGTCGAGCACATAGCCGCTGCCTTCGCGGCAGGCGCGCGTGGTCACCACGTCCAGGCGATGGCGAGAATGCCGTTCGGCGTAAGCGAAGGCAAACTTCCGTGCACCCGATGCGATTTCTGGTAGCCAGGCCTGCCGTTGGGCCTCAGTCCCGCACGCCAGAATCAAATTTGCACTCAACACAATCGACGCGGTGTAAGCCCCACGCACCAGGTGTACGCCGAAAGCCTCGGCCACGAGCATCTGTTCCATGGCACCAAGGCCAAAACCGTCGTACTCCGTAGGCAGCGCTACGCCGAGCCAGCCCATCTCTGCCATCTCGCGCCAGTGGTCACCTGCGGCAATGCCGTGTTGTGTGCCGGCATGGCGTGACAACCAGTCTGCCAAGCTGTCCTGCAACATCTGCTGTTCTTCGTTAAGATTAAAGTCCATCAGTGCCCCGCATAAATCAACTTTGCAACGATATTGCGTTGCGTCTCGGACGTTCCGCCATAGATGGTCGAGGCCTGCAAGTACAGGAATTCCTCGGCACGGCCCTGCGACCATTGCGGCACTGTCGGTGACCCGTGCGAGCCGTCACCCATATCCTCGAAGGCCAAACCAAAATGGCCGAGTGCGTCCATCCAAAGCTCGTTGACCTCCTTGATGGTTTGGGTACCACGCAGTTTGAGGATACTGGCACCGCCCGGGTTTTCGATACCCATGTCCATTTCCCAAGCCACGCGTCGTGCCAATTGCTCAAGTATCAACAGGTCGATTTCAATATCGGCCGCACGTAGGCGGAATGACACGTCATCGGCCAGTGGGCTCTGGCCCTCCCGTACTTGAAATGCAAAGGTACGCAAGCGCTCAAGCCGCCGCTTGGAGCGCGCCACTTCAGCCAGCGAGAAACGCTCGTGCCCCAGGAGGAACTTCGCGTAAGTCCAGCCTTTACCTTCTTCTCCGAGCAACGACGACGCGGGTACGCGCACATTCTCGAAGAAGACCTCGTTGAGGCTGGGCGCCCCGTCGATCGACATGATCGGGCGGATTTTGATGCCCGGTCGGTCCAGCGAGAAGACAAGAAACGAAATGCCTTGCTGCGCCTTGGCCTCGGTGTCAGTCTTCACGAGGCAGAAGATCATGTTTGCGTGCTGCGCAACTGAGGTCCAGATCTTCTGGCCGTTGATGATGTAGTCGTCACCATCACGCACCGCCCGCGTGCGCAGCGAGGCAAGGTCCGACCCCGAGCCCGGCTCAGAGAAACCCTGACACCAGAAATCTTCGCCACTGCGAATGCGTGGTAGGTACTGCGCCTTCTGCTGCGCATTGCCGAAGGTATAGATAACAGGCCCAACCATTGGAATACCCACGCCCGACAACATCGAAAATGGCGCGTCAGCCAGCGCACACTCTTCCTCGAAAATGTAACGCTGAACTGCAGTCCATCCGGTACCGCCGTACTCCACCGGCCAAGCTGGCACCTCCCAGCCCTTGCTATGAAGAATTTTTTGCCAACGCAATGCTTGGGCCGGTGCGAGATGGAACTGGCGCCGGCTTTGTTCAGCAAGGTCGACAGGCATGTGCTCGCGAATGAAGGCTTGTACCTCTTTGCGGAATGCCTCCTCCTCGACGGTTGTTGCCAGGTTCATGCGGACACCCTCTGCTTTTCGTTGGGGCGCACTTCGTTTGCCATGCTCAACGGTTCGCCTGCAGCTAATCGCTCCCGCAATAGCTTAGGCGGCGCATACCGCATACCTACACGCCGAACAAAGTCGTCGCAGATGGCCACGAAGCGATTTAGCCCAACAGTGTCGATCTGCCCAACAACACCGCCAAGGGCAGCCGGGAAGGACCAGCCGAGGATGGATCCGACATCGGCATCACGCATACCGACGATGCCCTCTTCAAGGCATCGCGCCGCCTCGATGGACTGGATGAACATCAATCGTTGCCGTACCTCTTCATCTGACGGTTGCCCGACCATTAGAGGAAAGTGGTCAGAAAGCCCCGGCCACAAATTTTTTATGCCGCTGGGGTGGTAGTCGTAGAAGCCGGCGCCGTTCTTGCGGCCCTGCCGACCCAGGGTTTCCGACATCGTAATCAACACATCGTCGTCAGGCTGTTCGACGTAGTCTTCGCCTAAATCTTCTTGAGTCTGACGCATGATCTTGTTCAGCAATCCGATTGAAAGCTCGTCGACTAGGGCGAGCGGCCCTACCGGCATCCCGGCATCTACTCCGGCCCGTTCAATACACGCAGGATCTACTCCCTCAGCAAGCAAAGCCATTCCTTCGTGGATATAAGTGCCAAATACACGGCTGGTATAGAAGGCGCGACCATCCTCGACAAGGATCGGCGTCTTACGCAACTGCCTAACGAAGTCCATTGCTTGCGCGATGGTCTGATCGCTGGTTTGGCGTCCGCGGATAACCTCTACCAAGGGCATTCGGTCCACGGGTGAGAAGAAATGCAGGCCGACAAACTGACCTGGCCTGACCGACGCCTGAGCCAAGCTCGTAATAGGCAAGGTAGTGGTGTTGCTGGCGTAGAGTACATCTGAAGGCAGCACAGCTTCTGCGCGACGTGTTACCTCGGCCTTGATGGCCCGGTCTTCGAAGACCGCTTCGATCACAATGTCCGCGTCGGCGAGCAGGGAGAAGTCGTCGGTAGCCACTATGCGTGCGGTAAGTGACGCCAGGGACTCGCTACTCAGGCGTCCGGCTGCTGCTTGCTTTTCAAGAGGTGCGAGTGCACGCGCTTTTCCGGCAGCTGCCAGTTCGGGTGTAGTGTCGATCAGAACCACCTCTAGGCCGGCAACAGCACCTACATTGGCGATGCCTGCGCCCATCATGCCTCCACCCAAGACGCCCAGCTTTTTAAAGGTACGCCGGGCGTGCCCTTGTGGTCGCCCAGCCAGGGCATTGGTCTCCTTAACCGCATAGAACATGGTGCGAATCAGGTTCTTCGATGTGGAGGACATAGCCATCCGGCCCAGTGCCTGCAGTTCCAAAGACAATCCTGCGTCAATCGCACTGCTACAGCCTTGTTGCACACAAGCGAGAATTTCTTCTGGTGCTGGGTGCAGATCAGGTGCACGCGTCCGCTGGCGGGCTAGCGAGATGGCCTGACGCACCGTTTCATCGGAGGCATCACCACCAGGAACTAAAAAGCCAGCACAGTCCCAAGGCTGCACGGCAGACTCGGGTGTCGCGTTTAGAAGCCAGCGCTTCGCACTCGCCAGCAAATCCGCCGTAGGAACGACATCATCGACAACTCCAGCGGCCTTCGCTGCTGCAACGTCGACCTGACGCCCCTCCAGTAAGAACGGCAGAGCCTTGACGATGCCAATCAGTCTCGGCAATCGCTGTGTTCCACCCGCTCCGGGCAGGATGCCAAGAGTGACTTCTGGAAGTCCGAACCTGGCTTTAGGCTCGTCGGCAGCGATTCGGTGGTGGCAAGCTAAGCAAATCTCAAGCCCGCCTCCCAGCGCCGTTCCATTGATGGCGGCGACAAACGGTTTTCCAGATGTCTCCATTCGGCGCAACATCCTCGCGAGTCCGCCCGCTGCTGCCATGGCTTGCTCCGAGTTTTCTACGTCGCGAAGTTCATCAAGATCGGCGCCGGCAACGAAGTCGGTGCGCGTTGCGGTAACAATGGCGCCTCGTACCTTAGAGTCCCCTATAGCGCGCTCGACAGATTCCTCAAATTGCGCGATCGAGGTCCGATTTAGAACATTCATCGGACGTTCGCGCATATCAAACACGATGGTGGCGATGCCGTCGGCATCAACTTGATAGTCGATCAATTTCATTCCTTTTTTATGTACTTCGACCTATAAACGCCATTCAGTGTTGGTCGCCATCTGGACGGAACATCGGTACGGAGATGCCGTTTACTTCATGGAAGACTACGGAAACTGCATCTCCGATTCGGACTGCATCAACATCGCAATCCACAATGTTGGTCAACAGTCGGGGACCCTCGGCTAGTTCTACAAAAGCTATTACGTAGGGATCGCTGCGCCGGACAATGCTGAACGAATAGATCTCGCCGCGGCCCGAACATTCAACCCAGCAGAGCTGCGTGCTGGCACAGAAGGGACACAAAGGTCGTGGATAGTGAAAATTCTTGCCGCAGTGCTCGCAGGCCTGCACCAGCAGTTTTCCACCGATAGATCGCCAGAAGGGAGCGCTATCGCGCTCGGGGGTGATTTGCTCTTGCATTTCCATGTCAGACTCTTTCCAAGATGAGCGTTGCACTGCCGTGGCGAGTGGCCAGAGAGCCGCCGGTACCATGCGCGAGCGCGAGGTCACAATTTGGAACTTGGACAGCAGGGTGTGCTTCACCGCGAAGCTGTCGCACAGCCTCAATGACCTTGGTAATACCACCGCGGTTGCCAGGGTGGTTGCTGCAAAGACCACCACCATCGGTGTTTACAGGCAGCTTGCCCACACCCGAGATCAACTTGCCATCAGCGACGAAACGTCCGCCCTGTCCTTTCTCGCAAAATCCGAGGTCTTCGAGCGTCATGAGCACTGTGATAGTGAAGCTGTCGTAGATCGACGCGTACTTAATGTCGGCAGGCGTGATTCCGGCTTCGGAAAATGCGGTTTTTCCCGATCGCACACCCGCTGAAGAGATGAGATCTGGGTATCCGCCGTTACTATGTTTGAGCGCCTCGCCGGCACCGCGCACCTTCACAAGCGGACGCCGTAAACTGCGTGCAATTTCTGGCGATACGACTACCAAAGCCCCCCCGCCGTCGCTGACAACACAGCAGTCAAGGCGGTGCAGTGGATCTGCAACCATTGGGGAGGCCAATACGTCTTCCACTGTGACGAGTTGACGCAGCATTGCGTGCGGGTTGTGCTGGGCATGATGTGAGGCGGCAACTTTCACCCATGCGAGTTGCTCGCTTGTAGTGCCAAATTCGTGCATGTGCCGCTTGGCGCACATAGCGTATAAATTGGCAATCGTGTGTCGGTAAGGTTGCTCATATGGAACGTCGGGAACTACCGGATCCTCGAAGAATGAGAATTCACCTGCAGGACCTCCGCTAGTACGTGGCGTACCTGCCAGCGTTATCAGTGCGACTGAGCATTTGCCCATCGCAATAGCTTGTGCTGCGTGCCCAACCGCCAGCACGTAGGCGGATCCTCCTGTCTCGGTTGTGTCGATATGGCGTGGGTTAAGGCCCATGAACTCGGCCATGCTAAATGCGCCGAAGCCAGGTGCATCGCCGGCACAGAACAGTCCGTCTACATCTCGCATGTTCAGTCCGGCATCAGCCAAGGCACCGGCTGCGACCTCCGCATGTAGCTGAGCTAGCGTCTTTCCCACCGCTTTGCGCGTCGGATGCTCGAATGCACCGGCGATATACGCCTTACCGTTGATACTCAATTCAGATCTCCTTGGCCTGTTGGTGCCGGTTTATGTAGCCTGACTGTCTCAGAGGAGAGCGTGTTATCCAACCCATTGACAGATCGTCAACCTGTGACCTTCAGGCCCATAAGTCCAGCGATCAGATTGCGTTGCATTTGAGATGTACCCGCACCAATGGTGGCGCTTCGGGAGTCTCTAAAATGCCGTTGCATGTCATATTCCATGTTGTAGCCATAGGCGCCAAGGATTTGCATGCCCATGTTGGCGTGCCGGGCATAGGCTTCCGATGCAAACAGCTTTGCCATCGATATTTCTTTGAGTGCATCCTTTCCTGAATTGAGCATCCAGGCGGCGCGCCACATCATTAAGCGCGAGGCTTCCAGTTCGGTCTGCATGTCGGCTAGCATGTGAGCTATTGCCTGGTTAGATCCGATCGGGCGACCAAACTGTTTGCGCTCCTTTGCGTAGTCAACTGCGAGATCTAGAATTGACTGCATGCCACCGATATAGCCGGCCGTTGAGGTAAGACGCTCCACTTGCAAACCCGCGAGCACTACTTCCCAGCCGCGGTTCTCTCCACCCACAAGGGCCTCGTCGGGAACTCGTACGTCGGAAAGAAAGATCTCATACGTGCCTGTGGAGCGCCGGCCCAACATCTCGAGCTT
>Ga0114977_10002998_pt1 | contig 10835 bp, 1 predicted proteins | sample S_130805_MF_Meta_FD_87026 | JGI IMG/M metagenome (GOLD analysis project Ga0114977, IMG submission 87026) | Freshwater microbial communities from Lake Simoncouche, Canada to study carbon cycling - S_130805_MF_MetaG | ecosystem: Environmental > Aquatic > Freshwater > Lake | place: Lake...
CGGTGAAACTGCGCTACATGCTGAAGCGTTTTCATAGTTAACCGAAATGCTGCGCAGTCCGGCTGTACCCCAATCAACAGTAACCTGGTTGGAGTTCAGACCCGAAGTAATGATGCCTCCATAAGAGATCGTCCAAACATAATTGTAGAATCCGGCCTGGGTGGTGTACACAACTCCGGTTGCTCCGGCACACAATTGGGCAGGGCCGCTCAGGGTTGGCGAAGGACCTGCAGCTACAGTCACGCTGAAGGAGGCAGCAGTAAGAGCTGTACATCCATTTGCATTTACATAGTTAACGCTTATTGTCCTTGCTCCTGCTGTATTCCAGCTTACGGTCACTGCATTGGTTCCGGCACCGGCTGTGATAGTACCACCGGCTGAAACAGTCCAGGTATAAGCGGTCATGCCGGCTTCGGTAGTGTAGACCGCACCTGTTGATCCGGCACATATGAAGGATGGCCCGGCGATAGTAGGAACAGGCAAAGCATTAACAGTAACAACTTTCACGCTTGGTGCGGTAGCGGTGCAACCATTTGCATTTACATAGTTTACATACACATTCTTTGAACCAACCGTGGTCCAGCTGACTGTAATAACATTGGTTGTTGCACCTGCAGTAATAGTTCCGCCTGCCGATACGGTCCAGGAATAGCCTGTCATACCGGTTTCAGTAGTATAGGTAACACCGGTGGTACCGACGCATACCGATGCTAGTCCTGTAATAGTTGGAACAGGCAGGGCATTTACCGTTACGCTCTTCACCGAAGGTGTGGTGGCGGTACATCCGTTTGTATTAACATAGTTGACATACACATTCTGAGCACCAACCGTATTCCAGCTAACGGTAATGGCATTTGTGCCTGAACCGGCAGTAATGGTACCTCCTGACGAAATGGTCCAGGTGTAGCCTGTCATGCCAGTTTCGGTGGTATAGGTTATACCTGTGGTGCCAACGCATGCTGCTGCAAGTCCGGTAATAGTCGGAACTGGCAGAGCATTAACTGTAACGTTTTTCACAGTAGCAGTTCCTGCTGTACAGCCATTGCTGTTGGTATAGTTAACTGATACGGTCTTTGCTCCTGCTGTACTCCATGTTACAGTAATAACATTGGTACCGGCACCGGCTGTGATGGTTCCGCCTGCCGAAACTGTCCAGGTGTATCCTGTCATGGCTGCTTCGGTAGTATAAGTCACGCCTGTTGTGCCGGCGCATGCTGCTGCAAGTCCTGTGATGGTAGGCACAGGTAGTGCATTTACTGTCACAATTTTTACTGTAGCCGTTGTAGCTGAACAACCATTGGCGTTGGTATAGTTTACATACACATTCTTTGACCCGGTGGTAGTCCATGATACCGTAATCATATTGGTACCGGCTCCTGCTGTAATGGTTCCGCCTGCTGATACGGTCCAGGTGTAACCGGTCATAGCGGTTTCGGTAGTATAGGTTACCCCGGTGGTGCCGACGCATACTGCTGCAAGTCCTGTAATAGTAGGTACGGGTAGGGCATTTACACTTACGCTCTTAACCGAAGGCGTGGTGGCAGTACATCCGTTTGCATTGATATAATTGACATACACATTCTGTGCTCCAACCGTATTCCAGCTTACAGTAATGGTGTTGGTACCGGCACCGGCTGTAATGGTACCTCCTGACGAAACCGTCCAGGTGTAACCTGTCATACCAGTTTCAGTAGTATAGGTTACTCCGGTGGTGCCGGCGCAAACTGCTGCAAGTCCTGTAATAGTTGGTACAGGAAGAGCATTTACTGTTACGTTCTTCACGATAGCAGTTCCTGCTGTACAGCCATTGCTGTTTGCATAGTTAACCGATACGGTCTGGGCTCCTGCTGTATTCCAAGTTACGGTAATAACATTGGTGGTAGCGCCTGCTGTAATGGTTCCGCCTGCTGATATAGTCCAGGTGTAGCCTGTCATACCAGTTTCAGTGGTATAGGTAACGCCTGTTGTACCGGTGCATGCTGCTGCAAGTCCTGTGATGGTCGGAACAGGCAGGGCATTTACTGTTACACTCTTAACAGATGGTGTGGTAGCCGCGCAGCTACCGGCATTGGTATAGTTAACATACACATTCTGTCCTCCAGCTGTGTTCCAGCTTACGGTGATGGAATTTGTACCGGCACCGGCAGTAATGGTGCCACCTGATGAAACTGTCCAGGTGTATCCTGTCATGCCAGTGGCAGTTGAATATACATTGCCGGTTGAGTTAACACATGCGGTTGCAGGGCCTGTGATTACCGGAACCGGGCGGGCATTAAGCGTGATAGCCAGTGATGAAGCAGTTCCGTTGCCACAAACACCACTACCGTAAACAGTAACATTTCCTGAAACGGCAGCGGCACCGAAATCGACGGTAATAGAGTTGGTAGTAGATCCGCTTACAATGGTTGCTCCTGTAGGAACCGACCATACATAAGTAACAGCGTTGGTTATAACACCTACACTGAATACTACGCTGCTTGTGGATTGACAAATGCTTGCCGGTCCGGTAATAGTTCCTGCAGCACCAGGAACCTGACAACCAGTAGTGAAGGTTATATCATTCCCGTTTGTTGTTCCTGTTGCATTTACGGCAACAGCCCTGCAATGGTAGGTGGTATTTAGCGATAACCCGCTGATGGCAGCTGAAACAGAATTGACTGAACTGCCGGTCACACTCGATGGCGTAGCGCTTACAATGGTTCCATAGGCTGTTGTCAGACCGTATTCAAATGTAACAGTTGCGGTTTGGTTATTGGCATTTACCGTACCATTCAGGGTAGCAGTATTCGTACCAACACCGGTAGCTGCAGTTGTAATAACTGCAGGCGCTGCTGCGGAGGTTGTAAAAGTAAGATCCGAGCCATTGGTTGTTCCGGCCGAGTTAACGCCTACAGCACGGTAATGGTAGGTGGTGTTTGGAGTTAGACCTGTTAAAGTATAGGCAATGGAGGTAGCCGACACACCGGTTACAGGGCTCGGAACAGCTGTAACCGAAGTTCCGTAAGCAACGGTAAGTCCGTATTCGAAGGATGTGGCTGTGCTGGCATTATTGGCATTTACGGTACCATTTACAATTGCACCTGTGCTGGTAACCGAAGTGGCAGCAACCGTTACTACGGTAGGCACAACGGCAGTAGTGGTAAAAGTAAGATCGAGTCCATTCGAAGTACCGGCTGTATTAACACCAACTGCACGGTAATGGTAAGTAGTATTGGGAACAAGTCCGCTTAAGGTATAGGCAATTGAAGTAGCCGAAACACCCGTTGCAGGACTTGGAACAGCGGTTACGCTTGTACCGTAGGCTGTTGTCAAACCGTATTCGAAGGAAGTGGCTGTGCTGGCATTGTTGGCATTAATGGTACCGTTCATAACTGCACCGTTTGAGGTTACCGAAGTAGCAGCAACAGTTACCACAGTAGCAAGAGCAGCTGAGGTGGTAAAAGTAAGATCCGATCCATTGGTTGTTCCGGCAGAGTTAACCCCTACAGCACGGAAATGATACGTAGTATTAGGTACCAGACTGCTTAAGGTATAAGCAATAGAAGTAGCAGAAACACCGGTTGCAGGGCTTGGAACAGCAGTAACCGAAGTTCCGTAGGCTGTTGTAAGTCCGTATTCGAAGGATGTTGCTGTGCTGGCATTGTTGGCATTCACAGTGCCATTCATAATTGCACCTGTGCTTGTAACCGACGTGGCAGCCACTGTTACTACCACAGGAGCTATGGCTGTTGTGGTAAAAGTAAGATCCAGTCCATTGGCAGTTCCGGCAGAGTTAACACCAACGGCGCGGTAGTGGTAAGTAGTATTGGGAACAAGACTGCTTAGGGTATAGGCAATTGAAGTAGCTGAAACACCCGTTGCAGGACTTGGAACAGCGGTAACCGAAGTTCCGTAGGCTGTGGTCAGTCCGTATTCGAAAGATGTGACTGTACTGGCATTGTTGGCATTTACCGTACCATTCATAACTGCACCTGTTGAAGTTACAGAAGTAGCGGCAACGGTTGTAACGGTTGGTAGTATGGCCGGAGTAGTAAAACTCAAAGGAGGAAGGCCGTTATAAACAAAAGTGCCTACTGTACCTTTAGCCTGGTAATAATAGGTGGTATTAGGTATCAGGCCTGTAAGTCCGTAGCTGATCCCAGTTGGCGTATTACCGGTAACAGGTGTTGGCGTGGCAGTAACTGTGGTCCCAAAGGCTAGAGTAGTCCCATATTCGAAGGCTGCAGCCACCGATTCGTTATTGGCTGTAACCGTTCCGTTAATAGTTGCTGTAGTTCCCAAAACTGCGGTTGCAGCATCAGTGGTCACTGTAGGTACTAAGGAGTAATCATCCGCACCTATATCCGGTGGATTGTTTCGGGTATCGCCATCAATATCAGTTGTTACTGCAGCAATAGCAAAACCAGCATTTTTTGCAGGAGAACTTAAGGCTGTGTTAAGGTGAAGGTCGGTTGCGCTGACAAATAAAGGATCACCCGAAATACTGTTTAGATCTTTTCCGGTGGCACTTTGCCAGGCTGTTAGGTTAGATGTATTGGCAACAAGGAATCCGATATTAGGTCCTGTAGTATAGTAATCGTTATAATTGCTGTTGGCGAAAACACTGGCTGAAGCACCTGAATAGATGGCGTAGCGGTTAACTCCCATGGTTTGGGTGCTGGCAAAAATATTATCCCTCATATCAATCGAGGCAAGAGCGGTAACTCCACTGGTAATGTTAATAGCAGCAGGCAATCCGTCAGCAGTCTGGTTGGTATTCATTGATATCGAATTGTGGTAAATATTGTATCCACCACCTAATGTGATGATCATCCCATAACCATTATCTGCAGCTCCAGCTCCTAATGCATATCCATAAGCAGCTACATCAGAGATAAAGTTGTTATATACTAACATGTTCGAAGTGTTCGAACTTGACGATAACATCAGACCATTACAACCATAACCAGTGGTATTAGTGTTTTTAACATTACTGATTTTATTATTAAAAACATTTACACCTGTACTTAAACCCTGTATATTGATACCGCTAACGGTACCGGTAGTTGCGGTTAATAACCCTGAAACAGTATTGCCTGAACAACTTGAGTTTACTGCACCACTTTGCACTATTCCCCAGAATGCTGCTGCACCGTTTTGAGTAAGGCCTGTAACTGTATTATTCGTTATGCTGGTATTGGGACTAAAGGACAGAATTCCTGCATAAGCTAAAGCCGTCCCTGAGTTAGCTAAGGTTGAAATAGTATTATTGCTAACACTTATATTTGTTGCAGTAGTTCCTGGATTTACATAAATGCCCGTCAGAGCATATGCTCCTGTGTTGGTTAACGATAAGTTTGAAAATGTATTACCCGAAATCGTTGCGCTGTTGGTTCCTGTGGCAAGCCATATCCCTTTGGGGCTTTCGGCATTTGCATTTACTATATTCCCGATCTGGTTATTCGAAATAGTTGTTCCATCCACTCCTTGGACATAAACACCAACTAACCGGATTGAATTTGCACCCGAAGTACTCAGATCGTTGCCCGTAACAAGCAATCCATTGCCGTTGCCTGCTGCCATAGTAGCAATAGCGTAGATCCCGATATAAGCTTTTTGAACACTGTTATTTTGGATAGTGATATTGGTAAAATATCCTGCTGTTCCTGCAACATCCGAAACTATTACTGCAGTACTTGTATTCGAACCATTGATTAAAATGGTATTTTTTACTGTAACTCCGGTGAGAGGAATAGTACCTGTTGAGCATAGTAAAAGCACATTAGGTGCAGTAGCACTGGTATTTGTAATGGTTAAGTCCCTTGATGTGCCACCAGAGTTAGACCCATTTATAATCGTATAATTATTCAAGATTTTAAACACAGTTCCGGTTGCCGATGCCCCTGAAACAGAAGCTGTAACCCCGGTGGCAGGTTTAATTGTCACAGTGTTTGTTGCACTTGAACCGGGATTAGCATTGATTACTAATGGTAAAGTTTCGGTTGCATAGCTGGCATCTGTTAAACTTAGCGTTAATGGTCCGCACAATTCACTGTTATTCAGTGCTGTTATTGCTGCAGTCAGAGTCGTATAATCACCTCCTGTGCCAACAGTTTTAATTCCGGAAATACACCCCAGAATGGTATATGTGCTTGGAGTCGCCGGACCTGCTGAAGCCAAAGGAGGACTGGCAGTCATGGTTGCTCCAGCTGGTGAAGAGATAATATTAGGTGTGGTGGCCTGATCCTGAGCCACAAAGAAATATTTAACAACATCTCCTAATATTACACCTGAACCCAATGTATATGTGTATTGATTGCCTACAATAGTAGTTGGAGTTACAGGGCCAGTATATGCACCTGCATTGACCGCCCAGTACATTACCGGCTGATTTGCCCCTGAACCTACCAGTGATGGATCGGTAATGGTGATAGTAATTGTTCTGGATAATATTGAGGAAGTATTAGATAAAGGCGTATAGCTGATTAATGGGGGAACAAGATCCAGATAAACTCCATCAAATTCATCAGCACCCATATCAGGTGCAAAAGCACCACCATTTACCGAACCTGAAGGCCCTGGCCGGGTTTGGGCATCAAAATCTGTTGTATAGCCCGCTAAAACAGTTCCACCTGACTCGATTTGAGTAGGTGTAACTCCCATATTCATATGTAGGTCACCCGCTGCTGTATTAACAAACGTTGTGGTAATACCAGACAAACTATTAACATCGCTTGCAGAAGCAGTTTTCCAGGCAGCAAATGTTTTATCACCCGACCAATATCCTATGGTGGCGGCATTACTATTCAGCACATTGTAGTTAGAAGCATTTGCCCCCCATCCTGTAGCGCTGCTAGTCACGACTCCATAATTGTTCGCTAATGCATAATGTTTGCCGGTACCACCAGTTCGGGTGTTATTGAAAAAATTATTCTTGGCATCAATGATTTGCACAGTAGAAGCTGTTGTAGAAAAATCGCCCCTTTGAATTCCCATTGAAGGTTGTGCACCCGTTACAACGGTTCCTTCAATATTGATTGTATTATGATAAATCTTGTATGTAGTAGAACTTCCTAATCCGTATTGTGCCCAAATACCTATAAAAGCAGTATTGGTTGTTTGCCCATTACCAAGTGAAATCATATTGTTATCAATACTCGTACTTATACCAAAGCCATCGCGAATGAAAATGCCTGTTGCTGTAGCAGGAGCAGTAGTTGTTGTTGATGTACTTGCATTACTTAACCCATAGATTTTATTTTTTGAAATAGTCATCGATGTGGCTGGGCCTGTATATGAAATTCCGGCAAGGTTATAGCCTCCGGTTCCTGTATTTGTTAAACTTAAATTGAAAATTGTGTTATTTGTAATTACGGGAGTCGTCCCAACATACATGTAGATTCCAATACCTCCAACACCACCGTTTGAGAATGATACACTCGTTCCGGCAGAAGTAATATTGGAAATGGTATTAAAGGAAATAACAGGTGTTCCGGCAGTGGTTTGAATCCCTCTGAATAAGGCCGTAGTAGAAGTTGAATTTTGTGAAGCATTCCTTATTGTATTGGGTAGACTTAGAGTCCCAATTGTGACAGAACCGGTGGAGCCATTAAGAATACCATTGAAAGTACTGGTACCACTGGTAACTCCAAATGTAGTTCCAACGTTTGATAAATTAGTTCCTGTTGTAAGGTTACCCATTCGCAAGTTCGGGTTTGTAGCATTTCCAATCGTATTTCCTGAAATTAAAAAAGTACCCGTTCCTGCACTATTTATACCAGTAATGGCACCACAAATAGTTGCTGTAGTTCCCATTGCATCTATTGCTCCAATTGAATTGTTTTGAATAGTTACCGTATTGCTTGATGTTGAATAAATCCCTACAATTACACCACCTGATGTTGTTGTAGCAGCATATAATGATCCTGTACCCGTTGTTGCACCAATTGCATTTCCGGTAATAGTTCCAATATTTGCATTCCCCGAAGTAACAGAAATACCACATAAAATCCCATAAGTTGTTGCTGCTCCGCTTGATGTGTATAATGCAATGCCGCCAATTGTATTATTTTGAATTGATGAAGCGGTACCTGCTGCCGTAAATGCACAGTTTATTGCGACGAATCGTGTAGCATTTGCAGTTCCACCAGTGGTATATGCAGAGGGAAAGGTCCCTCCTAATGATCCTGAAGTAAGCCCAACCATATTTGTAGTTCCTGTTCCACCCGGACTTGCATAACCAATCACATTGTCCGAAATCGTATACCCCACACCTGATGCTATATTGATTCCATTATGTGTACTAGCTGTCGTATATACCCTGCTGGCAGTCTGATATAATTTATTATTCGTAATGGTCCAGGCAGAATTAAATGAGTTTATATTCATCCCGTTTGATGCTGATCCGGCACTAAAATAATCATAGATATTATTGTTTGAAATTGTAATGCCACTATTATCTAAACTTGTGCTTGATCCCAATGAATAAATTCCGTTAATCGGATAATTGGTTCCTGCAGCTGTTATATTACAATTACTAATGGTATTGGCATCATTGCCTGTTACAACTCCAGTTGAAATGGTGATTACCCCCTGCGAGGTGGCAGCTGATCCCCTAAGCGTGCAATATTGTATTGTATTATTTGTTGCATCGGCAATTAAACGCAACGCTGTGGCAGAACCTAGTGCTGTATTGGTAATGGTCAACTCGCTGGTGCCACTGCCACCCGGACGGCCATCAATGGTTATATAGTCTCCTCCGTTAAAATCGATGGTAGCCGTTGCATTTGAACTTGTAATTACCAACCCGGTAGCACCTGTTTGCGGCCTGATGGTTAAGGTGTTTAATGCATTCAGACAAGATATTGCATTTATTGTAATCGGGAAGGTTTCGGAAGCGCTTGTGTAGGCAGGCTGCAATTCAAGAATTACCGGCCCTAAAAGTCCGCTTACTGAGAGAGCTGAAAGGGCGGCAGTAAGTGTAGCATAAGCAGCACCAGCTGATGGCCCTACAGCATAGGTGCCTCCTGTAAATGAGCAGGAGCCTGTTGCCTGATTGCCTGTTAAACCAACACTTGCTGCACCTTCACTGATTGCTTGTATTTTAAAGTAGTAGGTTGTGGTAGCATCCAAACCGGTAACAGCTGAATTATATGCTGTTCCTGTTCCGGCTGTAGTAGTTGAAGCAACATTACTGGTAACAACATTTGTTGTAAAACCAGCATCAGTAGCGCGGGTTATTAAAAAACCTGACTCCGTAGTTGAATTGTCAACCCAATTAACAGTCATTCCACCGACACCGACAGAACTAAATGTTAATGTTGTCGGATTGGCAGGCGCTGCTGGTGGCATGAATGTATAAACTTGTCCTTCGGCCGGTTTGGCTGCAATAGTAATTACTTCGGTTGTCGAACTTACGGTTGGAGCTGCACCGGAACTACTCAGCGAAAGAAAATTCCCAGAGCCGGTAGCAACGCCTGAAATTCCAATTGAAGCAGAGGCAGAAACCAATGTGCCTCCAATCTGATGATATATAAATTCAACTTTTCCATCTGCTTCATAAAGCTTAACCTGGAATGACATACAACCACTTGTGGCACTGTAATTCCATTTAACATTTAACCACTCAGCCGTAAACACCCTGCTGCCAATGGACCCACTTGTTTGATAAGTGAAATCAGTTAATGCTGTCAAAGCTTCATCATCCCATAATGGTGCAAGCATGGGCCTTGGAATACCCGAGGTGAGATTATTTGTAGTCATGCTTGTGGTAGTTCCAGCAAAAACCAAGGTGCCATCTGTTGTTGAAGAACAAACAGAATACGGTACACCCATATAAATAAAATTGAAACCGATTGGAATATTGTTAAAATAACCCATATCCAAACCACCGGTATTGGTGGGGTTAGTTCCTCCAGAAAGTGCGGTAAAAGTACCACTAGATGATGAGAACGTGTAGTTAGTAATGCTTTGCCCCATTGTCAAAATATTAAAGCCAAAAACGAGCACAAATAGTAGTAGTTTTCTCATAACATTTCAGTTTTGTTTAGTGATTAAATGGTCAGGAATTAATAATATTTTGACAAGCAAAAAGTAAAATAAAAATACCCTTTAACATTGTAACGAAGCAAAAAAAGGAGTGTATTAAAAATAAAATCCAGGTAAAATAAAAAAGAATCCTGATTTTATTTTCTAAAAGCCGGCTTGTAATTCTTCTAATAGCAAATATATAGTATATAAGTACATAGCATTATATGTAAACAGGAAAATAACAGGCGCTTTTATGGTCAAAGTATGGACAATGAGGAAATAGCCGGTATGAAGGTTTATAAATGAGTGAGCGAAAATGAGAGCGGGCGGGAAAGCAGGCGAGAGAACGGGAGCATGTTTATTAAAGAACATTTTTAACCAATCTTGCACGTGTTGGGGTTACTAATATAAGCGATAAATATAGTTTGTTAAAATGAGATAGTTGTATAAACATGCATGCCAGCAACCTTCATATTCAGTTGCCGCACAAGAGTGGCACAATTGTTTTTGCGTTTGCCGAAAGCTCCTGAAAACAGGAAAGCCGGATTTCTCCGGCTTTCCTTTAACAATCAAAAGGATGGTTAATTCATAACTATCACCTTCTTCACAATGGTGTTGGCACTGTTACGTAAGGTAACCATATAAATGCCCGATGGCATTTGTTTCAGGTTTACATGCGACGAATACGTACCGTCTATGCTTACATTTTCCTGCTTCCAAACCAGTGAGCCGAGGTTATTGTATATTTCGATGCTGTACTCTTCCTTTTTCAGGTTCTCAACTTTAATATTGAATTCCCCGTTATTTGGATTCGGATAGATATCGAA
>Ga0114977_10003000_pt1 | contig 10834 bp, 7 predicted proteins | sample S_130805_MF_Meta_FD_87026 | JGI IMG/M metagenome (GOLD analysis project Ga0114977, IMG submission 87026) | Freshwater microbial communities from Lake Simoncouche, Canada to study carbon cycling - S_130805_MF_MetaG | ecosystem: Environmental > Aquatic > Freshwater > Lake | place: Lake...
AAACCTTCAGTAAAAGCATTTATATCATGTGGATACGTATTTACCAAGGTATATAATATAATAGGCGTTTCAGGAACGTCAACAATCGTCTAAGTATCAACTTTTTATATATCTTTTGGTTTATCAGTTTCGCAAGAAATAAAAATTCCTACAATAATTAAAACAGATAGTATGTTATAATATTTCATTTTTGTAAACCTGTTAATTAAATACTCCACGACACCCCATCTTTTCCGTCCTTAACTTGAATGTTTGCATCAGTTAACTTATTTCTAATTTCATCAGATGTTGCAAAATCTTTATTTTCTTTAGCTTTTGCTCTTAAATCTAAAACTAATTTCATCACACTTTCTAAAGCAGTATTTGCCTTGCCAGTTTCTTCTTCTTTTTTTAAACCCATTACATCAAATACAAAATGTTGAAATATGTTTTTTAATATATCGATATCGGTTTGTGTAAGTGTAACTTTTTTATCGTTAGCTGAATTAATAATTCTTATAGCATCAAATAATTGTGCAATCACAACAGAAGTGTTAAAATCATCATTCATAGCATCGTAACAATTTCTTTCTAAAGATTTAATATCTTCAGTTGAAGTGTTTGATGCAACTAATGTTTGCAATGTTTTATATGCTTCCATTAGTTTTATATATCCTTTTTCTGAAGCAGTTAAAGCTTCATTACTAAAATCAAGTGTACTTCTATAATGAGTTTGCATCATAAAAAAACGAACAGCCATTGGCGTAAATCCTTTGGTTAATAAAGGATGATTTCCAGTAAATAATTCCATTGGTAAAAAACTATTACCTAATGATTTACTCATTTTTTGTCCGTTAACCGTTAGCATATTTGTATGCATCCAATAATTTGCAGGTGATTTCCCACAATATGCTACGTTTTGGGCAATTTCATTAGTGTGGTGTGTTGCTTGCAAATCCATTCCACCACCATGTAAATCAAAGTTTTCACCTAAGTATTTTGTGCTCATTGCTGAACATTCAATATGCCAACCAGGAAATCCAATTCCCCAAGGGCTTGGCCATTTCATTAAATGTTCAGGCTTTGCTTTTATCCAAAGAGCAAAATCTAATCGGCCTTTTTTATCTTGTTGTCCGTCTAACTCACGTGTATTTTCTAATAAATCATCTAGTTTTCTGCCTGTTAATTCTGTGTAATTATTTGTTTTTGCATATTTTTCTACATCAAAATAAACGCTTCCATTATGCTCGTAAGCTAAGCCGTTTTCAATAATTTTTTTCGCGATCTCTTGTTGTTCAATGATGTGGCCTGTTGCGGTAGGTTCAATGCTTGGAGGTAAAGAATTAAATAATGCCATTATATCTCTAAATCCAACTGTATAACGTTGAACAATTTCCATAGGTTCAACGTGTTCAAGCTTAGCTTTTTTTGCAAATTTATCATCACCTTCGTCCAAATCTCCTTCTAAATGTCCTGCATCTGTTATGTTTCTTACATAACGCACTTTGTAGCCTAAGTGAAGCAAATAGCGATAAATAATATCAAAAGACATAAAAGTTCGGCAATTACCTAAATGTACGTCACTATAAACAGTTGGACCGCAAACATACATGCCTAAGAAAGGAGGATTGATGGCTTTAAATTCTTCTTTTTTTCTTGTGAGAGTATTATATATAAATAGCTTTTCCATATTTTATTTAAGGTATAAATTTAGCAAAAAAAAAGACGGTAATTAACCGTCTTTAATTCTTTTATTTAATAATCTACTAATTTTCTATTGGAGCATCTCCAACATAATAACCATTTTTATATACCGTAATTCTTTGTAGAATACCATCGCCATCATAAATATATGATTTTCCTTCCATTAAACGATTGTCTTTAAAAATACCATCTTTTGTAATTTGTTTGTTTTTATTATATGTAATATTTTGACCATTTAAAACTAATGGTCCTTTTGCGCCATTAACTTTTTCGTCGGATTTTACAATAGCCTTAGGTCCTTCAATTTTTTCAACAGATTTAATAATTGGTTTTTTTGGTTCAAATTCTTTGATTGAAGCTACATCTACTGCTCCGTCATTAAATGTTTTAGTAGCTTTCAAATCTCCATTCTCGTGATATTCAGTAATTAGACCAGCTTCTTTACCATTTAGGAAAGACCCTTCAATTGCTACTTGTCCGTTTTCATAAAAATATTTTACAGGACCTTCTCTTTTACCACTTGCATTAAAGTTAAATTCATGCTGTGCTTGTCCGTTTTCATAATATAATTTATAAGGGCCAGTCCAGCGATTGTTTTTCCAATTCCCTTCTTCAGATATTTTGCCATTTTCATGATACATTATAGCGTATCCATCAGGACGGCCATTTTGAAAAGTTAATTGGTTTTTCATATTTCCATTACAGTAATATTCTAACCATTTTCCAATTTTGCGATTATCAGAATATTTACCTTCTTCAGCTTTTTGTTCAGGAGAAAAACATGAGCCTGGTTTATGTTTACCTTTTAGTATCCATTTGCCTTGTTTTTTGCCTAATGCATCAATTAAATTTAATGTATCTCCTTTTGCGCCTAACTCATATGATTGAGATTGACCTTGGCTTATTTGATAAACCAAAAAGATAAATATTAAGTAAGTTTTTTTCATAAGACAGGTATTAAAACGAATTACTTCCACTAATTTATGCAATATTTTTTAATTTATGATTAAAATTTAGACAAACTACAGTTTTTAAACGACGATTAATAATTCGAATCATTATTATCTATTATTACTCTATTTTGACCAAAAAGGTTACAGCGCAATAGGCATAATTTATGCCAAGTTTACCAACATATTTTCAACTAAAGATGAAAGATCATATTTCATAGACCAATTCCAGTCTTTTTTCGCTTCATCGTCTAAAATACTTTGTGGCCAACTATCTGCGATCTCTTGACGAAAATCTGGCTTATAGGAAATTCCAAAATCCGGAATATGTTTCCTGATTTCGGATGAAATTTGATCAGGAGTAAAACTAATTCCGGCTAAATTGTATGAACCTCTAATCTTAATATTTTCGGCAGGTGAATGCATAATTTCTATGGTTGCTCTAATTGCATCTTCCATATGCATCATTGGTAAAGCTGTATTTGCACTTAAAAAACATTCATAACTTTTGTTTTTGATGGCCTCATGAAAAATATGAACTGCATAATCTGTAGTTCCTCCGCCTGGAGCCGATTTCCAGCCAATTAAGCCGGGATAACGCAAGCTGCGAACATCTACATTGTGTTTACGGAAATACCATTCGCACCAACGTTCACCAGCTTGTTTACTAATTCCGTATACAGTTGATGGCTCCATTACAGTGTATTGTGGCGTATTGATACGAGGTGTAGTTGGTCCAAAAACAGCTATTGAGCTTGGCCAATAAACTTTATTAATATGTTTTTCTTTTGCTAAATCAAGTACATTAAATAAACCTTCCATATTTAGTTTCCATGCAAACATCGGATTTTGCTCACCTGTAGCCGATAATAAAGCAGCCAATAAATATATTTGTTTAATATTATGCTTTTTTACTATTGCAAATAAGGCATCTTTATTTAATACATCCAATTGCTCAAACGGATTATTTGGTAATGCAATTATTGGCTTCAAATCAGCAACTACTACATTTTCGGCGCTATATAATAAACTCAATTCTTGAGCTAATTCAATTCCTATTTGTCCACCTGAACCTATAATTAATATTTTATCTTCTTTATTATACATGATTAATTTTTAGTAATTTTTTTTGAGTTTTTAACTACCTTTACAAACATAATTAAATAATTTTAAAATCAAAAATAGTATAACCTGCAATTGTATCTATTTAAGTTATGACAGAATTAAGAAACCGAATTAATAAAGACGAACTTAAAGTTCGATTGGCTCAAGAAGAAATTGAGCGTGTTACATTTTCTTTTTACAAGTATGTAAATATTGAAAACACTAAGGAACTGCGTGATCAGTTATTTATTCAATGGACAGAGTTAAATTGCTTTGGACGAATATATGTTGCGCATGAAGGAATTAATGCTCAAATGAGCGTTCCAAAAAGTAATTGGGATAATTTTATTAATCAGCTTTATAATGATAGTAGATTTATTAACGTGCCTTTTAAAATAGCAGTTGATGATGATGGCAAATCATTTTATAAACTTGGCGTAAAAATAAGAGATAAAGTTGTTGCTGATGGAATTGATGACGATACATTTAATCCTTCAAACACTGGAACCTATTTAAATGCGGAAGGTTTTAATAAAGCTATTGAAGATCCAAATACAATCGTTGTTGACATGCGTAACCATTACGAAAGCGAAGTGGGTAGGTTTGATAATGCTTTTTGTCCGGATGCCGATACATTTAGAGAAGAATTGCCTTTGGTGGTTGAACATTTAAAAGGGCAAGAAGATAAAAAAGTTATTATGTATTGCACGGGTGGTATTCGTTGCGAAAAAGCAAGTGCTTATTTAAAGCATAAAGGTTTTAAAGATGTTAATCATTTACATGGTGGTATTATTCAGTATGCAAAGGAAGTAAAAGAGCAAGGTTTAGAAAGTAAATTCAGAGGAGTTAATTTTGTATTTGATGAGAGAATAGGAGAGAGAATTACGAATGATATTTTGTCTAGTTGCCACCAATGTGGCAAACCATGCGATTCTCATGTAAATTGCAAGAACGATGATTGTCATTTATTATTCATTCAATGTGATGAATGTGCAACTGAAATGAATGGTTGTTGTACACCAAAATGCCAGGATATTGCAGCCATGCCAATTGAAATGCAACGAGAATTAAGAAAAGGAAGAATTAAAAATGGACCAGAATGTTTATCTGTTTATAAAAGTAGGCTTAGACCAAATTTAGCAGAAATCATAAAAAATAATATATCTTTAAAATAAAAAGCTATTATGCCTATTTATCATAAACTGGGTTCTATCCCACAAAAAAGACATACCATTTTTAAATCACCTAAGGGGGATTTTTATTATGAGCAATTGTTTGGAACAGAAGGTTTTAATGGCCATTCGTCTTTACTTTACCATACTCACAGACCAACTCAAGTTAAAGAAATTTTAAAAAGTTATTCTGTAGAGCCTAAAGTTGCTATTGGAAAAAATATTAAATCACTTTTATTAAAAGGTTTTGAAATTAAACCAACTGCTGATTTTTTAGAAAGTCGTAAAACTGTTTTATTTAACAATGATTGCCATATTGGATTAGCCGCACCAACAGAGAGTATGAAAAATTACTTTTATAAAAATGCGGATGCTGACGAAATGATTTTTATTCATAAAGGAAAAGGGAAATTGAAAACTTTTATGGGAAATATTCAATTTGAATATGGTGATTATTTGATAATTCCTCGTGGAATGATTTATCAAATGGAATTTGAAACTAAAGAAAATAGATTGTTGTATGTAGAATCATTTGATCCATTTTATACGCCAAAACGTTATAAGTCTTCTTCAGGTCAATTATTAGAACATTCGCCGTTTTGTGAACGTGATTTTAAATTACCAACTGAATTAGAAACGCATGATGAAAAAGGAGATTTTATTATTAAAATAAAAAAAGAAGGCATGATGCATGAATTTGTTTATGCTACACATCCTTTTGATGTTGTTGGTTGGGATGGTTACAATTTTCCTTACGGATTTAGTATTCATAATTTTGAACCTATTACAGGTCGAGTGCATCAGCCACCTCCCGTGCATCAAACATTCGAAACATCAAGTTTTGTGGTATGTTCATTTGTGCCTCGTTTGTATGATTATCATCCTTTGTCTATACCAGCTCCTTATAATCATAGTAATATTGATAGTGATGAGGTATTGTATTATGTTGATGGAGATTTTATGAGTCGTAATAATATTGAACAAGGTCATATTACTTTGCATCCAAAAGGTATTCCGCATGGACCAGCTCCTGGAGCAATGGAAAGAAGTATTGGGCAAACAATTACGCAAGAACTCGCAGTAATGGTAGATACATTTAAACCACTTAAAGTGACAGAAGATGCTATGGCCATTGATGATGGAAAATACTATAAAAGTTGGATAGAGTAATTTTAAAATAATTTATTGGAATAAAAAAAAGTGGAGTTATGCTCCACTTTTTTGTTTTATAAACGTGTATTTATGAAATTTTAAAATAAATTTTTTGCTTTTAAAATTGCAGCATCTAATCCTTCTAACTTTGTTCCACCAGCTTGTGCATAAAAAGGTTGGCCACCACCACCGCCATTAATTTCTTTCGCTAAATCTTTAATGATATTACCAGCATTTAAATTTTTCGATTTCACTAATTCATCATCAATGATTACCGAAAGGCTTGGTTTGCCATTAACTTCAGCAGCTAACACGCATACACAATTTTCTACCTGGTTACGAATTTCAAATATCATGTTTTTTATTTCATCAGCGCTATTGAATACAATTTTTTCTGAAATAAAATTGATACCATTTTTAGATTCGATTTTTTGAAGCAATTGTTGTTTGATCATTTGTGCTTTTTCTTTTAATAAAATCTGAAGTTGTTTTTGTAATTCAGAATTTTCATTTAAAACATTGCTCAAACTTTTTACAACATCTTTATTATTTTTTAATAATGTTTTTACTTCGTTTAAAGTGTTTGTTTGGCTTTCAAAAAACTCTTCAAATTTCAAAGCAGTAACGGCTTCAATACGTCTTATTCCTGCTGCAACAGCACCTTCCGAAAGTATTTTAAAATAACCAATTTGCCCTGTAGAATTTACGTGTGTTCCACCGCATAATTCAATCGAATAGTTTTTATCAAATTCAACAACACGAACTACATCACCATATTTTTCACCAAACAAAGCCATTGCACCCGTTTTTTTAGCATCATCAATGCTCATTTGCTGGATATTGCTTTTTATATTTTCGCGAATTTTCGTGTTTACAATTTTTTCAATTTCATGTAATTCTTCATCTGTAATTTTAGAGAAGTGCGAAAAATCAAAACGTAAATTTTCGTCATTTACTAAACTTCCTTTTTGTTCAACATGAGTTCCTAAAACCTGACGAAGAGCCGCATGCAATAAGTGGGTGGCACTATGGTTGTTTTCAGTTAAGGTGCGTTTGTTAGTATCAACTTTTGCTGTAAATGTTGCCGAAATATTATCAGGTAATTTATCGCAAAAATGAATAATAATTCCGTTTTCTTTTTTGGTATCGGTAATATTTATTTTTTCATTAATATTTTCAAGTGTTCCTGAATCACCAACTTGTCCTCCACTTTCAGCATAAAAAGGTGTCTTGTTTAATACAATTTGAAACTGTTCTTTATTTTTTGCTTTAACTTTTCGGTAACGAATAATTTTTGCTTCGCATTCTAAATCCGTATAACCAATAAATTCTGTTAAGGTTTTTGAATCTTCATTTGTTTCTAAAACAACCCAATCTTCTGTATCAATAATAGTTGCTGCACGTGAACGCGCTTTTTGTTCATTCAAATAGAAATTAAACTCTTCTTCATTAATACTTAAATCGTATCCACGAGCAATTAAAGAAGTTAAATCTACAGGAAATCCAAAAGTATCATATAATTCAAAAACTGTTTTGCCATCAATAACAGTACTTTTTTTAGATGCGATTAAATCAATACAAACCTGATCAATACGCTTCAATCCAATTTCTAAAGTTTTATAAAAAGAAATTTCCTCTTCTTTAATTACTTTTTCAATCAATAATTTTTGCGAATTTAATTCAGGAAATTGTGCACCTAGCTGATGTGCTAATGTTGGCACAATGCGGTACATAAATGGTTCTTTAATATTTAATGATTGGTAACCATAACGAATGGCACGACGTAAAATACGACGAATAACATAACCTGCACCCGTATTACTAGGTAATTGCCCATCTGCAATTGAAAAAGAAATAGTACGAATATGATCGGCAATAACACGCATCGCAATATTAATGATGAGTTGTTCTTTATGTTCATTTTCGTTTTCTGGTCTGTATTTTAAACCGCTTAAATCTTCAATTTTATTTAATAATGGTGTAAATACATCTGTATCATAATTAGATTGTTTTCCTTGCAAAACACGCACTAAACGTTCAAAGCCCATTCCTGTATCAACATGTTGAGCAGGAAGTTTTTCTAACGATTTATCTGCCTTACGCATAAACTCCATAAATACATTATTCCACACTTCAATAACTTGCGGATCATCATTATTTACAAGCGTTGCACCATCTACTTTTTTACGTTCTTCATCACTGCGTCCATCATAATGTATTTCAGTACATGGTCCACAAGGTCCAGTATCACCCATTTCCCAGAAATTATCTTTTTTATTTCCTTTTAAAATACGTGATTCGTCAATGTATAATTTCCAGGTATCAAAGGCTTCTTGGTCAAACGGAACATTTTCTTCAACACTTCCTTCAAATACGGTAACGTATAATCTTGACTTATCAATTTTATAAACTTCGGTTAATAATTCCCAAGCCCAGGCAATGGCTTCTTTTTTGAAATAATCGCCAAAACTCCAGTTACCAAGCATTTCAAACATAGTATGGTGGTAGGTATCAACACCAACTTCTTCTAAATCATTATGTTTACCGCTTACTCGTAAGCATTTTTGCGTATCGGCAACTCTCGGAAATTTAATAGGCGCATTACCTAAAAATAAATCTTTAAAAGGTGCCATACCACTATTAATAAACATAAGCGTTGGATCGCCCTTTACTACCATTGGTGCAGAAGGAACGATTTCGTGACCTTTCGATTTAAAAAAATCGAGAAATGTTTGTCGTACTTTATTTGATTCCATAATATATAAAAAGAAAGTGTGAATATAAGAAAATCAGTTGCATGAACAATCACAAATTATTCACTTTTTTATATGTTTTATATCCTTTTGAGTCAATTTGATTCCCTTAAAATAAAAACGTTATCGGCTTTAGAAATTAAATATTTAATTATCTTTACTCGGCTTTTAAGCAAATACGATGTCGAAAGTAAAATATAGATTTAATACTAAATCATTAACCTACGAAAAGGTAAAGGTCTCTTTTAAAGTAAGATTTTTGCAAATTTTATCGTATTTGGCTACTGGGATTGTGTTTGCCGTTGTCACAATTGCTTTAGCAAATAAGTTTTTACCCTCGCCACTTCAAAAAAAGCAAAATAGAGAGTTAGAAGTTGTGAAATTACAATATGATTTATTGAACAAAAAAATGAGTCAGGTTGAAACTGTTTTAAATGATTTACAAGACAGAGATGATAATATTTATCGTGTTATTTTTGAAGCTGAACCCATTGCTGGATCTTTGAGACAAGCTGGTTTTGGAGGAAGTAACCGTTACAAAGATTTGGAAGGTTATGAGAATTCGTCATTAATGACAGAAACAACAAAGGCTTTGGATCGCATAACAAAGCAATTATATATTCAATCTAAATCTTATGATGATGTTATAAAAATGGCAAAAGGAAAAGAAAAACTTATTGCTTCAATTCCTGCAATTATGCCTTTGAATAATAAAAATTTAAAACATGCTCCAAGCGGTTATGGTTGGAGAACGCATCCTATTTATAAGACGCAAGAATTTCATCCAGGGATGGATTTTACGGCAGAACAAGGCACACCCATTTATGCTACAGGCGATGGTGTTGTTGAGGTTGCTGATGCTGCCTCTCAAGGTTATGGAAATCACGTTGTGATAAATCATGGTTTTGGGTATCAAACTTTATATGGTCATATGAGTAAAATGGCCACTAAACCAGGAGTGAAAGTAAAACGTGGCGATTTAATTGGTTATGTTGGTAGTACCGGCTTAAGCACTGGGCCACATGTACATTATGAAGTGATTAAAAATGGTGAAAAAGTAAATCCTATTAATTTTTATTACAACGATTTATCTCCCGAAGAATACCAAATTATGTTGGAGCTTTCTTCAAAATCAACCCAATCATTCGATTAATGAACTCAGTTTATAAAATTGGTTTTTATACAGCTATCTCATTAGTTATTGCTAATATGATTGGCACTGGCGTATTTACAAGCCTTGGTTTTCAATTAATAAATATCCATTCGGTATTTAGTATTTTAGTGTTGTGGCTTTTGGGTGGCGTCATTTCATTATGTGGTGCATTGGTTTATGCCGAATTGGGTGTTACATTTCCAAAAAGTGGTGGCGAGTATGTTTATTTATCAAAACTCATTCATCCCTTTGTTGGTTTTTTATCGGGTTGGGTTTCATCAACAGTTGGTTTTGCCGCGCCTGTTGCATTGGCATCTGTAGCATTAGGAACTTATGTTAATGTTATTTTCCCTCAGGTTAATATATCAGTTTGCGCACTTACCGTTGTTGGTTTAATTACTGTAATACATGCTATTAATTTAAAATCGGGGAGTAGCTTTCAAAAAATACTAACCTTTTTTAAAATCATATTTATTATCCTTTTTATTGTTGCAGGTTTTTGGTATACACCAGTGCATATGGTTTCTATTTTACCACAAGCTCATTCGGAAAGCGAAATTTTTAGTCAGCCATTTTGGGTAGGTTTAATATATGTATCTTATGCCTATAGTGGTTGGAATGCGGCTTCGTATTTGGCAGGCGATATGCATGATGTGAAAAAGGATTTGCCAAAAGCTTTAATTGTTGGGACGCTTATTGTAACAGCCATTTATGTATTATTAAATTATGTGTTTTTATATAGCACACCGGCTTCTGAGTTAGCAGGCGTTTTAGAAATTGGACATGTATCGGCAAGTCATATTTTTGGAGAATTTTTCGGGAAATTTATGAGCTTAGTAATTGCTTTTTTATTAGTATCATCCATTA
>Ga0114977_10003002_pt1 | contig 10833 bp, 6 predicted proteins | sample S_130805_MF_Meta_FD_87026 | JGI IMG/M metagenome (GOLD analysis project Ga0114977, IMG submission 87026) | Freshwater microbial communities from Lake Simoncouche, Canada to study carbon cycling - S_130805_MF_MetaG | ecosystem: Environmental > Aquatic > Freshwater > Lake | place: Lake...
CCACATCTCCTCCAGTATGAGCGGATCTGCCGCTCGCCTCGCCTCGACCGCATGTCCAAGCGGAGCGAAGGCTACCATCAGCAGGTGATCAGAGGACCACTCACCGTATTCCGCGCACTCTTGGCGAATGTGCAGTTCGCCATGGTCCAGATCGCCGCGATCGCCGTAGTGGCGAGCGTGGGGGTGGCACTGAAGCAGCTGCCGGACTACGCGCTCCTCAGCGCCTCCGACTACACGCTGGAGATGGGGAAGCTCCGCGCCATCTACGAGCCAACCCTTGGGCCGCTCACCGACATCTTTGAGCGGCTCGGCTTCTTCCGCATCTTTACGGCGCCATGGTTCTCTGCGCTACTTTTCCTGCTGACCGTCTCCATTGTTGTCTGCACGGTAGATCGTCTGCCGAAGATTCGCGCGGTGACGGCGCGCAGTCGCGTGGAGCAGCCGAGCGCCTTCTTTGACGCGTCACTCCCTGGACGCGGCGAGATTGTGCTTGCGTCGCCAATCGCCGCGCCGCAGGTTGATAACGCGGCGGAGCAAGTTGCGCGCGAGATGCGCGCCGTCGGATGGGATGCGCAGTTCGTCACCGATCCTGAGAGCACCAGTGGCAGGATCATTCACGGCGATAAGTTCCGTCGCTCGTATCGATTCACACTGGTGATGCACACAGGACTCGTATTGCTCCTCATTGGCGCCGCACTCTCCGGGATTCTTGGCTACACGCAGGGGATCCTGCTGACCAACGGTGAGGCGCTCCCTGTTGGCAAGATTGGATCCGAAAGCGGTTTGGTGATTCAGAATCGAGGCTTCAGCGCGCCGCGCACGGAGACTGGTGCATTCGCCGACTTTGCAACGGACCTTGCCGTCTATCAGGGCGGCGTGGAGGTTGCGCAGCAGATCGTCCGCGTGAACACGCCACTCATGTATGGCGGGTGGAGCTTCCATCAGAACTTCTTCGGTCCAACGGCGGTGCTTGAGATTACGAGTGCAACTGGAGATCTGCTCTGGTCCGGCGAGGCGCCGTTCACCGCCACCGCTGAGGGTGCGCCGTATGCAACGCTGCCAATTCCAGGTAGCGACGCAGGGATTGAGCTGCTGCTGCAGCGTGACGCGGCGGGGGTTGCGGCGGTGCTGGTTGTTGCGAGTGAGCCGGTGAGTGCAGGGAGTAGCGAGCTGCGCACCCTCTTCGCTTCGGTCTTGGCGCCGGGTGAGTCGGCGAGCGCCCCGAGTGCGAACTTCAGCGTGCGTCTGGAGAAGTTGAGCTCCTACACGGGGATCATTGCGCGGCGCGATCCAGCGGCGCTGATCGTCTGGCTTGCCGCGGCGCTGATCATGGTTGGCCTCACCCTGACGCTGCGCCGACCGCGGGCGCGCCTTTGGATTCGCATCCGGCCGGGCCAGCCACGCGCCGACGCAGCGCTCCTCCTTGAGCGTGGCGCGCGAGCAGAGCAGGCGGCGCCACTCCTGCGTCGCATTGCGGCAACGCTGAGCGCGTCAGCCGACGACGCCCGTACAGTATCGGACTGATGGCATCACTGCGCGAACTCATCCAGACGCTTCTCCCAACAGCGGAGCCGCTCGTAGATGCGCGGGCTGAAGCGATGGCGCGCACCGTCACCTGGGTGCGCCTACTACGCACTCGCCTTCCGGCATTTGATGGCATGGATGCTGGCGATCTTGCGCTGATTCCGCTCAACACGTTACGTGCAGTGGCGCCAGACGAAGCGGCGCGACGCGAGATGGTGGAGTACCTCGCCGATCACAACGCCACGGGAATCCTCGCGATTGCATCCGAAAGTTCTAACAAAGATGAAGATACAGCGCTACAGCATCTTGTTGCCGCTGCGGCGGTAACGCGACTCCCATGTCTCTTGGTGCGCAGCGCGGAGCCCGCGCAACTGGAACGTAGTCTGATTGGTGCGGTGGTCAATCGTCGCGCGGAGCTTGAGCGGCAGGCGGTTGCGCTAGAACGTCAGATTGCGGCACTCGCATTAGATGGACAAGGCTTGGACGCGTTGATCGGCGCGCTCGCTGCATTTATTGGCCGCGCAGTGGCACTGGAGGCGCGTGGCGGTGCATCGCTCGCTGTGGTTGCGCCAGCCGGGCTGCCGGGGAGCGCCGCTGCGGCGAAGGCGGTCTCGCGCTACTTGGGGAAGCATCGCGCCGAAGGTCAACGCATCCCGCTCCCCGCTGTCCCTGGCGCACCGGACACGGAGCGACACGGCGATGGTCAGCGCGCAGAGGAGGAAGAGTCGCCGCTCAGTGATGACGTGGATGAGCGACCAGGCTCCATCGTGCTGCTCGGTGATGAGCCGGTCGGCGAGCGTGACAGGATTGCCTGCGAACGCGTAGCGCCACTTCTTGCGCTAGAAATTGTTCGCGTGGCGGCGGAGCTGCCAGCGAATGCGGGACGCGGCGAGACACGCACACTTCCAGTTGAAGGCCCGCCATGGGTTGCTTTTGCGGCGCGACAACCGCGACCGCATGAGGCAGATGTTCCAGCGCTACGCCGCGAACTTCGACTCCTCGCCGGCCCGCGCCGCTTTATGTTGCGCGGCAGCAACGAATCACTGGAGGTCCGCATCATTGCCGTTGCGGACGCGTCCGATCCTGGCGCGCAAGAGATCGCCAAGAAAGTTTCCAAACGACTCAACAGACCGGTCGCCGTCTCCAAACCATTCGCCGATGCAACGGCGCGGCCGGCGGCGGAGGCCGAAGCGCGCGATGCGCTGGAGTCGCTTGAACGTCGCGTTGGTGGTCGCAGCGGGAGCGGCGGCGCGCAGGTGGTTCGCGCCGATCTTCTTCCAGCGCATCGGCTCCTCGGCGCCGTCACGGCGATTCCAGATGGTCGTCGTCAGGCGCTGGCGCTACTCGAACCGCTCCTCAACGGCACCCCTGCCGCACGGAAGCAGCGCATCGCCACGCTGCGCGCCGTTCTTGACACGCCAGGTGCCGCAGAGGCGAGCAGTTCGCTCGGTGTGCACCGCAACACCACCGCATATCGCGTCAAGCGCATTGAAGAGCTGACTGGCTGGGATCTCCGCGAAGCGGATCTGCGCCTCGCCCTCTCGCTGGCACTGCGCATCCTTGATGCTGAGGGGGGACCCGAGGCAACCTCGTAGTACTGGGCGCATCTTCGCTGCACCGCTACTATGTCTGCATGCAGCCGACACGGTTCCGTGAAGGACGTACGCGCCGCGCGTTGATCGCGCTCCTGGTTGGCGTCACTCTGCTCCTTCCAGGCGCCCTTGCGCCTACGAGCGCAGCGGCCGTAGAGACACCCGTTTCGTGCACTGGCTGGGACTCGCTAATCACACCACCAAAGACGATCCGCGTCCTCCGCACACGTACGGGCCTAGTTGAGGTGGTGTCGTTTAAGACCTACGTCTACCGAACCCATGTGGCGGAGTTCTGGTCCGAGTACCTGAGCGAGCCGTACTCAGATGCACTCCTTGGCGCGGGTGCCGTAGCGATCAAGCAGAACGCCTGGTCGTGGACGATGAACGAGCGCAACTGGTGGAGTGTCTCGAGCTACACCAGCACGCAGGCCGGCTGGGTCCGCGATGACTATGCGGACGACAACCAGCTGAATGGCTCTGCTGGCAATCTTGCGTGGAGTCGGCAGCGGCGGGCTGATGAAAACGCAGCGGTCGCGCTGCGGATGAGGATTCGCGTTGGCGCCGACCTTGAAGATGACGGCATCGGTGGGCTCAAGTGGGATAGTGACACGTCAACCTATACCGCCCCCCTTGAGGTACTGGATGACAGCGGGAAGGCTGAACCGATCACTAAGAAGTCGAAGCGCAGCTGCTTTGACGTGGTCGACCATCCGTCCATGAATCAGTACTACTCGCGTGGCGGCATCTACGAGCCGGGCTATAGCAGTGGTGGCCAGAGCAACGCACGCTACAACAACGCGGTAGATGCAACGTGGGGCATGACCATGCAGCGTTTCTACCCTGTGTCAGGCGAGTGGCGCTTCTGGCGCCCTGGCTTCTACGGCAGCTTTACGGCGAATCGCGATTGCATGCTGCCACCAGAGGCTGGTGACACAAACGTACAGATGCGGCACCCAACACAACCGAGCCACTGGCGCGGATGGTCCTTCTTCCCAGTGAATGCAGATGACTGTGCGCGCACACTCAACCTTTCCGTTGAGGCACTGCTGCGCGCCTCCTTCTTCTCGTTTGATTCGGAGCAGGTTGCTGGCGCAGGGACTGGCGACGTCGCGGATGATCGCTTTGATATCACGGCGGTCTATCCCATCCGCGTCCTCTCCCCGCATGGCGACCTCACCGGCGACGCAAAGGGCGACGTCCTCGCGATCTCGCCGACAGGTGCTGTCCGACTCATCTCTACAGATCCGGCGGTGGACGCGGCTGGGCGCCTGAACGGAAAAGCGCCAGGGAGCGTTGCCATTGGCGGCCAAGAGACGCTGTTGAGCAGGATTGTGGCGCGCGCCACGGCGGGTGGTGAGGCGGCTGTGGTTGACTTGCGTGAGGCGGCCGACGGGAGCATTCGCCTCATTGAGACGCCGTACACGGGCGGCACGCTGAAGAGCCCTGTCACGCGATTTGACGACTACGCAGGCTTTGATTCCAGCGCCAAGCTTCGCCTTTACGCCGCTGACACCGCGAGCGATGGCATTGAAGAGCTCTTCATCACCGAGGTCGTTGCCTCGGGTGACGGCACACCGCCACACCTTCGCATCTACAGCGCGCCGCTCAACGGAAGTCCAGCGCTGGTTGGCGAGATTGAGGCCGCGGCTGACGCGCGCATTCTGATGAGCGACTTCACCGGCGACGGCACAGTTGACCTCCTCGCCCTCTGGCGCGCTGCAGACGGGTCGCTCGCCGCATCACTCGCGCAAGGTGCGGGAGCACCGCCAGTGAGCGAGTGGAGCCTTGATGAGTTTAGTGAGCCTGGTGCACTTGTCTGGCCAATCAGTAGCGCCTGGAGTGCCAACGCGGGCGATCTGACGGGCGACGGGGTTGCCGAACTCTATGTTCGGTATCGCGATCCATCTGGTGTGATTCGACTGCACTCCTTCAACCTGGATGGTGCACATGAGACGCCGAATCCAGACAAGGTCTATGTGCCAGAAACAGAACCGGTCCGCAGCACGATCGTTCGCGCAGGTGAGGGGACCCTCAAGCTTGTCGCCGATCGACTCGGTGTCACCACTGCCTCACTTGTTTCGCTGAACTCTGGACCAACCTACACCAGCACCATCCAGCCGAACGATACGTACGCAAAGATCGCTAAGCGCGTCAACAAGGTTGAAGCCTGTCTCCGTTCGATGAACGCGAACAAGACCCTAGTCCGCGGCAAGCTGCTCACGATCCCGCGTGATCTCTGCGTCTACACCAAAACGAGCGTGATGTTTAAGGCAGCGCCGGTCAGGATTGCTGCAGGTGAGTTTGACTGGCTGCGCGCTGGCGACACGTGGGCCAGCGTTGCAACGCGCGCCGAAACGATTGACATCACAACAACGGCAGAGGCTCTTGCGGATCTGAACAGTGATGTGTCACTGAGCGATGCGGCCACGACGGAGCAAGTTGGCACCAAGGTGCGCATCCGCACGCCGTGGGCGCCGCTCACGCGGATGCTCGCCGTCACACCAGAGATCGTCAGCACGCTGACGCTGCGATGGAACAGTCCATTTGAAGCCTGGCGCTCGGCGACGAGCAGTGCAGCAACGCCAGAACTCTTCGTTAGTGATTGGAACGGGGACGGGCTTGACGAGCTCGCCATCGCCGCCGCCCCAGGGGCGAGTAGCGTCACACTGCAGCTCCTCACGCGTGGCGCGGACGGTCGCTTCTCGTACGGCGCGAGCCTCACGCAGGCGGGTGTGGTGACCGGTTGGGTGCTTCGCTAGCGCGGTTCGGCCGCAAAACCACCTGAACTTGTGCAAGGTCACAAACTCACACCCTGAAAACTCCCCCCAACCCACTCCAAAAGCGCTCTAGACTCCCCATCAACGGCACTCCCCAACGCTCAGCGGCGGGGAATCTGTGCCGCAGGCACAAGTTTCGGGCGCCTTGAGCTCGAAACAGGCCAGACGCGGGAGGGACACCATGGCGGAGAGCGGGGGGAAGTCGGCAACGGGGCGCAGTGACGCGGAGATCCGCGAGGCGCTCGCCACAGTGGCAAAGGCGGAGAAGGCGGGGATTCGCACCGTTCAGCTGCAGTTCGTGGACATCCACGGCACGGTGAAGAGCGTCCAGATCCCTATCCACCAGATGCCCGGCTCCATCAAGCACGGCTCCTGGTTCGACGGCTCATCTGTTGAAGGCTTCACCCGAATCGCCGAATCTGACCAACTGCTTCGCGCCGACATGAGCACCTGGAGAATTCTTCCGTGGGCACCGGCGGAGAGCGGCGCCGGGACGGCGCGTGTGATCTGCGACGTGATCCTTCCAACTGGCGAACCGTTCGCTGGCGATCCGCGCAGTGTGCTGCGCCGGCAGGTGGCGCGCGCGGAGAAGCTCGGCTACAAGGTGAACATGGGTCCAGAGCTTGAGTTCTTCCTCTTTGAGGTTGGACCAGACGGGAAGCCAACCAGCACGCCGCATGACAGCGCGGGTTACTTTGATTTCACTGGCGACCAAGGGATTGAGATTCGTCAGGACATGGTGGACGCGCTGGAGGCGCTCGGCATCAAGATTGAGACGGCGCACCATGAAGTTGCACCAGGACAGCATGAGATTGACTTTGAGTACTCCGATGCGTTGAGCACTGCGGATAACGCAACAACATTTAAGTACGCGCTCAAAGAGATTGCGAAGCAGCACGGCCTCTACGCGAGCTTCATGCCAAAGCCGATCTACGGCATCAACGGATCTGGCATGCACGTGCACCAGAGCTTGGCGAGTCTCAAGACGGGGAAGAACGTCTTCTATGACGCCAAAGACAAGTACGGCCTGAGCGACATGGCGAAGTCGTACATGGCGGGCGTCTTGGCGCATGCGCGCGCGATGATCGCCATCCTTGCGCCAACGGTGAATTCGTATAAGCGCCTGGTGCCTGGCTATGAGGCGCCAACGTATCTGGTCTGGGGTCGACGGAATCGATCTGCACTCATCCGCGTCCCGATGATCTCTTCTGGTCGTTCAGTAGAGGGGACGCGCATGGAGCTGCGTTGCCCGGACCCATCCGCCAATCCGTATCTCGCCTTTGCGGTGATGATTGCCGCGGGGCTGGACGGCATCGAGAAGAAGATGGTGCTGCCAGATCCAGTTGAAGAGTCGCTCTATGAGATGGATGCGGTGCGCGTCGCACAGCATGGCATTCGTGAACTCCCGGGGAGCCTGGATGAGGCGATCGCCGAGATGAAGGCAGACCCCGTGGTCACGGGCGCTCTGGGCGACCACGTCCTCACCCACTTCCTGGACGCCAAGCAGGCGGAGTGGGACGCCTATCGCACCCATGTCTCCGACTGGGAGCTGAAGCGCTACCTCGAGCAGTACTAGTGGCGGCGACGAAGCCCCCAGCCAAGCCCCCAGCCAAGCCCACAGCCAGGGGGTCGAAGGGTCCACGGCTCAACTTCAAGCTGGAGCTGAGTTGCGCCTGTAAGCCGCCGATCTGCCCTCATGCGGGGCCAGGGATCGCCAAGCTCCTCCAGGCCGCCTACTCCAAGGGGCGGGAGGATGGCATGAGTAGTGCCATTCAGGGGATCACCAAGGCGGCGGCGAAGGCCGGCGTCACGGTTGAGGTAGGGCGTGGCCTCCCCGCGGTGGGGCGAGGCTCACAGAAGGCAGGCCCGGTTGGGGTGCGCCAGAAGGGGAGCCGACGAACGCAGTAACCCCTCCACACCGGCCCCTCCTCACCAGCCCCCCTGGGGAGGTACGGCCTAGGGCAGGGTTGCCTCATGAGGAACCCCCCCACATTCCGTGCGGAGCATGCTAGCCTTCATGCAACCCTGAATCTGGGTCATTTGAATAGGAGGCGAAATCACATGTCAAGGCTGCTTAGCGTTTTGGCCACGTCGCTACTCGTTAGCGGCCTGTTCTTCTTTGGAAACACCACTCCCGTCTATGCAGCTGACGGCGACACCGTCATTGCTGATGGTCGCGTCTACTCTACCGACTCAGACATTCCTCATGCGGCAGACGCCCTTGAAGCGGATGGAAAGTATCAAACGTATATTGCGCCGTCTGGCGCAGTTGTGACGATGAGACTCTATATGGAAGCCGATGATTTCTCGATGGACGATGGAATCGTTGATAGCTTCCAGATTGAACTTCGCAACGGAAGCTTCGGTGCAAACTACACGTCTAACCGCGTCACTGACGGGGATTGCGCCCTCTCCTGGACAAATACAAGCACCACAGACCGCACAGGAAACATTAACTGTGATGAAGATGGCGCAGATGTCCATCAGATTGGCGTTGATTTCAACATCACCATGCCTGCGGCCGGCCCAATGGTGCTGTACGTGTCTGGCGTTGGCTCCGCATTCAAGGTGTACTTCTTGGTTCAGGAGACAGCCGACAATATCTACGTTGGACCAGGGAGCATCGCAAATGGTGCCGGCAACTGCACCACTCCAGACTTCACTACCAACGACTCAGCACAAGGGTTCGATGACCAGGAGGCAATCGACGCCGCCCTGCAGTCCATTGACGATGACGGTGACACTGTGGTGCTCTGCGAGCACCGCTATGAGTACACCGATGACATTCGTGAATACGATGGCGATGATCTGTACGACGGAGTGTTGACCATTGAGAACGAGAGCGGCGTGGACGCCAGCGATATTGTTCTTGACGGAAACTCAAACTACAACTTGCTGAACGTTACAGACGCCTCACTCGACGTGACGGGTCTGAAGTTCCTTGACGCCGATGTCAATGATGGTGGTGCAGCTATCTTCCTTGACAACGGCGCTCTCGGCGTTGCAGACAGCATCTTCAACAGCAATAACGCCGACGGCAGCGGCGGCGCGATCAAGGCCTCCATCTCTGATGCGAGCGGAATTGCAACCAGCACATTCGTCAACAACGACTCGGGTTTTAGGGGTGGCGCGGTGAACGTGAACAGCGCTACGTCCAATACTGAGGTCTTCGTCATGGACGGCAATGTGTTTGAAGGCAACTCGGCAGATGACGATGGCGGGGCACTCCGCACCGGCCACAACGTCATGCTCGACATCACTGATAGTGAGTTCACGGGAAATCACTCCAGTAATGACTACGGCGGCGCTATTTATGCTAACGACGATGCAACCATTGGGTACAGCGTCTTTACCGAAAACGTTGCCTATGACGACGGCGGCGCAGTGTTCTTTGACGAGCAGGCTGTCATCAATAGCAGTGTGTTCACCCGCAATGAGGCTGGAGTCAACAGTGGTGACGACGGCGGCGCCATCTATGGCGAATCGTGGGTCCAGGTTTTCGATTCTACGTTCACCTCAAACTTTGCTGGTGACGAAGGTGGTGCAATGTATGCTGATGGCCTTGCAGTGGTTTTGAACTCAAGGTTCATCAATAACCGATCAGTGGAATGGGCTGGAGCCGCCTCCTTCGCTGAATCAGCTTGGGTTTGGGACACCGTGTTCCGCGGGAACAAGTCGCGACTTGGTGGAGCGATTAACTCGTTCGGCGAGCGTCTCTACCTGACCAGAAGTAAGTTCATCAACAATCAGGCCACACAGTGGGGTGGTGCGATTGCCCGCGGATTTGACCGACCATCGGAGCTCGGCGAAACCTATGGAGAATTCAGGGCCACGTTGGTCGGCGATGTAGATCGAACGACCACCTTCCGAGCGAACCGGTCAAGTGTAGGACTTCCAGTTGCTCTCTATTACACGCAGACGGAGGGGCAACGCCTCGCGGCGCGTCAGGCGGTGCATGTGTGGAATGACGCAGGGGCACAGTCCCACATCGTCCGCAAGGTACATCAGTTCAATTACAACAACGGCCGCTAGGCAGCCGAACGATCCGGTTTGATCTCGGGGCGGGTGGGAGTTAGTCTCCCACCCGCCCCGATCGCTTCCCCTCAGCTCTCCGTAATGCTCCCGAGCCTCCAATCGCTCGTGAGCGCGCTATCCTGATCTCTCCATGAATGCACTATCTGACGAAGACCTTGTTGCCGCCTGCCTGCAAGGGCGGGAGAGCGCCTACGCCCTCCTCGTCGAGCGCCACACGCCGCGCATCCACAGGATTGCCGTTCGTATCTGTCGCCATCCACAAGATGCCGAAGACGCCGTACAGGAGACCCTCCTTCAGGCGGTCCGTGATCTACGCCAGTGGAAGCCAACCGCGCCACTTGAGGCATGGCTTGTGACGATTGCTGTTCGAACGGCGCAGCGTGTGGACCAGCGCTCCAACCGGGTCGCGAGCCGCTCCGACTCTCTCGACGCCCCCCACCCAGACGGTAACGATCGAGAGCTGCGCGACCGCTCAGCCGCCTCCGATCCAGCCGCCGCCGCCGGTCAGGCCGATCTGGCAACCCGCCTGGCCGCCGCAGTAGCCGCCCTGCCGCAGAACTACCGCGCCGCCGTCTCCCTCCGGTTCCAGGAGGGGCTCAGCCCCAAGGAGATCGCCGCTACGCTCGGCATTCCCGAGCGGACGGTGCGCACCCATCTCCTGCGGGGTCTGCGTGCGCTCCGCGAAAGCGTGGGAGAGCTTGAGTAGGGGGCAGGACCGCACCAGGTGGCACCCACGAGGCACCCAGTCCCCACGAGGCGCTCACCCACGTCTGTTGTAACAATCGGGGGTGCGGAGGCAACGTTCCACTTGAGTGAATCATTTTGAGTGGCTCGACGCCTTAGATAAGTATGACCGTCTGCAGCGGTACTTTGGAGCACGTTGAGCTCGCCCTTCTTGAAGGGTC
>Ga0114977_10003005_pt1 | contig 10831 bp, 9 predicted proteins | sample S_130805_MF_Meta_FD_87026 | JGI IMG/M metagenome (GOLD analysis project Ga0114977, IMG submission 87026) | Freshwater microbial communities from Lake Simoncouche, Canada to study carbon cycling - S_130805_MF_MetaG | ecosystem: Environmental > Aquatic > Freshwater > Lake | place: Lake...
ACGCTAAGGCAATACTTACCGAAGTAGAATTCAACGGAGAGAAACACGAAGCATACGGAGAAGGAGTTCAAGCGGTTGTTGAGATAGGATTGATTATGATAACACCGCCCGTAATGGATGGAATGGTAATCGTTACACCGCCCGTTTATGCAGATGGATATCATTACGATGTGATGAGTGATAAGACCTATGAGTTCGGGGTGAACTTAGTAGAACCAAAGAATCCTAAACACGCATTCGCGGGACATTCAGTAAAAGAGGAGGTTGACTACATCCCACAATTTAATATCAATGAGTAATGGGACAAACAACCATAGCATCACCACAGGCATTCAGTCCTGCTTACAATCCTTTAAAGTTCATTGTTGATTCAACCAATAAGAATAACACCGGATTCAAATATATCTTCCAGGTATTCGAAGCAGGGACATCCAATAAGATTGGAGAATATAAGGTCCTTCCAAAGTTCAATGATGGATATGGTGAGATAGATCTATCAAAGCTCATCCAAAGCCAAACATCTTGGGATTTGAATACCTCCATCACATCCTGGTACAACGCACCGAATTCATACTATGAATACGATGTCAAAGCAGGTGAGGAGTACACATATCAAATCACCTATGTGAGCAACCTAACCAATAACTCCGGGAATGTTCAAATCAACGTGAGCAACATCTTCAGTGTAGGTGACCAGGTAGTCATCACTCAGACCGATGGAGGCGTGGCGAATCCTCAGCTCGAAGGACTGCATACGGTGACCGCTGCATCAGGCGGTGCATTCACTGTTAATGTCGCATGGTCAAGCATCACCACTGCATCAATCGATGGCACTGTTCGATATGCTGACAACCGCAAACTAATAACGTTAAACGTAACTACTTTCAGTGACTTCATTGGATTCAATGGTGCATTGAGATGGACTGATTGGTCGACATATGACTCAACCGATTACAAGCTAACGACTGCTGACAATCAATGGTTGACAAACCAACCTCAAGAATTTAGTTGCACATTGGCTGAGGATTTATATTTGAATCTTGTCAGTCCCAAAACTGCTGACCGAATAGTGTTTGTCAATAGCAATGGAGCTTCATTCTATAAAGCAATAACTAATCCTGGTGAGATATCTCAAGTACCGGTTGGTCCGAATAACTATGGCTCATTAGCAGGAACGGGAACACTCATCGATTCAACAGTTGATTGGTATGAGGTATATTACCGCACCGCATCATCAATCGATTCAATCAGATACCGAATCAACCTGGACCGAAGAGAGTCCATCACTGAATACGATATCTTATTCCTTGACCGCTTAGGTTCATACTCCTCATTCGCATTCCAATTGAAATCATATGAGAGAGGTGAAATCACAAGAGAGATATTCAATAAGGATGTCAAAGGATATGTGAGTGGAGCTGAATGGAGCTATGAAACCGAGGACATGGGATTCACTCAATTGAATCTGAATGTAGTGAAGTCATTGGATTTAAATACCAATTGGATGACTCAAGACATGGCTCAATACTTCGAAGAGCTTTTGACATCACCTCAGACGTTTATCAAATCAGTTGAGTATGTTTGCGGTGAAGCTCCGGTATCAAGCACATACCAACCATGCATCATTCAGAATAACACATATGAGGTATTCAAGCAGAGAAACAAGAATCTAATCAAGCAAAGCATCACAATCAAATTATCAAACCAGGACAACATCAATGGTTAAGATACAAATCAAATATACCTCAAGCATCAACCAACAAGTTGCTGCATTCGAGGATAGGGTAATTGCCAATGGAGGAACATTCGAGGCGACTCAATGTTGCATTGATTACCTTAAAACTCTTGGCAATGATGCTGAGTATGGTGGATATCTTGATGTAAAGGAAGGTACTGCATTCCCTCTCAATTTCTCGGTTGGAGATATCAGAGATTTAACCAAAAGAACGGGTGCCTTCTCCAAGACCATCACATTGGTTGGTAACAAAAACAACCATAACATTCTCGGTCATCACTACGATGTGAATATTGAAGAGGGTACATTCAACATCAACACGATCACTAAGTGTGCGGTCCTTCAGAATGGCATTCCAATCATGGATGATGCCTTGCTTCAGTTGGTTAATGTCCGCAAGTCGCAGATGACTGATGCATATGAGCAGATGGTTGAGTACGATGTCTTGGTGAAAGATACTCAGTGCGAGTTCTACACTGCCATCACCAACAAGGAGCTGACTGATTTGGACTTCAGTGATTTGAATCACATCTTCGGGACCGGTACGATATACAACTCATTCGACAATACAGTGCTTGATGGGTACAAATACCTTCTTCCATACAAGAATGCATTGGAATATTCAGTGAACGAGCTGAAACCTGCTATATATGCAAAAACCTACTTCGACCGAATCTTCTCGAATGCAGGATTCACATACGAATGGACCGGCTTGACTGCTGCCCATTTCGACAAATTAATCATTCCTTACAATGGGGATGTAAATAACTTTGATTATAACGATTATTTGGTTGAGGCATCAAATACTTGGACAACTTCATATGCTCAACCTACGGGACTTAACAACACATTCTCAGAGGTTGTTACCGGATGGACTGAGATAAGTGATTTGCAGTCCTTATTTACGCCATTAACGGGACAATACTCCACACCATTCACATCGAATCCAATTGCGGGACAATATTATCAATGGAAAGTTGCATTGTCAGGCAATATAATCCTTGACAATAACTACACGCAAACCGCGGTACTTGCTCCATTGGTTGGGGGTTCGGCTGCGTTCAATAGATATCGAGTATTTGCCAATGTAAATGTGGCAGGATTTGGAAATGGTGCGGTATATGGTGATCCAATCACAATTGCATATGCACCTGGTTCACCTCTTCCAATTGGGAATACTGTTATTCAATCACTTTCAACAACATTGGACTTCGGTGCGTTCTTCAATACTGCAATTGGAACACCTGCTATCAATGCAGCTGATATTCAAATCATGAGTATAGGAGTGGAAGTTATTCCATGCCTTGATTCAGCCGGTACGATTCCAAGCAACTTGCTTAACTTTTGGGTGGGTAGCACTTCGGGATATGCTCAAGTGAATGTTATCCTTGATTTGAATTCAATCAACCTTCAGGTACTTCCATCGGATAATATCCAAGTAACGGGTGGAATCCAAGAGGTGAATGATTTCATTCCTTTGAAGATTAAGCAATCGGATTTCGTGAAGTCAATCTTCCAAATGTACAATCTATATGTTGAGATTGATCAGGACCAACCTAACAAATTAAAGTTTAGTCATCGTGATGAGTTCTATGATAACGGAGCAGAAAAGGATTGGACATATAAATTGATGAAGGACAAGGAGCAGAATCTTCTCTTCCTTCCGGATGTAACAAATAAGAAATTAAAGCTCACATACAAAGCGGATACTGATTCAGCCAATACGGTATATACTCAAATGACCAATGAGATATATGGTCAGATTGAATATACCTTTGACAATGAATATGTAAAGGATACCGATACGAAGGAGTTAATATTCTCACCAACACCGGTAACACGCACACCATTTGATGCGTATGTCCCGATGATTAGCGGTCAAGCACCAAAGACCAATATCCGCATATGTTATGATGGAGGTCAACAGTCATGTGACAAATGGAATCTGATTGCATATGGAAGCACCGGGTTGTATGGCATCCAGGAATATCCTGCAATTGGTCACTTCAATAATCCATTAATCCCAACATTTGACATCAACTTTGGAACGTGTGACTATTATTTTTATCAAGTTCCAACCTTGACCGCAAACAACCTTTACAATTTGTATTGGAGAAGAACAGTCAACCAAATAAACGTGGGCAAGATGCTCACCGCATACTTCAACTTGGCTGAGGATGATATCCAAACATTAAAGCTAAACGACAAAATTCGTATTGACAATTCATGGTGGAACATTAACAAGGTTATTGACTATGATGCGAGCACATCCGCACCAACCAAAGTTGAATTGATATCAGTTGATTCAGATATCGACCTTGCACCATTTCAAACCGCACCAGGTACAACAACCGGAGGCAATGTAATCAATGAGGCGGTGAACAATGCACTGCGTTCAGCAACAACAAGTAACAATACTGTATTGGATGGAGCAGATGTGATTATCAGAGGTCAAGGAAATTCAGCTCTCCCGAATGTCAGAGGAATGATTATCGGAGATGGGCATACATTGGACCAAGATGGAATCATCACACCTCGAATCAATGGCATATTGACATCCGATGCACTAATTGGATACAAGAAATACGTTGCTCTTTTGAATCAAGTGAGTACATCAGCACCAACCGCAATCATATTTGAGAATGCTTTGACTGCAATCACCTGGACTCGCACCGCTCAAGGTGAGTATCTTGGAACACCATTGATTCCATTGGATACATTGACTACCTTTGTAACTATTGGAAACACTGAACACGATTACCTCGCAACCGCATACATCAACACTGATGGCAATGTGGTAGTGAGAACAACCAAAACATCCAACCATCAACATACCGATGGGAGGCTTAATTATTCACCCTTAGAAATCCGAACATATGAGTAACGAGGTAGCAATTGATTTAACGTTAAACGGAGTAGGCTCCCTCAAGTCGCAGTTAAAGCAATTAAAGGAGGCACTTGCCAATGCAACTGATCCTGCTCAGATGGATGCACTCGCAAAAAAGGCGGGTGAGTTAGCAGATAGGATTAAGGATGCTAATGAGCAGGTTGCAACATTCACCACTGGTTCGAAATTCGAAGCGGTATCTAATGCATTCTCAAACATCCAAGGTGATTTGATGTCACTTGATTTTGAAGGTGCATCCGAGAAGGCTGCCACATTTCAGAAAACAGTTGGCTCATTAGGGAAAGCAGATATCACCGGTGCCATCAAAGGACTCACAAAGACAGTCACCACTCTTGGTGCTACATTCATGAAGCTCGGTGCTCAGATATTACTCAATCCAATATTCTTGATTGCTGCGGTCATTGCTGCAATTGTAGTTGGAATTGGATTGTTCTTGAAAAAGATTGGTGTTCTTGATGCAGCATTCAAGGCGTTAATGGCTCCAATCAATATCCTCATCGATGCATTTAAATGGTTGACCGATGAGATTGGATTGACATCATACGCAGCAGAGGAAAATGCTGAGCGTGTTACCAAGGCAAATGACAAAGCAATCGAGTCATCCAAGAAACGTGTTGCAGCAGTTGGTGACAATTACGATATTGAGATTGCAAGAGCGAAGGCAGCAGGAAAAGACACCACTCAACTTGAATTGGATAAATCCAAAGCACTTGAGAAGGAAGCAATATACCGCAGACAAAAAGCTCAAGAGGAATACAATGCACTTAACAAAGTTGCATCGGCTGATAACATGGAGAAACGCAAGAAACTTCGTGAGCAGATTCAAGCAGAGAATGACATCATTAAGGCAGGAAGAAAAGACCGTACTTTGATTGCGATTGCTGATGATGCAGAACAAAAAGCGAAAGAAGATGCAGCGAAAGAAAAAGCGAAGTCAGATGCTGAAGCAAGAGCTAAGGCATACAAGGATGGAGTGAAAGCTATCCAGGGGGAAATTGCCACTGCAAACAAATTAGTGACCGATTCAACCAAGACACAATTCCAAAAAGAGATTGATGATACCATTGCAAAATATGATAAGTTAATTGCTGAGGCAAAGAAATATAAGCAGGATGTCACTGCATTGGAAAGTGCCAAAACTCTTGAGATAAATACTATTCGCAAAACTGAAGCAGACAATGAGGAATTTGTTCAAATTGAAAGTGCTGCAAAAGCGGTAACTCGAATCACCGCAACCAACAACCAAAAACTTCAGTTGCAAGGCGAGGCGAATATGAAGTCCTTCCAAGATATAAAGGCTTACAATGAAGCAGTGGCTAAGGCTGACGAAGAACTTGCGGCTGCCAAATTTGGTGCGGTCAAAGGAACACTTGATGCAATTGGATCACTTGCCGGTCAGAATAAAAAAGTAGCGAATGCATTGTTCTTGGTTGATAAAGCTCTTGCAATTGGTCAAGTAATTGTCAACACTCAAAAAGAAATATCCGCATACGCATCCAATCCAACATGGTCCTTGTTACCTGATGGGGGTGCAACATTGAAAACCGCTGCAATTGCAGCCGCGAAGATTCGTGCAGCAACATCCATTGGTACAATCGTAGCAACATCCATTGGTAAGTTTATGAATGGTGGAGGTGGAGGAACTGTTGGCGGAGGTGGTAATGTAACCGCTCCGAGTGCATCATCAACATCGACTCAATCATCAGTACCTTCATTCACACCTGGTAACTTATATGGTCAAGGTAACAACCAAAATAATGTCGGAGGAGGTCAAGATACTAACCAAAATATCACAGTCACTGCGGTAGTGAGTGAAACGGAAATGACTGCCACACAAAGCAACATATTGAAAATTCAAAAATCAGCACAATTATGATATCATATCAAGCACTAACCGATGAAATCATCGCGTTCTACAATGCACACCTCCAGGTTAAAAAGGTAGGTACTGATTTCAAGGAGCAGTTATTCAACTTCGCCACTAAGGATGAGAAGTATCCTCTCGTGTATATCGTACCGGTGGATGTCCTTGCAAGTGATAATGTGAACTTATTTAACCTTGAGATATATTGCTTTGATATCATCCAAAAGGATCGTGCGAATATCACTACAATTCTCTCAGATACTCAGCAGATATTGAATGATTTGTATTTAAATTACACATTCTCATTGACTGACACTGATTTCGATGTGGAAGGATTCCCAACATTCACCCCATTGAACAATGACCTCTTGGATTACGCAGCAGGATGGTTGATGAACATTACTTTTGTACTTCCATCGTGGACTGATTGCCAAATTCCTGAACAAATTCCGAATTAATCTTAATATATAAGTATGGCTTATAAGAACACCGGTGAATTCAATATACTTTATCCAACAAGGAGAAAGGTTGCCAATGTACTCAAGAACGTAATCAAGCAGGAGGCATTGATTGAAACGGGTACCTTGTATGATTCAGTGCGTATCAATGCCAAAGTAACTACGGAGGGAAATCTTCGCATTCAAATCGTTGCAGCTTATTACTTCGGATTCCTTAACAACGGTACAATCACCATTGCACCATTTGATTTGGTTCGAAAGTTCAACACTGAGCTTGAGCAGAGTGGATTGATATCAGAAATGTATGGGCAGTATGTGAGCAAATTGGCTCAGACGTTCCCAATTCTGGAACTTGGTGGATTGCTTCGTAAAAAAGTCAAAGTCATTTATGATTTCCAACCTCTTTTTGGAGAGTTTTGGGATGCACTTGATTACTAAATTTCAAGCTCTTTTCGCATTGCAAGGAAGTTAAAAATCAATACAAGTTTTGTATCGGTGATTGCATCGAACTTTGAAAGGTCACCATTGCACATGGTCCATATCAATTGTTCCCATCCCCACTTGGATGATTTCTTTTCCTCTTCCTGCTCTTTGCGTTCTTCCTCATCGCTTATTTCCTCATCATCCTCATATGATTCACTCATAAGATTGGCATGACTATCCAAGAAGTTTTGGCGGAACTGAAGGTACTCAGGTATCAATCCAAATACTGAGGTGATTGGAATGTCATCGAAGAGATGCACACGATCACTTGATTTGAATTTGTATGGCTCAGTGATTACATTCCCCCATTCATCAGTGGATGTCTTTCGGTAGAGAATCGCACATATGTTGCGGAGGTTCTTGATATAGTCATCAGTGACGAATCCCTCCAATGTGATAAACTCACCGAGAGTGATGTCAACAAATGGCTTGAGCTTGAATTCATCGAGCTGATACTGATATCTCTTGGATGGTTCTGAGGTCATCCACTTCAATTGCTTGATGATGTCCTGAAGTTCGTCAAGTTCTATATCATCGAAGTCCTCAATGGGTAGGTCAGAGAGGATGGAGAGCACATCGGTATTGTATTGCAATGTTCCATCCTCAATGTTTAATGACCTAATCTCAATGAATTGCTCAATCGTTATTTGGCTCCACGCTTTCGGTAGCTTCAGATTTTGCATGGCTTGAGATTTTTTCAGTAACGAATACCAGGTAAGGCACTGCGATTTCCGCTTTCAATTGTTTAAATAGTTTTGCTTTGTGTTTCAAATGTGCTTCAGTATAGTGCTCAACTTGGCTGAGGTCACTGCGTTTGAACATCAATGCCAACAAATCACTAATCCAATTGTGTGACTTGCGACCAATAATCTTCTCAATCATCTTGGTGTCCTTCACTGAGAGCTTCAACTTAGCTTCATATGTATATCCTTCCAATTCAATTGACTCAACTGCATCCTTCTTCTCATATTTACTTGAGTTAAATTCCTTCACTTTGTCAATAAATTCAGAAAGTTCCACATCATTGTCATCCCATTCGGATTCCTTAACACCGAAGTATTCAAAAATCTTGATATACCTATCGATGTTATCAAGTTCTTGGTTGTTGGTGATTTCAGTTACCTTCTCGAATTGTTCAATGGTCAATTCATCCATTCGGTTGGGGATTTCCCTTTCAAATATTTTTATCATAAGTATGTTTTATGAACAAATTTACAATTTTTTTAATATATACATGACCAAAGACTTGCCAATTTACAAAATCACGATTGATCCCGAATACTCCGATGGAGAAGATTTGGGAATTGAGCAGATTGCGTTCACATCTCAACCGGCAATTAAGGTGAAAGGAATGGCATTCGAACAAGCACAACGAATGATATTCGCTGATGACTTAAAGTATCGCATCACCGCACCTGCCATGATTCCCATGGAGATATATCGCAAGGATGACCAGGAGGGAGAATACTATGTTCAGTTCACTGAGGAAACAATCGCAAAGATTCATGAGAAGTTCATGAGTGACTTGCGTAATCGTGACCTATTCAACCTGGAGCATGACACATCCAAGACAGTTCCGGCATATATCCTTGAAACGTGGGTGGTGGACAATCCAAAGCAAGACAAGGCATTCTCAACATTCGGCATTGATGTGCCAAAGGGAACATTGATGGTGACTGCTCAGATAACTGATAAAGAGTATTATGCTGAATTGGTTGCCAATGACCAAGTTGGATTCTCTATTGAGGGATTCTTGGGATTGAAATTAAGTAATCAATTAAACAAATATAACATGAACAAATTACCTGATGGGGAGCACTTAATCGATGGCAAAATCTACGTTGTTGTAGATGGCGAAATCATTGAGATTAAGGATGCACCAATTGAAGAAGTTGCACTTGAAGAAGTTGCACTTGAAGAAACAGTTGTTGAGGAGGAAGCTCCGGTTGTTGAAGATGCAGTTGAGGAAGAAATGGCAGTTGATCCAGCTTTGGATTCTGAAGCTATCCTTGCAATCATCACACCTGTACTTGAGGAAAGAGAGAAAGCAATCATCGCATTGATAGCTGACCTTCGCAATCAAATGGAGGAAATGATGGTAACTGAAACTGAAGTTGAAGCGACTGAAGTTAAATTATCAACACATGACAAATTTAGTGCAGTAAGTAAATTTTTAAACCTTAATAATTAATCAATAAAAAACAAAACAAAATGAGCAGAAAATTAAAATTCGACTTGGACATTGATGCATCGGCATTATTACAAGCAAACAGCGAGGCATTCTATTCTCGTGCGTATTTGAATGAGGAAGTAGTTGATAACTACCGTACACTTCCTGGAGTAAAGTACAAAACTAAAATTTCAACCGTAACTTTCGGTCAAGTTTTACAAGCTGAGAACTGTGGATGGAATGCATCAACTGATGACCTTTCATCAGTAGAAGTTGACGTATGTGGATTGTCAGCAATGGCAGAAATTTGTCAATTTTCTTTGGAGCAATCATTTGTTTCATTACAAATGACTAAAGGTTCTAACGGTGATTTCACTGTTGCATCTTTCATGGACTTCTATTGGGGAGAAATGGCAAAAACAATTGCTGAAAACATCGAGAAATTACGTTGGTTAGGTGATACGGATTCCGAAGTTGCTGCACTTGCATTGTGTGATGGTTATGTAAAAGGATTAGTTGCTGATTCAGCTAACGTAATTGACATCGCATCTCCAATCGCAATCACTCCATCAAACGTACTTGCTAAATTGGCATTGGTTTACGCTGCTATTCCTGCTGCGGTTATCGCTAACCAAGAAGATTTGAGAATCTATGTATCAACACCGGTAGCTACTGCTTATCGTGCTGCGGTTGCTGCTGCGAATACTCAAGCCAACTTGACTCAAGCATTGGATTTCTCATACTTAGGTATCAAGATGGTAATGTGTCCAGGAATGGGTACAACATCCAAAATTGTTGCTACGTTACGTGGAAATCTTTTGTACGCATTCGATGCTGAAGGAGATGGAAAAGCATTACGTGCAATCAATCTTGCTGACACAGTTGCTGAGCCGGTTATCCGTACACGTGCTAACATGAAAGTTGGATTCACTCACGTGAATGGTACTGAGATTGTATTCTACAACTCTGCTGCATAATTAATATTCTTGAGGGGATGAAATACTCCCCTTTTTTTTCCATATTTAAAACAAACAAAAATGGCTTGTGAAAATTTAGAATCCATTGTTAAGTCATGTGACAATAACAGTGGTGGGATTTTCAAGGTATATATCAACCAACAAGATAACATCGATAGCATCGCATTTGCAGGTGCACCAAATACTTGGACAATCGATGAAATCAACCTAATCGTTGGCGGTGATTTATACACTGA
>Ga0114977_10003009_pt1 | contig 10827 bp, 4 predicted proteins | sample S_130805_MF_Meta_FD_87026 | JGI IMG/M metagenome (GOLD analysis project Ga0114977, IMG submission 87026) | Freshwater microbial communities from Lake Simoncouche, Canada to study carbon cycling - S_130805_MF_MetaG | ecosystem: Environmental > Aquatic > Freshwater > Lake | place: Lake...
GAGGGCAGCGCCCACGGCGGTGAAGTAGCCCGGCGTGAGGTCTACCTCATTCATGACGATGAGGTATCCGTTCGCTTCGGTTATCGTTTTGATTTGCTCTTGGGCCTCGTACGTGAAATTCTGGACCTTGGCGTACGTGACTTGGTCGTTCTTCTGGATCTGAAACAGCGCTGTGAAGATGTATTCGACTGGCAAGTCGAAGAGCAGTCTGCGGCGGCTGGGACTCGAGCTGTTCATGTTGGCGGTCGCATTCGTCAGATTCGTATCCATGCCGTTATCATTATTTTTTCTACTTATGATTATCGTAATAAACTCCTGTGAAAAGTTCAGATACGAGCTCAAGCCGTCCATGAGTATCTTCTGGAGCTCGAGCTCTGCGAAGTCGCCCTCGGGCATTTTCAGCACGCCGGTGACGTTGAGGTACACCGACTCGGTCGCCGTGCACGTGTCGTTGAAGAACACGAACGCGGTGTTGCAGGAGCAGCTCGTGTGGTTGTCCTTCATCACGGCCGAGAACGGGCACGGCGAGCACTGTGCCGCCGCCGTGCGCGAGAACGTGTTGTTGCTGCACCTGTCGCATGCCCCGTCCCCCCCGCTTGCTTTGGACGTGCCCGGGGCGCATCCGACGCATGTTGCACCGCGCCGCGTGTACCCCGCTGCACACACACACACCGTGCCGATGCTCGTCTCGTTTTCAGCGCACAGGACGATGGCGCCCTCGTTGAGCGAGATCGGCAGAGTCGTGCGCTTGACGTCTTCGATCATGGGCGGAGGCGCTGTACTCGTCTGGTTCACGACACGCGCCAAGTCTTCTCTCGATGTTGCCATGATGATCACGTCTACTTGGTACCGAGACGCGTCAGACTCGCCAGCGGCACTCAAGATGACCTGCACCAAGCTCTCTGAAATGTTGTACTGCGCTGCTATGCTGCGCCTGAGCTGCTGTATCACAGACTCGGGGGCAGAAGCATTGCTAGAATTCGATGCTCCGATGCTGATGAAGCCGCTGAGGCGCAGACCTTCGCTGTAGATTTTCGCGCACCTTCCGTCGACGAGCGAGGTGCCGTTCGGACAGAAGCACGCGGCGCTGTTCTCGTACGAAATCATGCCGTTCATGCAGGGCAAACAGTCTCCGGTGGCCGTCGTCGTGTAGTTGGCCTTGCAGAAGCAGGCCGCGCTGCCGGCGACGGACGTCTTCGTGCTGTCGCAGTTGGTGCATCGGGCGTCTCCTGTAACGTTCTTGTACGTGCCTACCGCGCATGGATTGCACGGGCCGCCGTCCGGGCCGGTCTTGCCCACCGGACACACACAGCCCATGTTGTAGTCCTCACCGCGGCACGGCGCGAACGTGCATCGCGAGCTGCCCATGACCGACGAAGAATACGGCGGGCATGGAGTACACTGCGCCGCACCAGACAGCGCAGAGAACGTGTTTTCCGGACATAACGTGCAGGGAGTGAACAGCATCTCCGGGCTCTTGAACTTGCCCGGCGCGCACCGGATGCACTGCGTCCCCATACTCTCGCGCATTGTTTGAAACACCAAAATCATAAGAAGTTTTGTGCTTGACATTCTTTATTCCAGGCAATCGTATATACTGATTATTTCAAGATTTCACTCACGAAAACTCGAATCCCGCGGCACAGCTGCAGTCGTCGATTTCGTCGCTGCCGGGCGGGGACACCGAGTTGTCGTAGCACGCGGTGCACGTTGCAATCGACGTCTGCGCCGCGAGGCCGGAGTACGTGTTCGCCGGGCAGTTGGTGCACAGCTCCGAGCCGGTGCTGCCCTTGAACTTGCCGGCGATGCAGGAGGCACATCCGAGAGCGTTCGAGCCCGTGTATCCGAAATTGCACAAGCACATGGTCGAGTTGCTGCTGCCTGCCATCGAGACCGCATTTGTGGTGCAGGAAATGCAAGTCGCGTTGGAGGTCGCCGCTGTTACAGTCGAGTACGAGTTCTGGCGGCAGTCCGTGCACGGCAGCGCTCCAGGCAGCGCCTTGTGCTTGCCGGCCTGACACGCGCTGCACGGGAGGCCGTCCTGGCCGGTCACCTGCGAGTGGTACCCGGCGAGGCACTTGCAGTCGCTGAGCCGCACGCTCTTCCGTGGCGCAAACGTGTTGCTCGGACAGATGTCGCACTGAGCTGTGCCGACGGCCGAGTACGTGTCCTCTGCACACTCCGTGCACTGCTCTTCCGATACCGCCCCGGGAGTCGACGACTTGTACCCGGCACCGCACTTGGAGCACGTCGTCGCGCCGAGCTGTGCGTTGAACGACCCGGCGCTGCAGATCTCGCACGTGGCGTTCGGAGCGCCGAGGTTCTTTGTGAGGAATCCCTTGAGACAATGACAGTCGGAGTGCCGCGTGCTGCCCATCCGCGACGTCGAGTTCGCTTGACAGGCCAAGCACACGCTGATGGAAGACGCCGCGACGTCCGACGAGTACGTGTTGTTCCCGCACAGCGTGCACGCATCCGGTCCGACGGTCGGCTTGTACGTGCCCTGGTCACATGCAAGACATACCGCCCCGTTCGCCCCGGTGTACCCGACGTTGCATCTGCAATCACTCGTCTCATCGCTGCCGGCCGGCGCTTGGGAAAACGACGGGCAGCTCGAGCACGTCGACTCAACCTGTGCCACGGTAGTAGAGTATTCGTTCAAGCCACAGTTCGTGCAGTTACCGATGCCGGTGGCTGTCTTGTACTTCCCGGCGATGCACGCGACGCATGCGACTCCGTTTGCGGTTCCAGAGTACCCGGCGTTGCACCGGCAGTTGGTCAGCTGCATGCTCCGAATCAGCGAGAACGTGTTTGCCGGGCACTGGATGCAGTCGCTCTCTGCCGTGGCGGCCTGGAAAACACGGTACTTGCCTGCCGCGCAGTCTATGCACGGAGTATTTTTGTCGGATGCCTTGTACGTCCCTGGAGGGCAGGCATTGCAACCGATACCGCTCGGCGCGGGTGTGAAGCCTGGGTTGCAGTTGCACAGCGATAAAGTCTTGCTTCCGGTTGAATTGGTGCTGGAATTTGCCGGGCACGCCGTGCATGCAGGCGCTCCTGCGCCGGCGTACGTGTTCTTCGCACATGTCGCACAGACAGAGACACTCACGGCAGCGAGCGTGCCCGAGGCCGTCCCGGCTGCACAGTCCGTGCACGTCGCAGTTCCATTCGTCGTCTTGTACTTGCCCGCTATGCACGCTGCACAAACCTCGGACGGGGGCAGAAGGTATCCCATGACTTGCACGTTATTCATGAGCATCAACGTTTCTGCTCCGTTGATAATGTAGAGGTACCGTCCTTGTAAAGCCTGTGTGCATGTCACCCGCAAGACGTCTCCCACCGGCCACGCGACATTCTCAGAACACAGCGCATTCTGCTCCATCAGAGCGTGATTGGCGATGTTTCCGACGCGGATGCTGAACCCGCTCATCTTCAGATCATCGTCGTTGTAAATCTCGAGACTCTGCACGATTGCCTGCCGCTCGAACGTGACGCGCCACCATGGTCGCGTCATGCCGAAGTGCAGAGGCTCTCCCTCGATCGACCCCGACGTGAGCGAGTACGTCCCGATGTCCAGGTCCACTGCATGTGACGACGCCAGCGTCCCGGTAGAACTGTGCAACGTCTCGCAGGCGTCCGTGAGCGTAGCACCACACGAGCGCTGCAGGTTCATATTCTGCGACCCAGTCGAGTAGTTCGCAGCGTCCCCGGAGTACCCGAGCCCGCACACGCAGTCGGTGTTCCTGCCGCTGCCGGCCGGGGCATACGAATTCGCCGGGCACGGCTTGCACTGCGTGGGCGAGGTCGCACCGAGCACGTCTTGGTACGTGTTTTCCTTGCAGTTGACACACTCGTTGTTGCTCGTCACGGACTTGAACTTGCCGATGGGGCAGACGGAGCACTGGTAGTTGATGCCAGATGCCTCGTGCAAAATCAAAAAGAACAGCAGTACGCCAAAGTACTCTCGATTCATGGCTTTATTATCACAACGGTTTATATACTGCGAGGTAAAATTTACAAACTCTACAGTCCTCGTCTACAAAATTAGTGAGCTAAAAGTCTACTTCAACCAGGCTCGAAAAAGAAGCCTGCATTGCACTGGCATGCGTTTTGCGAGCTGCTGCCCGTCAGCGCGTCTGAGTTGGCGTGGCACGCCGTGCAGGCGGTCGCCCCGCCGAGCGAGAACGTGGCCTCGGCGCAGTTCGTGCACTCGATCGTGTCGAGTGATGTACTGTACGTCCCCGCCTCGCACGGGATGCACGCCGTCCCAGACAGGCGGTATCCGCGCTTGCACTTGCATGCAAGCGCGTCCACGATGAAGTTCGGCCGGCACTCGACGAACTGTCCGTCCACCATCTGTCCGTACACCGTCTTCTGCTCGGCGTCGGCCAGGCCCGTAATCGCAAACGGCTGCACAAACAGCGTCGCCGTCGCTGTGAGCTCCGAGGCCCGGGCCAGCAGCTCCGGGAGGTCCTCCTGGGCAGTATCGAACCACACGCGCACGTTCGACGCGTTGTTGAGCATCGGGAAGCGCGGTGGGATCGTCTCGAAGCGCACTCTCGACGCGTCAACGCCAAAGAACTCGGCCAGGTGCGACGTGAGCGTCACCTCGGCCTGGGCGACTTGAACGTCATTCATAAACTCCCCGTCACTGCTCACCAGCTCCACTTCCACATAGAAGTCGTCCACCCCCGTGTCGGTGAAATAAAAGATGTTGTCCAGCTCGAACGGGAGCTCGAGCACCAGCGGCTGCGGCGTTTGCACCGTCTCCGACATGCGCGCATAACTTCCCAGCAACTGTGCGGTCGACACCGTCGCACTCGAGGCAATCAGCACCTGCATGGTGTACACGTCCTCGAAGCACGTATTCGTCCCGTTCAGATCCACACACGCGCTCGTGTTGGCGGTCACCTGCACGCTCACGTCATACGGCGGCACGTTGTAGAACCAGCTCAGCTGCTGGATCACCGTCTGCAGCGACGCCTGCACTTCGTCCGCGGACATCGGCGAGCCGTCCGGTCTGATAAGCGCATGCGTGAAGTTCAGGCCGCTCGGCCCGGGGTCGCTCGCCGCCACCACCGTCAGCGTAGTCTCCGGGAGCGTCACGTTCCCCTGCGTGACCAGGTCCTCTGCGGCGCTCATGACCCGCGCGTACTGGGCCTGCGTCGAAGTCCTGATGCTGAACGTCACCTGCGGCACTTCCCCGTTCGCGATCCCGTCGAACGTGTAGGTGATGTCGTTCTGTGACACGTCAAAATACTCGCTCAGCTCTCTCGTCACCGCAAACATGGCCTCGCTCTGGCTCGATGTGCCCGTGTAATCGAGGTCCACTGTCAGCTGCACGACGCGCGGCTCGCTGACAGAAGCGTTGCCCGTTGCAAGCAGAAGAAAGGGCAGAGCGCTTTGCGTGGGCGCCGCCGTCGCGAGGCTCACCTTGCTCTCGAGAAGCGTGACCTCCGCCTCGGACCGCGCAAACAGAAGCACCTGCACGTTCGAAGAGTTTGCGATCCGGTCCACCTGCACGAGCTCCTCCGCGACGTTGAACTGCACAGCGATGCTCCGACGCAGCTGCTGCGTGGCGTTCTGGATCTCGGCTGGGCTCGAGGTGTTCGACACGCCCTCGAGCGTCCCCGAGAGCTGGATCGGCCGCGGAACCATCTGCACGCACACCCCGGCGACCTTGGTGTATCCGGAGACGCACCAGCAGTCCGTCACGCGCTCCGTAGCAGGGAACGAAGACATGAGCGCGGGACAGGAAACGCACTCGTCCGGGCCTGTCACGTTCTTGTACAGACCCGCCGCGCAGGCAACACACGTCGAGCCCGACGGCCCGGTGTACCCGCGATTGCAGACGCAGTCTGTCACCGAACCGGATATGTTCAGCGTCCGCGAGTTCGCCGGGCACAAGTTACAGTTCGCGCTCCCCTCCGGCGACCACTGCCCCTCCGGACAGTACTTGCACGTCTCGGGGCTGATGGCACTATAATTCAGCGAGTACATCCCGATCGTGCAGTTGGAGCACGCCCGTCTCCCGAGCTGGCTGTTGTATGTCCCGGGCAGGCACTCGCGGCACGAGTGTCTCCCTTCCAAGTGCGCGTATCCCGGTTTGCAGTAGCAGTACTCCTGGTCCACGCTCCCCGCGGCCGAGATCGCGTTCGATTGGCACGCCTGGCACAACGACGCGTTGCTGCTTGCTGCGACCCCCGAGAACGTGTTGTTCGGGCAAACCGTGCAGTCCGCGTTGCCGACCTGCGTTTTGAAGGTCCCGGCAACACAGTCGAGACACGGACCCCCGTCGGGCCCGGAATACCCTCTATTGCACACACACACGGCGCTCGACACCCCGGACTGTGCGTTCGCGCTGCAGTTCGAGCACGTGGAGAGCGACGTCGCCCCGGTCGCGCTCGAAAACGTGTTCGCCGAGCAGTTCAGGCACGCAGACGTGCCGGTCATCACTTTGTACTTCCCCGGCACACACAGCGCACACGGGCCGCCGTTCGGGCCGCTCGCTCCGGTATTGCACGTACACGCTGTGAGCACCGAGCTGCTCGCTACAGAACTCGAGTTGTCCGGGCAGCTGAGACACCTCTCCGAATTATTGGCACCCAGCGTCCCGGAGTATGTCCCCACCAAACAGTTCGTACAGGCCGCCGTCCCGTTTGTCATCTTATACTTGCCGACCGCGCACAACGTGCACACGCCCCCGTCCGGCCCGGTCGCTCCGGCATTGCAAACACACGCCGTGATCACAGCGCTCCGGGCCCCCGAGACCGTGTTTGGAGGACAGGTCAGACACGCCCCCGCCCCGGTTGCTCCTACCGTCGTCGAGTACGTATTCACCGCACAATCCGTACAGCTGCTGTTCCCAGTCACGTCCTTGTACTGCCCCGCGACACAGCGCACACACACGCTCCCGTTCCCGGTCGCGCCGGCGTTGCACCTGCACTCGACCCTCGGCACGTCCGCGTCCGCGTACGCAGCGCATAAAAGACACGCAGTCGCACCGACCTCGGCCATGTACGTCCCGGCGGCGCACGACGTGCAGTTGGTGTCGGCTATTGCACTCTTGAACTTCCCAACTTCACAAAGAGAACAGTTACCGTCGGGCGTCGCCGCATAGCCAGACGGACAGCCACACTCGGAGCCACTGGGCGTCGCGAGCTTCCCCGCTGCACAGTTCAGACAAGCACTTCCGTTCACTGAAAAATACCCCACGTTGCACGAACACGCACCCGCGGACGTGCTGGCTGCGGGCGAATTCGAATTCGGAATGCATGCGTTGCAGGTGCCAGTGCTGTTCGCACCAACTATCGAGGAGTATGTACCCGACGAGCAGTTGGTGCACGTGCTTGCGTTTATCGCATCCGAAAATTTGCCCGCCACACACGATTGGCATATGTCGCATCCAGTGACATAAACGCCGACAAGACCCAACATATAGGAATATTGTTGATTGTGATAGATGTAAAGGTATTGACCTTGGAGCGGTGTGTCGCATGTTAAAATCAATGGAAGTACTGGACCACTTCCACCTAAACTCCTGCTATTTGGGTTTCCCGCAGTGCAGTATACATTACTTGGATGAGGTTGCCAAATGCTACTTGTAATTTTTTGGTTGCCAACTGACACTGATAACCTTCCCAGATAATCCGGATGATTATAGATTGTCAGACCTGTTACTATAACTTGTCGTCCGAAATCAAGTCTCCACCACTGATATTGGACCCCAAAATCAGTCGATGCAAATGGTGTATATGTACCTAGCGAAGTAGTATCTCTATTAACAGCGTAATAACTATAAGCGTACCCAAATCCGTAATAGTCGCGATATGTCGATGATTGCTCTGTACTACATGCACCACCACAAGACCGTGCGAGATTTGACACCGTCGTTGGGCATGATGTGACAGTGTACAAACCTGCAAGACATACACAACCCGACATGCTCGTACTTCCGCGTAAAGATGTTTGTGTAGAATGACAGGCTGTGCAAGGTTGACCATTCGGTCCGTAAAATCCGGCGTTACATAAGCAGTTTGTGATGGATGTGGATCCTACAGAGAAAGTCGAAGATCCCGCCGGACACGTCGTGCACGCGCTCGACGCAGCCACGCTCGAGTATGTGCCGGTAGAGCAGTTGGTGCACACACTGCCCGTGGTCGCACCGGTCACGTTCGAGTACGCCCCGGCCGGACAGTCCACACACGCCGCACTGACGGTTTCGCTCTTGTACTTTCCGGCAGTGCATGTGGTGCACGTGGACGCACCAACTACCGCGTACGCTCCGGCCGGGCAGATGATACACACACTCGGCGTAATCGCACCTGCAATGTTCGAATACGTATCTGCGGGACAGCTCGTGCAACTCGCGCTGCCGGAGCTATTCTTGAATTTCCCGGCGACGCAAGCCGTGCAAACGTCACCGTCAGTGCCCGTGTATCCAATGTTACACTTGCACGTCGAAATAGACTTGGACGTATTTGAGAATGGCGATTGTGAATTGACCGGACATGACTGGCATTTAGATTCTACAGATGTAATATACAACTCAGGTATAGGCCAGTACGCTGGGTTCCATTGATATTGGCCATTATACATTTCCCTCCAAGCATAAGTCATATCGTTCGCGTTGTAAATCGGTTGTAAAAGCACATATCTCCCTTCTACAGGTTTTTCTGTTCCTGTAGTAGCAATACACGCCGCATGTGAAGTAGATAATCCAGATGCAGTTGTAAGTTCAGCACACTCTTGCTGGCATTTTTTTGGTGTACTCACACCCATACTATTTGCATTATCACTTCTGATCCAGGTACAAAATGCATTGTTCCTTACTGATGATGTGGCAATTGAATTAATATTTCCAACTTCAATTGCAATATATGTCGCCATTGTTTGACTGCCAATACGAACGGATGTGATGTTTCTTTTAGTTTGCAAGTCAATAATTATCCACATTTTTCCATTAGTGTCAGGGCTCACGTCTGCATAGTTAGTAATACCATCGATTGCGTATTGTGGAATCCCGGATCTTATAACGGACCCCGTCACGGTACATAATTCATTCTTATTACTTCCACACGTCCGTGCTACATCCACAGATAGCTCGACGATTCCAAAATTCTCACACAGACAGTTATTTTCCGTGCATGTTATGCACGCGCTGGCACCGGTCACGGTTGAGTACGTCCCGGCTGAACACAAAGTACACGTATTCGCACTGGTCGCCCCTGAGACGCCCGAAAACGTACCCGCCGGGCAAGACGTGCACACCGCCGAAGAGCTCGCGCCGGAGACGTCCGAGTACGCCCCCGCCGGACAATTGGTGCATGTGGCAGAAGAGTTCGCACCGACCACGCCCGAGTACCTCCCCGCCGGGCACAGCGCACACGTATCCGCGCTGCTCGCTCCTGACACGCTCGAAAACGCCCCCGCCGGACACGGCACACAAACCGCCGAACTGCTGGCGCCGGTCAGATTCGAGTACGTCCCCGCCGAGCAGTTTGTGCATGTACTCACACTACTCGCTCCTGTTTGGTTCGAGTACGCCCCCGCTCGACAGCTCACGCACGTATTCGCGCTCGTCGCGCCGACCACGCTCGAGTACGTCCCAGCAGTACATGACACACAAACACTGGAGCTGCTCGCGCCGGTCTCGCCCGAGTACGTGCCGGCTGCGCACTTCATGCACGCGCTCGCCCCGGCCACGCTCGAGAACGCCCCCGCCACACACGACACACACGCGCTCGCACTCGACGCCCCCGTCACGTTGGAGGACGCCCCCGCAGGACATTTCACACACGTGTCCGCGCTGCTCGCGCCCGTCACGTTCGAGTACGCCCCGGTCGGGCACGCGATGCACACGCTCGCACCGACCACGCTCGAAAACGCCCCCGCCGCACACGACACACACGCGCTCGCACTCGACGCCCCCGTCACGTTGGAGGACGCCCCCGCCGGGCATTGCACGCACGTGTCCGCGCTGCTCGCGCCCGTCACGTTCGAGTACGCCCCGGTCGGGCACGCGATGCACACGCTCCCGGACAAGTACAGTCCGGCCTCACAATTTACGCTCAGACACACGCTCTCGGTGCTCGCGCCCACCGTGCTCGATAATTTCCCAACGACACAGGATGTGCACGCGCTCGTCCCTGCCGCGCTCGAGTACGTGTTCGCCGGGCAGCTCACACACGCGCCCGCGCTGCTCGCGCCCGTCACGTTCGAGTACGCGCCGGGCGGGCAGTTGGCACACACGCCCTCGGCGCTGGCGCCAACCGTGCTCGACTGCTTGCCGGCCGCACAGGCTGTGCACGCGCTCGATCCTGTCACGCTCGCGTACCCACCCGCGTTGCAGTTCGTGCACACAGTCGCGCTGTTCGCCCCGACAGCAGTCGAGTACATCCCGACCGAACAGTTCGTGCAGTAGCTCAACGAAGATCCTCCCAGTACTGCACTGCTGCCGTACGAGCCCGCAGGACAGTCTGTGCAGGTGTTCGAGCCGATATTCTCTTTATATTTTCCGGACGCACAATCTATGCATGAATCGCAGCCGTTGACTTCAACCTCGACGAGTACCAAATCACCATTCCAATTACCGCTGCCAGCAATGTGCAGGTACCGACCAGGACGTGATGGAACACATGACACAGTATTAATAAAACCAGTGTATTCAACCCAAATACCATTTCCACACGCTGCATTTTCTTCCCACGTTTCTCCATTACCCGCATACAACCGAACGTAAGGATAACTATGATAAAAATTCCCAAACCACATTTTAATCTGATTGACCACGACCGATCGTCCAAAATAGAGTCTCCACCAATGGTA
>Ga0114977_10003014_pt1 | contig 10819 bp, 2 predicted proteins | sample S_130805_MF_Meta_FD_87026 | JGI IMG/M metagenome (GOLD analysis project Ga0114977, IMG submission 87026) | Freshwater microbial communities from Lake Simoncouche, Canada to study carbon cycling - S_130805_MF_MetaG | ecosystem: Environmental > Aquatic > Freshwater > Lake | place: Lake...
AAAACTAAAATAATCGAAAGTAAATTTGAGATCTTGAGCTGCTTCATTAAATGACCGGTCCAATCAACGCCAATGTGCGACCAATCGCCTGTGTTGAAATGGTGTAATTAGAGCCGTTAGTCAAAGATCTTAAGGTATATGAGTATGTTGATCCAACAAGTGTTAAGGCTGAAATGTTGACAATTGCACGGCCCCAAGTATTTAAGTGCAAAGAGTATTCAGTGGTTTCATTATTGGACTGATCTAAATCTTCCCCGTTGCCAGTAAGCCACCATGTTATTGAATACTTGGAAATTGGTGAACCGCCATCATCTGCCGGTGCCGACCATTGAATTATTAAGTTGGTATCCCCTGGCGTGATGTTGATTGCCTGTGTGGCCGTAGGATTGCTCGCTAAAACCGTCACAATAACTGATACTGAAACTGCGGCTTGATACGCCGAGGCAGCGCCGCTTTGAGAAATTAGGATTGTGCAAGTACCTGCCAGGTTGACTGAAACTATTCCACTGGAATCCACAGTACAAACATTGCGCGCTTCTCCTCCTGGCCACGAATCTGTACGTGAAGAGGTCGCAACTGAATATGTGAGAGTCAGGCCAGAATCTGAAGTGGCTCCTAAATCAAAACTTATATCGGAGTGATAAACAGTACGGGTCAGTGAGCCCGCTGAAATTGTCTGTGTTAGACCTGGCTTCCAATCGACCGTCTTGTAATCAGAGCTCGCTTCGCCAACAGCGTTATAAGCCGTAACTTTGTACTTGTATAACACTGAACCATCTAGGCCGTTTATTAAACAGTTTGTTGCAGCGGTAGCGCAAGATCTTCCTGAGCTCACTGACGTGGCATCGACATAGGCCTCGGCTTTATATCCCGTGATCGACGTTCCACCATTTTGTGCCGGTACAGACCAGTTAATACTTACGGTTTGATTGTGATTATCTGTGGCTCCAACGTTGAGTGGGGCACTAGGTGCACCAAGCGGGGCGGCGTTGAGAGTATTGCTATAGGAAGATTGTGTTGCATCGGTGGTTACCACTAATACTCTGACGTAATACATAGAGCCTGCAGTTAAACCAGTTATCTCTGTACTCGTTGAGCCAACTGAAACTGTATGTAAATCCATCATCCAGTTTGGATCTGAAGAATAGTTCACTGTGTAACTCGAGAATGTAGAGCCACCTAAGTTGGTCACAGGGCTCCAGGCAGCGGTGAGTTTTGATGCCCCTGCAGTTAATCGAGTTAGCTCTGGAGAATCTGGAGTTCCAGCGGTGATAGAGAATGAACCGGTCTTTGTGTTAGAGATGTTGTAGATAGAGGTTGCATTTGAAACCAAAGAAAATGCACATGTTCCGACTTTAGTAAAAGAAATAATTAATCCACTGACAGTACATATGCTGGTCGTAGATATTGTCGCAGTAATAGATAGTCCAGCGTCGTTGCTTGCATCCAACGTTATCGAAGAGTTTGAAAAAGGATACGAGCTTGCAGGGTCGGTGAGAGTTATATTTTGTTCTCTACTAAGAGTGGCAGCCGGTGTCGATGCCGCCGAAACAACGCTTGTTCCTGCGCCGTTGACCGCCTGCAATTTGAAGGTGTAGCCCGCTTTGTACGTTAAGCCTGATATCACACAGGAATAACCAGAGGTATCTTTCGTGTTATCTTGGGCAACAACACAATATGGTGAAGCGGCTCCCCCATAAGAAGTAATCCTGTAAGCAGTAATTGGAAGTCCGCCTGTCGCAGATCCCGTACTTGCCGACCATGAAATTGTCATCGATCCATTTACATTATCGGTGCTTGAAACAGTTGGCGCTATAGGTTGTGTCGGCGCCTGAACTGTTGAAGGTGCGTTTTGGACTAATTCCGTGCCCGTACCAACTCCGTTTATCGCCACAATTGCAACGCTATAAACAACGCCCGCGTCGAGCCCACCAATCTCACAAGTTCCATCGGTTGCATTGCTTGTACAAGATTTCGTAATGTGTGGGCTCAATGTTGCAGTTGCTGTGTAAGAAACAACTGGATCCCCACCATCATTTAGGGGAGGATCCCAGGAAACAATAAGTGATGCCAAACTCGATCCACTATTGAATGAGGCTGCAATCGTCGCCGCTGAGGGTGGCCCTGGAACGCTAAATGTTGTGGCTGCTGATACCTGGCTCATGACACCGGCACTACCACTTGTAAAGCTTGGTAAAACTTTAAAGAAGTACGTGGTGCCGGCCGTATAATTTGTCCCTGAACCCGTTGTAATTAAAGGTACTGGATCAATTGAATTATCATAAATGAGCGTTGAGCTGGTACCCGCTATATTGGTTTGATAAATTTTGTAATTTGTTACTGCGTCAGTGTCGTTTGCAACCGGAAGCGTCCACTCTAAAGTTATTCCATGTAATCCACCGCTTATGCTTGCAGTCGCCTCTAAATCACTCACTGCATAATCTTGAACATCATACGGTGTTCCATCTTTAGAGCTACTTGTCGATTGGTCTCCGTTAGATACCGTGACCGTTACTGAGTAGGGCGAGCCAGCGATGAGCGAATCGCAATAAGCTGTTGTGCTTCCCGTTGTAATGCATGGAGTGCCACCAATGGCAACGGTAGGAGAGATTAAAGGCGCTCCACCAGTATTGGTGGGGTTTGTCCAAGAAACGTTGAGTATCGAAATACTTGGAGTTACTTTCACTATTGGGGCCCCGGGTTTTCCGGCGGCAATATTGATTGTGAAGTTCTTTGAAGTTGCGTCCCTAAATTCGGTATCTGAATCAGCGGTAGATCCCGGGCTTGTAATCGTGATTAAACAACCGCTACCAACTCGCACAATGTGCACTACTCCTGAAGATCCAACAGTTATGGCTGAGCAGCCTGAAAGCGCATAGACCGGTGATTCCCCACTTGAGACCGTCGCATTTATCTGTTGCGTGCTTGCCGCTGATCCGTAAGTAAATGTAATGGAGTTGCCAGAGCTAACAGCCGTGCTTCCAATTGAAAGTAGAGAGATACTTTTTGCTAATCCAGGTGTTGCCGACGCAATATTGCTAACAGCTCCAGCACCGGAGGAGTTGTTAGCATAACCTGAAACATAATAGAGCGAACTAGCTTTTAACCCTCTAATTGTGCAGGTATAAAGCGATGATCCTGTAGCAAGGGCATTACATGAGTTAACAGCTACCCCACCCGACGTCAGAGATGCACCTATTTGGTATGAGGTTATCGCCGAACCGCCAATATTATTTATTCCAGTAACAGCGTTCCAGCCGACATCAATAGCGCGACCATCAGTTGCATTGGCCACGGCCGATGTAACAGTAGGCGCAGCTGCTGGTGTAGCCCATGTGGCACTCATGCTGTTTGAAGTATCAGAGTTTCCATCATCGGTGTTAGCTGTCACGGTAAAGCTATAGAGAATTCCTTTTGTGAGGCTTAATGAACCAGCGCTCAAAACCTCTGATCGAAGCGACGTAGTCGTTATCGGTGCTACACCGCTTCCACTTGTCACAATCGTGTACGCCAAACCAGATCCATAGCGCGAAGGCTTATTCCATGAAACCGTAATGCCATTAGAGCCTATGCTTAAAGTGGTAAGTACTGGTGCGGTTGGTTTTGCAGCAAGAACAGTTAACGTCAAAGTTTTTTGGGAAGCCGCAAGATAGTTTGAACTTACACCATCTTGATCAAAGCGAATGGGACAAGTACCGCCGGACATGAAGTGCACAGCGCCTGTTCCAGAGACACTACAAACCAAACTGGCTGCAGGATCGACTGAGAATTGAAGCGATAGGCCACTATCACTTGATGCAAGTGTCTGTGTGTCGGGATCTCCAACTTTAAATGTAGATCCGACCTGATATGAGACCACTATTGAACCTATCGAAATAGTTTGAGTTAATTTGGAAATGGTTCCTGATGTAGCAGATGAAAGTGCGCCTTCGCCTTTTGCATTCGTTGCACTTACTTTAAAGTTATATGGCTGGGCATAAGTCAGTGCTGCGATGGAACAGGAGTTACCCGAGCCCGATGTGACACCGATTGAACATGAACCAACTGCAGAGCCGGCACCGATATTTGCATAGGCGGTATATCTTGTAACGCTTGCCCCACCCATCTCTGTTGATCCAACAAGAAGAGTCCAACTCACTACTACTAATCCATTTGCTGAGTTAGGCGTAACGCTTGGGGCTGAAGGTGCCGTCGGTGTTGTTGAAGGTGTGTAGGTTCCCGATGTAACTACCCATGCAGAGCTTCCACTTGAGTTACCAGCATTTAATCGTAGTTTGTAGGCAACACCATTTGAAAGACCAGTGATCGTAAATGTCGTGGCACTTGTTGATCCAGCACTTACCCATGTAGATCCAGCGTTAAGTGAGTGTTCAATCCTGTAAACGGTAGGTGCCCCACCGCTGGTTGGCGCCGACCAAGTAGCAATTATTTGGGCCGCTCCCGGCGTAATCGTCGAGAATGAAGGAGATCCAGGTGCTACTGGGGCAATGACAAATGAAACAGTATTTGTACCGGTGAGAAGGGCATAATCAGCCTCTTCCTCATCATCATCGGTCTTACCGTCTTGAACAATACTGACCACACAGGTACCCGAACCCGTAATGTGAACATACTTTGATTCTTTTATGGAGCAGACTCCAGAACCCGAAGAGATTGCATACTTGGGACGTAAACCAGAGCTAAGCGAGGCGCCAATTGAGAAATCCGAATCGCCGACTTTCTTTTGTGCAGAGCCAGAAGTAACGGATGAGGGTGTTCCATTAATAACATTTGTTTGAGCGTTAGTAAACGTAGGGATAGTCAGCGTTTGAGGTGTGCCAGTGACGGGGACATGTAAAACTAATTCGCTGGAAGTTCCGAAAGAACTAACTGCTACTAAAGATAGATCGAAATCTCCCTTAGTTTTTGTATCTTTAATTACACAGACGTAACTTTCTTCCGAGTCCCACGAGCCACCCGTGCGCGTTATAGAGCAACTTTTATGTTCTGAGTCATGCTCATGATCATCACTTGCTTCACCATGAGTCTTGAGAGTCGCGATATAACTTTGGATAGTGTTTCCACCGTTTGCGCCGGGAGCCTGATTCCTATAGATCGTTACCGTGATTTGACCTTTGACGCTCGCATCTGCGGAACCTGCAGTTAGTGCAGAGGGAGTTGAGGCATAAACAAGGGCAGTTGTTTCTGATGAGTACTCGCTGGAACCAAATGTCGTTGTTGCTAAAACATGACATATGTATGAGGTTGCCGGTGTTAATCCAGTTGCTGTCAAATATAGAGAGCCTTCATTTGAATGCACGGTTCCGCTTACTGTTGTGTACGAACCACCTAATGGCTTGCATTGAACAACGTAAGAACTAATATTGAATCCACCATTTGCAGAGGGTTTTGTCCACCCAATATCCATGCCTCCATGGGCTAACACTGTAGAGACCGATCGAGGAGTGCCAGGAAGTGAACCAGGTGCTCCGGTAATAGAGTTAGAAGAAGGGCTCACTCCACCACCTGAGTTTTTCGCACTAATGGAAATTGTGTACGTTCTACCGTTAGTGAGTCCAGCTAATCTATAACTCAAAGATCCGACAGATATCGGAATCACTCCATTAGAAGAGTTCTCCTCGTCATCATCCTCTGACTCTCCATGTGGGGCAGTGTAAGAAATATAGTAATAAGTCAGTGGGGTGGCACCAGAGCTTGGGGCTGTCCATGAGAGATTAATTGTTGATGAAGAAATACTTCCCACTGTGAGAACAGGTGCATCAGGCACGCTTGTAAATAGTGAGATTGTTAATTCTCTACTTGTTGCAGAACCCAGCGCGTCTGTCACCACTGCCGTAAATTTTTTAGTAACGGCAGATTCACTTGGTGTTCCTGATATCAATCCGGAACTACTCATTGATAACCCGAGAGGCATCGACGCGCTTCCGCCGGTGACTGACCACACGTACGTTGTAACTCCACCTGTTGCCACTAATTGTTGTGAGTAGGCAACTCCAAAGGTTGCACTAGGGAGTGAGAGTGTTATGAGCGCTAACTGTGAGTTAACAACTGCTGAAATCGTTTTCGCCTCCGAGGCAACTCCATTTTGATCGGTGGCGATAACAGTGAAACTGGTTGAGGCAGTTGAGACAGTTGGCGAGCCGCTAATAACACCTGAGGTTAGAGATAGCCCCGAAGGCAAAGAGGTGCCAGAGCCAACGCTCCAAGAAATCGTGCCGTATCCGGTGGATCCAATTGATAAAGTGCTGCTGATTGAACCACCGACGGCTGCAGTTGGAAGTGCCGTATTAACAACTACAGCTCTAGCTTTAACCGATATGACAATTGGTGTAGCTATTGATGAATATGTTGATTGCGTATTATTTATAGGCTCGGTTGTGTCAACCGTGTAGTAGTAACTTCCAGCATCGGCTGAGCCAACCGTAGTAATTGTGTAAGTCCAGGCCGAAACTTTTAGAACATCTGGCGAACCGATTTTGTACCATTTTGGCGAAAGCGTTTCACCGGTTGATCCAACAGCTGCAAAGGTGAGTGAGTAATTACTTTGGCCTACTGTTAGAGATATTGCCCTTGTAGGTGCTGAAGTTATTACTGCTCGCCCGGCAGTTGCAATATTCTTATTTTGGGTAACCGCTTCGCTATCCCCCAAGGCATTTGTAGCCTTTAACTGCACAGAGTAAGAGGTGCCGTTGGTTAGACCCGATATTGTAAAACTCGAGCCGGATGAAACATTACTCCATGCTTCGTAAGTACCAATAGTTGATCCGGTCATAATTGCATATTGATATTTGTAAGTAACTAGATATCCGCCGCCATCGGCCGAGCTAACAAAACTTCCAATCAGTGAAGTTCCTGCCGAACCTGAAGCTAAAGTTAGGGTTTGTGGCACGCTCGGCGCTTTGCCTGGTACCGATGACCCTGTCGAGAGAAGACTTGTTAATCCAGTACCAGCGCCATTCGTAGCAGCGATTTTGATTGAATATGCCGAGCCATTGGATAGAGACCCGATTGTAAAGCTCGACCCTGAACTCCATGTTGACCAGACACTAGCTGAGCCGCCACTTAGTGAGTAGTAATAGCCAGTGATTGCATTATTACTACCGGCCGCGGGTGCTGGTGGAGTAAATGAAACAACTAAACCACCATCAATCGCATTTGTAGAGACAGATGTTGGTGCTGCTAACGGCGTGGCTACTGTTCCGAAAGCCTCAGCTGTATAGATGGTAGATGCTGCACCTGTTTTTCCCGCCTCATTTACTGCATGGACATAGGCCTGATAACTTCTACCTGGTAATAATCCAGTTATAACAAGTGTTGATGTTGTTGCTGAAACCGATCCAGTCATCAAACTTCCATACGAAGCGCTACCTGTAACTAATTGGTATGAAATAACATATTTACTAATTGGTGAGTATCCGGTCGAGGCATCGCCACTTAAACCCGTCCAACTCAATCTCAACTGACCATCACTCAAACTTGTGCTATTGAGGCTCACACCTGTCGGTGCAATTGGATTAGCGGTTCCTTGACTCACAACTTGGCTAAATGATCCGGTAGAAGTTGAGGCACCATTTGAATCTGTACCTATCAATCGAATTGAATAAGTTCCGGCAGAGCCAGTAAATGCTCCTGAAATCAAAACCGTTCCGCCCGAAGCGCTACCAAGTGTTAAGCCGGTTGGTCTTTGCAAAACCCCGCCCGTTGTAACCCAGTCCACGGTGTAGCTTCCAGATCCGCCTGAGATTGAAAAACTCGCAGAATATGGGGCGCCGGTGATTAATGATTCTGTAGCAGAGCCCACGCTAAATGAAATTACTGGAGAGACCGTCAAAGTTCCAGCAGTTGCAGTTGTCATTGCAGTCGTAGAACCACTAGCCAACGTTGTTGTTACATTGACTGAATAACTTCCTGTATCACCCGTGGTTAAGGAACCAGTTGCATACGTCGCATTTGTTGCACCAGAGATTGGTGTCGCCCCCACGTACCATTGAAAGGTAAGAGATCCAGCTGACACACTCGCTGAGCCAATTGACATCGTTGTTGACTGTCCAGTTGTCCGCGTGGTATTTGTTAGGACCGCAGTTCCAACTGATGCCGTAGCTACTGCGCGCAAAACTATTACGTCATAGCGCTTAGTGGTTGTGCCATCTTCGGCAGTCACGGTGACTGGGATTGTATTTAGCCCTGGGCTCACTGCAATGGAAACACTTGCACTTCCTGCCGAGGTAACGGCAGTGCTTCCAATACTTAAGTGCGCCCCGGGGTCTGTAACCCCTGCCGCCAGAGATATCGATGTAGAGCCTGCACCAATAGTGTAGTTATAGAGCAGAGTTGCCGATGTAAAACTTGGCGCTAACGTACCGCCGCCAGCACTTCCAACAGCGAGTGAACTTAATGTTGCATCAGTTGATGCCGGCGCGGGCAGGCTGTTGACCCATGTGATGTTGTCAAAACCAATATATGTCGTGCTGCTTTTACTGGTTCCTGCACTTATTTTAATTGACTTTATATACTTTCCTGCATAGGTTCCAGTTGAAAAGCTCGCATATGAACCTGAATTAAAACTAGCTTGGTAGCAATTGTAAGTGGTACCACCAATACTGCAGGAGGCGCCGACAAACCCCAAGCCCGATTCAGCAATACTCTTTGATGATCCACTGGAAAAATTGATGACTACCGATGGTCGCCTAGTGCTAGTTGCGCTAGTGGATATGACCCTGAGATCAAAACGTACATTAGTCGTATACAGGGATGTTGCTGCCGACCCAAATGCAATCGTTGTGTACCTTGGGGTGGATTGCTTAGTTTGAATTTGATCGGCTACGCCTACAAAAGAGCCAGCGCTTATAGATGTAAATGGTTATCCAGCAAAGGCTGAGTTAGTGAAAAGATAGGTGCTGTATGAACCAGTTGTAAATCCACTTGAACCGTAAGTGTTCGTACTTGTAATAAGAGTAGTTGTTTGCAGTGCTGTAGACCCGCTCATATAAATACCGGCAGCAGTACCATTGGCTGAACCAGCCACATAACGTGCCGAGGTGGAAGTGAAATCCTCTGTGTATGTTGAATTTACAGCTGCTGCAGCTGTTTGATAAAAAACCGGCGGGCCGATAATTGTTATAAGTGGAAGCAAAAGTAAGAAAGCTAATCGCTTGGCAACGTATGTCATTACCGATGAAGGAATTCCAAATACCAACGGTTTGGGTATATATGGTGCAGCTTCAAATGAGGTGCCTAGATCAGGTTCGTTTTCTAAATTAAAACGCACGCTTTGGCACCTCCCGCTTCCGTTAACTCTGCGGTGTCTTGGGGTTAGCTCTTTAGAGCTGCAGTAATGTTTGGTTTCCCCTACTTAATGAAGAGGTAACCCCTCACAATCACCTTATTCTCACATAGATATCAAGAAGGGTGAAGTTTTCGAGAGGGAAAAGCCGGTTTTTACTGCTTTCCGGATGTATTGCGAGGTTGCCGTGAGGTATCTGGACCTGGGGGTTAAATTAAAGCCTCTCTCAGAAAATCTTCAGTTTTAACGAACTTCTTCCGCGGCTTTCCTTCATGTTCGCCGGCAGCAACTTCTGCCTCGTTAATGCGCTGCCAAGCCGCTTGATCAATAACTATTTGCTTAGATGTTAGCTCGGAAATATCTCCTGCATTCTTAGGGCTTTTCAAATCAGAAACTAAGAGCTCAATAACGCCAGCGGCATCGGATTTATTAGTACCGATGACCCCTGATGGCCCGCGCTTGGCCCAACCAACAACATACATACCCTCTTTAACGCGACCATCAATGTTAACAACTTTGCCATTTTCGTATGGAACACCCTCAATACTGGCGGCCTGATAACCAATTGCAGTAATCACTAAGCCGCATTTAATTGTTACATCACCGCTTGGGGTTGAATACACAATGCCCTCAACATGATCAGTACCAATAATCTCTTTTGGGGTGTGTTGGAAAAGAAAGTGCATAGTGCGTTCGTGATCGCTCTTCGGTAAGTCCGCGATTAGAAGCATTGCATCTAAATTACTCTTCACATCCTTTTCTGGCGCATCTCCTGCCCGAACCATCGCGGCATCGATATCGCTACGAGCCATGATGACATTTGTGTGCTCAAGCTTTGGAAGTTCGCGAAGCTCTGGGGATGTAAAGGCGGCATGTTCTGGCCCTCGGCGACCGCTAATGTAAACATCGCGTACAGAACTTTTCTTAAAGGCTTCTATTGCGTGATCGGCGGTATCGGTTGAATCTAGCTCACTTGGTTCAAGGGCCAACATGCGTGCAACATCCATTGCCACGTTACCTGCGCCAATTACAACTGCTGTGTCGCAATCAAGTGGAACATCTAAGTCTGCAAAATCTGGGTGAGCGTTATACCAAGGCACGAAATCTGCCGCCGACATTGAACCGTATAAATCCTCGCTAGGAATCCCAAGTTTCTTTCCCAAAGAAGAACCAGTAGCAATCACAACAGCGTCATATTTTTCCGCAAGCTGGGCAACGGTTATCTCTGTCCCGATTTCAACATTGGCAAAAAGCCGAAAGTTTGGATCTGCTGCAATCTTTTCAAATACTTTGGCAACGGTTTTAATCTTTGGGTGATCTGGTGCTACGCCACTTCGAACTAAACCCCATGGTGTTGGCAAGCGCTCAATCATGTCGATGGCAAACGTGCGCTCGTCGTTTTGTAAATTCTGTAATGCTTGAGCGGCAAAATAGCCAGCTGGACCTGCGCCGATAATTGCCACTTTGTACTGCAGCATTACTGCTCCTTCAATTGATGTACTGGCGGAGACGAGGAGATTTGAACTCCTGAAGGCG
>Ga0114977_10003018_pt1 | contig 10811 bp, 5 predicted proteins | sample S_130805_MF_Meta_FD_87026 | JGI IMG/M metagenome (GOLD analysis project Ga0114977, IMG submission 87026) | Freshwater microbial communities from Lake Simoncouche, Canada to study carbon cycling - S_130805_MF_MetaG | ecosystem: Environmental > Aquatic > Freshwater > Lake | place: Lake...
GGCGGTATGCACGGCCTATCGATCCAATCAGGCGTGGCAGTTGATCGACTGCGCTCCCGTGATGGACGACGTCTGGGAGTTTGCGGCGAAATCTGGATTCGCGTTTCGCCGCATCATCGACGTGCGGTTGGCACGGACGCTGCTTCATCACGGCGTGACGGAATTTGCAACGGCAAACGTCAGGGACTTTGCAAAGCTGGGATTCGAACGGGTCTGGAATCCCCTTACGACCTGACCAACCAGCTGGCAATTTTCTTGTCGAATACGGTCAGGACGGCTTCACCGTCGCATGGCCCAGGAAATCCAACCAGTTCACCAACACATTCTGCTGAAGACCCACGTTTTGTCAGGCTCGCGTTTCATTTCATGTCATTCACGACGATCGTGTCGATCGCGCCGTGGAAGCGGCCGCTCTTCCCGCCTCCGGCCGGTCCGATGCGGAGGCGGAGATCGCCCGAGCCATCGCCTTTGTAGTCGAGGCTCGCCGTGGTAAACGTCATCTTGCCGTTCCATGCGCCGGGGGCATGCGTGGTGCTGGCCAGCACGCTGTTGTCGGCGCGAAGCACCTCGATGAGCAGGGCGTCGCCGGCCTGCGTCGCCTGGGGCGATCCGTTATAAACAGCAGCGCTGGCATCGAAGTTCACGCGGTATGATTGTCCGGCGACATTCGCGGCAAAGGCTTTGGAAATGATGACATTATCGTCAAAGATCATGATGGACCATTCGGACGGATTCGCTTGCCCGGCCTGATTGGCACGATCCACGGCATGCATCGCCCCCTGGCCCGCATGGGTCCAGCTGGCTACAGAACCGCTGTGAGCCACTTTCAGGCCGCTCTGAACCTGTGCCGTATTCTGGTCTCCGCTGTAACGGTTGAACTTCTCGGAAAAGAAAACGCCCGGCAAGCCGGTTACCGCGATCTGGACCTGCATAAGCGCAGGCTGACCGCCGGCCTTCGTCACCGACACGAGCCAGACGTTAGCGCCGGCATCGTCTTCTCCGGGAGTACCGGAGACCCGGCCGTCCGGCTCAATCGTCAGCCAGCCCGGCCCAGCCTGGTTGGTAAAGGTCCCACCTTCAGGAGCGAGTCGCCCGGCGTAGGCTTGACCTGCCTTGGCGGCTGGAAGAGTCACCGGCGCACCGAGGTCCGGCGGCTCCATGACCAATACCCAATCCTGGGGCGAAGGTACATTGGGTATCTTCCATGACGTGGACGTGGGGGTCACGATGCCCTTGTCAAAGCGTCGGCCCGTGGCCGGATCGAAAAAGAAGGTGGCATACGGCAGGCCGGCGATGAGGTTGTTCACCGTAAAGCCGCTCCAATCGTAAATAGCCTTTCGCGGGCGGTAGATGATGCGCATTCCGTCGGGAATACCGGCGGCATAACAACCCGGCGCCCATTCAGGATGCGGTTCGAACTTCTGCCACGGGTAATGTTCGAGCAGTTTCCTGCCGATTCCCAACTGCGTCGCGCCGGGATAGTTCATGCCTTCCTTCCAGGTGGTCCAGTCATAAGGCTGGCGGCCCCACATGCCCCAATTGCCGTGATCGCCCTCAACACCGGCATGCCAGATCCCGGCCGCGCCGTAGGTGTGGCCGGCCGCGCCGCTCAGGATGCTCTGCCAGAAGATCCTCCGCTGTGTATCGCCAAAACCCTGCTGCATGTGCCCCTCGTAGCAGGTCTCGCCGACCAGCATGGGCATCGGCGGCTTGGTCGCGTAGGCCGAGGAAACGATTGCCACGGATTGCGGCGCCACGGCAGCATGCTCATCGTGGTTCCCTCCAACCATGTCGAAGTCGATCACCAGGATGTCGTCCTTGGCAAGTTTCCGCCCATGACCCGTGTGGCAGGTGAGCGGATGATGATAGGGATCGATGCTCCGGAGATAGGTCGCCACTTCAGCCCAGGGGCCTTTCCCGGCTTTTGTCTCTTCCGGAATCTCGCCTGCCAGGATCCAGATCACCGGATAAGCGCCGTAACGCGCGATCAGATAGCGCCAGTGCCGCTTGATCTTTTCAGCCCCGAATTTATCCATGCTGTTGCAGTCGCCACGGCCCCAAGCTCCGACAATCGCCGGCACGATGCCAGAGTCCGCGAGATGCTTGAACCGCCTGTCCGCATAATCGAAATACTTCGGATTGACCACGCTCAGATCATTGGCGAGGTAAGGCTGTCCGCCCTCATTCTCCAGGCTTGGCGCGAAGAAGTTTTCGTCGGGATACGGTCCGCAGACAACCTGCTCCACGGAAAAGCCCTTGGCCTTGCGGTCGGCTGTTAGTTCCTGAAAGCCTTCCCAAGTCATGCGCTTGCAGAGGTTTTTCCACCAGGTATCAGCCAGCCAGAAGAACGGCGTGCCGTCGGCATGCTCAAAGTAAGTCTTGCCCGGGCTCACCTTCACAAAGCCATGCTTGAGCAGAGGATTGTCGCCTTTGTAGGCAGTAACCAGCAGGCTTTGCTCGTTGCCGTTGAGACCGGCATTGGCCTTATCAGTGCATTCGACACGGTAGGTGTATTTTCCCTGGGTCGGAGGCGCGAAACGCGCCGTCCACTTCCTGTCGCCGGCCCAGAATGCCGGAACCTTCCATTGTTTGTCGCCTTGCTGGAAGACAACATCGACCTCCACCTCCGTGAATGCATTCGAGTACGCCTTCGCGCTCTCGTAAGATGTTTCGAACACCTCCCACTGAGAGGCGTCTGCGGCCTGCACCGCCGGAAGGCAGCAAAGAGGAACCGCGGTGATGGCGCCGGCCTTGGCCACTGTTGCGAGCACGCAGAGCAGAAGCAGGCCGAGACCCTTCCGCGCGGACGCAGTCAATCGAGTCAGCATGGCAGCATTCCTCAGGGTTCTTTACGAATCGTGGACTGGTTCCTTGGCATGGTGGCGGCGTCACCGATGGTCACCATGCCGGGGCCTGTGAAATGGTCCGGCATCTTGCTGGTGGCGGTGGAGTCTTTGCCGCCATAGGTGCCGGCGGGGAGATCCTTGCCCGCGACGCGCAGGGCCGGCAGGCGCTGGCTGCCGGCATAGTCCAGATGCAACTTGGCCCCTGCGGCGATTTCGACAGAGCCGCGGCCGAGGGCGGCGGTCCGGGCGATCGCCAGCGTGCCGGCCTGCACCATAATCGGCCCGGTGAACGAGGACACCCCGGAGAGCACCATCACGCCGCTGCCGGTTTTGAGCAGGCCACCGGTCCCGGCAAGGGGGCCGGCAATCTCGAGGGTCGGCACGACTTGAAATTCGGTCATGGCGGCCGGTTGCGGGGTGGCGCCATCGGGGATGCCGATCAGGGTGATGGGATTGTGCACCTCCATCGGAGTCAGATTGAAGAAGGCAACGACATGCTCCTCCGTGGCCTTGCCGCCCAGGGTCAACGCACCGGAGCCCATTGAGGAAGGCGTCAGCACTTGGAGAATTCCGGAGCGGAAGTCGATGCCGCCGCTGAAGGTGCTGCCGCGGCCAGACAGCCGCACGACGGTGCCGCGGTCCTTGGCGTCGAAGGTCTTGGTCAGACCGCCGGGACCGCTGATGTTGCCGGGCAGTTTAAGGGTGAGGTTGTTGTAGGTCTGACTGTAGACAACGCTGGACTCGAGATGGATGTCATTGGGAATCGCCACCGAGTTGGAGCTGGCGATTGACATAGCCACGGGGCCGCCCTGACCGGCGAAGGTGACCCGGCCAACGGTCCCGAATGGTTGGTCGCCGGCGACCCCCAGACGCTTGCCTCCCGCCAAGGCGATCCGGGTGTTTCCCAGATACGTACTGTTGGGAGCTAAGAAGGTGATGTCGCAGGTACCGCTCAGAATGAGGCCGCCGCCGCCGCGGATGGTGGTATACACTACGCCGGCAGCGCCACCCTTGGCGGAGCTGTCGATCGTGCTGACGGTGTCAGCAGCGAGCACGAGGGTGGAAGCGGCCGAGAGACTGCCTTGCAGGTTGAGAGTGCCGCCCTTCAGAACCAGGGTTCCACCGGTAATGTCTGCATCCTTCTTGATCTCAACGGAGGCGCCGGGGCCAACACTTGCGAAGTCCGCAGGAATCGGATCGGCGACAGCCGGGGCTGCGGCCGCTGCGGGCGGTGCGGCGGTGACGATGATGCCGATGGTGGTCGGCGCAGACTGTTTCTTGCCGCCGATGGGCTGGGAGACGAAGCTGTCCTCGCCGACAAAACCAGCGGCGGGTGTGTAGGTCAGGGTCGGGGCGGCACCGGCCAGAGTGCCATGCTGCGGTGGCGTGGCGATCTGCCAGGCGGACGACTCGTTGCTGTCCCAGCCGTCGGTCAGGGTGATGATCAACGGCTGCGTGTTCGCGGTTTTGACCAACTGCGCCAGGAGCGGTGGTTTGGCGGCCCCGGCCGGGGAGTTCGGAAAAAGCCATTCTTGGCCGACGACGACGCCGTTTTTTCCGGCGAACGAGGGCCCCGTCCATTTCAGTTTCATCATCGCCGGCCCGGGTATTTTCTTATAGCACGCCAGCTTCACGTCATACCGCTGCCCCTCGACCAGGTCCACCGAAGCACCGTCGGTCCATCTCGGCGGCCGATCCCGGGGTTCGTTGATCACCCGAATGCCGTTGACCCACAGGCGGACGCCGCCGGCACTGAGCGTCGAGAAGACATAGGTGCCCGTCTCTGGCGCCAGCACCTGTCCGTTCCACTGGATCTTGACGTCGGCGGAATCGATCTTTTCCTCCGCGGGGAGCGTGCTCCAATCGAAGTCCACCGCGGGATCGACGCGATTGGCGATGCGCTTGCCGTCTTTGACGTATTCGCCCCGCAGTCCTGTGCCTGCCTCCCCCACGATCAGGCTCACGGTTCCCGCCGGTGATTCGAGTTTCCGGCTCGTGGTTTCGCTTGAGACCGTGAAGGTGAAGCGATCCGTTCCCTGGTATCCGTCCGCGGGGGTGTAGGTGACGCTTGGCGGCGTGCCGGACAACGTCCCGTGGGCCGGCTCTTCGACGATCGCATAGGTCAGGGGACCGTTGCCAGGAGTGTCGCCCTTGAGCGTGATGAGCTTTGCCGCCTTGGTGGCCACGACTTGCGGATTGGCGACCGGCAGGCCGGAAATCATAGCCGGCGCAGTTATCGCGCTGGAGATGGTATCGATGGTTTGCAGATTCTGTTGGAAGTAGCTCCCCGGTGGAATCGGGAATGTCTCGGGAGCACAGTTGGCCGTGATCTGCCGCAGGGCCGGCAGGGTCCAGCGGGCCGCGTCGCCATACTTCACGATGGCGCTCATCCCCGCATTGTGTTCGTAAGCATCCCCGTGGCAGCTCACCTGCTGCAGCGCAAGGGCCACGGAGACGCCTTCCGTCAGCAGATTTTTGGCCAGGTGCTCCATGGCGGCAGGGCGGTTTCGAAACATTTGGTCGCCCGGCGGGAGTACGGTCGCCATATCGACGATTTCGGAGGTGAGCGCCAGAGTATCCTCGGCGGTCAGTTGGTTTCTTAAGAAGTTCGTGCTGTGGCAGCGGGCATATCCGGCGGGCAGTTGCATGGCGATGCGCAGGGCGGGAAGGAGCAGATCCTTAGGGGCCTTGGCGGTGGCGGCGTTGATTTTGCCGTTGAAGAGGGTCTTCGACAGCGCGCCATTTGCAAACTGCAGGGGATCGCTCCAGTCGATGGGATCGTTTGGTTGCGCGTTGGAGATGAAGGCCTGCAGCAGGGCGTCCACATGGGCCGCGACGGCGTCAGCTTCGAAATTTCCCAGGGCCCGGGCCGCCAGCCAGCGCAGGCCGCGATCCTCGTGATGGAGCAGGCGGATAAAGACCGGCAGGGCTTCGGGAGCCTTGAACTGGCCGAGCGCCTCGCAGGCGCCCTTCCGCAACCAGGCATCGGGACCTTCTAACGCCGTGATCAATTGCGGCACCAGGGAACGCGTATCAGGCCGCGCGACCAGTTCCCATGCGGCTCGGCAGCGGACGGTGGGCGACCAGTTGCCCAGGGCCTTGGTCAGTTCCTCGACGCTCAGGTTCTTCTGGTCCTGCTCAAAACGACCGGCGGCGATCGCGTCAGCGACCTCCTGCTTGGTCAACCAGGCGGGAGTCTTCGTCTCATCCCCTGCCTTCACAGGCTTTATGTCCTTACCAGTGATGCAGAGTTGTTTCAAAGGCACGGCATACGACAGGATGTGGGACGCAGTCGGACTCAAGCCGTACCAGGTGCTCCTGCCGTAGTAGGTGTTGTCTTCGGTGCTCCCGGGACCGAATTGTTCAGCGCCGTCATAGGTGAAGCTGCCGTCACAACGACGCGCCAAATCGAAGTGCCATGACATCTCTTTGAAGAAGGCTGCCGCCGCCAGAGGCCCACCCATGTTGGCCCCCATCATGCGCCAGAGATAACTGAGCCCCTGCCCGCAATGCCCAAGCTGGGTGTTGTGATACGAGGCGACACTCATCTTGGACCAATACTGCGTCTCCCGGATGCGATCGCCCTGAACCCCGAACATGACGGTGACGATGGGGCCCTTGCCGTTGTTCGCATGGCCTCCATCAGGACTGTAGCAGGGCTCATGTTCGCCGTAGTTGAGGTAGCCCTTGTCCACGTAATACCCGAAGAATCCGTTGGCTCGCTCCACGGCGGCATCGATCTCGGGATCTTTTAGTCCGCAACGTTTACCGAGGACGATGGCAAGGTTAGCCCCCGCAGCATTCTCAAGCACTGAGCCATAGGGCGGTATGGAACCATGGAATTTTCCGTCCTTGGTCCGATCGGAGATGCCGTGTCCGAAGGTTCCATACATGCTCTGGCCCTTGGCCAGCGTGACGCAGACCTCATTGAGGGCGGGCTCCACCGACGTGTCGCCGGTCTGCAGGTAATATTCACTGAGGAAGATGCCCAGGTAACCCATGCGCCATACGCCCATGCCGATTTTTGGCATGTTGTATTGAAGGGTCGGAGGTCCGACCTCTTGGGCGATGGCCTTGATCTGCGGCATGTAGCGGGGATCGCCGGTCGCCAGCATGGCGAGACCGTTGACCTCCTTCCACATGTTGGTCTCTTTTTGCAAGCTCGCACAAGCTTCTTCAATGATCTTTGCCGACTTGGGGCAGTTGTACGGAGCGGTGTCGCTGTAGGTGCCCATGACACGCATCTTGAGTGCCACCGACTCGGTCTTGCCCGCCCGCCAGCGCAGCAGCACAAGACTGCCGCTGCTGGTCTTTCTCGGGTTTCCTTCTGCTCCAGCCACTGGCGACTTCTCAGCTTCCTGGATGGCCCAGGCGATGCTCTTGCGGGCATCATCCGTGAAGGGCTGGTCGTCGATGCCCAGGATCACATCGTCCACCTGCATCACACCGTCGGCCGGCGAATTCGCCCCTATATGAGTCACCAAAATCTGACGACTTGCCCCGGTCGTCCGGCCAAAATCGGCATCAGCTTTAGTCTCCGCCTTGGTATGGATCCAGCCGCGCATGCCTGTGGCACCCAGGTTGTAGGTGCCCTTGCGATCCACCGACTTCATGTCCTTGGTGAGATCGGGGACTTGCGCTAAAAGCGTGCTGGCTGACCCCACCGCGAGTGCGGCTAAGAGGCCGATGGCTTTGATCGATGGCCTCATGATGTTGGTCCTCACGGAAAAGGATTCCTTTAACAGACTCTTCATGCCCTCACCGGCCGCTTCACCGATAAGAAAGAAACTCTCCGAAAATCGGATTTTACGGTGGCAGCAGTTTGCCTACGAAGACAATCACTTATAGAATGGGGCCAGAGCCGGCTTTTTCCTTGTCTTCGGCAGTAGGCTCGGATGAGCGGCGAGAGTGACGTTTGAGAGCCTCCAATCCTCAGCCGCCGGAAACGCCTTATGGCCCGTCCTCTTGTCGCCATCGCACTCGAATTGGATTTTCCTGCGCGTCGGCATCTCGACGTGCTGGCGGGCATCCACAGCTGGGTCGATGACCACGCCAACTGGGATATCCGACTCGACGAGATGATCGTCCACGATCCCGCCCGGCGGCTCGGTCGCTATGTCGGCGTGATTGCCCGGGCCACGCCGGCCCTCGCGTTGGCCGCCCGCAAGCAGGGCGTGCCGGTCGTGAACGTCTGGCGGGGTTCGCCCGTGGCATCGAAGCTGGCCGGTGTGTTTCCCGACGGGAAGTCGATCGGCACCGTGGCCGCCGACAGCCTGCTGCTCCGCGGCTTCTCGTCGTTTGGCTGCATCTATCCCTCCGACCAGATCATCGAGCCGGAGGCAGCTGAAACCTTCTGTCGCGTGGTCGAGAAAGCCCGGCCCGGCCTCTCCGTCGCCCGGTTTCCGCTCCAGTCCGACACCGTCACGCCCATCCTGTCCGACGCCTTCATCGAGCAATTTGACCGGTGGGTCACCGGGCTGCCGAAACCACTGGGCCTTTTTTGCAGTTTCTTGAACTCGACGAGCCGCTATCTCTGCGAGGAACTGCATGCCCTCGGGCTGCGGGTGCCCCAGGATGTCGCCCTCCTCGTCGGCTGCGACGAGCCACTGATCTGCGGCCTGCTCAAGCCCACGCTCACGGCCGTCGACATCCCGTTTGCCCAGATCGGCTCCACGGCGGCCAAGCTGCTCGACGCGATGATGCGGCGGCCGAAGGCGAAACCACGCACCATTCGGATGCCGGCGGCGGGGGTCATCGCCCGTGATTCCACCGACCTGTTTCCGGTGGATGACGACCTTGTGCGGTCGATCCTGCGGTATATCGAGGCCAACCTCGACAACCCGCTCGCCCCGGCCTCGCTTGCCAAACGGTTTAACGTGTCGCGGCGAACGCTCGACCGGCGGTTTCAAGACGGCTGCCACCGGACGGTGAGCGACGTCGTCCGCGACCTGCGGTTTGAACGGGCCCGTTCCCTGCTCGTCAACACCACGATGATGGTGAAGGAAATCGCCCGCGAGGTCGGCATGACGACGTTCATCCAGATCCACCAGTTGATCAAGCAGAAGACCGGAATGGGGCCGGCCGAATACCGGCGGACGATGCAGCCCGCCGGCCACCATGCTGCCGCCGGCAAACACTCAGGAGCGCCCACATGACCGGGCCTTCGACGCGATACTCGCCCCTGCCCGGCCAGCTTCGCCTGGCCTTGGCGTCGCTGGCTCTTTTGCTCCTTGGCCTTCTGCCCGTGGGCTTTCTGATCGTGGGCCCGGCAGCCTGCGACGAGCCAGACGGCCAACAGACCGAGCCCGCGACGCCCCAGACGGCTCGCCCGCAGCTGAAACTGCCGGGGCTGACGTTGAACGTCGCAGACCGGTGCGTCGATATCGAGGCCACTGTCTGCCTCGACAAGGGCCCCCTGGAACTGGTCGCCTGCACGAAGGGCAGCAAGGAGCACGAATCGATCGTGGCCGTCGAGGCGACACCGATGCACATCCACACCGCCTTGCTCGTGCTCGGGGCGACCAACGGCCATCCCGCGATGCGTCGCCCGCGCGCCCCCGCGGGCACCGGCTGGATCGACATCCCACCCAGCGGCGATTCGATAAAGGTCTCGCTCGTGTTCCAAGACACCGACGGAAAAATGGTCGAACACGCCATAGCCGAGTTTGTGGCCGCGTCGAACTTGGTTTCAAACGGGGCCTCAAACGGGGCCGCGGTCGAGGGCGGCAAGGCGGCCGATTTCCCCGACACGTTTCTCTTTGCCGGGTCGCATCTCCTCGACAATGGCGACGGGCCACGCACGTATCTGGCCGACGAAAGTGGACACGTGATTTCGATCGCCACGTTTGGCGATGAGCTGCTCTGCATGGACGGCATGCATGCCCAAGCCAACGACGCGCTGATGTGGCAGATCAATCCCAAAAAGCTCCCGCCGGTCCGCGCAAAGGTGACGCTCCGACTCCGCCTCGAGGAACCCTCCCCATGAATCCCTTCCGCGGCTGCATGCCTGCCCTCATGACTCCCTGCGACGCCGATGGCAGGCCCGACTTCGACGCGCTCGTGGCCACCGGTCGCGATCTGGTCGCGGCCGGCATGTCGGCGGTGATCTACTGCGGCTCGATGGGCGACTGGCCACTGCTGACCGATGGGGAGCGGCAGGAAGGCGTGGCCCGCCTCGTGAAGGCCGGGATTCCCGTGATCGTGGGCACCGGGGCCCAAAATCCGCAGCGTGCCGCCGAGCACGCGGCCCATGCGAGGAAGGTCGGCGCAGCGGGGCTGATGGTGATCCCCCGGGTGCTCTCCCGGGGCACTTCGCCCACCGCGCAGCGGCACCATTTTGCCGGCATCCTGCGGGCGGCCGCCGGCCTCCCGGCCGTGATCTACAACAGCCCCTATTACGGCTTCGAGACGAAGGCTCCGCTGTTTTTTGACCTGCGGGCGGAGTTTCCACACCTCGTTGGCTTCAAGGAGTTTGGCGGCGCAGCCTCGCTCACCTATGCGGCCGAACACATCACCAGCGGCCACGCCGATCTTGCGCTGATGGTCGGCGTGGATACGCAGGTCTTCCATGGAATCGTGCGGTGCGGAGCGATGGGCGCCATCACTGGCGTGGGAAATGCCCTGCCTGCGCCGGTGCTGCGGCTGGTGGATCTCTGCCTCGCGGCCGCCACCGGCGACGTGGCGGCACGGCGGCTGGCGGCCGAACTCGATGATGCCCTGGCCGTGCTCGCGAAATACGACGAGGGCCCCGATCTGGTCCTCTACTACAAGCAGCTGATGGTGCTCGAGGGCCACGCCGCCTACGCCCGCCACCTCAATCCCTCCGATACTCTCTCCGACAGCCAGCAGGCGTTTCTCGAGGCGCAGTGGCGGCAGTTTCGCACCTGGTATGGTGCATGGCCAGGACGAGGCGGGTGAGCCCCCGCCCCGCCAGTCCAGTCCAGTCCAGCAAGCCCAGCTCTTCAA
>Ga0114977_10003019_pt1 | contig 10811 bp, 1 predicted proteins | sample S_130805_MF_Meta_FD_87026 | JGI IMG/M metagenome (GOLD analysis project Ga0114977, IMG submission 87026) | Freshwater microbial communities from Lake Simoncouche, Canada to study carbon cycling - S_130805_MF_MetaG | ecosystem: Environmental > Aquatic > Freshwater > Lake | place: Lake...
AAATAATGAGAGAAATTAATAAGGATAAACCGAAAAATTCTTCGTTTTATTTTAGTGATATGGTTCCGTACAGTGCAAGTTTAAAAACATCATTTACAGTGTTAGATTATAGAATCCAAAGTTACTCGTTAGCAGAAGTGTTTAGTTTAACAGCGTTATCTAACAAAGCAGTCGGTGTGTACTTAAACGACGAACAACTGTTACACGGGAAAGACTACACCTTTGATAATCAAGGTTTTGTTATTATTACTGCAACTAAACATAATGATGATATTATTACCATTTATGAATACGAAAGTACCGATGGTAATTTTGTTCCTGAAACACCGACTAAACTAGGTATTTGGCCAAAGTACGAACCGAGTGTTTATTTAGATACAACATTAATAACACCTCGGTTAATGATTCAAGGACATGACGGTAGTCAGATACTTGCATATAACGATTATCGAGATGGTTTAATATTAGAATTAGAAAAACGTATTTACAACAACATTAAAGTTACATACAATCCTGCAATTTTTGATATTGACGATGTAATTCCAAGTTATAATAGATCTAATGATTACAGTTTAACTGAATTTAATGATGTATTAGCACCAAATTTTTATAAATGGTTGTCGTATGTTGATCAAGATTTTACAATGCCTCTGAATTTTGATAACCTTAATCCATTAACCTACAATTACCTTGGACAGTATACTTTAGATAATAGACTAGTACCTGGGTATTGGCGAGGAATTTATCGTTGGATGTTTGGCACTGATCGCCCAAATTTGTGTCCTTGGGAAATGTTAGGATTATCTGAAGAACCTTTATGGTGGGTAAATTTGTACGGCCCGGCACCTTATACTGCTGACAATCTAGTAATGTGGAATGATATCAGTAACGGTTTGTTAAAAGAGCCAGGTAAACCGGCAGTTAAACTTAAAAAATATGTAAGACCATTTTTAATTGATCACATTCCGGTTGATAGTGATGGAAACATTGCTAGTCCGCAAATTTCAGGATTAACATTTGGTACAAATATGTATCAACAGGCAACTAATTTTAAATTTGGAGATGTTAGTCCAGTTGAAAGTGCATGGCGTCGAAGCTCACATTTTCCGTTCAGTGTGCTTATTACTTCAATGCTGTTAACACCTGCACATACAATCGGGGTACTACTTGATAGATCACGAATCGTTCGAGATTTGTCAGGTCAACTAATTTATAAAGAATCAGGCCTTAGAATTTCACCTGCAGATATTGTCTTACCGAGCAATGTGTTTGATACTTCTAGAGTGCAAACTGCAGGTATTATTAATTACATTGTTAACTATATTTTAAGTGATACATTAAGATCTTTCACAGAATACCAATATGATCTTACAAACATATCTAGTCAAATTTGTTATAGAGTAGGCGCATTTACTAGTAAAGAAAAATTTAATTTATTACTTGATTCGAAAAATCCAATATCTGCAGGAAGCGTGTTTGTCCCTCAAGAAGATTATGAAATAATTTTAAATACATCGTCTCCGATTAAAAAAATTAGTTATAGTGGTGTAATTATTACTAAAAATAATAACGGGTTTTCAATTAAAGGTTATAGTAAAACACAACCGTATTTTAAAGTATTTTCACCAATGGCCTCGGGCCATTCTGTTACTGTTGGCGGAATTTCGGAAAGTTTCGTAGCATGGTCTGAATTTCATACATTTGCTAAAGACAAGATAGTGCAATTTAATAATAATTTTTATAGAGTTAAAGAAACTCATGATACAACCGATGTATTTGAAATAAAATATTATGCAAGACTTTCGGCACTTCCTGTAATCGGTGGTAAAACTGCGATATTTAGAACATTGTGGAATAAGAGAGACATTATTACCTACACATACGGTTCTATATTTTCTGATATTCAAGGAGTTGTTGATTTTTTAATTGGCCACGGTGAATATTTAAAATCTCAGGGTTTTATATTTGATGAGTTTAATTCTGAATTAAATCGTGTAGCAAACTGGGAAACAAGTGCAAGGGAATTTTTGTTTTGGACAACACAAAATTGGTCATCTAGCCAAACCAACTGGACTGAATGGGATCCGGGTCTACTAATAAAATTTAATTCAATTGTTCGATGGCACGGGGATTATTATAGAGCAATACGAATTGTTCAACCGTCGTCTGTATTTGATCCTGCATTTTTTGAAAAATTAGATGGGTTAAGTTTTGTAGGAAGTGCAGTATTGTCATTGAGCCCTGCTGCTGAAAAAATTACATTTAGCACGCAATTAAGTGTTGTTGACGATATAACAAATACATTTAATGATTATGAAATATGTGGAGTTGACGGCCGCCCGGTTCTGTTTAATTTCTTAAACTCATTTAGGGCCGATCAGTCGGTAACTTACACTCTTAAAGACGACTCTACGTTATACGGTGCAGCATTTTATCTTGTTCAAAAAGAACATGTGATTCTTATTAATAATACAACTATGTTTAACGATACTATTTTTAATCCTGAAAGTGGTTATAAACAAGATAGGTTAAAAGTTTCAGGGTATATTAGTACTAATTGGAACGGATCGTTAAACGTTCCGGGTTTTATTGTAGATCAAGCAGTTGTTCAACAATGGAATGCATGGACTGATTATGCACTCGGCGATGTTGTTAAGTACAAAGAATACTATTATAGTGCAGATTTGTCAATAGTAGGCGCTGAAAAATTTGATACTACCCAGTGGATTAAATTAGATGAAAAACCAAAATCTGCATTAATTGCAAATTGGACATATAAAGCAAGCCAATTTGAAGATTTTTATAGTTTAGATGATGACACATTTGATTCAGCACAGCAAAAAATGGCGCAACATTTAATCGGTTACCAAAAACGCCAATATCTAAATAATATTATTCAAGATGATGTTAGCGAATATAAATTTTACCAAGGTATGATTATTGAAAAAGGAACTCAAAATGTCTTTAATAAATTATTTGATGTTATTAGTGCAGATAATCAAGAAAGTTTGGCATTTTTTGAAGAATGGGCAATTAGATTAGGCCAATATGGTGCAAATGCAGCATTTGAAAATATTGAAATCATACTTGACGAAAATAAGTTTATTATTAATCCACAAGGTTTTGAATTAGTTAATACTATTAATCCGGATGCTACTGATTTTATTGTTCGACAAACACCTTCGGATTTATATATTAAACCTGTAGGATATTCGTCATCGCCGTGGCCGGTTGTAAATTCTACTCAATTTTTAAGATCGGCCGGCCATGTTAGGGCAGATGAAGTCCGATTAACGGTTAAAACTATTGCCGATATTGCTACTGCAGATATTAGTTCTTTTATTGAAGGTGATTATATTTGGTGTACGTTTGAAGGGATAAGTTGGAATGTCTATAGATACACTAATCCAAAAATTAAAGTTAAAACCATTATGCAAACTGATTCTACTATTGTACTTACAATTAATCGATCAATTAAGTTACTTGCGGGATCATATATTGGGATTAAACATTCATCAACATTAAACGGATTTTTTAAAGTAATTTCGTCAACATTAAATACTATAACATTTAAAGTACCTGATACAGTTGTTGTCGAAGATCCAATTGATAGCCAGGCAGTTACTGTTCTATACACGTTTGTAAGTCGTAAAGCTAGCTCAATTAACACAGCAGATGCTATTTTACCTCGGCACCTTAAAAATGGTGAATTATTGTGGACTGATAACTCAGAGAATGAAAAATGGGCAACTTGGAAATATAATACAGTTTATCAACAAGGGCAACTATTTAATCCAGACTCTTCATTTAATTTAGAATACGGTCGAAACATTGCAACAAATAAAGCCGGTGATATTATTGCAGTCTCAACTGCTACAGGATTTACATATATCTATGATAGAACTCATGCAACATTTGAATGGGTTTATAGACAACAGATTTTTAAACCGTTTATCTATCCTGACGATATTGATGGAAATAATATTAATTCTCAGATTGCAAATAACGTAGCAATGTCTACTGACGGTCGGTGGTTAGTAACTGGCTCACCGTTTGCATCTGCAGCATTTTCAAATTATGTAGGGGTGTTTAGTGAATTTACAATATACGCATTAGGTAACATTGTGTTGTACGATAACGAACATTATCAAGCAATTGCAACAACAGTTTCTGCTAAACAATATCCTGATTTGCATATTGATAAATGGAAAAAAGTTCCGTATATTCCGGTTGATTTGACAGCAACGACATCGTCGCTTTTAGAACAAGGTGTTATTTCGTTGTATGAAAAAGATTCAAATAACATTTATCAACTAGTTGATTCTATCGTAAGTCCACAGCCTGTAAATTTTGAACATTTTGGATCTAACATTGCGTTTGCAGGAAGTACATTATTAATACGAGCAACCGGGCAGGACGATAAAACAAAATTGTACAATCTTACATATGGCACGTCGGTAATTGCATCTTCGTCATTTGATCCACAAGGTTCGGCTGATACTAAGATAGTATTAACTTCGATTGATAACATTAAAGTGGGCATGGCAATTGTTGGTACAGGATTTGTTAACGGGCAAACTGTTGTTGAAATATTAGCTAATAATACAATTGAATTAAGTGCAGCACCGACTTTGGAGTTATAAGGGACTTACCGATTTACTAAAACAGAGTGGAAGTTTAATTTACAAAACACACTAACTGACGATACAAGTCAAAGCCAGTTCGGTGAAACTATTGTTTCAACTGATAGCGGTAGTATGTTAGTGGTATCAGCACCAGATCCTGCAGGATCTGCAGGTAACGTTTACATATATGCAGCTAGTAATTTGGGATTTACATTGGTACAAACACTAGGAACAACTGAAAATATAAGCCAATTCGGTACAGGTGTTTCGATTTCAAATACAGGAAATTATCTTGCAGTATCGGCAATGTACAATCAAGAGACAGAAATATTACCATCTGCTGGTACAGTTTTAATTTATAAAAGTAATGTTAATAGTGAGTTTGAATACTATCAAACATTAACTAACATTGCTCCTGAGGCCTTTCAGTCGTTTGGCAGTAAACTATATTTTACAAACGATGTTGACACATTGGTAGTGTACAGTGCAAATTCTGATAGTTATGACAATTTAACATTTGATTCTGATACAACTACATTTGATTTACAATCGACGTTAGTTAGAGATCTTAATGTTGATTGTGGCAGGGTTGATATCTATGATCGATACAACACTAGTTGGGTGGTTAGCTAAAGCATAACTACTCCTGCACAGATTAATGACGGATATGGGCAAGCAATTGCAGTTAACAACACTAGTGTATTAGTCGGAGCACCATACTCGACAAACATATACGAAAGAAGCGGAAAAGTGTATGAGTTTATAAATTTTTCAAAATTAAAAAGTTGGATTAAAATTCACGAAGAAAGTAAAAAACCGGATGTTTTTAAAATTAAACAAGCATTCTTATATAATAAACGAAATTTAGAATTGTTAACTTATTTAGATATACTTGATCCGATACAAGGTAAAAATCCTGGATCTGCAGATCAAGAAATCAAATATAAATTATTTTATGATCCTGCAATTTATTCAAATGGGACAGCAAGTAACGTAAACATTGACGAAAGCATTGCGTGGACAACTGCACAAGTTGATCAGCTGTGGTGGGATTTAACGACTGCAAAATTTATCGATAGTTATGATACTGATATTGTTTATAGAAATAATACTTGGTGTACGTTAGCAACCGGTGCATCTATTGACGTGTATGAATGGGTAGAATCAAAATATAAACCGTCCGATTGGGACTCGTTAACTGACACTGAAGAAGGACTTGCATTAGATATTAGCGGTACTACTCTGTACAGTGATTCTGCATATAGTGTTAAAACTCGTTTTGATACAATTAGTAAAACTAAAAAATATACTTATTATTATTGGGTTAAAAACAAAAAAACAGTACCAGACAATAATAGCCGCCGCATTTCTGCATATGAAGTTGCGTCGTTGATTAGTAACCCACGAGGTAACGGTTACAAATTTCTTGCGCTTACTGGCACGAATTCATTTAGTTTAATAAATGTTAAAGATTTATTAGATAATGATAATGTTGTGTTGTCTATTGAATATTGGACAGTTGATAAAATTGATCAAAATATTCACACAGAGTGGAAATTAATTAATTCAGGTTCGTCAACTTCTATTCCGGAAAAGATAGAACAAAAATGGATTGATAGTTTATGCGGTAAGGATTTAAATAATCGAGATGTGCCCGACACATTACTTCCGATTAAACTTCGATACGGTATAGAATCTAGACCTCGCCAGAGCATGTTTGTTAATCGGTTTGAGGCATTAAAACAATATATTGAACAAGTTAACCTGACACTAGGAAAAAATTTAATAGTCGACTCGTGTGATTTATCACCGCTTTATTCATATGATGAAGCGCCTAATTTCATACATGGCAGATATGATGAAATTTTAAATACCTATGAAGAATTGCGATTTATATTGGTTAAATCGTTTAGACTACCGTTAATTACACCAGTAATTACAGATGGGAAAATTACAGGTGTTACTATAGTTAACACCGGACGTGGCTATTTAGTTGCGCCAACTGTTGAAGTAGTAGGGTCAGGTATTAATGCAGTTGTTAGCACGACTATTAATGCAGCAGGTAGAATTATTAGTTGTGAGATTGTAAACAGCGGCGAAGGGTACAGCGACAACACTGCATTAATAGTCAGAAACTATTCAGTGTTACTGCTTAGTGATTCACAATCAAATAATGTGTGGAGTATATATTCATATCAACCTGAAACACTTAGTTGGTTAAAAGTTATTTCTCAAGCTTACGATGTTAGGAAATATTGGAATACAATTGATTGGTATGCAGCGGGGTATAATCAATTTAATCAGATAACTCACGTGGTCGATACCTATGCTGATTTAAATTCAGTTGTAGTATCAGTAGGCGAAACTGTTAAAATTCGTACAACAATTTCGGGTAATTGGGTATTATTAGAAAAATTTGCAAATGTTGATTCTATTAATTGGACACAGTCATATAAAGTTATCGGAAGTCAGAATGGCACTATACAGTTAAGTTCAATTCTGTATGAATATGTAAGCACTGATATAGGATTCGATGGGATACGATTTGACGGCGGTATTTACGATAATAGTGCCGCAGTTGAACTTAGAATTATTTTAGATACAATTAAGAAAAATATTCTAATCAATGAACTTACATCAGAATATTTAAATCTTTTCTTTGCAACGGTTCGATATGTATTAAGCGAACAGGCGTATGTTGATTGGATTTTTAAAACAAGTTTTGTAAAAGCAAATCACAACATTGGTAGTCTTCGCCAGTTAGTTACATATAAAAATGATAATCTTCAAAATTTTGAAGATTTTGTTTCAGAAGTTAAACCGTACAGAACTCAGATACGCGAATATGTAAGTGTATTTTCAAAAGTTGAAAATACCCAATCTGCAATTTCTGATTTTGATTTACCAGTAGTATACGATCCGATATCAAAACAACTATCACCTATTGATACAAAAATGTTAGCAACTGGTGAAGTAGTTGCTGGCAACGACACTATAAACAAGTATCCTTGGAAATTTTGGTTAGATAATCTTGGGTTTTCGATTACATCGTTAGAAATAGTTGACTCAGGATCTGGGTATATTTTGCCACCGATTGTTTCTATTACGAGCCAGGTCGGTACAGGTGCAACTGCTCGAGCATTTATTACAAATGGAAAAGTTAGTCGTGTGGTGTTGTTAACTAAAGGCAAAGGATATCGATCTGCGCCAGTTGTTACTCTAGATGGCGGTTTGAATATAGGTGGATTACCTGCTCGAGCAGTTGCAATCATAGGTGATAGTGTTATACGATCAAATCTAATTAAAATGAAGTTTGATCGATTAACACCTACTTATTTTATTACACATCTTCAAGAAACTGAAACATTTGTTGGATCGGGATCACGTGCGCAATTTTCGTTGATTTGGGCACCTGATATCCAGGTCGGAACATCGACGGTAACTGTTAATGGTTTATCGGTGTTAAAAGATTCTTATGTTTTAAAAATTATAAAGTCAACATCGCGTGGATTTACAAGTTATCAAGGTTCGTTGATATTTGATACAGCACCTGCAATTAGTTCGACAATTTCTATAACCTATTTAAAAAATTGGAATTTGTTAAATGCAGCAGATCGCGCTCATTTTTATTACAATCCGACAAGTGGCCAGTTAGGTAACGAGCCCACTCAACTTATGGCCGGAATTGATTATGGCGGTGTTATTATAAATGGTTTAGGGTTTGAGTTTAATCAAGGTTGGGACGGAACTCCATATTTTTCAGATAACTGGGACAGTGCTGATCAATTATCTGAAAACTATTCAGTTACTGTTGCTGCTGACACTTATGATGTAATACTTCCATATATTCCTGCACAAGGGACAAATTTAAATGTATATCACGTGCAATCAACAACAGAAACGTTTAATTCAAATGGGACTGATTTAATTTATTACTTTAGTAACGCTGTAGAAACACCGACAGTGACAGTGGTTAAATCAACAGTATCACTTCCGAAAGTAGCAGCTACATCAAACGTTATAGGTGTAACTGCGCTATCTGTTAATACTACTGTTGGTATTGAAATAGGTGATATTGTTTCTAACGATAGTCAGTCATTTTGGACTACTAAGGTTACATTAACACAAACAAATAGTACTACTAACATTGTTGTTGTTACTAGTACTGAAAATATGTTACCTAATATGCCGTTATTATTTTCAGGAAAAGGTTTAGGCGGTATAGTTAGTGGTGTATATTATGTTAAGACTGTTGTTAGTTCGACTACTATAACAATTAGTTCAACTATCGGCGGTGCAATTTTTGATATTCAACCTGCTGATGATAATGCTAGTGTATCAATTGGTGTTATGGGAATTATATTTGGAACATTTAATTCAAATACAACAGTTGTGTCGATTGATAGTAACACTAGCATAACATTGAGCCAAATGATTTATGCGGACATTGCAACCGACACTCCGATTAAATTTACACGAGTGTTAACTACATCAAACAACATCTTTATGATCAATGATGGCCAAATTGAGTTAAATGTTCCGATAGCAGTAACAAGTGACATTATTATTTCTGGATATCGTCCTGCGGTTAGATTAGACGATCCTAATTATAATACTCCGTTACAAACAAATACCGATGCAATAATGCAAACCATAGTTTCATCTGGGACAACTGATATAGTTACTATACCAAATTCATTAACGGTTGTTAACGGTGACAAATTTATTATACGCACAAGCACAAGTGACGGTTCTACTGATATTAAATTTGATGACTACGACACTGCGCTAAGTGGCGGAAATTTAACCTATACTACTGCATCTGGTCTTGCTGCTGAAGATATTGTAGTCGACGGTGACGGATTTGTTACTCCGATGACAAGTTTTGCGCCGGACGAAGTAGTACCTGGGCAGATAGTCGATTCAGTTGCAATTAAAGTGTTCGATAAAGCTAGAAACAGTTCTGCAAATATTAATATCGATACGTATATTGCAGATGGCACAACTACACAGTTTGAAATATCTCAGTTTGCTAATAGTACTGACGCTATTATTGTTAAACAATCAAATACAATAACTTCATCTGTAAAAACAGCTACAGCAGATTACATAGTTGATTATAAAAATAAAATTATAGAATTTGTTGCACCGCCTACGGCAACTGATATTATTACGATAATAAGTTTTGGGTTTAGTGGTGAACACATTTTGGATATTAATTATAAAGTTAGTGATGGCACCTCGCATGAATTTAATACAAATGCAACGTGGGAAACCCGTGTTTCTTCACTAGTGTATGTCAACGGTGAAGTAGTAAATGCTGAATTGTTTAAGATACCAACATCGGGTATGATAGGTTTTAGATTAATAGATATTCCTGCAGCAGGTGATGTTATTAATTATGTAATAGTCGAAGGTACTGAACAAACATTTTCAACAGTTAAAACTCAACGTATTCCTGCAACAGGTGTGGCAGAATACCCGTTGTCGAATACTGTTGGTAATTCACTTCCGGCTGAATCAAATATGATTGTTAAAATTGGTCAAAATATTTTAACTTCACCTAATAATTTATATTTTGAAATTAAAAATAATAAATTAACTTATTCGTTAGATAAGATTAAGATTCCGCCGTATTCGGTAAACATTGAATACTTATCGGTATTTGCAAACAGCATATTACTTGAAATAGGAAATGACTACACTGTTGATCTTAGTGGAGTTACTATTAAAATTAACAAAAATACATATTCTAAATTTGCAGGACAGACTTTAACTGTTTCGGTTACAGAGGATACTGGGTATGTTTATATTCCAGCAACGAGTGCAACAGTTGCAACAATTAGATTATCACAACTTTATAGTGCACCGTCAGTAATCGAAGTAACGACTTTTTATAAACATGATATACTAGATATTCATCGATCAAATTTGACAGTTATTCCGCCTGCAACATTTACAGCCGATACGCTTGAATATTATATGTGTACTGATGTTACAACTGGTATAATTAGTTTAGACCGTGCAGTTATTGATGATCGATATGTTTGGGTTATTCATAACGGGCAACTATTAATTCCAAGCATCGATTTTAAACTCAACGACGATAGAGCCAGTGTTAGACTATTTAAATTACCGGAATTAACTGATAAAATATCGTTAATTACATTTAGCAGTAATGTTGAC
>Ga0114977_10003023_pt1 | contig 10800 bp, 20 predicted proteins | sample S_130805_MF_Meta_FD_87026 | JGI IMG/M metagenome (GOLD analysis project Ga0114977, IMG submission 87026) | Freshwater microbial communities from Lake Simoncouche, Canada to study carbon cycling - S_130805_MF_MetaG | ecosystem: Environmental > Aquatic > Freshwater > Lake | place: Lake...
ATTGGTGATAGTCCTTTGCACGCTCCTAATTTCGCTCAAGTTCAAGCCCTGCTTGACTTGTGGGAGGCTTAGGAAAGCCGTTTCGATTGATAGTAATTGACTCATTGTGTTTAAATTTTGATGATTAATTGATTAATTCTTTCACAAATATAGTTTAATTCTTTATTCCACCAAATAAATAACTATGTTTTTTTTATCGAATACGTCAAACCCCTATGAATAAAGGGCTTAAGGCTTCGATATTGTTGTACTATGTTTGAACTAAGGATGAACAGGAGGGAGGCTAAGCCTTCTTTCTAAGGGCTTTGTGTCTTCAAAGACACTATCAAAGGCAATACAGCAAAGGGATGCAGGTAATGGCAGGGGATGACAGGCAGGTAATGGAAAACGTGTGCCGGCACAGGCAGGCAGGCAGGCAGTGGCAGGCAGGCAGGCAGGCAGTGGCTGTAGGAAAACGCCAAAAATTCCACACGGGGCAAAGGAAACAGCACCCCCACCACCAAAAAAAAAGTCGTTTTCGGCTGACGGGTCACTCACGTAAAACCCCCTATAGCCCAAACACTGATACTATCTAAAAAAAATATTATCTTTACTATGAAATATTTCAAACTTCAAAAAAATTATTATGAAACTAAAATTTGGAAATTCTGTTTACAAGGCAAACTTGGAGAACAGCATATACCAACAGAAGGGAGCAAACTTTGGTTTGACTGTCAATGGTGGTATGTTGATTAACAATCGTCCTGATGGTACTACGGGTATCAGACAAGCTGCTGACGTTAAGAAGGCAATGCACAATGCAGAGAAGACTGAGAGAATGGCTAACGCTGTTTTTTTAGGTACTATGCGTTCTGAGATGATGGAAGGACCTGAAATGGATTAACAAAAGTCCCCCTCTTTTGATACCCTGCATTAACGTGTGGGGTATTTTTTTGTCTTGTAATGTCAAGATTGACATTTTTGTCTTGATTTTATGTCGTTTTTATGTCGATTTTATTTTTATAACTTATTAGTAATTAATACTTTATTCTTTTAATGTCGAAAATGTCGATTTTAAAGAGAAAATAATACAGGAAAAAAAATAAAAGGAGGGGAATATATATAAGAAGAAGTAGGAAATTTTTCTGCATTTGTGACATTTTATGTAACGAACTCATCTAAACCCTTGATACCATTACATTTCGTCCAATGTCGTTTATTTTAAAGTCGACATAAAGCTGTCATAAATCGACATTACCATACCAAATATCGACATAGACCTATCACCCTAACGGGTGCAATCTATCTTATGGAATAAATATTTTTTTAAAAAGGTGGTTAATATACCATAGGTTGACTATATTTGTACAATAGTAAAATTAAACTTAATCAAATGGTAGAAACATCAGGAATTGGGTACTCGCCCAAAGATTTGCAGTTCGGAAGTGAAGGAAGAAAGAAACTTATCAGTGGTGTCATCAAGATGTCCAAGGCTGTTAAGTCAACTCTTGGACCAAGTGGTAACACTGTTCTCATTGAGAGTCCGCATCACACACACGGCATCACAGTTACTAAGGATGGTGTAACAGTTGCTAAGTCAATTGACTTGATTGACCCATCGGAGAACCTTGCGGTTAAGATGATGAAAGAGGCGGCAGATAAAACAGCTACCGCTGCAGGTGATGGAACGACTACGGCAATTGTTTTGACTGAAGGATTGGTACTTGGAGGACTTGAGCATATCAAAGAGGATATGAACAGGACTGAGGTGCTGAGACATATGGTGGACATTAGCAATAAGGTGGTGGACAAGTTAAGACGTAAGGCAAAGAAAGTTAGCAGTGCAATGTTATTGGACGTGGCTGCACTATCAGCTAACAATGACAGAGAGATAGGAAGAATTATTGCAGAGGTTTATAAGGATGTAGGTAAGACCGGTATTGTAACAGTTGAGCGTTCTCAAACAAGTGAGACATATGCAGAGACAACTAAGGGTTTAAAATTTGACAGAGGATATTTGAGTTCAATGTTTATCAACGACCAAAAGAAAGATGAGTGTGTCTTTGAAGACACTATGGTTTTGGTGTGTGACATTGAAATAGCTAACATACTTCAGATTGAGAATGTATTGAAACCAATAATTTCCGAAGGAAAGAAGTTATTGATTATTTCACCGTGCAACGCTAACGTTGTAAATACACTTGCAGCAAACTCAGTTAAGGGGAATCTTAAGGTGGTAGCTGTGCCTCCGCCAAACTTTGGCTACAAGCAACACGAGTTGATGCAGGACATTGCGATTAGCGTAGGAGCAACATACTATAGCGAGAAGACAGGTGACGACTTAAGCCATATCAACTATGGTGACTTGGGTCACGCAAGTAAAGTTATTGTTGGTAAAGACAAAACTGTTATTATCCGCAGTGCAGCTAAAGCTGATGAGAAATCTGTTGACGAAAGGGTTAAGCAGTTATGGGACGCACATAAAGAAGCGACTAAGAAAGGGGACAAAGACTTTTTATTGGAGAGAATAGCATCACTTACGGGTGGTATAGGTGTGATATTCGTAGGTGGTCAAACTGACCTTGAGCAAAAAGAGTTATATGACAGGGTTGATGACGCTGTGTGTGCAGTAAGGTCTGCTTTAGAGGAAGGGATACTGCCGGGTGCCGGTAAAGCGTTACTTGATGAGAGTGCTGAGTTGGGTGATGAGACCAAAAGTGTAGAGTATAATGCTGCGTTAAACATTGTTCGCAATGCACTTATGGCTCCGTTCCAACAGATATTGGCTAACGCAGGATTGAAACCAAGCGATGTTTACAAGGATAGCACTCCGGTTGGTCACGGTTACAATCTGAAGACAGGAGAGATGGGGGACTTAATTGAGATGGGTGTTATTGACCCACTAAAAGTTACAAGGTCAGCGTTACAAAACGCAGTCAGCGTAGCAGTAACAATCCTTTCGACAAACGCAATCATAACAATAGCACGTACCTATGAGCAACAACAATAAAAAAATACTACACGTATCGTTAAATGACGAGCAGTTCTTGATAGACAAGATAGCTTCTGAGTTAATTATAGATGGGTTTAATGCTGACAATACGGTTATTGTAACAGTATCGACAGACTATTCATCCATAATTGGTCAGACCTTAAGGCATTCTTTGAGTTATAATGGCGAGATTTGTGATGGATTCGGGGTCGATGTACCCTATCCTGACGAGCATTGGGATGATAAATACTTGGATGAACTTGATAGTATTATGGCTATTTATGGGCATAAACTACATAACAAAAGGGTATTATTAGTTGAAGCCGGGGTTATTAGGGGTGGTAACTATACTTTTTTAGACAAGTATTTAAAAGAAAAAAATATTATCGATATTTACACTGTGGCAATGTTTGAGAATATAGAGTCTGCTTATAAATCAAATTATGTAGGTGAGTATTATGACAACAATACTGAGGACTTAACTTTTTGGTGGGAGATGGACAATAATCATTGGCAATAAAACAAAACAAATGAAACCAATAGGCAAATATTTAGTGGTTAAAGACATTCAAGAAAATGTCAAGACAGAGTCAGGATTGATATTGTCAGGGGAGGATACCAATCAACTACGCTATAAGCGTGGTATGGTGATAGCACCCGGCACTGACGTTGACGCCATTGAGGAAGGAGACGAGTTATACTACGATAAAGCCCACAGCTTTACAATGCTGATTGATGATATGCAATATACCATTATTCAGGAGCGTGACGTGGTGGTTGTGGTGTAGGACTCTTGTACTTATTGGCTCTTTGGTAAGCGTTCATCTTGACAATCATATTGCGGTAGACCTTATCATTATAGGATACATTTTTTAAAAATAGAGGGTTAGATGATAGACTGACGGGGATTTCTTCCCCGTTTAGTTTTTTATAGATGTCTACCACTAAGTTATTGGCTTTGTAGGATAGTTGATAGAGTGCCCTTCCGTTACCACTTCGTGTCCTAAACTTTTCAATCCACCCTTCTTGTCGTAGCCGTTCAAATCTTCCTACTTCCCAACTTACAAGTTCGTTAAACTCGTCAAACTTTTCTTTCCCAAAGTAGCTTTCTGAGTAAAGAAACAGGATAGTATCAAGGTCTGCTTGGCTCAGACCGTGCTTTGCCTTCATATAATACCGGATGACCCGCCAAAATTTTAAGTAATCGCTTGGTGCTATTTTCATTTCATTAAATTTTATTACATTTGTAGAGCAAAGTTAATAATTTTACATTATGGAAGATAATAAAACACTTAGTGAGCAATTAGATGCAATTACTTTCAAGAACGCACAAGTTCAAAAAATAAGAGCAATGCAAGAGGGTAGAGAAAGATTAAAAAACTCTTTAGGTCGTAATAAGCAACGTGCAACTTCTAATACTCCAACGCCTCAAGGTCTTCAAACAATCAAGAATACTTTAGGTAGACAGAATATGAAAGCATTAGATACAACTCCTTAAATAAATAAATCAATAATTTTAAAAAACAAAACGATGAAATCAACTCCAAACTTACCGGCATCTTCAAGAATGCAAATGCCTTCAGGACCGGTTGCTCCTTCAATTAAGAATGCATTAAAAGCAAAAGCATTATCTATGACAGGTGGTGTTCCTTCTAAAGGAAAGATTACCGGTGCAGGTAAAGGTGCTACTGCTAAGTTAAGTAGAGCAAAGTATTAATTTTAAAAAATAAAAGCTATGGCAAAGTCAAAACTAATTGACGAAGTAATTCAAGATGATGTACAAGTTTCTGAAGAAGTAGTTGCTGAAATAAAAAAAGCAGTTGCTCCTAAAGATGAGTATGCTCTACCTGAGTTAAAAGAAAAAGACAAGCGTCAAGACCCCGGACATTCAAATAGAGATTTTAGAAACTAATTCATATGGCTGATAAGTCAAAAATGAAATGTAATCATCCTGTCCCATCGGATAGACCGGGAAAGAAGAAGATGGTTAAAGCCTGTTCCAATGGGGAGGAGAAACTCCTCCACTTTGGAGCAAAGGGCTATGGTAATAATTACTCTGCTGCTGCTCGTAAAAGTTTTAAAGCAAGACATAGTTGCGATACGGCTACAGATAAATTAACTCCAAGATATTGGGCGTGTAAAAACTTATGGGCAGGTCCCGGAGGTTCAACAACTCCAAATCCAAAAGGTCGCAAAGGAAAATATTAAATCAAATCAAATGGAACAACCAAATAAAAGCAAAGGTCTTGGAGATACAATTGAAAAGATTACAACAGCTACCGGCATAAAGAAGGTAGTAGAAACTGTTGCTAAAGCAACAGGAAAAGATTGTGGATGCAAGGCACGCAAAGACGCATTAAACAGAGCATTTCCTTATCAAGATAAAAAATAAAAAATATGTCAGTTTTTAAAACAACATTTACAAGGTCGCTAAGAGCACATCCTTCAGACAATGCTAATATTGCCTACCCTGCTGTAGTAACATCAGGTACAAACACATCTGCAGTTGCATTTAAGTTAGTTAACTCTGCTGCAACATTTGTTACAAATAATGTAGCTACAGGAGATGTAGTTCATAATGATACGGCAGGTACGGCAGCAACAGTTGTTTCTGTTGATAGTGAGACGCAACTTACTTTGAACGCAGATATATTTACAACTACTGCTCAGGCTTATGTTGTTTATCAAATGTCTGCTCAGACAAGTATGGGTAATCCGGGTTGCTTTTTGTATGTAGGTGGAACGGGTAACGTTTCAGTTATAACATTAGGCAATGACCAAATCACCTTCAATGGTGTTCCTGCAGGTACAACATTACCTATTCAAGTTGTAAAACTTAGAAGCACAGGGACAACGGCAACTCTTATTAACGCACTTTGGTAATTCAAATATTATGATGAGCAACCAAGAAAATAACAGACTTGATATTATGGCAGAAGAGTTAGAGTCCATTAAGGGCAATATGGCTGAGATGAAAGCTATGCTTAAAGATGTATATACTCTTTTAGCCGGCAATCCCATTGACAAAGATTCAAATGGCTTAATAAGTGAGTTTAAAGAAGTAAAGAAAGAGTTGTCTGATGTAAAAGCAGAACTCAAAAAATATAAGTCTTACTTCTATGCGTTGGTTACATTGGTTGGACTCGGAGCATTAAAAGTTATTACTGAGTTTATAGTTAAAAAATAAATGCAATGAAAAAATTACTTGGGATATTATTCTTATTAGGTTTAACAACTATTGGATTTGCTCAAGAAAAAGGATTAGCAATTGTAGTTGGTAAGTTTGCTTATTGTGGAGCAAGTGCAACACACGCAACAAAAGACTCTATAGTTGTACTTGGCAAGAAATTCTTAAAAGGAATTGCAACTTGCCCTGTATTAGATGGTCCATCTGTTGTAAATACATACTTAGTTAGTAATCCAACCATCACTCCTGACGGAACAAATAAAACTGTATGGTCATTATTTTGGTACTACGACTCAGTAGTTCAAGCACCAAGTTGGAAAACGGCACCTACACAAAACCGCACTTTTGTAGTAACAAATGAGCCGGGTGGTGGTATGAGCAATATGTGGTGTATGCCTTGTAGAATATTACCGAAAAAAGTAAATGGCGTAACTCTTGCAGAATGTGAGGGTCCTATTAACGAATCGGCTTTCCCATTAGATAAAGCAGTTAGAGTTATTCCGGGAATGACGTCTGTTACGCAGGCACCATTAGGAGCAACTTATCCTGTAGGAACAGTTGTACCAAATTTTAAAAAGAATTAGGAATGGCAAAGGCAATAAACAGCAGTTCTTATATTAGCAAGCCAAAGAAAAGAGGACTTGCGGCAAAGACGCAAACAAGCAAGACCAAGACAAGTAAACTTTATAAAAAACAATATAGAGGTCAAGGGCGATGACACAAGATGAAAGAAACGAAAAGATAGCAGAAACGCTTGCAGCCAATCAAAGTAAAAGTGGCTTGGTTGAAAAGTTAGTATTTACACTGCTTCCTATTTGCGTTTCCGCCATTGGATGGTTACTTACTCAGGTAAGTACATTGAATAATCAGATTACAGTTCTCCAAAATAAAGTAGCCGTTGTAGTGAATGCTGAGAATAAAGCAATACCACCGCAAGGTACAACCATTGAGATGGAGGCTATTCGTTCAGCAGCAGCACAAAGTAGGGCAGATATGAAGATGGAGATTGTTGATAAAATGACAAGCATAAAAGAAGCTGCAGCATCTGAAAGAGCAGAGATTAAACAGCGAATAGCGGTATTAGAATATAAAAATAAATTACGATGAAAAAAGTATTTGGATGGCTTTCAGGATTTTTTTCCTCAGAGAGCGGAACATCAAGTAAAAGATTAGTAGGTATAGTTGGTGCGTTTTCGTTGTTTTACACTTTGTATGACAATTCAAAAACACACGGAGACTTTGCACCGGCTGAATCATTAGTATGGGGTACAGTTGCACTTAGTGCTGTGGCATTAGGTCTTACTACCATTGAGTCGGTAACAGGACTAATTAAAGGATTTAAAGGAAACGACACTAAAAAAGAAGAATAATGAAAGACCAAAAAACATTAGAGCGAATCCAATTGCTCCACCCTAAGTTAAGAGAAGAAGCGTTAACTATGTATGATGAGATTGTTATGGCTTTAACCGGCACAGCAGCTTGTCGTTTTGCTTATACGCTTAGAACATTTGCTGAACAAGATGCATTGTTTGCTCAAGGAAGAACAAAACCGGGAGCCATTGTAACAAAAGCTAAAGGCGGTCAGTCTTACCATAACTATGGATTGGCAATCGACATTGTTCTATTAGTAGATACAGATAAAAATGGAACTTTTGAGACTGCAAGTTGGGATTTAAAAACTGATTTTGACGGTGATGGAAAGAGCGATTGGCAAGAGGTAGTAGCTATTTTTAAAAGATATGGCTATGAGTGGGGCGGAGATTGGAAGTTTGTAGATGCTCCTCATTTTCAGAAAACACTTGGTAAGTCTATTGCAGAATTACAAGCATTACATAACGCAGGCAAAGTTGATAAGAATGGCTTTGTATTAATCTAATAATATATGGGGAAGTATCTTACATTATTGTTGGTTAGTTCCCTATTATTCTCTTGTGCATCAAGGAAGATAGCGGTTACTAAGACACAAGTAGAAACACATATTGACAGCACTGCTGTTGAAAAAAAGGATAGCGTTTCTGTTCAACAGAACGCTATTTCTATTAAAGAGGATATTGATGAGGTTGAGATAGTACCCATTGATACGGCTAAACCATTAGTGATTGATGGCAAGCAATACTTCAATGCGACAGTTAGACTCAAAAAAACACGCAGACACATAGTAGATTCCTCAAAATCTACTATATCTCAATCGTCTGAGAACACGGTTTCGGTCAAGAAGGACATTAAGTCTAAAGGCTTTGACAAGAAGGTTGATAAGAAAGCAAACTATTTTGTGTTTTTGTGGTTGCTTTTGATTCCAATAGCAATATGGTTTGGAAGGAAGTATCTCATAAAATGATAATTTTTATTTACTATATTTGTATAAATTAAACAATCAAATCAAATGGCAAACTTAACAGCAGAAGAATTAGACTTTATTAAGACAGGTTCAGCAGAGTACACTAAGATTAAAATCGGTCTTGGCGAACTTGAATTACAAAAGCAAGGGTTAATCAAACAGGCACATACTATTGTTGAAGCCTTTACTAACAATGAGAAATTACTTATTGAGAAGTATGGTGCTGATTCAGTAATCAATATGCAAACGGGCGAAGTAACTCAAAAAGAAAAAAACTAAACTATGGCACCAAGTAAATTTTTAGGAATCCTGTTTCAGTCAAGAGATACAATGCACTTGACTCATTTGGATACAAGGTCTTTTGCGGAGCATAAGGCACTTAATGCTTATTACGATGGCATTTTAGATTTGACTGATTCATTCACTGAAAAGTTGTTTGGTCGTAGTGGTCGTATTGAAATAACTATCCCTGAATCTAAGAAGCAGGATGCTGTTACCCATTTAAAAGGTATGCAAGCAACTATCGAAGCAGAAAGGGATAATTACGCTTCAGACTTACAAAACATTATGGATGAGATGCTTGGTCTTGTAAACGAGACTTTATATCTTTTAACATTAGTTTAAAATGAAAATTAACTCATACACTATTATTGCTCTTCCCAAGTTAGATGATAGACTTGTCGGAACAAGCGTTGATGGAACGCCACCAAATGGCACTTATAACTTTACTCCGGCAGAGTTATTAGCGTTATTTGAGGCAAACTTTAATGCTCCGGCTATTGTTATTGCCGATACTCCTCAGTATGCAGATAATGCTACAGCTTTAGCAGGAGGATTGGTTGCAGGTCAAATCTATAGAACAGGAGACGTATTGAAGATAGTACATTAAAATTTTATAGCGGATGTCAAAGATTAGTACATATGAGGTAACTCCTGTACCCAAGTTAGCCGATAAACTAATCGGAACAAGTGTTGGCGGAGAGATTGAGGACATAACGTACAATTTCACGCTTAGCGAGTTATTAAATTTGTTCATCCCTAATATCCCTGCAAATACATTACAAGGAGTTTTAGATTATGGTAATGAGGCAACTCAGGACATTATTTTAAATGGTACAATATTCACAACATATCTTGAGGTAACAGATACGGCAACTATTTTAAATAGTTATTTAACTGAAGAGACTCACATTGCCGGAAGTTTATACGACAGATTAGATTCAGCAGGAACAGCAGGTCAGGTATTAAGAAGTACAGGTACTCAAGTAGAATGGTACAGCATTCCTAATGTTATTCCAACTTTACAACAAGTTCTTGCAGCAGGTAATACTGCTGACATTAATATCATTTTAAGTGCCAATATTCAGGCTTTAACAGCTACTGCTAACAATGTAGTGTCTAACACAAGTTTGAGCGTTAATGGCACCTTAAAAGACAAAGACGCATCAGTAGGGACATCGGGTCAAGTATTGTCATCTACAGGAACAAAAGTTCAGTGGATAGCACTTCCTGTTTACACGGCAACATCTCCATTAAGTATTGATAGTATTACAAGGGTAATTTCTATTCAACAAGCAAGTGCTTCTCAAAATGGATATTTATCAAGTGCGGATTGGATTACTTTTGATGGTAAACAAGGTTCAATTAGTTTAACAACTATTGGTTCAAGTGGACCGGCAACTCTTGTTGGAAGTGTAATCAATGTTCCTAACTATACACTGTCAGGACTTGGTGGGGTACCACAAACAAGAACGCTTACAATTAATGGGGTTACTTATAATTTATCAGCAGATAGGTCTTGGACTCTTGCTACAGGTGTTTCATCTGTATCGGCAACAACTCCTTTATTTTCAACAGGAGGTGTTAACCCTGACATTTCAATACAACAATCAAGCAGTAGCTTAGATGGATACTTATCTAATGTTGATTGGTTGACATTCAACAGCAAACAACCGGCAGGCAACTATATCACTTCGTTAACAGGCGAAGCTACAGCAGCAGGTCCGGGAGCGGCAGCGGTTACACTTAGTAATGCTGCAGTAATAGGCAAACTTTTAACAGGATTAAATATAACAGGCGGTACAGTAGTATCAACTGATAGCATCTTAACAGCTTTTGGTAAAGTTCAAAACCAAATCAATGGATTGGTAGGTGGCGTTATTTATAAAGGCGTTTGGAATGCAGCAACAAATACGCCTACTTTAGTAAGTAGCGTAGGTGTGCAGGGAAATTATTATATTGTAAACGTAGCAGGTAATACCAACTTAAATGGTATTACAGATTGGAATGTGGGTGATTGGGCAA
>Ga0114977_10003024_pt1 | contig 10800 bp, 20 predicted proteins | sample S_130805_MF_Meta_FD_87026 | JGI IMG/M metagenome (GOLD analysis project Ga0114977, IMG submission 87026) | Freshwater microbial communities from Lake Simoncouche, Canada to study carbon cycling - S_130805_MF_MetaG | ecosystem: Environmental > Aquatic > Freshwater > Lake | place: Lake...
GCTGTTACTTCTAGTTCATCGAATGATCGGTTAAGTGTTACTGCTGTTACATGGTCTGAAAGATCAACGGAGTTAACCTTTACGCCGACCAAGTTGCTTAGAAATACTGCCATTTAGGTTATTCCTCGTCTTTCTTAGTAGATGGTTTTGGTGCTATTGAAGCAATCTGACCGATCTTGATCAGGAATGCTTCATTGTCTTTTTCCCATTCATTTAGGGTCATTTTAACTCCAACTCGTTAGGACTGAGACTTGCATTGAGCAAGTCAGAAGATCGCCCGATGCAGCATTGAGAACGCTAGGTGCGCTCACATCTCCCACATTATAGACGATAGAAGAAGCTGCTAACTTGTTAAACATAGCCACCAGCATTTCTTCAATTCCATTTAGGTTGCCTTCGTTATCAAGCAAAGGCACGAACACGTTAAGATTAAAATTAGCCAAAGGCGCGATGGTGTTGCGGCCGTTATTGTTTGGCGTTACGTAAGGATCTGCCGGGCTTACTACAATGCTATTAGCAATTGGAGTTGCTGGCGGGAATGAGAATACCGACCAAAGCGTGTTATCTATTAACGCTGTGGCGATAGTGCCTCGAAGGGTTGATATAGCAGCGGTCATGGTTAGCCAACCATCGAACGCGGATCTAGATAAGGCGCAAGCAAGCCACGAACACGAGCAAGCAATGTGTTACCCATGCGATACGGGCTTGGAGCGTATCCGTCAACCGTAACGCCACCGCTAGAAGGCGCTTGGCGGCTCTGCCAAATGTCAATCGAGATCATTAGGCTGGCTTCTTTGACGGCAGGAATTGATGAATAAGTATTTTGAGTGACGCCTGAAACTACGCCATAAGGCACGACTGGGTGATACTCCGTAGCTGTTGGAGTGCCAGTTACAGCAAAAGTTATGGAGTATTCGCCAACGCCTGTAATTGTTTTAGTACCGTTAAAAGGCGAGCCATTCTTGGTAACGGTTACTGACTGGCCGACGTAATAAGTGCCAGTAACTAACTCGTCAAAATATAGTGTTCCCTCTGTGGTCGTGTTGCTATGACCCACATTGAAATTGTCGTTTGTCCATAGAAAAGGGATCAACACATTGTCTGCCGCATCGCACACTTCTTGAAGGGTTGCGTCATTGTAAAGTGAGCCAACGCCGAGCGCTGTACGTAACTCTGCAACTGTTGTGTAAGACATTTGATCTCCTTTCTAAAGACTGGCGGGGCAGAAGGGCACTACCCCGCCAGCGACTTAGTTTCTAACTAATTAAGTTAGGTTGTAACGACGAACGCCCTTGCCAGACTTGCCTACGTAAATTGCTAGGTAGCCATAAAGTGCAATCTGGATTTGGCCAGTTCCGAGCAAGTTAACTCTCAAGTTCGTCGCAGGTGACTCCCATGTGTACACAGATCCCGGTGCAACTAGGAATGCTGAGTCATCGATCACGCCTGCAGTGGTGATGTTGTGATCAACGATCAAGTTAGCGCCAAGAACGTTGCCAACTGTTGAACCCTGTGAAACAGCGCCAGCCGCGTTTTGTGGCTGTGCTGCTGCGTAGAGAGGACGCTTGTTATCATCGGCGTAGCCCATGATGGCAGCCCATTGATCAGTAGATGCTACAAGCTGGTTAGCATAATCGCCGCCAGTTCCCTTGTATGCTGCTGCTGACTCAGTAGCAATAAATGATTGCAGACCTGCTGCTGTCGCTGCTGTTGATGTTGCGACTGTTCCAGAAGTAGCAAATGCTGAAAGCAACGCTGTATCTGTTGCCTTCTCGTAAGCCTTGCGAAGTTCTGCCATTAGGAGTTCCATGAACGCAGGTGAGCTGCGGTCAATTAGCTCGAAACTAACTTCGTTGAGTCCCGAGTATTTTTGGACTGAAATCGTGTCATAGGCCGAGGTCATTCCGGTTTCTGAAGTTGCTGCGCCTTCGTTAACTGCTGCAACTGTTGGTGCTGTGTTAGCAGATGACGCATTGGTGTAAAGGCGTGGAATTGTGAAAGACATTCCATCGATGCCTGCAAGTGATCCACGAGTTACTGCATTGAACGCTGGGCGTCCTGAGAAAGTATCTGTTAGGAATGTGTTGAGGTGTGAAGGAAGTGTCAAGCCGGTGTTTGTTGATGTTGAGTCATCTGCTGCAAGAACAGTACGACGAGCTGAGTCGTCTCCCATTGCTGCCTTGATGCTTGCATCTAGGTACTGTGAAGATGTGAGAGGAGCAATACGCTCTTTCACTTGGAGATTTGCTGTAACAGTTGGGCGAGCGGCTTCAACAGCCGTTGCCTCAACTTCTGGTGCTGCTACGGTGTCTGGAGTATTTTCCACGACCGCCTCGCTTTCTGTTGGTGTGTTTGGTTCAGCAGGGAGTTCTACTTCCTCTGCTGCGATCTCTAGAACCTGAGCAGACTTAAAGGCTGGCTCTGTTACTAGAGAAACTTCTTTTAACTTGGCTGCTGATACGACGATGTGTCCTTCGCGTGAAGGCTTGGATGCGATGATTTCTGCACCTACTGAAAGCCCGCTAACGAGTCCTTCTTGTGCCATGATCAAGGCATCTGCACCGGCTTGGCTGCGACTTAAACGAAATACAGCGTAAATACCGTCTGGACGTGTCTCGGCGCTGATCATTTTTCCTACTGGTCTTTTCGCGTCATGCTGTGCCAGAAGTCGGATCTTGGTTGGATCTGCGATCTCAATCGACCCGGCTTCAAATACGACGCCACCCATATTGGTGTTGCCGATCTCGCCAGTTCCCATAGGCACAATCTTGCCTGAGATCTCGCGGCGATCTTCGCTGCATTCGATTGACGATGCTTCGATAATTAGTTGATCCATTATAGACCTTCGCTTCCGTTAGGAGTTAAATCTGTCATTGCCATTGCTTGTTCAGTTGTAATAAGTCCAAGGCTAAGTAACTTTTCAAGAACTTGGATCTCGACTAGCGGATCTTGCTTTAGGAATGTGTCGCCAACGCAAAACTTGACTTCATGGCCAGCAGTTGAAATATCGTCCATTGATAGACGAGCCTGAATAGCCTGAACGTAAGGCTCGATCGATAGCGCATAAAATTGCTTGCGCTCATCTTGGACATTGGCATAAGTCATTGTCGTGTTTTGATCGGCTGAAAGATAATAAGCCGGGACGTTCATTGCGCGAGCAATTTGAGTGCTGAGGTTTTGAACTGCCTCGTTATACATCATATCTTTAGGACTAAATGAAACTGGAGAATAGTCCAGGGTGCTTGTTAAATAAGCAGTCGAGTTATTTTGACGAGCGCGCTTCCAAGCGGAAATCAATCCTTGAACTTCATTAGGCGGCAAGTCTGCGCCTGAGTTCTTTAGAAAGCCAGCAGGTTGAGGATTGGCTGAGTTAAGTGCGGCTGCGCGATCTACATCGATCGCAGCTTGAATTGTGCGACCTGAACGATCTAACACTCCTTCATCAAAGCCTTGGATAGTCACAATATCGTTCATAGATACTGGAGACATATCCACGTAATACTGCGTGACCATTATGCCTTCGAGATCGGTTGTAAATGTAACTCGTGAATTAGCAACCCATTCAAAAGAAGCTGGGCGGCCGTCCTCGGCATAACGCTCAGTTACAAGTAAATAACTGACTCCATAAAACAGAAGTGAGTCAACGATCCAGCTGAGAGTAATAAATGAAGGCTGGTTCTTTGACAGCTGCTTGATCCAGCGAGGCGGTGCAATAACTTCGCCAGTTGACGTCTTGTAATACTCCAAAGGGATTGACGCAACAGTGCCGCAGATTAAGTTACGAGCGCGAGCAACCGAAGGTACAGTCATGGCATCGTGACGTGAGACGCGAGCAACGATCGCATTGTAAAGGCTGGGCATATTCTCGCCCATGACCTGTGGCGCGTATTGCGCTTCGATTACTTTTGGCTTGCGATCGAATATACCCATAGGCCGCAATTATACACTAGTTAAAGTTTAATCTGAGTAGATAGCGGCAATCTGTTGTGGCTTCATAAGCATAGAGACACACATGGCCAAAGAAATGGGCGCGCTAATATCGCCAGCAGATTTACGCTTTACGATTCTCCAAGCTGAGTCGTTTACCTTTGCTGCGCAATTATTCATCTGTTGGATTAAATTTGCCTGCCCATTGTGAACAACGCGATGGTTTACCAATCCATCAAGAAGATCACCGCATGCTTGATAAAACTGCTGACCTGAGATGTCGTGAGTCATGCAACCAGCATTTTGCAATCTTTCAGCAATTGAAGCGGTAGCGTATTTGTCGTAACAGATTTGGCGAGGCCTATAAAGATCCGCATGAGCCTTTATATCGGCCGCAATCCTGAGATCATCGACTGAGATAGCACTTTCCCAAGTCTGCAAGATGCCAACGCCAATTCGGCCATCTGGGAGCAATTGGCCGGCAACGAGACTTGCATTTCTTCTTGACGGCGATACATCGAAGCCAAAGACTGTGTATCCGCCAACTGGGATCTGCAAAGAGCTGTCGCTGGTTTCCTCAAGTATTCCATGTGGCCAAGGACTGCTTAGGGAGTCAATCCACTGGCAAAGCAACTCGGTTCGGGTGTTTTCTATGGGAGAAGTTGCAACGCTTTCTTCTAAAGTTTCTTTGGTAACCAAATAACCCAAAGCTGGATTGGCCATTGCCCACGCTTTAGGATCATCTATCTTGCAATATTGCGGCGCAGAGTATTCATAGAAGCCAAACGACTTAGGCGGGTTATCAAGCGCGCGCTCTCTAAGCTGATTAAGCACTGCGCTAAACGCATCGCCGGCATTCGATGTTAAAAATGTGTGCGCGTTGGCGCGGGCGCGAGTTACCGGCATGGCTGCGCGGTACCCGTCTTCTGACCATTCTCGGATCTCATCGAGGAATAACGCATCGGCGGATCTACCGCGCGCGCCATCTCTAGTTGCAGCTACTACATCAAGCCTGCGGCCGTCTTTCATCTCAATAGACTCGGTGCCGTTGGCGTATCTGATCTGCTTGACCAGCGCCATGAGGTTCTCGTTATTCTCAAAGACATGAGCCACTTGCCTAAAGGTATCCAAGGCCATTGAGCGATTAGAAGACGCAATAATGATGTTCTTGCTATCCCACTTGAGCAAGTGAGCCAGAATAAGCATTCTTGTAAGATGAGTCTTTCCATTCTGACGGGCTACAAGCAGAAGATTGGTTTTACGCTGCCAATTCCCTTTGCGGTCAATTTTGAGCATGTCTCGCAAGCAGAATTCCTGCCAAGGGAGCAAAGGCATCTCGATGAGCTTGGCCAGCTCAATTACATCATCAACCTTGGATTTGCCCTTGAGATAAGGGCTGTGAAGCCTTGGTTCCGTTGCCCCTCGTAGCGCTTGGGTTTTCTTGGCCGGCATCACGCTTGATCTGGGTTGGGTCGGGCGGTAAATGGACTGTCTTGGTGAACTTTGGACTGCATCGGAGAGAGGCAGCCAGAAAAGACAGGGGGGGTAGGCACCCTACCTAAAAAACTCGCTTGGTTCCGGCTGCCCTTGGCACTGTTGCATGACTTGCAGCAAGCCACTGCGTTCTCGTAGTTCACCACTAGATCAGGCGCCTTACTCACTGGGATAATGTGATCAACCGTTGTGGCTGGAGCTTGGCAATAGAAGCAGCTCCACTGGTCGCGAGCAAGCACCTTTAATCTAAACGCTTTATAGTTTCTACTTAATCTTGGATCACCACGCTTTGCCATTACTGCCACCCTTTAATCTTGAGATGCTTAAGAGCTGCACAATAGTTAGGCTCATCATACTTAGTAAGACCATAGCGCTTTGATACATAGTACCAATACATCTCAAACTGGTAGTCATAAGGCTTATTTTTAGCAGCTTCACTCTTTAGCTGATAGTAACCATAAGTCTGCTTGGTGCCGGTCTTATTGCCTACTGCATTTGCTATCCATCTGCTCTCTATATAAACAATCTCATTGTGGCATTCATACTGAGCATCTGTTAACTGATAAGCAGCTAATGCTTTTAATGGCACTATTGAAGCCTCTGCTCTAGGCATGCCTGCTATAGATAAAAGTATGCCAATAGCGGCGGCTAACTCTCGCGCTACGCCTTTCAGGCGCGAGCTGAAGCCTTGAGGGCTTCTAGCCGATAGAGTACCAAAGCGACCTAGTACATTCGCATAAGTCCTGCTCAGAACGGCGTGGCGCATAATTGCTCTCCTATAAACTTTGTGTACATGGGTGGAATTGACTCAACCAATTCACCCCAAATCATCCATTCAATACCCATTGCTTGATTGGCTTCTTGCATTGTTTTAGCTGTATGCCCGCCATTTGGGATTTCATCACGCATTGAGCCATATATTCCTACAGGTTTGCCTTGTTCTTTGTGCAGGCATTTAGTACCAACAAGGCTACGGCTAGACTCAAATAATCTATGCCGGCGAACCTTTAAGCCAAAGGCAGAACCGCATAACATTACTGGGTTCAGCAAAGGTGCGCCTATAACATTTTCAATAACATAAGGCACGTCAGCGGCTAGAAGGGCAAACCTTACCGGTTCAACCAAATCTTGTTTATCTGTACCTTTACCCTGTGCGTTGCGCAGATGCTTGGTTGCACTAAATGTTTGGCAAGGGGGTGAAGCATGAATTACATCAAATGAACGCAGGAAATCAACATCATGAATGTAATCCATAACATCGCCCTTAATATATGTAAATGGGTAGCGTTTGCCGTGCTTTAAGTCAATGCCCGTAACCTCAAAGCCAGCCTTGTGATAGCCCACAGATGCCCCACCAGCGCCACAAAATAGGTCAAGCAACTTCATTACTTATCCGTGCTGTAGAAGCCAGTGCCATTAAATACAATGCCAAAGCTACTGTATATTTTTCGCATGGGTTCATGGCAGAACCCACAATCAACATCATGTGGCTCATTGATCTTTAGCTCCTTCTCATAACGCAGATTGGCTTCGCAAAGCTCATTCGTACACTCAAACTCATAAATCGGCACTAGCGCACTCTGTTCTGACTTACGCTGTCCAAGGCGGTAGCGTTCTCCATGCCAATAGCGAAGAACATAGTTCTAAACATGATCATTCTTTCAGTGCCATCTGGCCTTACAAACGTAAAGTTATACTCACATGGCACCACTGAGTCGCTGGCATTCCAAATCTTATCCCACCATTTGCCGCGAGTCATGGGCAGCAAAGCTATCCCTTGCCCATGCTCTATAAACTTATCAACCCAAGGTGCAGGCTTTGAATATGGCGGGTTCATCCACACATTGCCGAACCAAGGCTGAATAAGGCTGTCCTGTTCTTCGCAGTAATGCGCCGGCGCAATGCCTCTGCCTTCTGGCGGAGCACACACATCGAGATCGAACTTCACCTTCAGCTTCTCAAAGACCCAAGCTGGCGTGTAATGCTCGTCTCCTTTTTCTATTCCTCGCCCGTAGCCCGACATATAATCCAACCTTCCCTTTCCAGTATAAACAGCGCCGTTCTGGCAACTCTCACCGGCGTATCGGGTAGCCCGTATTCATAGGCAGTCCAAAGGCCAACGGCTAAGTCTTGCAGAGTATTCTTCTCCATTACTGCGACTCGCACCAGTTACAGGGATCATTTATTGTCCATTCACCACACTGATTGCAGCGCCTTATGTCTGAGTCTTTAACGCTATCTCTGCGGTTCTCATAACCAGCAGCTCGTAGTAACTCCACCAGATCGCCAAGGCGGAGCATTGCAACATACTGCTCTGCTGTCTCACCTTGCCCATTAAGCCGAAAGCAAGCAAACCCCAATAGCCCGCTTTCTGCTGTTCTAGTTTCGATCTGGCGGAGTGTCCCTACTACATCGAGTCCTGTGCGCGCCTTGACCTCGCAGTCGAACGGAACATTGAGAATGTCACGCCCAGAACCTCGACCTACTGAAGCACCTTCCCACCAGCGCTGCAGATAATCTGCCACCACTCGTTCCGTTCTGAAGCCTCTATATTTGCGGCTTTGACTCATTGACCGCGTGGCATTTCTTGCAAGACCAAGTGAGCGCCCGCCCTGCTATCCAGAAAGCTAGTTCTTCTTTGGCTACCGGTTCGTTGCATAGGTGGCACAATATCCTCACTTGCATCGCATCAAGCACCGCCTCGCGCTGCCGTTTCTTAGCATACAGCTCATCATCGGTCGGGAATGACTCCCACTCACCATCTTGGTTCATAAACTGTAAGCCACTCATGCTCGCACCTCTTGCGGTTTCCATGCGCCATTGTTGTCTATTACATACCAAATTGGATCGCACTTATTAAAGTTAGCCCAAGTCTCCAAGCGAGCAGGCTGACCGCTACAGCTCATATTTGCCCAAGGCTTGCCATTCTTGTTACCTGTGCGCCAAATACGAGCACCATGAGCACAGTGAGGAATGTTCTTATCGATCTTGGTTGCCCCTAATACTTCTTGAACCAGCGCAACAGCTTCTGCTGCTGTACCTGCCGGAGCAACTGCCTTTACTGTCCAAGGATCATTTTCAACTTCTGTAATGATCTTTTCTTCTAGCCTGTTCAATAATGGCTTAGGTTCGTTAGCCTTTACTTTAGACATCTCCTCGCGGCTAGGGCGTTTGCCTTTCGTAACATAGCCAGCGTTAGCGAGTGCACGACCGATCGCACTCGTTTCGCAGTTCTCAAGCGCCGATGTAGAATTAACTCCTCGCGTTGAGACGGTTTCTTCTGCAAAGCCAGTTGTCCAAGCCTGTGCATCCACTTCAGTTCTAAAAACAGAAGCCTTAACAATAAATCGCTGCAGCGTTGACTCAACCAGAGCAGTTTCAATTCGACCATCAGGGTGATCCTTCCAAAACTTAGTTAGGCGATCTTCGACCGTTTCATAATCCTCTAAATTAAACATATAACTCATTCCCTTCAGTAGCTAATTGTCCAGCGATGGCAAGGTAAGAAGCTGAGTCGATCCAACTGTCGATCTTCTGGCTATCTTCAATAGTTCTGGCGATTTTGACGAGCGAGAGTATGACTGCAACTTGATAATCCTCAACCGGCATTTCCAGATAGGCGCTGATAAGCCTTGCTGCTCTTGCCATATTGTCGCTTGGATGGCCGTAATGCAATCCTCGCTCTTGATAAAGATCCGTTGCACTCTGCAAGATTTCTCCATGCTTCATGCTCTTACCTGTTCAAGCTGCGCATAATGCTTGCGCACTGCTTTTCGGCCTACTATGTAACCATCTCGGTGGCCTATTTTATAGCCAATAAAAAACATAAGAAATGCAATGCCGCAAATGATTAGCTGGAGAATGCTCATCGCTGCCACACTAACTCTGCATAAGTAGTAGTCATGCACCACTGCTCAGACCATGTGTCGTTCATGACTGAATAATCTTCGCCCATATCTTTGAGTATTGCTTTAGCTGCTACCAAATGAGCGTAAGACTCAAACCAGTAGATATAACCATGATGGAAGGCATGCGCTCCATCAAAGCGCCCTTCATTTACCTGAGATAACCAAGTGCTTGCTTCCCAGCGCATTGAAGTTTCTGTGAGGCGTTCAAAGTCTTGCTCTAGTTCCTTTATAGCTGTTTTCATTTGTTTGCCCTTTCATTTCCGCGAGCCGTTCTCGCTTCCATGAGTAGAACAATACGCCCGATCTAGGCTATGTCTAGGCTTTTTTGGTAACGAAATGGTAACGATTCTGCCTCATCAACGGCATCATCGATCGTGCGCCGTATATCTGGCAAATCATCTAGCCCTGCCATAGCGCCTGCCTGCAACGACGAAAGTGCCATCCTTCTCTAAGTTAACGAGCGTAACCTGAGTATCTTCAACCAGAATAAAAGCCTGTTGCCAGTTCATTGTGCCCTTGGTGTAACCAGCTTTGCGCACATCCATCAAGTGCCCGCCTTCTACGCCTCGCAGAATGCGCCCTATTTTGCCCCCAGAAGCCTCTGTGAAGGCCGATACCCCAGCGCGGTGAGTGTGACCACAGACCACGCTTAAACCATGCCTACGAGCCGCCCCAAGGGCTGTAAGGCCTGCATTAGGGTTGATGGCCTGCTCATCACCATGAACAGCAACCCAGCCTTTCTGAAAGGCATAAGGCTTCTTGTGATAGGTAATGCCAAGTTCTTCTAGCTTAAGGAACTTCTCAAAACGCAGCTCGGGCAAGGCTAGGAATGCCGGTATTTTCTTCATTATTACATTGTAAAGTCGATCGGTGTGATTGCTTCTGATCATGTGGGCTTCCTTGGCATGCTCTACCAAAGACCAGAGAACTTCTACTGCTTGGTCTCTATCGTCTCCAAGTGTTTGCTCGTACCAGCCGGCGGTGCCTTCTGTCCATCTGCTGATCTGTGGGAGATCAATTTCGTCTCCCAGAGTAATGACGCTATCTGGGCGGTATGCCTTAATAAAAGCTGCAACATTTCTTACTGCTATTTCATCATGATAGGGAACTTGTAGATCGGGAACGATTACAGTTCTTTTCATTTTTAATCCTCATCATCGTCATCATCCCAAGTGTGCGGGATTAGGTCGGGTTTAGGAAGTATCCAATCGGGATAAGCAGATGGCTCAACTATAACTGCAAGTGCAAGATCAACCTCAAAGCCAGCACGCCGCAGCGCCCTGTACATTTCCTGCAAGCTGATTGCCCAAGCATCAAGAGCTGAGTAGGTGTCTAGGTCAATGACCTTTTTCTGAGCCATATTAAAATTATCGCTCTAAAAGTATGTTATATATCTCATCAACACGCGCATTAAGGCGTTTAATTTCCGAGAGCAAATGAGTGATCACATACCCAGCCAAGCCACCCACTA
>Ga0114977_10003027_pt1 | contig 10799 bp, 11 predicted proteins | sample S_130805_MF_Meta_FD_87026 | JGI IMG/M metagenome (GOLD analysis project Ga0114977, IMG submission 87026) | Freshwater microbial communities from Lake Simoncouche, Canada to study carbon cycling - S_130805_MF_MetaG | ecosystem: Environmental > Aquatic > Freshwater > Lake | place: Lake...
CAATAATCGAGGTATATTCATTATTCCTTCCTTCTGAATAAGTCTTAAACAAAGAGTTTTTCAATTAGAGAATCATCAAAAGATCTGCAAAATTTAGATTTTAATTAAAAAAATAATTAAAAAAACGAAAATAAGTTCAAAAATATTTTTTATCTCTGCACTTGGAGCTTATATTTATCGTAGACATGCAAAAAAAGATAACTGTCTAAAAATATTTAATTTTTTCTTTAAATTATTTTTTTAATCATTAATCTCTAAATCCATATCTATGCAAACTCTAAAATTTATTAAATTTCGCAGTTCACTCATTATTAAAATGGGCGCAAAGTACTTCATCAATTCAGTAGAATCTGACCAATATGTAGTCTACAATCAAAAAAAGTATTTTTTAATTGCTACATCTAAATTACTTAGTTTAGGCCTAAAAATTCCTAAGAAACTTCTCTTTTAAAAAATGTACTATTCACATTTAGATAGCATTCTTTTGTATCTTTTTTATCGTCTTTGCGTTATATAGATATAACCTTTTGCGTATTCATATATTATAAATGTTCAATTAATCTTTAAACTTATTAATTATGAAATCATTAAAATCCATACTTCTAGTATTATGTATCATTTTCTGCACAAATTCAATTAAGGCTCAATACTATAAACAATCACGCAAAAATATAGCATTGCTATTATCTAATTCCTATTCACTTGACAAAATACCTGTATTTACAAATTCTTTGGAATTTGGGAAAATGTACCATCGTATCTTGGTCCATGGTGGCATTGGTGTTTCTAAATCTATATTAAAAAATACACCAAGTGATTTTATACAAACAAATTATATAAACAAACCTATTTACAATGGTTTACTTGGTGTTGATTTAAACGTGTTTGGTTTCCAAATATTAAATTTATCTCATAAATCATTTTGTAAGTACTTTGTTGGCAACCTTTTTGTTGGGTTTGATACATTTAAAAATTTGCAAACCTCATTAACTAGTGATTATGGTTATAGAGCAAAAGCATATATGGCATTTAGTATTGTGCGGACGGGTTCCCATAAAAAAGATATTGGCTATCGCCGATATATTCAACTTGGTTATTGCTATACAGACAATAATATAAGTATTAAAAATAATATACCTTATCATAGTTTAATGTTAAACGTTTTAATTGTAAAACAACGTCTTGTAAAATTTGCTGATTGGTATTAGTCTTAATTCTTCTATAATTAAATTTGGAACTATGTTTTTTATGCTTTTTTGTAAAGCTTTTTTCCTTGATAGGATTTTTTATGTAAAGAAAATTAAAATATTTATACCTGATAGCTCCGTCACTTATAAAAACTTTACATGCAGAGTATTAAAACTACAAAAGGTTTTTTTTCTCAAGAAACCGCTTTAATATTCTATTACATTAAGTTCTTCAGAAAACGAGTTCGAGAAAATTTCTGTGGAGCCACAACTAAAAAGCTTAGCAATTTTTACTGTTTTAAAATTCAGTCCTTATTTTCAATAATTAAGTTTGATTAAATGCCTTAAAGTCAATTAAAATTAATTTTTGCTACTTGAAAACAATTTTATTATATTTAATAATTAATAAAATGTAATATGATAAAAAATCTACTTTTCAGTCTAACGTTTTCAATTTTATTTGCAAATGTTATTTCCGCTCAAATTGTTTATAAAGATGTGGCTCCAATTTTTATAAACCGCTGTGGTTCATGTCACCATGCAGGCTCAACTTATCCATATTTAACCTATTATGGTTCAGTATCGAGTCATATTGGTATGATTCAAAATGATATTATCACTAATAAAATGCCACCTTGGTCGCCAGACACAACTTATACGCGTTTCACACATGAGCGTATTTTACCATTATCTGAAAGAAATAAAATATTAAGTTGGATATCTGCAGGTGCTCCAATGGGAGATACAACTCTTGCACCAGCACCTCCTTTATATGCAACAACCTTGCTAACAGGAACTCCTGATTTAATTTTAACTATCCCTACTTATACAAGTAATGCAACGGTTTCCGATAAGTATGTTTGTTTTTCTTTACCAACAGGCCTAATGCAAAAACGGGTATTAAGAGCTTATGAAATAATACCCGGAAATCCTGCAATTGTGCATCATGCTGTTATAAATGTTGATACAATGGGCACCACAACAACCGACTTATCAGGTGGTTGTTATACAATAGGTGGTGATTTTAGTTTAGGTGCTTATGCGCCAGGTTCAGCACCAACTGTTTTTCCAAATTCAGCGGCATTAAAATTTGGAATGAATATTAAAGCAGGTTCTAAAATTGTATTGCAAATGCATTATCCTGCAGGTTCAGCAGGGCAAACAGATAATACACAAATCCGTTTATTCTTTTATCCAATTGGAGAACCCGGTATAAGACAAATATTTGCAACTACACCTTTGCAAAACTGGACTTTTAATATTCCAGCAAATACAACAAAAACAGTAACGGCAATTTACCCTTCTGTAGGAGGTGTTCCGTTACCACTTTCTGTGTTTTCTATATTTCCTCATTCACATAAGGTATGCACTGCTATTACTAATTATGCTCAAAATGGATCAACAATAATACCGTTATGTCGCATTAATAAATGGAATTTTGAATGGCAAGGATTTTATACATTTCCTAATTTGGTAAAAATCCCAACAGGTTATACAATTAAAGGATCTCATTATTTTGACAACACTGCTACTAATCCTTTTGCACCTATTTCAACTGCTGTAGTTGCAGGTGTTTCAACTGCAGATGAAATGGTTTTTGATGGATTAATGTGGACGTATTATTATCCTGGTGATGAATTAATTGATATTGGTTCTATTTTAGCTGCCGACCCTTTATTAAATAATCCAGTAGGAATAAAAAATTTAGTAGAATCTGAAACTAAAATCTCTGTTTCTCCAAATCCTTTCTCAGATAAAGTTTCTTTATTTTACGAATTAAAAACTACTGAATTTGTGAGCATTGTGTTTTATAATGTATCAGGGCAAGAAGTGGCATCTCTTCCTGCAAGACTTCAAATACCTGGTAAGCACACAAGCGAATGGGATGGAAAAAATAATTTAGGAACGCAATTGGCTGCAGGTGTTTATACATACAAAATAAATATTGGCACAAAAAGTCATTCAGGAAAAATAATATTGAAATAAATAACTGATAAAGAAAATCCAATTAAAAAGCCCTTCAATTTGAAGGGCTTTTTAATTTTATAATTACTCATCGTTTTTTTTGATGAGATGTTTTTTAATCTTAACCTAAATATTGTTGAAGTAATTTACTACGAGAAGAATGACGTAAACGACGAATCGCTTTCTCTTTGATTTGACGAACACGTTCGCGAGTTAAATCAAATTTATCTCCTATTTCTTCAAGAGTTAATCCGTGGTTTAAACCTATTCCGAAAAATAATTTAACAACATCTCTTTCTCTTTCAGTTAATGTAGATAAAGCTCTATCAATTTCTTTTGATAAAGATTCCATCATTAAACCAGCATCAGCTTTTAACGAATCATGGTTAACTAATACATCTAATAAAGAACTTTCTTCACCGTTAGCAAATGGAGCATCCATACTTACGTGACGACCAGATACTTTCATTGTATCAGAAACTTTATCAATTGGTAAATCTAATAATGTAGCAATTTCATCAGCACTTGGTTCGCGCTCAAATTCTTGCTCTAATTTAGAATATGCTTTGTTGATTTTATTTAAAGATCCAACTTGATTTAAAGGTAAACGCACAATACGAGATTGCTCAGCTAATGCTTGTAAAATTGATTGACGAATCCACCAAACAGCATAAGAAATAAATTTAAATCCACGAGTCTCATCAAAACGACGAGCTGCTTTAATTAAACCTAAGTTTCCTTCATTAATTAAATCGGGTAAACTCAAACCTTGATTTTGATATTGTTTTGCAACCGAAACAACAAAACGTAAATTAGCACGAGTTAATTTTTCAAGAGAGGCTTGATCACCATCCTTAATTTTTTTTGCTAAAACAACTTCTTCTTCAGCAGTAATTAATTCTTCTCGTCCAATTTCTTGTAAATATTTATCTAAGGATGCACTTTCGCGATTAGTGATCGACTTGGTTATTTTTAGTTGCCTCATGATTGTGTGTTGTTTATAGCCTACAAAGTTAAGAAATTTTGCTCGTTTTTACAACTTTGTATTTCGTTGATTATTAGTTAATTGTAATTTTTGTGATTTATCATTATGTTAATTGAGTTTAATTACTCTTTTTTCATAAATCAAATAATTTTACATTCCAAATCCGTAATAAGCCCTCATGCCGTTTGGATATACGCCTTCAATTAAAACACCACCTGTTTTATTTTCAAGCATAGCTTGTACTTCTTTAATTGTTGTAATTTTCTTTTTATCAATTGATGTAATTACAAAACCTTCTTTAATACCAGCATTTGCAAGTTTTCCTGCATCTAGTTTATGAATTTTAACTCCAAATTGTAGTTTGTATTTTGATAAATCTTCAGCACTTAATTCTTCAAATTCAGCACCTAGTGAGTTAATTGAGGTTCTAAATACTTCTGGCTTTTTAATTATGCCTAAGCTATTTTCTTTATTTTTTAAAACAATTGGAAGTATTATTTCTTTTTCATTTCTAATAATAGTTAAATTAATTTTATCACTTGGTCTAAATTTCCCAATTTGTTCAAGTAATTCAGAAGTACCTTTAACTGCCACATTTTCAACTTTAGTTACAATATCTCCAATTTTAATGCCAGCTAATTCTCCGGCACCATTTTCGGTTAAACCATTTACGTATACACCTTTGAGTTGTTTAATTTGTTTTTCTTCTGCAAATTTTGCGTCAATATCCTGAATGCTTAAACCAATGTAAGCACGCTGAACTGCACCAAATTCAATTAAATCAGACACAACTTTTTTTACAATATTTACTGGAATTGCAAATGAATACCCTTGATAGGAACCATTGTTTGATGCAATAGCTGTATTTATACCAACAAGTTCTCCATTTGTATTTACTAATGCGCCGCCGCTATTTCCTGGATTTACTGCCGCGTCAGTTTGTAAAAAAGATTCTATTGGCGCTAAACCACCTTGATTGTTTTCTAAAATATTGATATTTCTCCCTTTAGCACTAATAATACCAGCCGTTACTGTTGAATTTAAATTAAAAGGATTACCAACTGCCAAAACCCATTCTCCAATTTTTACAACATCTGAATTTCCATAATTAGCAAACGGTAAATTCGTTTCTTTTACTTTTAATAATGCTAAATCAGTTGTAGGATCCGTTCCAATAACCTCTGCCACGTAGCTGCGTTTATCATTTAATACAATTTCAATTTTTGACGCACCTTTAACAACGTGGTTATTTGTAACAATATATCCATCTTGGCTTATAACAACGCCACTGCCACTTCCTTGCATTTGGTTTGGTTGACGTTGTCTGCCTCCAAAAAACCAATCCTGAAATGGATCATATGAAAGGTTATTATTGTTTTCCACAATGGTTTTAATATGAACAACAGAATTAATTGATTTTTCTGCGGCCAATACAAAATCAGCACCATTAGAATTTGGGAATGAGTTATAACTTGCTAATTGAGTTGGTGTAGAGTAGGGATTATAACTAATTTGATTTGAGGTTGGTTGAGGTAAAAAATAATAGTTTGCTATTAATGCAAACGCTCCACCAATGGCGCCAATGAAAGCTGTCGAGATTATTTTTTTCATAATTTTTGGTTTTTAAATTGTTAATTTTCTGATAGAGTTTTATCTATAACGCAAAATTAATTAGAAAGTTATGTTTAAAAGTTGTTTTTAACATTCATTAACTGCAAACAAAAATTTTGTAATTTTAGTATCGAAAATGTTAAAGTTTAAATATAAAATACCGCCTTTTGTTTTTGGAGTAACCATTGGTTTATTAATTGGCATTGTTTTTTTTATTTTTAAAATTGACGATTACATTAAAAAAATATCTAAGCCTTCAATAGAAAGTATTAAAGTGACTGAGCAATCTGTTAGTAATTCTTTTGAAAAGAAAGAAGAAAACACTTCAGATAAAAAATCAAAAATAAATACAAAGCAATCGCCAAATATAAATTATAGTGAAGTGGATGCTTTATTGAATGATGAAAATGATATTACTGTCGCAAAAGAAGAATTACTTTCAGTTAAAAATATTAAGGTTATTGATTTAGATGCCAACAAAAAAAAAGATACTTTAATTGGCCAATTAGCAGGTGTTTCTAGCTCTGAGTATCCTAATTTGTTTTTTGTTGAGTTTTGGAAAACGCCTTTAAATTCAAAAGGATATCGTATGACTCGCAATAGAGTAATACTTTATGGATTATCGGACTTTAGTAATATTACTATTTATAAAGTTGAAGATAATTTTTATCTAAAAAATGATGAATTCGTTTATAAAATTTCGGCAGGAACTGAATTTAAATCTTTAGAATTAGTTAGTGATGCTGAATTGTTAGCTAAGATTAATTAATCTTATGAAACTAAACTGCTATAAATATCAAGGAACAGGAAATGATTTCGTGTTAATTGATAATAGAGATAATTCTATTTCGCTTTCTATAGAACAAATTAAATGGCTTTGCGATAGAAGATTTGGAATTGGAGCAGATGGCTTAATGCTTTTGGAAATAGCACCAAATGTCGATTTTAAAATGGTTTATTATAATAGTGATGGTAATGAAAGTAGTATGTGTGGTAACGGCGGCCGTTGCATTACTGCATTTGCAAAAAAAATAGGTGTCATTGAAAATGAGGCGAAATTTATTGCTATTGATGGTTTGCATGAAGCTAAAATAATTGAAGATTGGATTTCTTTAAAAATGAATGATGTCAGAAATATAGAAGTTGGAAATGATTTCTTTTATTTGAATACTGGCTCACCGCATTATGTGAAATTTGTTTCGGATGTTGAAAATGTTGATGTTTATTCAGAAGGAAAAAAAATTAGGTATAATGCCCGATTTGAAGCTGAAGGAACAAATGTAAATTTTATTGAGAAAAAAGAAAATGAATTGTTTGTCCGCACTTACGAACGTGGTGTAGAAAATGAAACATTGTCTTGTGGAACTGGCGTAACCGCTGCGGCATTGGTTGCCGCAATTAGCGGGGCAAGTACCACAAAAAATAATTGTGCTATAAAAACTTTAGGAGGAAACTTAAATGTAAAGTTTGAAAAAGTTTTAGAAAATACGTTTTATAATATTTGGCTTGAGGGACCAGCTACTTTTGTTTTTAAAACAGAAATTGAGTTGTGAAATTATTTTCTAAATAATTGAATTATCTTTCTTAATGGTTTTAAATATAAAGTGTAAAAATAGGGTTTCACATTATTTAATTTCCAAGCTAATCTATCTTCTTTATTTGCTCTAATTCTGTTTTTGAAAGTTATATTGCTTTTTCCGCCAACACGCATTTTAATAATGAATTCAGGTAAGTAAGCTAGTTTTATTTTATGCTTGAGTATTAAACGTAACATTAATTCATAATCAGCAGCTGAGGTTAATGCTAAATTAAAACTCCCAAATTTTTCATAAATAGTTCGCTTTACAAAAAATGTTGGGTGTGGTGGCATCCAACCATTCAAAAACATTCCGTCTTTATAATTTCCAGATTTCCATTTACGATGAATTTGGTTTGTATTATTTTTATCTACATAATATAAATCTGCATATACTGCATCTGCATTTGATTTATCGAAAGTAGAAACAATATTAGTTATAACATTATGGTTTGTGTAAAAATCATCACTATGTAAAATTCCAATTATATCTCCTGTTGCCAATGCAATTCCTTTGTTTAAAGCATCATACAAGCCATTATCTTTTTCGGAAATTAATGTTGATATTTTTTCTCCATATGATTTGATGATAGAAATGGTATTATCGGTTGATTTACCATCAATAAAAATGTACTCAATGTTTTTATAGGTTTGATTTATAACCGATTCAATTGTATCCCTTATTGTGGCTTCACTATTGTATGTTATTGTTATAATTGAAACTTTCAATGCTTAATTATTTATATTGGTTGATAGTGTATGTGCGAAATAAATGAGCGATTTAAAATTAAAATCAATGCGTTCATCATCTTTTGGTTCATTAGAAATATAAACGGTTTTCATTTCTGCATTTCTCCCAAATTCCATATCGCTTATACTGTCTCCTACAATAATTGATTTATTAAAATCAATTTCCGGAAAATCTTTTTGAGCTTTTAATGCCATACCAATTCCAGGTTTTCTGTCTGGATGATTATCTGATGCTAAATGAGGGGCATAATATACTTTGTCAATTCTGCCTTCTAAATAGGTGATTTCGTAAAGCATGTTTTTATGAATCAAATCTAAATCTTCAGGAAAAATTATTCGTTTACCAATGCATTGTTGATTTGTAACAATTACAATTTTCCCGAATATTGAGTTTAAAATTCTTAATGCATTTAAAACGCCATCAATAAATTCAAAATCGGTGGAATGTTTTACGTAATCGTTATCAATTTTTTTATTAATAACGCCATCTCTGTCCAAAAACAAAGTCCACGTTTTATCTATATTTAAATTCTTTAAAGTCATGTTGTGCTTTTGTATAGTCTTCAGGTATTCCAATGTCTATAAAGTAGCCATCGTATTTAAATCCTAATAATTTATCTTCGTTTAATTGTTTTTCAAAAAAATCTTTTTCTATAGAGAAATTTTTTAAGCCTTCCGTTCTTTTTAAATATTCATTCTTATTTAATAGATATATACCAGCATTAATTTCTCCGGATTTTTTTTCTCCGTTTTTTTCTTTGAATGATTCAACTTTATTAGTTTCGTTACATGCTACTGTTCCGTATCTTGATGCATCTTCAACATGTCTTAATGCCAATGAAAATAATGATTTTTTTGATTTATGCATAAAGGCAAAATCTTTAATGTCAAAATCAAAAAATGAATCGCCGTTTAAAACAAAAACATTTTCTTGCACGCACTTTTCAATTGCTAAACGAATTGCTCCTCCAGTTCCTAATGGTGAACTTTCATGAGAAAATGAAATTTTAATGCTATTGTATAATGCTTTTCCATCAATAGCTCTATAGTAATCTGTTATTTTTTCTGATAAATGTCCAGTAGAAATAACGATGTGTGTTATACCTTGGTAAGTTAAAAAATCTAATAAATAATTTAAAAACGGAATTTTATTTACTGGCGCCATTGGTTTTGGCAAATCTGTAATGACTTCTTTTAAACGTGTGCCAAAACCTCCAGCAAGAATTATTGCTTCTTTATATTCAATTTTTTGTTCAGGTTTAATTGACATTTATTATGGTTTAGGAAAAAGATGAGTTTCAACTAATTCGCATATAGTGTGTCCTAAAATCATGTGGCATTCTTGTATACGTGGCGTATCTTTTGATGGAATATTTACTAAGTATTTGCAAACATCTTTCATATTACCTCCAGTTTCTCCTGTAAATCCAATAGTTACCATTCCTATTTCATTAGCAACTTTTAAAGCTTCAATCACATTTTTAGAATTACCACTTGTAGATAGTCCAATTAAAACATCACCTTTTCGGCCCATAGCTTGCGTTAATCTGCTATAAATAATATCATAACTATAATCATTTGCAACGGCAGTTGTGTAGCTCGTATTAACGTGTAAAGCTTCACTAAACAGAGGCGGACGATCATAATAAAATCTACCACTTAATTCAGCTGATAAATGTTGTGCATCTGCCGCAGATCCACCATTACCTGCCCAAAGAACTTTTCCGTCATTTTTATAACACGTTACAATGTCGTTTACAATATTTTCCAATGTTTTTAAAATACCATCGTTGTTAAGTAACGACATTTTTAAATCAATTGAAGTTTGTATTCTGTTTTTAAATGTTTGTATCATGAATTATATAAAATTAAAAGTTTAAAAAGTGTGCGAAAATATTTATTTTAGATTGATAATGAAGTTACTATTTGTTGATGATTTTTGCAATTTTTTAATGTTTTTTTAGTTGTTGTAATTGTTCTATAAAGTAATTTAAAAAAATAAAATATTAAATGAACAATCGAAATTTTGCTCTGGTAATAATTTTATAACGCCTTTTTTATTAGTGAAATTTGAATTAGTTGTTTCCGAATCTGCAATTCCAAACCATGGCTCTAAACAAATAAATTTTTCAGAATTTTTCTTTGTCCATATACCAAAAAATGGCCAATTAGCACATTCCATTGATACTCCGTGCTTTGTTTTATTTGAAATCAAGCTTACATTTTCAATTTGCGAATTCATAAAAACTAATGCGTCATTATCAAATAGTGTTTTTGAAACTTTTAATTTATTTTCGATTAAAGAAATAGTTTTTGTATTGTTTTTAATTAACCCATCGTTTAATGTGTTTATTACTAATTCTTTTTTTGTTGGAAATACAAGGTTGTAATCTTCAAAAGTTTCGGAAGTTTGCAATGGACAATTAAAAGCTGGGTGAGCACCAACTGAAAAATAGATTTCCGAATTACTAGGATTAAAAATTTTGTAACTAGTAATTAAATTATTATCGGTTAGAGTGTAACTTATTTGTAACGAAAAATGAAACGGATAATGTTTTAATGTTTCTTCATTAGCAGTTAATTCAAAAGTTAATTTTGATTCAGTTTCTTCAACGCATATAAAATCACTATCTCGGGCAAAACCATGCTGAGGTAATTGGTAGTTGTTATTTAAATAACTGAATGAATTATCTTTTAATTTACCTACAATTGGGAATAAATTAGG
>Ga0114977_10003029_pt1 | contig 10797 bp, 15 predicted proteins | sample S_130805_MF_Meta_FD_87026 | JGI IMG/M metagenome (GOLD analysis project Ga0114977, IMG submission 87026) | Freshwater microbial communities from Lake Simoncouche, Canada to study carbon cycling - S_130805_MF_MetaG | ecosystem: Environmental > Aquatic > Freshwater > Lake | place: Lake...
CCCGCTCCTATTCACGTAGTAATTTACCCAATGCTTCTTCTGCGTCTTCGTCATGTCGGCTGACAACTTCTTCACTTTCACGCCAACGCACTCGGTTGATGACTCCTCGGCCATCCACTTACCGGCGAGGAAACACGCGATGCACAGGCAAACGACGAATATGATCAGGTCTGGGTAGAACGGCTTTCTATCTGGTTTCATCTAAAGCTCCCTCTTTTTGAAGTAAATCAATCATATCACAATAGGCCTGTCTGCGCTCAGGATCTATGCAAAACATATCAGCCATTCGTTCGTAGGCAATAATAAAATTTAATACTATACGACGCTCTTGTTCAGTCATTTCAAACCTCGGCAGGTAGCTAGGCAAGTGGGAGAGTTCTTACAAGCATAACGTCCTTCAGAATACCATTGCTTGTGATGGCGGATAGTATCATTACGAACGCCTAGACGGGCGGCTATTAAGGGGCCTGGAATATTGAAGTAACGCTTCCAGAAAAAAGCTTCACAGCAATACCCCAGACCTACAACAATGAGGTATTCGACGGAGTTGGCGCGCGGCGGCTTATATTCTGTGCGCGTGTTATCATCCAGTAACGTGCTCATGATATTACAGTCCCTGATGTAATCATACCCTTCGCTCGCAGGAACATTCCCGCCGGCGTACTGTCCATGATGAGCTGGCCAGAGTTGATCGCACCGGATAGGATACCTTCGAAGTCGCGGAAGTCGGGAAAGTAGATATGGATCATCTTGTACGCCTCGGCATAGGGGATAGAACCTTTCCTGCGAACAAACTCGATGAAGCGTTCTGCTTGCATGGAGTCCTCAGAACGGCCAATGCGAGAGAATACTCGGTGCATATCGTTCTCAAGATCTTCAAGCATCTGGTTGGCCGTTTGGAGATCTTCGGCAGAGATAATAAGGGAATCACTGCGCGAGGCAGAGAGCACCATTGCAACCTTGTGCATATGAGTCTGCTTGCGGGCAGCATAACCCTCGAGCATCTGATCATCCATACGGGAGGAAGCGTCCTTCCAGAACTTCTCGTACCACACACGGCCCCAGTCGCGAGCTTCGGCGGATATGGTGAAGCGGCCGCAGAGCATGGCGATCTTCTCGAGGTCTTCGATGAGGCGACCGCGAAGCTTAACGTCCCCTTGCTTCACCTGTTCATCGACATAGGCAACGTACTTGTCCTTCGTGTCTCCGTAGACGAAGATGCAACGGGAGGAGAGACCGCCGCCGATCATTGCCTGGGGCATATTGTCAGCAATCCAGTGGGGCGTCGTGCCGGCTTGCATATTGATCCAGGGAGCTTCGATAATGTCATTCCCACTCATCTTGGTGATCTTCTCGTAGGTCTTCTTTCCATCCCAGAGTTCGATCAGGAGATTAATCATGTCCTTGTCTTGGAGATTGAGGAGGGAACCGAGCTCGGACGCCACGAGGGTAAGGGGCGACATTGGATGCCACTCAGCTTCGTACTCGAAGGACTCCGATGCTCCGGCGAAAGCGGATACGAGGGCTTGCCAAGTGATAGCATTAGGGCCGAACTTAATGCCAGGGACTTGCCGAAGTAGATCGGTGGAGATGTCGATAGTGGTGGATTTCGCTATGATCCCTGGAGGGCCGACGAAGATGATGTAGAAGCTGGGATACCACTGGAATCTCTTCATATCGATCCAGACGCGGCGACGGAGACAACCCGCGATAGTGCCGACAGCGCTCCAGAAGTGCATCCGCCGAGGAGCCTCCGTGACGCTAGCATATTCTAGGTAGGCGGGAAGCCAATCAGGGAAGTTACGCACAGTCACCCCACGAGATCGGAGAAGTCTTGATGCCGGTAGGAATGATCAGAGGATCTTCGTAGGGAATTACGATTCGAGAGGCATCCCGCATAAGGGGCAGAAGGTAATCGCGTCTGTGAGTCGGGAATTGGCCGGCAAGACTATCGTGAACTTGGAGCAGAACTTGCACCTCAGGAAGATGTTCATGAAAAGCAAGCCAGGCACGGTTGATAACGATTCCGACTGTACTTTGAGGAACCCATGCGACTGCAGCTGGAAGGAGAAGTTCATCAATTCTGTCGAAGATGTACCAACGATAGCCGAAGCGATTCTCGACGAAACGATACTTGAGGACTTGGCGCGTGACGCGCTCGTGCCAAGCGAGAATGCCAGGGTGTGCCTGGAACCAACGCTTCTGAGCTGAGTCGATTTCCTGGACGGTGCGACCTGTGTGTGCTGCGACCGTCTTTGCTTTACCAAGGTAGTTTGTTGCGTGACAAAAGACCTTAGCAAACTCTCGCTTGTGCTTTCTTGGGCCTCGGTGATCAGGGTATCGGGGGTGATTTTCGACGAGTTCTTCAAGGGGCGGCGGCTCATGATTGTCGATTCCGTAAGTGTTGAGAAGGTGAATGTCTGCCCCCATGCGTAGAGCGGCCTTGAGCATCGAGTCGTCAGACTCCCAGACTACGACCTGAAGATCCGCGCGATCCAAGTCCATGTCGAAGAAAGTGAAGCCAGGATCAGGGCCATACATAGAACGAATATTAGGAAGTGTGAAATCCATTGATCCACGAGCAGCAGCTTTTCCGCTAGATTTCGATTTCTCAGACGGAATGGTCTGTAGATTTCCACCACTTCCAAAAGGATTCTTGCTGCTACTAAGACGATAAGAATATGGAGCAGATTTTCCACCGGCATCTCCTGCTATGTTGAAAGAGCAACGCATCCGGCCATCATCGTCCAGGGGCATCATGACGAAGTCGCCGAGGAACTTGTTCAGGGTACGGATGTCTGCGATTGCGTTGCAGATTGGTTTGATGAGGGGCTCCTTAGCCGCGATGCGGGCAAGTGCCTCGTCGTCGCAGGTTGGGGAGAGTTTCGTCCGACCAGCTATCATGATACGCTTGAGGATCGGCGGCTGCCGCAGGTCTTCATAGAAGAGGGTCTGCATCTGCTTAGGAGAGGCCGGATTGATCGTGTGGCCAAGGATGTTGTAGAGAAAGGCCTCGCGGTGGGAGAGTTCTTCCTGGATGTCGAGGGCCATCTGAGCCTTGATCTCGGGGCGGATATGAACACCTCGGATCATTGCGCGGAGGACGGGGAGGAAGAGGGATTGCTGTTTCGCCTCGACCTCAGAAAGTCCCATAGAAGCTACGGAAGCGGTAAGGACTTCGCCGGCTTCACGGGTGTAGATGCAGTCCTGGAGATTGTAAGTCCAACGCTGTTCTTCTGGAACGTCAGAGGCTATCTTCCCTTCGTCCTTCCAATAGACGTACCAGTCGCAATACATGGAGGCGATGAAGGCAAGGCCCTTGGGCATGGCGGCGAAAAGGGAATGCTGGGTAATCATGGTGTCCTGGCCGCCGCGAGGGATGAAGTGCCAGTGGCGATAGACGTACTGAGCATCGTAGAGGCCGTTTTGCCAGCGCACTCGGATATTGGGGTGAGTGAGGAGTTGGTAGAGCTTGAAGATGATGATTGCCTCTTCGTCGGCTGACCAGTACCCTGCCGGCTTGCCCCGCGCCATGAGGGGAATGCAGATGGCGTCGGTGCGCGACCAGGAGAATCCGATGCAGTCGATGTGACCGCCGCGAGTCTCGATGTCGAAGTCGAGCCAGACAGGATCGCAAAGGGCTGCGTCGGCATCGTACTGAAGCTTTTTGATTGTATCGAGAGTCTGCTCAAGTGAGGGACGGACAAGAAACTTCCACGTCGGCTTGTTAGCGTAGCACCGCGAAGTCATATGATGCTTCACCCGCCGCAGGTCGTTCAGGATCACTGCGCGAAGCTCGAATTGCTTGAAGACCTGACTCGCCGGATAGGTCGGAATGACCTTGGGTAGTTCATCCTCCGTCTGCAGCCTCCCCATTGCAAGGATCTTGAGGAGTGACCCCCGCCACTTGGCTACGCTCCAATGGCCAGTAAGGGCGAACAGGGCGAGGTTTCCGAAGGCTACGATTATGTTCGGCTGACACATCTCGATCTCTGCCAGGAGTTCGGCGTAACCTTCCGCTACCTGGGGGAGGACGTACTGGCCGTGAAGCTTCACATGGGCAAGGGTGATCTGATTCTTCTTTGTGGCAAGAAGGGAGGTTAAGCCGCCCGCCGGCGTACTCTTGCAGACGTAGGTAGCGTAGCACTCACTCCGCATAATCCCCGCTTCGTGGAGAAGGCGGTTAAGTTCCTGGCCGCTTCCGCCGCCGAAGGGATGGTGAGAGTTAGTATCACTCTCCGAGGGTGCTTCTCCGACAAGCATGATACGAGTAGGTATTGTACCTTCTCCATTGATTCTCATGATCAGATCCCGATAGCAAGGTCTAACTCCTGTTGAGCCCTAAGGGACTCAATGCGTTTAATGCTAATGCCAAAGGCGGACTGATCGAGTTCGATGCCGGTTGCGCGAGCCTTGAGTGCATGGGCGGCGGAGAAGATTGGGCCGCTGCCGCAGAAGGGGTCGAGGACGGATTGGCCAGGAAGGATGGAGCGGCCAAGGAGATCCTGGAATAGAGCAGCTGGTTTCTGCGCTGCGTGGCCGAGGTTTGTGTCGGGCGGGTAGTCAAGGACGTCTCCGAGCATCTTGAGAATGGGACGCTTGCCCTTTACCGCGTAGAGGATCATTTCGTATTTCCGCTGCGGGCCACAATCAGGCCAAGGGGCGCGCATACCGGAACGCTTGAGCCAGATCAGGGGAGTGCGGAAGACGCTCCAGCCGGCGGCCGAGAAAAACTCGCGGATAATGAGGAACTTATCGCTGTCGCAGAAGGCGTATAGGTGCGCCTGGGGCTTCGTGATACGGAAGGACTCGCGAGCAAGGACGGAGTAGCAACGAAGGGCATTCTCTTTTGAATCTTCGTAGCCATGTGCGCCGGCTGCGAGGCCGCCCGAGTCGCCGAACTCATCTGCGCCCATGCCGTAAGGTGGGTCAGTGAGGATCACGTCAAAGGTCTCTGCCGGAGCCGTAGCGAGCCACTCGAGGGAATCCTCGTTCAGACAAGTATGCAGGTCTGCCGTGAATGTCCGACCTACCGAGGCACCAAGCTCCCGATGCTTAGTGGCCGTTTCTTGTTTCTTGAGGATTTTAAAGGCTTCGTCGACCGTTTTCGCGGCAGAGACTTCGGGGTTGCTAAGATGACGCGCAACGATAAGTTCCCGTCGCGTAGTCTCCTGGTTGATACCTTCACTGGAACCCCGTACTTCAAGAGCAATGGAAGCAACAGTGGGGATAGCGGCTCCCATAGCGGCAGCTTGTGTGCTGCGGAGACGCTGAAGTTTAGCGACCGCTGCAGCCCGTTCTTGCCAAGTGAGGTTTTCACGATGGAGATTCTCCTCTAGTTCGGCCTCTTCCGCCGCGATGGGGTCAAGGTCAGTGAATAAGGTGTAAGGGATGAGGCCAAGGGGAACGAGCTCTCCGTCGTGGGAGAACTGGCCGCCGAGGGCAGCTAGGTCAGTGATGGCGCGAAGGCGGCGCTCGCCGGCTACGAGGACATATTCCTCCCCTACGATGCGGAGAACGATTGGATGAAGGAGTCCTCGCTTAGCGATTCCGTCGGCAAATTCATGAAGCTTAGCTTGATCGAATACCCGACGCTGCCGATCGGGGGCAACTTGAACTCTGGACAGTGAAATGTATCGTTTCATGGGGCAGTTCCTGGAAATAAAGGGCAAAAAACAAGGGGCAGCATCGCCCCTTGGAAGAGGAGGAGGGCCTTATCCGCGAAGGACTTGGCCGATGCGCTCTTGAATCGCCTCGTTGTACATCTCGTGGGAGACCTTGACCTTCACGACCTTGCCCGTCAGCATACGCCATGCGAAGGGCTCGCCAGGATTGTTCAGATCACAAGCATCGCGGTAGGCCTTTTGCTGTCGATTCTTTCCCTTCCCGTTGTCGATGCCGCCCTGGGGAGTGAGATCAAGGAAAGCACGATCCGTGATGGTCATTTCCTTCGGAAGGCCGAGGCCTTGGACAGCCGCCGGTACCTGGATGCGGAGCGGAATCAGCATAGAAACCCAGGGCTGACCGATACGATCACCCTTACCAATCGTCCCCGCGTCGGTCTTGATTTCGCCGATGACCGCAGTGTAGAGGCCGTTCTCATCGTCAGGATTCTCCGTGGGCAACGGAGGACGCTTTTCATTTACTTCGGTCTGTTGTGCATCGAGGAAGGTGTTAGGATCAAATTGACTGCTCATGGTGAGACTCCTTACTTGGTTAGAAAGATGGTCGGAGAGTGCCGACCTTCACTTAATACTTCGTGCGGATTATGAGAACATAACGTGCGCGGGCAGCTCGGTGTTTGTTTCGGGCGGTCGATACCATTCGTCCTCCTAGCCCCAGAAAAGCCCGCCATGCCCCGTATTTGCCCGTTTTGGGGCATTATGATTTACTCCGTTTCTTCCAGACGTCAAATATTTGGGCGAAGTCTGGAGCGATCTTACTGCGATAACCCAGGCTCCGCGTCTTGGTATCGACTCCATAAGCCGCCGTATCCCAATAGAACTTATCCGCCTCCCGCGTCGTATAGATGATGTCGGAGAATAGCGTCGGGATCTCTGTGGCCAGTGCCTTACCAATCGCCTTTATCATGATCTTGGTTGACTGAGTAATTGCGTCCGTTTCTCGATCAACGTGGGCAGTCATGACGAACGGACACTCCATACCCTGGGTGCAAAGGCGCAGGAAATTCATGAGATTGTTCTGTGCCACGCCGTAGTCGCCAGGCGACGCCATTGGACGCGAGCCGATTTGCATCTTCATAGCGGCGTTGGAGGTCTCCGTAAGGGAGTCCATGACGAATATACGCTTTGCTGTAAAGGCGTCAATCGGGCCAAGCGATTTTCCAGTTCGATCATCTTTAAAATCAGAGCAAGACTGAAGGATTTTGAAGAAGGCGTTATTGTCGCCGCCACGATTGGAGTCGATAGATTTGGCAAGGGCTTCATAGGATAACTTACCGACAGAATCGGCGGTCTGCATGAGGGACTTGAGGGAAATGGGCTTCGTCGTTTGCTGGTGCCAGAAGAGATTCGCCGGCGGCTCATGCCCCTTATCGCGGAAGTAACCGAGGAGAGTCTCTAAGCCATTCTCGGTGAAGAGGACGGCGACTTCGAAGCCATTGGCGGCCGCCCAATCGACCAGGGTTCCAATAGCATAGGTCTTTCCTGTCCCGCCGAGTCCCATGAGGCAGACCTTCGGCCCGACAAGGCCGCGAGCGTCAGGAGGACTCAAGACAGGGACTGAACTTACAGTTGTCAGCATGATTTAATCCTTCAATCAGTGCGAGAAGTTCTCGCGTTAGTAATTCAGGAGAACAGGAGTCAAGGTGGCAACCCTCGTAGCCGACGAGGAACTGGCCGTCTCCGTGTTCCGCACAAAGGCGCTTTTCGATAGTCCATCTGGCGGAGATGACGGGAGCATAGTCAAACTCGTAGGCGTAGATTGCCCTGCCCCAAAGTTCCCCGCAGACGGAACAAAAGTAAGCTGTGTGCGGCCAGAAGGCCGACTGGCCCTCGTAGCCACAACAGTACTGACGGCGAGAACCGACGAAGCCGCCGGCTTCGAAATAATTAATCACAGCGTTTCCGGCGTGAGGATAGTTAGTCACAATCCGGCTCTTGCGCGGCTTCGAAAGCGTCCCAGAGTTCCTCCTCGAAATCACAGGACTCGAGGGCATCCGAGATGGCGGCTATGCGCTCGGGAGTGAGCTTGATCTCCTTCCCGTTGCAATCGAATGCGTCGAGTATCTTGGTCTCTGTGATATCGCACTCGGACTCCTCGGGGTAACAGTCCTCCGGCGGGCCGCTGAGCTTCGCCGACTGCCAGGACATATCAGCGGAGATTCGGATATCCACGGAGATCTGTTCATACTCCCCCTCGCCGAAATCCACTTCGAGTTCGATCTCTTCCACCTCAGTTGTGATGTTCATTCGTCTTCTCCTAGGAGTGTTTCAGTGCGGGCGACTGGATTCCACTGGCGACGCTCGAATTGCTGCAGCAGGAGTGGCGTGGGATCTCTCATCTGACATACGTTGCGGAAGGGGCAGCCGCCGTACTCCGCGCAAGCATGGTCGAGATTGTAGTCGAAGTAGTTGGACTCCCAGGCCTCCATCATCCTCTTAATGTCGCGGAGGAGCTGCTCGTACCATCTCTCTATCATCCAGGCAGGACGGTAAGTGATAGCTTGAAGGGTGTCGTACTTGGTTTTGAGAATCGAGACTCCTCGAACAAGAAATCCATCAAGTTTAATTCCAGCTCGCTGAGCTCCCCAGACGTAGCCGGTAAATTGACTACGCAGATCCCACTGCCGCGGCCAGGAAGCTCCAAGCTGACTAGCAGTCTTATCATCTTCTCCAAGGTGCATCCCTTCATACTCGCACATCATATCCATGCGGCCAGAGTAAAGTATCGGATCCCCTGTCTCTGGGTGGATGATGTCCAAAGGCTCGAGGAAGTTGAATTCGATGCCTGTCTTTCCGCCAGGCAGGGTCATCGGGATTGCTTTGTCTTCACCCAGGCGATAATGCGAAAAGTAGAACTCGAGCGCGCCGGCTGTACGATCCGCCGACTTCGCACTCTCGGGGGGACACTGGAAGTCGCCGTAGGCTTCAAGGAGTGCTTTGATCCCGAGAGCAACCGCATCATCAGCCGCCACGCCGTCGATGTAGTAGGCACGACGGGCGGCTTCAATTCCCGTGGCATAGCTTGCTCCTGCGTGGAGGTGAATGGACTGATCCCGAAGCTTCCAGTGTTGGAACGACTCGAGCTGGGACTTCCGAGGGCAGGACTTAAAGCCCGCCATAGTGGTACTGTCAAGGACAGTGGGAAAGGGAGGGCGATTCATGGGGCGATCTCTCCCTGGTATTCTATCGCCATGAGTTTCTGAATCTCCTCCCGCACACGTTCGCACTCCTTGTATGCTTCGGCTTGGATCTTCATTTCCTTCGCCTTAAGTACTTTGACCTGAGCGAGAAGAAGCTCCTTCTCGTCTGGAACAGGCAAGTCGAGCTCATGTTCGCCGAGGAAGATGTAGCCGTACTGTGACATATCGCAACCTTGGAAGTTAAAACTGAACTTCGGATCGCCGCCCTCGGCGTAGGTGTTATAACTAGCGTGGAGATATGCTTGGATCTTCATTTCTTTTCCTTTCTATCTCGGCGGCTTGCCCGACCACCACAGGACTCGGTGATGAGTGCGCCGAGTAACACTAAGAATACGATGAAGACCACCTCCATCAGAGGCCTTCAAGATCCGCGAGCATATCCTCGGCCGCAGGAATGGCCGCAATAGCCTTCTTCCGCGTCGCAGCGGTTTTCTGCGCTGCCGTAGCTGCACCGAGTCTCCCCGCGCGGAGAAACACCACGGCCTCCTTCATCTCCTCGAGGGTAAGCGTACCTTCTGCTGCGCGGAGTCGCCAGGATGCGATCTTCGCTTGGAGATCCAGGGGTATTGGACTATTCATGGCAGAGTTTCCCGTAAAGTGCTTTAATAGATTCATTCGTCCCATTGACAATGAGCGCGCCTGGAGTACTTCCAAGCCACGGAGCAAGGTCGAGGAAGTCGCCGGTAAGCCGCTCGCGGATTAGTTCGACGAGGAATCGCTGATATGCTGCATGGGGAACCCGCCCTTCGAGATCGGAGTAAAGGTGCGCGCTGAGCAGGGTATGGACATCCAAGGGCAGCGCTACGTTAAGTGCGATGCTTGGAATCAAGTTAGGCCGGCGACCCATTATTCATACTCCTCGTAGGAAAGATAATTCCCCTCGTCATCTTGACGAAGGATCTCATAATCAATGGCGGCAAGACGCGAGACGAGTACATTCACTACGTCCTCTTCGTATTGTCCCTCTAGGGTTATCTCTGTCCATTCATGCCGAAACTGCGGCCGAACAGCAAGTTTAATACTCATGAGCAAGAACCTCGCGTAGGGCAATCTTGGATTCCTGCGACATGACTGGCAGGATATTCGTACCGGCCGGAAGGAAGAGGATTTCTCCTTCTCCGCCGAAGGATAGGGGAGCGTGAAGCTTTACTGAATGGATGCCGGCAAGCTGGATTATAACGGTAAGGAGACAGTAGGCTGTGACTGCCGGCCGCGTAAGGGTAACGTAGAGTTCGGTAGTCAGTTCCCGCACCGTCGAGTCCTCGTGGTCTAACGCCACTGGCCCTTTCCAACCCCAGTCGCCCGAGACTTCCTCGATGCAATGAACGGGCAGCTCCGCTTCCTCACGGATGAGCCGCCGGCAATCCGGCTCCGAAACATGAGTCCATTCACTGAACACTCCGAGCAGGGTCTGTGTCTCGCGATGGAGGAGGGCAACATTCTTCCCCCTATTCCAGTTATCGGGGTCACTCCACAATTTCGCGCCTTCGCGCGCCTTCGGTTCCCCCGGCCTCCGTACCGTGGCCTTGGCCTTGGCCACTCTCGTTTCCGCCTCAAGCCGAACGGCGGCTTTGGCCTCTCTATAAAGGTCGTCTAGATCGATTTCGTCCTGCATGGTGAGCCTCGCATTATTCGAGCGGGTTATTAAAGGATAATCCGCGCATCCTAAGCCTCAAGGTGGAATAAATGGCAGAAACCGGATCACCGGCTCTGCCACCTACCGCCTGTGGGAGAGGCTCATTTCGCCCCACAGACTCGGAAAGTGAAGGGGTCACGTTCCTAGTGGCAAAGCCCCAATTAAGGGGCTAGGCCATGAAACTTGGAACTAGGAGCTTAGATGTTCGCCAACTCCGCATCGGCATCGACCTTGGCAGTCTTGGCCAGCTTCGCCTCTTCGAGCCGCTTGATGATGA
>Ga0114977_10003030_pt1 | contig 10793 bp, 7 predicted proteins | sample S_130805_MF_Meta_FD_87026 | JGI IMG/M metagenome (GOLD analysis project Ga0114977, IMG submission 87026) | Freshwater microbial communities from Lake Simoncouche, Canada to study carbon cycling - S_130805_MF_MetaG | ecosystem: Environmental > Aquatic > Freshwater > Lake | place: Lake...
AAACACAGGGTTCTATCAATTGGTTGAATCATAAGATCCACAATTGAAGAACTTAACTCCTCATGAGACGTTGACTGAGTCAATGCATTCCAAGAAATGCTCTCTTATCTGACTAGGCTTCATAATATTTTTCCCGATCATTGATTGATTCATGTGAAAGCCGCCCTTGATCTTATGCCACCACCAGATGGCTTTTTCCGCAATCGCGGAAGCATCTCTGATAGGAACCACTGATCCGTTAATACCCTCTTCAACAAACTCAGCAGCACCTGTGTTTGGGGTTGTAATAACTGGCAGACCACAGGCCGCAGCTTCGCTGACCGTCCTTGCCCAACCATCTTCAAGAGAAGGCAGTAAAAAGACATCAGCAGAATACAGACGCCTCGCCAAATTATCATGTCCCAGCGAAGGCGACCATTCGATGGGAAGGTCACGATAGCTCTCCAAAATCGGAAGAATGCTCGAGGACTTCAGGTCGGAAAGAAGGAGGCGTGCATTAGGAATTATTTCTCTAATCATTCGGAAGGCTTCCAACAGATAGGGAGTCCCTTTTCTAAGGGAAAGACTGCCAGTGCTGATGAGTGTGAATGGTCGATTTTTCTCTCTTGGAATGGGATTTGGCGTGAATGTGGAAAGATCTACTCCGTAGGGGACACGGAGGATTCTTTCCTCAGAAAATCCTCTTTTCAGAAACGAATCGGCGACAAACTCACTGGGTGCTATAATGTAGTCTGTCTCATCAAGCATCCCCCGGGCACGCCTGATGTAAGATTCAGGGACTGGAGGATAGGGACACCTCCAACGCCGGTGCTCCTCGGATAGAATCTCCCAGAAATTGTCTGGATGGGAGTTCCCGGCATCCAAGAACGTCTTGCCTCCAAGGGCCCTGACCTTCCTGAAGCTTTCGTTCGCGTAGCAGTAACTGGAGATCACGGAATCTCCCGGACGGACCATGCTGGCCACCCACTGATCAAATAGGGGGTATAGGGAGAAACGGAATGCCTCAGCATGATAGGGAGGCAATATCCTTGCCGCGACGTAGGCCGCAAGACCGAGCATCGGAAGTTTTCTCGTAAGATCGTGGGGGATTCCACCTGTCCCGCGCCTCGTCCATGTGGAGTAAAGCCTCAATAGCCCCTGGGAGTGAAGAGCACGGGCCTGTTCGTCACAGACCGATCGGTAGGGAGTGGCAACGATAAATGATTTCACAAGGATGCTTTCAGGTTGATGAGCAGAATATTTAAAGCCAATTTATATCATGCGTATAGCTCAGTGCATAGAGGTGCCGCTTTTTGATCACGGAGGCGTTGAAGTTCTTGTCAGGGAACTCATCAGAGAGCTCCATGCGGATAAAGTGGAGACATTTTTAGTAACAACTGCCCCGCTCACAAAGGAGCAGAGCGCATCACTTCCTGGTATCAAGAAAGTTTTTGTTTGGGATAACCAAGCACCTCCTAGCTCTGAAGGGAATAGGCTCTCAGGATGGTTGAAACTCAACCAAGTTAACCTCGTGCACTTCCATCTCGGTGGGACCTATTCCTGGTGGAGCAGATCGTGGAAGAATTGTCCTATTCCAAGATTGAGCAGGGCAGGAATCACATGCGTAAGCACAAATCACGGTGCATTCTCCATTTTTGATTGCGTAGCATCCTACCGCCCATGGTGGTTCAAACTATTGGCCCTCTTGCCATGCTGGCCTTCCAAGCTTCACCAACTTTCGCAAGTGGCTTGGGAATCCACTGTGTCACAGCATGATTTCCTGGCTGTTAGAAGATGGTTCTTTCCGATGCGCCGGAGATTTATTCAGCTCTATCATTCCAAACTTAAGGGAGACGAGTATTCTTCCCCACCACACCCCGGAGGACCGGAAGTGCCTCCAGGTCCATATATCCTATGTCTCGGGACTGTGGGCATCAGGAAAGGGCAGGATTATCTTGTCGACGCCTTCCTTAAAGTTGCAGATGAGGTTCGTGACTGGAACTTGGTGATTGCTGGACGCCATGGGCAGCGGGTGACTGTTGAGAAAATCGAACGACTTCTTGGAGGATCCCCCCATTCCTCACGCGTGATGATACTCCCCCACGTGCCGGACGGACTGGCTGACCAACTTCTAAGACATTCCTCAATTTTTGCCATGCCATCACTAAGGGAGGGATTAGGTCTTTCACTCCAAGAGGCAATGTATGCAGGATGTGCCTGCATCGGATCCAAGGTGGGCGGAATTCCCGATCTCATTAAGCATCAGAAGACGGGATTGCTTGTCAGACCCGCGGATCCTGAGGAACTCGCCCAAGCACTCTTGAAACTGATTTTCGATGGAACGTTGCGGTCGCAGCTAGCCAAGGAGGCTAGAAAATCCATGCTTGAAAGAAAAATGACCTCACGAAATATGGCGAACACTTATTTAAAGCTTTACCGCAAGAATTTGCGAACACTGAACTAACCTAGGAAATCTGTTTTTCTGTGAAAACCGCAGCAGTCATGAGTTCATTTCTCCCTTCCCTTGGCGGAAATGCCCGGCATGCATACGGACAGGACCAGGTAATCTTATTTCTAGAAAAAGAGTGGGATGTTGGGGGTGGATCAATATATAATATTAACGTTGGCGATTTGCTAAATATAAGAAATATAGGTCGAGTATACGGTCTTTCACTTAAACCTATATCGAAAATTGGTGTTGTTACCGAAATTGCTGGATCCAGAATACATCATCCCTCGACTAATTTTCTATGTAGCAGGACAAGAGTTCGTTGGGGACTAAGGCAAATTGCTAACATAAAACCATCTCATATAATTACAACTATTAACCCGGAAACCTGTGAATGCCTTCGCGGAATACCTCGCGATGTTATTCGATTCGGGGTTCTTCATACGATGGATCGTGAAGGAGTGGAGTGGGCACGCATGTATTCTGATTTGTTTGATAAGATTATCTGCGTTTCAAGCGAACTGAAGCACCTCGCAATTTCGCTAGCCCCGGAATTATCTGATAAGATTTTAGTGATACCACCTCTAATAACCAAACCTGAAAAAGGATATATTAAATCAACAAATACAAATAAACCGTTAAGGTTTTTGTATTTAGGAAGATTTGAAGAAGCATCCAAGCGTGTAAAATCGATTCCACAAATTGCGCTGGCTCTTAAAAACATTGGAATTCCTTTTAAATGGACTGTGGCAGGTGAAGGAAGAGAGCAACAATTTCTTGAATCAGAAATTATAAGGTTGAACCTTGAGAATGAGATAAACATTATTAAACCTATTCACCATTCTTTACTAGGAGAGCTTTTTAAAGTGCATGATGTAATAGTCTCCACATCGGATTCTGAATCTTTCGGCATGTCGGTACATGAAGCTATTTCTTGGGGGCTAGTCCCCATTGCTGGAAAGACTTCAGGTAAACTTGATGCGACGATAGTTCAAGCGGGGGGATTTCTTGTCGATCCAGACTTTCCTGACGAATTTGCAAAAGCCATGAAAATACTTTCCAATAAACGTACACTATTAACAACTTTATCAATACGTAGTGTTAATACAATCCGTGAGCTCTTGGAAAATCAGAATGGTTTTACTGATTGGCCATCCTGTATTAAAGCAATTCTAAAGATAAAAGAATTAAGTGTTATAGATTTCAATAAAACGCAGTTAATCCCGATCCCTCGATATCTAGTAAATCAGTCTAAATTTAAAACCATTCTGCAAATATTGCTTTATAGTATTTTAAATATAATTGATTTAGCTTCATTAAGATTATCAGATCGGATTTTTTTAACACTCCGTAATGTAAGGATGATCAGTTCTCTAGGAAAGCTATAGACTGTATAAATGGAAAAACATATTTCTGAGATAAATCTGAATAAAATATCGATTTAGGATTCAACCTCCCTTTAGTAATCCTTGGAATCCTGAGAGAACTGCGTGACGAACCTCACGACCGACTCCCAAAAATACCACGCAGGAGAGTGATACAAGGGTTCCTATAGCTGCTGAAAGGAACAAGTACGGCCAACCGTATCCTCCGGGAATTAAGTAAAAAATGGCGACCGCAGATGCAATGCAGAAGGGAGCCGCAAGAAGAGGACGGATCAGAGCACAGCGGAATACTCGCCAAACCTTCCCGCCAAACACCCCGTGGAGGTAATAAAGGCTAGGTAGAACTCCCATAAGGATTTTGCTTAGGATGAGGGCGAGAATGATTCCCGTAATCCCAAGACCCTTGTAAAACGCCCAACTGAAAAGAACCAGCATCCCCCCCTCAAGTAAGCTTGTGTACTTCGTTATGCCAAACTTTTTATTGATCCCAACGATTCCGTACCAAGGAAAAAAAGAAACCAGCAAGTAATAGTAGATGCCGCAGGCAAAATCATTCCAGCGATCCCATGTAATTGCTCCGTGTGTCCATATGGCCAAGAATTCAGAGTTCATGGCAGAGCATATGGGATAAAGAGCGAGCGCAAAGGCGGTCATCACTTGGGACATCTGCATCCATCGCCTCAACATAGCGTCGTGACCTTTATTGGCGAGGAGATCGGCCATCATCGAGACCCCGTACTGGAAGGGACGGCCAAGTATTTGCCTGAGAATAAAGAATGATCTGTTTGCCACTGACCAGACAGCGGCAGCATCCAGGCCTATCCACCTGCTGATCAGAAGCATGGGGAGTGTGTTAACTAACTGTTGGCCGATTGACTGAAGAAAAGAGTCGCGTGCATAGACCGCAATTTCGCGAATGATAACCTTTGATGGACGGCTCCATTCGTCTCGCGATGGATAAAGCCCCAATCGACTGCACGCGACGATATTAAAACCGCTAGTCCAGAGAAATCCGACGCCCTGGGATAGAAGAAGAGCGTAGACACCGAATCCCGCGTGTAACCCTATCCAGAGGACGACGATCCAGATGATGTAGAGTGCAATGTTTGATAACTCATAGAGATCGTGGCGCTGGTAGACATAGAGTGGAACCCCTAGGATACGGGTCCCGATTGAGAAAACAAAGAGTACAACGGACCCGAAGAGTAACCACTCGAAAGTTCCAAGATAAGACTCAGGGATCCTGAACAAAGGAGTCACAACGAGAATGGCAGCCCCTCCAATCAGCAGACAGATGACACCCATTGCTAAAAAAACGACTGCTCCGGTAAGAAATATGGCTCCGTAATCCTTATTCGGTCTAACTGTCCTGAGATCAATCAGATGCCTCTGGACCGAATTAGTCATGCCCAACTCCGAGAAGTTTAGATAACTGGTAATGGAGAGGACAAGAGCCCACAGTCCGTATTCCGTCTTACCAAGATATCCAAGGGCTAGCGGAATCGAGAGAAAGGAATAGGCCATGCTAAAGACCATCGAGACATATCCCACTCCCATTCCTCTAACCAAAAGATGAAACCTATTCACCGCTTTAAAAGCTTATGTTCTCGGGGACTTGCCTAAAATAGGTTTTCATGAACGCAAAATCTCTGCCTCCACGTTGTATGCCTTAAGCGAGGCGGTGATCATTTTGAACATACCAAGACTAAATAGCACCAGTGTAATGTCATTATAATCGCCGAATATAAATACAAATAATATAGGAAGGATAATTATAGGTAATCCATAGAACAAAGCAATCACTTGGAATGGGGTGCCAGCTGATTTCCGAATGAGTGCTATTGCGTATGCGGCAGTTTTAAACATGAGCATTAATAGTGCAACCAGTCCAATATACCCAACACGTTTAATTGTTGAAATAGGACCACTATGATATGTTCCCTGAATCATATGTGACTCTTTATCTCCCTCCGATCCAGACAAATACCCAACTCCATGGGAGGCATCAATCATTTGCTCGTATTCGCTCCGAAGGAATCCGTAACCATCACCCAGAAGTTTATTTCGGATATACTTATCGCTTGTCATAACAGTCTTCCACATATCAAACCTCCACTCATTGCTATCTTCACCCGCCTCAATTGCATGGGTATCCCAGTTGCCAGGAAGGAAACTTAGAGCTCTTTGGAATGTATGAGGCAGCTGTATATTTGTGTAACTCATTAAAATAAACACCAACCCAAGAGCTGCTATCGAGAAAACTATTTTAGCCAATCCTGCAATTCTATCTCTTAGTGTGCAGCTGAGTCCGGTGATAAGGATTGCATTAAATAATGCGCTTCTAAACCCGCTTAGCATGACCATTAGAATACCTATTATGTATAGCCCTAAATACTTCCACTTTCCCAGGGCAATCATGTTCATCGGATTGACCATGCAGGCGCAATAGGTGATTAAAGTCATACCTGATTCCTGCAGTGCACCAAGCCTGGTTTCACCTACTTTAACGCTCTGATTTTCCGCAATACCATAACTTCCAAAATGCGAATAAAACTTTCCAAGAAATGCACCAAGTTCAGGCTTAAAGAATACAATTGTTGCAATTACCGACACAAATATACTTAGCCAAACCGTGCTTAAAACAATAAACTTCGCTTGTTTAGGTGTTATTTCTTGACGGCTCAATATGACATAACTCATTACCCCAAGGAAAAAATCAACATATGGTTTCCCTCCGACAAGATTAGTTCCAAGTGCATTGATTCCCACCGGATTTCTGAAAAAAACAATTGCAAGCCAGACAATATTGAACCATGCCAGATAGTCAACCGACTCCAACGATGCTTTCTTCATCCGAGATTTGAAGATTAGTCCAGATATAAAAACTCCACTTGCGAGAATAACTCCAAGCTGACGGACACTAAATGGAAGTGGTAGAATAGAAATCTGCCCCGTCAACCCGTAGCATATTGGTATAATTAGATTTCCGCTTGATCCAAATCCAAAGAATGCTAACAGCACTATTAAACTCCCGATTACAGCGGCTATGGGTGTGTAGTCCTCATCGGCCACATAATTACCTGCAAAGAGGGCGAAGACTAACCCGATGCCTATGACAATGAAGAGACCTATTTGTCGGGTATTGATCTGGGAAGTCATCTTATTCCTTAAATATTAATATAGGTCTTTCTCTTTTGTTACCCGGAACGCTTTCGCATCGATCGGAGCGATGACATACCACTCCTGAGGGTCTCTACCTGCCATGATAGCGATTTTTTTTCTCCATAGTATTTTCCCATAGACACGTGCAGCCAAATCATCGGCCTTCATATGGTACCGATCGTTGATACCCCACTCTGATCCCACAATTACATCAATATTATGCAGATCAGGCATCTTCCCTTCAATTGGTTTAAGATCAGTGACTTTCTCCACTCCCAATGGCTTCCAAAAGGAATACTCCGATTCGTCGGCTGTACCAGAAAAGCCTATCCACTCGGATTTTAGAGGAATGTGCAGCCGGACTTCTCCAAGCTGATCATTGCGATTTCCGTACACGGAATAGACACTCGTGATCCTTGCCACGATAGACTCTGGGACATGACAGCACCTCGCAGTAGCAATCAAGATCGGCACAGGAATCAATGGGCGGGCAGGATTTAGTAAAACTGCGGGTAGCGCGGAGAGGGCGCATACCAGAGAGAGCAATCTCCACCAGGATTTACTGACAAGTACCCTCTGCGAACCGAAGGCAAGAATCGGTATAATGATCCCAGCATAGTAGGGAGCAGCAAGGCGAGCGGCGGACTCCGAACCTAACTTGGACATGAAGGCCGCTAGGGCAAGGCAGGATAGTAACCCAAAAATCATTGCAGAACCATAAACCCGTCCCTGAAAGCTGTGAATGAGGGAGAAGGTCAATCCAACACAGCATAGAATTAATAGACCCAACCCAAGCCCCGCCCCCTCTTCTGTCGCCAACTCGCCTGCGGATAGTCTCACCCTGGGATATTGAACCCTGAGACTCCTCATGGGCTCTTTTCCAAACATTCTCTCTGACGCGGCGTTCCAAGATTTGGCTATAGGTAAAACTGAGGGAAACAATGACCCGACACTCAATTGAAGCGAGTTGCCAACAAGTCCCGCCACGGGATTCGAAATCTTCATCTTCTCCGAATTTTCAGGATCACCGGTCCAGTCTCTAGTATGGCGGATATTCATAATGGCTATCGGCATGAAGGAGACACAACAGGCGACAATTACAAGCCCGAGTGAATACCATGGTTTCCTAGCAAGTATTCTGGCCATAACCAGCATGAGGAATGCAAGGGGCAGAATCAGAGGCAGATTTGATGCCTTGGCACCCGTCATGAGACCGGCAGCCAGAATCGATACGGCGGCATCCGGCCAACTGGAGGTTCTCAATGCACGTAAGGCGAAGACCGCTGATGTCAGGAAGTACACCGTGGCGAACATGTCATTACTGATACTTCCAGCTTGGAGAGCGAAACAGTAGGCGGTCGGGAGAATCCACATCCAATACCATGACACCCGTCTTTTGATCCCCAGACCTACCAAGAGAGAATAGATAAGTCCCGGCAGGAGTGCGTACGAAATGAGATTGATCAGGAAGAGAAGTCTATCTGTTTTAAAAAGGATCAGCAGTGGTGCCACAAGCCATTCGAAACCCGTGGCACTATAGTCCATTCTGATATTAAACCCTCCTATCCAATGCCAACCACCCTGGATCCACCAGTGGAGTATACGTGGCAAACGGTAGCATAGAGCATCATAGTTGCTGGGTGGGTAAAGGGCACCACCAACCAGGGCCGCTAATAGATAGATCAGATAGACAAGGGGTAGTGGCTTTAGGAACCGTCGAACTAGCTTGCTTACTGGCCTAAATGGCTTTCCACATTCTGACAGTACCCTTTGTCGATATAGAGCTAGGATCAGAATCCCAAACAGAAGCAGCGAGATGATATAGCCCCCAGCATTCAACTTTTTGAGCAAAGACAGCACCCATCCAGTGCAAACAAGCCAAGAACAGAGCAGAATCCAGAGGGAATAGATCATCAATAATGTGGAATAGAAGGGAGGATATATAAATTAGTTTTCCCTCCGAAACATTAGTGCCTAGTCAATCCGTACTTCAAAATACAACGGATGGCACTGATTCCGTCTCTCCATCCGATCTTCTTTCCCTCAGCATAGGTACGGCCGTGATAAGAAATCGCAACCTCGTAGATACGGACGCTCTTTCGCGCTACTTTTGCGGTGATCTCGGGTTCAAAGCCAAATCGATTTTCCTCGATTGTGATGGACTGGATGATCTCTCTTCTGAAGACCTTGTAGCAAGTCTCCATGTCGGTGAGATTCAGGTTGGTGAACATGTTGGAGAGCATGGTTAGAAAACGGTTTCCGATTGAGTGCCAGAAATAGAGAACGCGATGGGCCTCTCCGCCGATAAATCGCGATCCGAATACCACATCGGCCTTTCCTGTGAGGATCGGCTTGAGAAGGATCGGATATTCCTCGGGCTCGTACTCAAGATCGGCATCCTGAATAAGCACGTAGGGTGCTGTGGCGTGTGAAATCCCAGTTCGGAGAGCGGCCCCCTTACCCTGGTTCACAGAATGCTCCAACACCCTCATCTTGGGGAGGCTTTGTGCTAATTCCTTGAGAACCTTCCCCGTCCCGTCCTTCGAGGCGTCATTGACAGTGATCAACTCCGCAACCTCGGCTTGCTCCAGGACTTTACGGATAACCTCCTCAACGGTCTTGGCTTCGTTATAGACTGGCATGATGACGCTGAGACAGGTGGTATTCATTTTACTTGGTATAATCTTTTATCTTTTCAAACTCCGCCAAGGCCATTCCAACGACCTGATCCATGTTGTAGTAGCTGTAGGTGGCGAGGCGACCGATAAATGAGATATTCTGTAAGGTGGCAGCACATTCCGCGTATTTGCGATAAAGCACGGCAATCTCAGGCGTAGGAATCGGGTAGTAAGCTTCCTTGCCGAGAGCGTAGTCGTCGGGGTATTCGCGGACGATTGTTGTGTTCGGCGTCTCCTGACCAGTCGCGTGCTTGACCTCGACGATGCGGGTGTATTCTTCGTCATTCGGATAATTCACCTGCATGGCGGGCTGCCAGAATCCCGGTTTGCCGGCAATCGCTGCACGTCCCTCTTCCTCCAGCTGCTCCGGGGTAAAGGATTCGTTCTCGAAACGGAGGGAGCGGTAAGGAAGCGCCCCGAAGCAATAGTCGAAGTACTCGTCGATCGGTCCCGTGACGATGAGGTGGTCGTGAGGCATCTTCCCTATCACATCACGGTAGTCGGTGTTGAGCATCAACTCGACGCTGGGTGATGCCGCCAGCATGCGCTCAAACATCCTGTGGTAACCTTCCTTGGGGAGGGCCTGGAACTCTTCCCTAAGGTACCGGTCGTCGCGGTTGGTGCGGATTGGGATACGACCGCAGACGGAGGCATCGAGATCTTTGGGATCCCTCTTCCACTGCTTGAGTGTGTAGTTTTTGAAGAACTTCTCGTAGAGCTCCCAGCCAACTTGGGAGACGATGACTTCCTCGGAGTTTGCTGGGTTCTCGATCGGCACCCGCTTGGAAGCGAGCCATGCCTCGAACTCTTCGGTCGTGCTCACGCGGCCGAGGAATTGCTCGAAGGTGTTGAGGTTGATCGGAAAGTTCCAATAGCGGTCATCTGAGTGGCTGAGGATCTTGTACTCGACAGGATGCCACTCTGTGAATCGCGAGAGATACTCGACGATCCGGGGTGCATTCGTCCTGAAGTAGTGAGGGCCGTATTTGTGAACGAGAACCCCCGCTTGATCATACTCATCCTGGGCATTCCCCCCGATGTGATCCCGCTTCTCCACGATAGTGCATCTGGCCCCGCACTCGTTGGATAGACGTTCGGCCAAAACAAGTCCGGAAAACCCAGCCCCGATGATTAAAAAAT
>Ga0114977_10003035_pt1 | contig 10781 bp, 13 predicted proteins | sample S_130805_MF_Meta_FD_87026 | JGI IMG/M metagenome (GOLD analysis project Ga0114977, IMG submission 87026) | Freshwater microbial communities from Lake Simoncouche, Canada to study carbon cycling - S_130805_MF_MetaG | ecosystem: Environmental > Aquatic > Freshwater > Lake | place: Lake...
TGGCTCCTTAACAATAGGCCGCGAAAAATTCTAAACTTTAAAACACCGCTTGAGGTTTTCTACGCTAACCTAAACAACTCAATTCCACCACCTGTTGCACTTCGCTGTTGAATTGGCGATATAAATAGAATTCACACCAATCCAAATGATAGACCAAGAAGAGCAGGGTAGGGATGTTAATTAATATTCGCCCTATTGAGACAGGGGACTTGCTTTCTTATTAATATTTAAATATATAAAACAAAAAACTAAATAGAGGAAAATTATGCCAACTATATTAAAATAACGAAAGCATTAGCACCTTTGGCATCTAGGGCGGCTAGTGGTTTGAGTGGCTCGGTTACAGAAGCTATAAACGCTTCTCAAAACTCATCCGTAACCAACGCTTTTTATAATAACCTTACATTTTCAGAAAAACAAAGGTTTAATAAAGACGTTACAAATCTTATGGTTAGTGATGGTGTTGTGCCATTGTCCGGCGTATCAACGACAGGCTACCGTGAACAGGTTTTAGAGAAACGTCAAGAAGAGCTGACAACCAAAGCTAGTAAAGCAAAGTAAGTAGACTCATTCCAGTATTAATGGAAACCAAGCTTGAGAAGTCAATTTATAAAGTAGCGAGGAATAAGTTGCAAAACTGCATTCCTTGCTACTTTATCTAGCCACAAATTTAATCTATATCAGAACTTCTACCAAACTTTCGATTCAACAATGCAAACATTACATAATGTATAATAATATTCTAGCAATAGATTGTTTTATAACGGTAATATTAAAATTGTATACACCTTGATATGTGAATAAGTTTATTGTTTTTCTTAAATAAATGTTGTAGAATCAAGTGCTATAGACGTTATATTTATAGGGTGTATTATGCCAATTTATAGTGAAAAGGGTAAAACATATAAAGGCAATATCAAGCCCTATATTCAAGTAATTCATGAGAAATCATCCGCAAGCACTGAAGCCCTTCTAAAGAAAGTTAGCAAGTTAACACTCCCGCCAATACCAAAAATACGGGGAATTGATAATCTACATAACGAGTTACGCAAAGAGGCGATAAAATGCTATGGAAGAAATGACTTTGAAGATCCAACATATTCAAGACAGAAAGAGGAATTCCGAGGTGTTTTGAAAAGTTATCTTAAAGAAGATAAGATAGACACAAGGAATCCATCAAGGTCTGTTTGTAAAGCAAATGCGTACAAAAGTGATAATCCTCAGAGCGACACCCAAATAGATAAAAAAAGCACTAAATTACCCCTTAATTTCCCCAAGAGTGATGAGTTGATCCAAAACTAGGAAGTTTTATAGATCAATTTTTTAGGGTTCGTATCTTTTTATAATTTAGAACTATGAGCAAAAAAACTAGCCAAAAATAAGTATTCTAAATTTTTAGAAGGGCTACTCTATCTCAAAAATAGCCTCAACTTCAACAGCAACACCAAATGGCAAACCAGCAACACCAACTGCTGCCCTTGCGTGCTTGCCACGCTCACCAAAAACCTGCGCTATAAGGTCTGATGCACCGTTTGCAACAGCAGGATGTTCAGTAAATTCAGGAGTTGAGTTAACAAACACACCAAGCCTAACGCATTTAGCTTTATCAAGGTTGCCACCGCAAGCCTCACGTAGCTGCGAAATAATATTTATAGCGCAAACACGTGCAACCGCTTTGCCCTGCTCAACAGAGAAATCAGCACCAAGCTTACCAACCTGACCTTCAACACTACCCTTCACAAAAGGTATTTGACCAGAAATAACAACCTGGTTTCCTGTGATTACATAAGGAACATAACTAGCGGCTGGCTTTGGAGCAGCCGGTATTTCAACATGAAGTTCTTCTAACTTTTTTGCAACTGCCGACATTTCATTCCCCTTGTTTTATTTATAACTAAAATGCTTTTATAACACAATTCTCAGTTAATCAAGCAAGCTATGCAATTTTTGTTTCTTTTTATTTTAAATGAGGGTATAGGGATATGGGTGTAGTGGTTAGTTTTCCGTTGCGATTCTTGCGCAACATGCTTGGAAATTTGCCACGAACAACTAACTACTAACCACGAACAACTTATTATGCATATAGGCACAAAATTATACACAATTTTCAATGGCAAGCCAGTTGGCAAAGATAGCTTTGGTAATTGCTATTTTGAAAGTAAATGCCCAGATAAAAACGGAAAGCGCAAGCGCTGGGTTATGTATAAAGGTAAAGCAGAAGCTTCAAAAGTTCCGCCCGAGTGGCATGGCTGGCTGCATTATACTTTCGATTCCCCTATTGTAGCAAAAAAACAAGCATGGCAGGTGGATTTCCTGCCGAACCTAACAGGAACAGATCTGGCTTATTTCCCACCTGGGGATAGCAGGAAGGGTGGGCACAGGGATAAAGCGACAGGTGATTATGAAGCGTGGAAACCTTAATTGGAAAACCACAATTTAAATAAATTTTAAGGAGTATACTGAAAAATGGGCAGGAGTGTAATTGAAACATTGATGGGCGCCTTTGTAATATTTGTTGCACTGGCTTTCATGTTCATATCATATAAAAGTGGAAATATTTCTACAGATGGCAATGCATATAAACTTAACGCTAAATTCCATGAAGTTGGTAGCATTGCAATTGGAAGCGATGTGCGCGTTGGTGGCGTAAAAGTTGGTACGGTTTCAAACCAATCGCTTGACCCCAAGAATTATATGGCCATACTGGAATTCAGTGTAAATAATGTTGTAAAACTACCAAAAGATTCTACAGCCTCGATTGTTGGCGATGGGCTTTTGGGCGGTAAATATATTTCACTTCAACCGGGTGGGGATGATAACTTCCTCAAAGCAGGTGATGAAATTAAATATACGCAAGATGCTGTAAATATTGAACAACTTATTGGAAAGTTTGCATTTGGCAGTGTCAATAAAGGTGGTGAAAAAACCGGTGAAGCAACTCCTGCTGAAAAAAAATAATGCCGTTATAGCTCTGGCGATATTTCTGCTAGCAGCTTTTTCCTATAGCAATATTTTTGCACAGGGGGCTGCTGGGGAAGACAACTCATCAGCTGAGACCATTGGCACCAGTGAAGATTCACCGTTTAGTGTTGGCCAGCCTGTACCCTCTGAACAAAATACTGAAGAAAAATCTAATACTACAGAAACCGATAAAAAAATTGCACCTATAGCAAAAGATGCTTTAGAAACAAATGATAAATCAATTAAAGAAAATACTGAAACGTCGAAAGTAGACAGTAATGTTGCACAAACAAAATCCGATGTTTATTCAGCGCCTGTACAACAGAATAATTATAGGACAGGGGTTATACTGCAGGGACTGAATAAAATTACAGCCCGCACCTCAAAACTTGAAGTTAAACTGGATACGCCTATAAAATTTGGAAATTTGATTATAACACTTCATGCCTGCTGGAAATCACCGCCTGAAGAAGAGCCTGAAAGCAAGGCACTCCTAGAAATGCGAGAGGAAATTCCTGGCGAAGTTCGTAAGAAAATCTTCAGTGGTTGGATGTTTGCAGCAAGTCCTTTACTTTCCGCCCCAGGGCATCCAATTTATGACATAACTGTTGTAGAATGTACCGGCGAACCTTTCGTTGGAAAAAAAGATAGTGCTGTGAAAGAGAACACTCCCCCTACACCTCCGGCCGTAAAGCAATAGTTTTAACATTTATTATCAATTGATCACCTAGGAATGCGTGGCAAGTAAATTTACCCTAGTAAATAGAGGTGAATTTTAGGCATAGGGTCAGGGGATTAGATAATGAATTGGTATTAAAAATTATCCTTAAACCACGCAAACACCCGCTCAACAGGGCTATTAAACCTGGATATACGACCCATAAAGTCATATGCAGCAAGGGTGCGTTTTTGTAGGGAAAACAATAATATACCACTGCATGTTGAAAAAGCAGAGCCTTTCGTGCTTTCTGCCATTCCTTCAATTTTGCGCGGCAAACCTTGTCTAACCTGTTTGGCAAATGAATGTGCAACTAATTCTTTTAAACCACCAAGCTGGCTACCACCACCAGTTATCACGATATTGCCTCCAATATTGCTATATCCCGAATGATCAATCCTTTTGGCTATTAACTCCATGATTTCATCAACCCTCGGCCTGATAATTTTAACAAGGCTGGAGCGCGGCACATGGTTCATTTCTAACCGACCATCATCTCCAACTTGCGGTATATCAATGATTTCACGGTCATCCCTGGCTGTGCTAATAAGGTTGCCATAAAGTGTTTTTGTACGCTCGGAACTCTCCAGGCTGGTTGTAAGGCCAAGTGCAATATCACTTGTGATATGCATACCACCAACTGGCACATAATCTGCGTATATCATATTGCCGTTTTTGAAAATGGCAACCCCGGTATGGCCTCCACCAAAATCCAGCAATATTGTTCCCAGTGTTTTTTCATCTTCACTTAGGCAGGAAATACCTGAGGCATAAGGCGAAATTATATAATCCTCAACATCAAGCATGCATCTGGCAAGGCACGCTGTTATATTACGAAGTGCACTGCCAGAAGCAGTAATCACCTGCATTTTCGCGCTAAGAACTTTTCCATGCATACCTGTTGGGTCTTTTATACCCCTCATATTATCTATTGAATATTCAACCGGTATTGCGTGGATTACTTCCCTGTCATCCTGAGCAAGCTGGCTTGATGCCTGAGCAATTATTCTATGTATATCACGGGCTGAAATTTCATAGCCAGAGAGATGCATTTCCACTAAAACACTGTGCGATTCTTGTTGGCAACCAGATATATTGACCACCACGTGTTCAACACCAACACCGGCCATTTGTTCAGCAGCGCCGACAGCTGATCTTATGGATGCTTCAGCAAGTTTTATATCGGTAATAGTTCCAGACTTAATTCCGCCAGAAATATGGTGGCCAATACCAACTATATTAAGGCCACCATTTGGCAAAATTTCAGATATAAAGCAAGATGTTTTGCTGCTGCCGATATCTAGTGCTGTGATAAAGTTCTTTCCAAGGCGTGACATAGTTTGTTCGTAGTTAGTGGTTGCTTTAACTTAATCGAAGTTTTCTGGGCTTGCTTAGTATTTAATGTTGTTTTAAACTATCGAATACCAACTATCAACTACCAACTGGCTTCACTTCACAAACATTTTTTGCTCTACGCGCAAATCTATAGTTTTAATATTACTTTCCAGTATTTTACTGTCCTGTTGTTTTTTTGTAAGATATTCCCAAGATTTCTCAGGATTTTCCTCAGGCAGCTTAATTAAGATATCATTTTTCAGTTTTACATTCCAGTGCCTGCCGTTTACCAGTGTACCTGATGAAATCATATTGGCAATTTCTGGCGTAGTAGAAATAAATTTCAGGAAATGCCCAGCGTGATAAGGTATATCATTCCCAACTAAAATTATCAGGTTCGAAAATTGTTGCAAATTATGATCATTAATTACTTCGCCCTCACTATCTATAAGGCTGACCTTGCCATTATTTTGCCATATTGCCATCGGTTGCCGTTCAACCATGCTGATACTTAAGGTAGATGGCAATTGCCGTGTAACCGAAGCGCGTTTTATCCATGTTAATTTCTCAAGCCTGGCTTTAATTTTCCAAAGGTCTATTTTCATTAGCGGGTATCCAATTTGCAGTTTCCCCTCAGACTCACTCCCTGTAACCGCTGCTATAATTTCTTCCTTGGGGGTATATTTATGGCCATCGAGCAATATGTTTTGCAGAACAACATTTGACTTATTTTGTGAAACATCAACTAATTGTTCTATGGCAACACGGATTTTATCGTAATCGCCATTATGTTTTATAAACATAAAAAAAACTACCAGACCAATGCTTGCGAAAACCGCCGGCATTTTTATAATCCGCCACAGCAATCCACCAAAGCTCATAAGCAAAGATGGTTTCGCAGCTTTCTTGCTCTTTTTCTTCTTTTTCTTTTTTGGTTTTTTATCGCCGTTATCTATGCCCCGCATTTTGCACCATTTACAAGGTATTCGACCAGATCTTTAAAACTAATTCCCTTATATCCGGCTATTTCAGGAACTAATGATAGTGGAGTAAAGCCGGGGTGTGTGTTTAGTTCCAGCATATAAATTTTGCCATCACCATTTTCATCATACCTAAAATCTGAACGGCTAATGCCGCGGCAGCCAAGGGTTATGTGTGCCAAATAGGCATTATGCATCGCCTGCTCGTAAATATTTTTAGGAATTTCAGCTGGCATGATATGCACAGTTTTGCCATCTGTATATTTATTGGTATAGTCATAGAAGCCGTCCATGGGCTTAAGCTCTATAACTCCAAGCGCTCCACTATCCATTGCCGCCACGCTAAGTTCTTTTCCGGGAATGAATTTTTCTACAAGGAATCGGCTGGTGCGGCCAAGGTCAGTATCGGTAATGATTTTGTTTGCGCCTTGTAGCATAACATGAACGCCAACGCTTGAGCCTTCGGCTACTGGTTTTATAACATAAGGTCTGGCAATTTTATCCTCAACCACACCGTTTAAAATATCTTCGCGGGTTGCCTCAAAACCATCAGCACATGTTATTCCTACTGCTTCAAAAATATGTTTGGCCTGTTTTTTATCCATCGCAATAGCTGAGGCCATAACACCAGAATGTGTATATGGAATTGCCATAATTTCCAACAACCCTTGAAGGCAGCCATCTTCACCGTAAGTTCCGTGTAGGGCATTATATACTACATCTGGTTTTGCTTCCGCCAATTTCAAGGCAATGTCGCGCCCCATATCTATTTTTGTAATTTTGTAGCCCAAAGTGGTCAATGCATTATAGACAGCATTGCCGGATGAAAGCGAAACCTCACGTTCAGAGGAAAGCCCACCCATTATTAAAGCTACGTGCTTTTTATTATTTGTCATTTTTGTTTCCTTTTAAATACTGTCATTGCAGAATTTAGAAAATATTGGCTCGCGAAGCGAATCTTAGATTTTTAAGGCTCACTAACTTCTGGAATGATACTCTTCTTCCCAATTATCTTAACTTCCCAAACCAGTTCAACACCTGTTTTATCTAAAACCCTACGTCTAACTTCCTCACCAAGCGTTTCAATATCTGCCGCAGTTGCATGGCCAGTATTAATGAAGAAATTACAATGCTTTTCTGATACCTGCGCCCCGCCTATTTTTAACCCACGGCAACCAGCCTCATCAATCAGTTGCCACGCCTTCATACCAGGTGGATTTTTAAATGTACTGCCACTGGTTTTACTTCTTATCGGCTGGGTATCTTCTCTCATTCTGGTTATTTCCGCAAGCCTTGCTTTTATATCTGCAGTTTTTCCTGGTTCCCCACGAAGTACGCAAGAAGTGAAAATCATCCCGTCTGGCAAAGTATTACCGCGATATACATAACCTATATCATCCACAGACAATTCATGCAAATGTCCCGATTCATCAACGGCTTTTGCACTCTCTAAAATTGATGCTATGTCACCATTATAAGCTCCGGCGTTCATTGCTAAAGCTCCGCCGATAGTGCCTGGCACACCCACCAAGAATTCAATGCCGCTAAGGCCAAAATCGGCAGAAAGAGTAGCCACGTTAAAGCTGAGCGCTGCTGCCCCTGCATTTATAAAATTGCCATCTTTATGTATTTCTGTAAAACCACGTCCAAGCCTGATTACAACACCATCAATACCGCCATCCCTAACCAGCAAGTTAGAGCCAACACCAAGGATAGTAACCGCAACGTCTTTAGGTTTATGTTTAAGGAAATTGGTTAGATCGTCAGTATCAGCAGGGCGGAACATAACCTCAGCAATACCGCCAACATTGAACCAGTTTATCTTTGATAAGTCGGAGTTCTCGCGGTACGTGCCTTTTATTTTTGGAAGACGGTTTATTAATGTCAATTTTTATTTCTCGAAATGGATTATGATACATCATGTTGCCATCCCCGCGAAGGCGGGGATCCACCGCTCCGCAGGAGTTAAAACAAAATATAAGTTCGCTGCGCTGGCAATGGATCCCCGCCTTCGCGGGGATGACAAAAACCTAAGAAGCCGCAATTTTTCTATCACCAAGCGCAGCAAGCTCTTCCGGCAAGCTACCTGCCCATTTGGTGATATCACCCGCACCAAGGCACACAACAATATCACCTGCCTTTGCAACTTCATTAATCAGCCCAGCTAAATCAGTTGCATTATTAAGTGGATAAACTGCCTTCTTACCAGCATCCTTAATGCCTTTTACCAGGCTCTCCATATTAATTCCAGTTATTGGGTCTTCACCTGCTTTATAAATTTCAGAGACAATTACCACATCGGCATCAGCAAAACATGAGCAAAAATCATTAAACAAATCCCGCACCCGTGTGAACCTGTGTGGCTGAAGAACTGCAATAACATTGCCCTTGCCGCTTGGTACAACTTGTTTTGCAGTTTTTAGGGTAGCAGAGATTTCCTTTGGATGATGGCCATAATCATCGATAATTTTTATGCCACCAACCTCACCGGTTTTGGTGAAACGTCTTTTGATTCCCTTAAAACCGGAAAATGCCTGCCTGATTTCTTCATCGCTGAAACCAAGTTCAGCAGCAATTGATATGGCCGCCAAAGAGTTCTGTACGTTATGTATACCAGGCATTGAAAGATAAATCCCGCTAACCAATCTATCCTTTTCCGCCCCAAGACCAGAAATCCTAACATCATATTTACTTCCATCAGGGCTTGCCTGAATGTTTTCAGCTTTTATATTAGCGTCGCTCGACTCAATTCCGTAAGTGATAATTTTACGGTCGGTAACTTTTTTCCATAAATCGCGAACTTCAGGATGGTCAATGCAAAGCACACCAAACCCATAAAACGGAATATTTTCAATAAAATCACGGAAAGCCTTTCTAAGGACATCGAATGAGCCACTGTAATTTTCCAGATGCTCAGGATCTATATTAGTAATGATTGCAATTGTAGATGGTAATTTAAGGAAACTTCCGTCGGATTCATCCGCCTCGGCCACCAGCCAATCACCCTTACCCAAATGTGCATTGCTGCCATAGGAATTTATTATACCGCCATTTATAACGGTAGGGTCTAATTTTGCTGAATCAAAAATTGCTGTAACCATAGTTGTGGTGCTTGTTTTTCCATGAGTTCCTGCAACAGAAACGCAAGATTTAAGACGCATCAATTCCGCCAGCATCTCAGCGCGTTTAATTACTGGTATATGCTGCGCCCGTGCTGCCATAATTTCCGGGTTATCATCCTTCACGGCCGAAGATTTTACTATAACTGATGCACCTTTTATATTTTCTGCCTTCTGGCCAAGCATAACTTTTATACCGATATCACTAAGATGCTGTGTTACATAACTACTGGCACTATCCGACCCCTGCACTTTATAGCCTAGGTTGCTCAAGATTTCAGCAATTCCACTCATGCCTATGCCACCAATTCCGATAAAATGTATTACTCCAACATCAAGTGAAAATTTATTCTGCATTTTATTTGTAGCCATTATTACTTCCTAAAGCTTGGTGGTTTTATATACATTTTATAAGGTAAACCAAGCATTCGCGCAAAGGAAATTATTAAAAATAACTTCCTCTCACCAGAGTCATTTAGAAAAAAGAAATAAAAATATCAAAAAAACACAGTCTGTTAACCTTTTGTTAACTAAGAAGTATTACATTGTATTTCCCGACACTGAAGAATCGACTTTTCAAGCGCACATGGTTAACAATATGAAAGTATTCATAATTGCTATTTTTATAACTCTAATATTGAGTAAGCCTTCATTCGCACAGGAAGTGGGCGGAAATAGTGCAGTCGTGCCAAGTGAATACTCAGGTTATGCTTTATTTGATGCAGTAAATACAAACGGCGAAAAATTATTTGTTCAAAGCCCGGTAAAATACAAACTTTTTCTTATTCCAGCCCCAAAAGATAATGATGAAAATTATACATATAGAAATTACAAAATGGAGATGGAACGCCATCAACAAGAAGATGCAATAAATCATATTGATGAAGAAACTAAGAAAATAAATAGTGCTGCATACTACCCTCTTTATTTTGATTAAAAGTGGAAATAAAAAAAATTATAATAACACTGGATTTTTTGAATAATTTAGATCATATAGGAGTAAGTTTGTTTTAACTTTCAGTTACATATTTATGATATTTAAATATACAAACTGATCTAAAGCAGATTTTGGATATTCGAAAGCCCTAGCAGCAACGGCAATATAATGGATAATATTTTACAGTACAGAAAACTCCTAATATATATATTAAGGATTGCTCTTGTTGTACCTGCCGTATTGCTTTCTACTACCTCTTGTGTTCGTGTTTCACCTGATACAACAGTGACAAATCCCACTGGAAATAAATATAACGTAGATACCTTAACAAAGGATTGGCACGATCAGGTGCGGAAGAATCCTAACAATCCTTATGAAAATAATGGCTATCCGGCTGATAATGACAGTGATTATTACTACCCAACAAGGCGAGTAATGAGAAGCGGGCAAAAGCCGGCTCAAAGACCGCAACAGCAACAACCGCAACAACAACGTCCGGCATATTCACCAGGATACAAAAACTTACCACCGATTGAAGATAATGACGACTCAAACTATGGAAGATTCCCAAAATATAATCCTGATGATGATAACCAGGTTATTGACTCTAAAAATTTTCCATTATACCTAGATTAATTAACTCATTGGATTCTTTTCGAGTTTTATGATTCATTATTACAGCAAATTCTTTTTACTATGCATGGTGATGGCGGTTTTCTCATGCGAACAAA
>Ga0114977_10003037_pt1 | contig 10776 bp, 8 predicted proteins | sample S_130805_MF_Meta_FD_87026 | JGI IMG/M metagenome (GOLD analysis project Ga0114977, IMG submission 87026) | Freshwater microbial communities from Lake Simoncouche, Canada to study carbon cycling - S_130805_MF_MetaG | ecosystem: Environmental > Aquatic > Freshwater > Lake | place: Lake...
CTCGTCAACATCGTCTGGGCCCACTTCTTCGGCCGGGGCATCGTGGACGAGGTGGACGACGTCCGCGTGAGCAACCCGCCGGTCAACGAGGCCCTGCTCGCCGCGCTCGCCAAGGGATTCGTGGAGACGGGCTACGACTTCAAGAAGCTGATCCGCGAGATCTGCACCTCGCGGGCCTACCAGCGGTCGACGCGGCCGAGCGCCACCAACGCCGAGGACGAGCGGAACTTCTCGCGGGCGCAGCTGCGGCGGATCCGGGCGGAGGTGCTCCTCGATGTGCTCACCGACGCCACCGGCACGCGGAACAAGTTCAAGGGCCTGCCGCTCGGCGCCCGGGCCGTGCAGATCGCCGACGGCAACACCTCGAGCTACTTCCTGACCACCTTCGGCCGGGCCACGCGGGCCACCGTCTGCTCCTGCGAGGTGAAGATGGAGCCCAGCCTGTCGCAGGCCCTGCACCTTCTCAACGGCGACACCATCCAGCAGAAGATCCGCCAGGGGGGCGTCGTCAAGGACCTGCTCGAGGCCGGTCGCACGCCGGAGCAGGTGCTCGAGGAGCTCTACCTGCGGACGCTCGCCCGGAAGCCGTCGGAGAAGGAGATCGCCGGCCTGCTGGAGACCGTGCGCACGGCCCCCGACGCCCAGACGCCAGCGGGGCTCCGCGAGACGCTCGAGGACGGATTCTGGGCGCTGCTCAACTCCCGCGAGTTCGTCTTCAACCACTGAGCCAGCGATGCATCCCGTCCTCGTGGGTGCGGGTTTCCAACCTGCACGAACAGCGATCCTGATGCTCCTTGCCCGCCGGCTGCGTGGCTGCGGCCGCGGCTGGACATGCCTGCTCCTCGTGGCCGTCTCGTCGGCCCACGGGAAGGATGCGGTCACGTTCGTTGACGACGCGCTCCCCGTGCTTCGGCAGCGGTGCGGTGCGTGCCACAACCCCGACAAGAAGACCGCCGGGCTCGATGTGACGAGCTTCGCCGGCATCATGCGGGGCGGCGGCTCGGGCGAGGTGATCACGCCGGGCGACGCGGCGGGGAGCACGCTCTTTCGCGTCGCCAACCACGACGACGAGCCGAAGATGCCCCCCGACTCGCCGCCGATCCCGGAGGCGGAGCGGGCGGTGCTCAAGGCCTGGATCGACGGCGGCGTGCTCGAGACCAAGGGCAGCGTCGCCGTGGCGGCGAAGAAGGTGGAGGTGGCGATGACGGCCCCCGCCGGGGAGCGGCCGGCCGTGCCGCCGCTGCCGGGGCGGCTCCCGCTCGAGCCGGCCGTCCGTGCCGCCGCCCCCGATGCCTGCGCGTCGCTGGCGACGAGCCCCTGGGCGCCGCTCGTGGCGGCCTGCGGCCAGAAGCAGGTGCTTCTCTACCGCACCGACACGCTCGACCTCGCGGGCGTGCTCCCCTTCCCCGAAGGCCGTCCCCACGTGGTGCGGTTCAGCGCCGGCGGGGGCCTGGTGATCGCCGGCGGGGGCGTGGGAGGGCAGAGCGGCCGCGTGTTCGTCTGGGACGTGAAGACCGGCCGGCGGCTCCGCACCGTGGGCGACGACCTCGACGCGGTGCTCGCCGCCGACATCAGTCCCGACCAGCGGCTCGTGGCGCTCGGCGGCCCGCAGAAGGTGGCGCGGATCTGGTCGGTGGAGACCGGCGCGAAGCTCCATGATCTCGGCCGTCACACCGACTGGATCCAGGCCGTGTCGTTCAGCCCCGACGGGGCCCTGCTCGCCACAGCCGACCGCGCGGGCAACGTGTTCCTCTGGGAGGCCGCGACCGGCCGCGACTACCTCACCATCCAGGCGCATCCCGCGGCAGTCACGAGCCTCGCCTGGCGGAGCGATTCGAATCTGCTGGCGAGCGGCTGCGAGGACGGGCAGATCAGACTCTTCGAACCCGAGAACGGCACGCTCGTGAAGGCCTTCCCCGCCCACGGCGGCGGCGTGGCGGCGCTCGACTTCCTCCGCGACGGCCGGATCGCGTCGGTGGGCCGCGACAAGACGCCAAAGCTCTGGAAGGCCGACTTCTCGCCGGAGCGGTCCTTCGACGCCTGCGACGATATCGGTCTGGCGGTCGCCGCCTGCGACGAGACCGGCCGGCTCCTCGTGGGCGACTGGACGGGCGAACTCCGCGTGTTCAACATCGGCGACGCCGCCCGGACCGGGACGCTCGACGCGAATCCGCCTCCGCTGTCCGACCGCGTCGCCGCGACCGAGCGAGCGCTCGCGGAAGCGAAGGCGAAGCTCGACGAGGCCGTCGCCGCAGTGGCGGCCGCCGCCGACTCGGAGAAGCCGGCCGCCGAGGCCCGGGTGGTCGAGCTCAAGAACGAGGTCGCCCGCGCGGCGGCCGCGCAGGCCCGTTGGCTCGGGGAGGTGGCGTTTCAGGCCAACTACGACCGCCTGGCGAAGACCGTGGCCGACCGCCAGGCGGCGGTGCAGGCGGCCGAGTCGGACTGGGGCACCGTCGAGGCAAAGCGGCGTGCCGATGAGCAGGCGCTGCAGGCGGCCGCAGCGAAGCGCGACGGGCTCCGGCAGCAGGCCGAGGCCCTCGCCGCCTCGATCGTGCAGGCGGAGCAGCAGCTGCAGGATCTGACCGCGAAGCTCGACAAGCAGAAGGCAGAGATGGCCGGCCTCCAGAACGGCCTGCCGGCCGCAACGACGGCAGCCGACACCGCCGCGACCGCGCTCACCTCGGCGGCGAAAGCTGCGGAGGAGAAGAAGGCGGTGATCGCCGCCCGGCAGGCGGAGGCCGACGCCGCCGCGAAGGAACTCGAGGCCTTGCAAGCCGCCCCGCGCTGAAGCCGGCCGGACTATCCCAAAAGTGGCCGCAGGTTCTCCGAAGTGGCCGCAGGTTTTTAACCTGCGGAGAAACCATGTGCAGGTTGAAAACCTGCACCCACTTTTGGCACGGCGCGGCGGCGATCAACCCTCACATCCCCGCCTGGCCCAGCGTCTTCCGCAACGACGTCATCGCGATCTCCCCGAACTGGCGTGGCGGCACCCGCCAGAGGGCCGGGTTGTGGAGCTCCACCGCCACGGCGCCCTCGTAGCCGATCTCGCGGAGCCGGGCCACGAGGTCGTCCGGTGGCGAGGTGCCTTCGCCCGGCAGGATCCGGTCGGTATCGGCCGCCATCTCGCGGGGCACGTCGGCGATGTCGGAGAGCTGCACGTGCGCGAGGTTCTCCGGCGAGAGCAGCCAGAGGTCGAGCGGCTTGCTCGGGCCCACGGTGTAGTGGAACCAGTCGAGGCAGAGGCCGAGGGCCGGTGAGCCCACCTGCTCCACGACCGCCACCGCCGACTGGAGGTTGTTGGGGAAGCTCGCCCGGGCGTCGAACTCCAGGGCCAGCCGCACGCCCGCGTCGGCCGCCCGCTGCGCCGCCTCGACGAGGCTCACCGACAGCCGACCGAGGTCCTGCTCGCCGAGCGGCCCGAAGGCGTCGCCGGCGACCACGAGCACCGGAATGCCGAGCTCGCGGCAGAGCACGAGCCGTGTCTCGAAGTGCCGCCAGTGCTCGCGGCGGGCGTCGCCTTGGCTGGTGAGCAGGCCGCCCTGGAAGCTGGCTGCCACCGGCGCGATGCCGACCGCGTCCATCCGCTCGCGGAGTGCCGCCACGCCGTCCGTGGTGATGAAGGCATCGACGTGGCCGAGCCAGAGATCGACCGCATCGACGTGGCCGGCCGCGTAGTCGTCGAGCACGGTGCCGAGCGACGCCTCGAGCGAACAAACGGTGGCGAGCGCGGGCTTCATGCCAGCTTGTCGCGGAGGAGGTCCACGACTTCGGCGACCGGCACGCGGCTCTGCACCAGCGAGTCGCGGTCGCGGAGAGTCACGGTCTTGTCGGCGAGCGTCTGGCCGTCGATCGTCAGGCACCAGGGCGTGCCGGCCTCGTCCTGCCGGGCGTAGCGGCGGCCCACGGCCCCCTTCTCGTCGTACTGACAGGCCATGTGCGGCTTGAGGGCGCGGTACAGATCGATCGCCACCTCCGGCATCCCGTCCTTCTTCACCAGCGGCAGGATCGCCGCCTTCACCGGGGCGAGCCGCGGGTGAAACTTCATCACCGTCCGGCTCCGCGGCTTGCCGTCGGCGTCGGGCACCTCGTCCTCGTGGTAGGCGTCGCAGAGGAAGGCGAGCGTTCCCCGGTCGGCGCCGGCCGACGGCTCGATCACGTGCGGCACATACCGCTCCCGGGAGACGTCGTCGAAGTACGAGAGGTCCTTGCCGCTCCCCCGGTGTCGCGGCTTGCCGTCGGGGCCGGTTTCGACGACGAGTTCGCCGTTCTTGCGGACGAGCTTGCCCTCCATGTGGCTGCGGAGGTCGAAGTCACCGCGGTGGGCGATCCCCTCGAGCTCGCCGAACTCGCCCGGAGCGAGGAACGGAAACGCGTATTCGATGTCGGCGGTGCCGACGGAGTAGTGCGAGAGTTCGTCGCTGGCGTGCTCGCGGAGCTGGAGCTTGCCTGCCGTGAGCCCGAGATCGAGATACCACTTCCAGCGACGGTCGCGCCAGTAGCGGTACCACTCCGCCGAGTCGGCGGGCTTGCAGAAGAACTCGATTTCCATCTGCTCGAACTCGCGGGAACGAAACGTGAAGTTCCGCGGTGTGATCTCGTTGCGGAAGCTCTTGCCCACCTGGGCGATGCCGAAGGGCACGCTGACCCGCGAGGTGTCGAGCACGTTCTTGAAGTTGACGAAGATGCCCTGGGCGGTCTCCGGGCGGAGAAAGGCCCGGTCGTCGTCGTCCCCCGCGAGGGCGCCGATCCGCGTCTCGAACATCAGGTTGAACTCACGGGGCTCGGTGAGGCTGCCGGGCGCCGCGGCATCGGGTCCGAGGGCGTCGGCCAGCGACGCCACGCCCGCGGCCACCACCGCCTGCAGCGATTCCAGCCCGCCGCCCCACTCGATCTCGTCCACCTGCTTGGCCCGCAGGCCGAAGAACTTCTGCGCCTTGGCGACCGTGTCGGGCACCGCCTCGTCGCCCGACTGGTCGGTCGTCACGAACACCTTCTTGCCGCGGTGCGCGGCCCAACGGCCGTGCAGATGGTCGTAGCGATACCGCCGCTTCGATTCCCGGCAGTCGATCATCCAGTCGTGAAAGAGGTCGAAGTGACCGGAGCACTTCCAGACCTGCGGGTGCATGATGATCGTGCAGTCGAGGCCGGTCATCTCGTAGGGGGAGGGCGCGCCCGCGAGCGTGGCGAGTTCGTCGTGCCCGGCGACCATGTCGCGCCACCAGGCATCCTTCACGTTGCGCTTGAGGGCCACACCGAGGGGGCCGTAGTCCCAGAAGCCGTTGAGGCCGCCGTAGATCTCGCTCGACTGGAAGATGAAGCCCCGCCGCTTCGCCAGCGACACGATCTTGTCCATCCGCGACTGGTCGTTCTGCTTGTCCATCGCTCGTCCGAAAAAGGTGGCAGGCACCAAAACTGGGCAATGTGCGAAGGCGTACCTTACCCAGATTTGGTGGCAGGCACCATTTCAAATCAGGCTGCCCAACGCGGCATCGAGCCGGGGCACGACCTCCAGCGTGTCGATCGCCGCAGCGGTGGGCAGGTCGGCCTCCATTCCCAACGCGACGAGGTTGGCCCCACCAGGCGACCGGCGGAACTCGGTCACGAGGGCGGCGGGCACGTCGCCCTGCGCCGCCACCCGCCGGAAGAAGGCGAGCGACTCGACGGCCGCCGCGTCGCAGGCGTCGTCGCGACCGGCCGCCAGCGCCGCGTCGAGGATCGCGCCGGCCCCGAGCACGTCTTCCGCAGAGACCACTCCGTCGGTGCCCGCGCAGACGAGGTGCACGTCCCCCTCGGGCCCGGCGAGCCGCCGCACGGCCGCCGCCGCCGCCGCACGATTCACCAGCGCGCCGATCACGATCTCCCGCGCCCCGCGGCAGGCGTGGAGGGCCGCGGTGCCGTTGGTGGTGGTGATCACGACCGTCCGTCCGGCCACGCGGTCGGCGGTGTATTCCCGCGGCGAGTTGCCGAGGTCGAATCCCGGGATGCGCCGCCCACCGCGCTCACCGCCGAGCAGGGCCGCCGCGCCGAGTTCCGCGGCCCGCCGCCGCGCGTCGTCCACGTCGGCCACGGGCACGACCCGCGTGGCCCCGTGCGCCAGGGCCGTGATCATGGTGGTCGATGCCCGGAGCACGTCGATCACCACGGCGACCCCCCCGGCCGGCACGCCGGGCGGCAGGCGCTGAAAGAGCTCGTGGAAGTGCCAGCGGATCATCGTCACCTCCCGGGCGCGTGCCGCGGCGGCGGCACGGTGCAGACGAGCGGCGATCGTACTCCGCAGGGCTCGGCACCCGAAAGCCGGAGGGCGGGCGGCCTGGGGCGACGGCGGAAATCGCGTGCGGTAGCATCTGCGGCGGTGGATCCACCGGGCGGCTGACAACGAGGTCGGGCCATGACGCACACGAGCACGCCCCCGACACCGGCCGACGTCCGGGGCCTGCGGCGCGACTGCCTGCCATTCGTCGACGTCTTCGCACAGTCGATCGCCACGATCGCCCCCACGGTCGGGCCCGCCCTGACGATCGCGCTGGTCCACGAGACCGCGGGCCCTGGCACGTGGCTCACCTACCTCGTGGCGACCGTGGCGATGCTCCTCGTGGGTAGCTCGATCAACGTGTTCGCCCGCCGCTCGGCCTCGCCCGGGGCCCTCTCCGACGTCGTCGCCGAGGGACTCGGGCGGCGGGCAGGCGTGGTCGCAGCCTGGGCACTCTGCCTCGCCTACCTGGGCACCGCGATGGCCGTCGCCTGCGGCTTCGCCAACTTCATGGACGTGCTCCTCGGCCCGGTGACGGGCCCGCTGCCCCTGGTGTGGGAGCTCATCGCGGTCGGCGGCGCGTGCCTCTGCGCCTGCCGTGACGTCCGCCTCTCCACCACGCTGATGCTCGCGCTCGAGATTGGGTCGCTTGCGGCGATCGTGGTGCTGGCGGTGCTCGTGGTGCTGGCCCGCGGAACGCTGGTCGATCCCGCCCAGCTCACGCTTCAGGGCGTCACGCCGGGGGGCGTCATGGTGGGGCTGGTCCTGGCAACCCTGAGCTTCGTCGGCTTCGAGAGCGCCACCACGCTCGGCCACGAGGCCCGCGATCCGCTGCGGACGATCCCGCGGGCGGTGACCGCCAGCACGCTGGTCTCCGGACTGTTTTACGTGGTCATGAGCTACGTCGAGGTGCTCGGATTCGCCCCCCTCCCGGGGGCGATGCACGAGAGCGCCGCACCGCTCGATGACCTGGCCACGGCCGCGGGCGTCGGCTTCCTCGGCGTCGCGATCTCCGTGGGGGCCGCGGTGAGCATGTTCGCCTGCACCCTGGCCTGCATCACCGCGGTCTCTCGGATCCTCTACGCCATGGCCCGCCAATCACTCGTCCACGCGTCGTGCGGCCGCACACACCAGCGCACGGCCACGCCCCACGTGGCCGCCACGGTCGCGGCGGGTGTGGTCGCGATCGGCACCGCGATCGCCAGCCTCGCCGGCTTGAGTCCGCTCGACGGCTTCGCCACCTTCGGCTCGCTCGGCACCTACGGTTTCCTGATCGTCTACATCCTGGTGTCCCTGGCGGCGCCGCGCTTCCTGGCCGGCCGCGGGGAACTCCGCCCCTGGAACGTGGTCTGTTCGGCGTTGGCCATCGCCATGCTGGCCATGCCCTTGGCGGCCAGCCTGGGGCTGCCGCTGCTGGCCCGGTAGAGCTGCGGCGGCTATTTCCGGGGCTCCGCTATCCCCCGGCGGTCGTCGTCGGCATACCATGACGGGGTTGCCGCTGCGAAAGCTGCCGCCCGACCGTCCCACGCCCCGTCGGCGCCGCTCCCTGCCGACCGCACCGATGCCCGACGCCACCGCCACCACACGCTGCCGCATGCCTGCCGAGCACTCCGAGTCGGACGGCGTGGACAAGAGTGGCGGACGCGTCCGCGGGATGTTCGCCGAGATCGCGCCGCGGTACGACCTCGTCAATCGGATCCTGTCGGGCGGGATCGACGTCTGGTGGCGGCACGTGACCGTGAACCGGGCCCCGCCCCCCGCCGCCGGGGCCGTGCTCGACGTCTGCACCGGCACGGGCGACCTCGCCCTCGCCTACGCCCGCAAGGCCGGGCCCGCCGTCCGCGTGGTGGGGAGCGACTTCTGCCGGCCGATGCTCGACCGCGGGGTGGAGAAGTCGCGGCGGGCCACGCTGCCCGTCGAGTGGGTCGAGGCCGACGCGATGGACCTCCCCTTCCCCACCGCCGCCTTCGACGTGGTGACGGTCGCCTTCGGCCTCCGCAACATCGCCGACACCGCCAGGGGCCTGTCCGAGATGGCCCGCGTCTGCCGGCCCGGCGGAAAGCTCGCGATCCTGGAGTTTTCGCTGCCGCCGAACGCCGCCATCCGTGGCTTCTATCTCTGGTACTTCCGCAACGTGCTGCCGCGGCTCGGCAACGCCGTGGCCCGCAACACCTCCGACGCCTACACCTATCTCAACGAGAGCGTCGAGCAGTTTCCATCGGGAGCCGCGCTGGCGGCGATCGTCAAGCAGGCCGGCTTCGCCGCGGTCGATGTCGTGCCGCTCACGTTCGGCATCGCCACGCTCTATGTTGCCACGCGAGGAGCCTGACGCATGGCTGCCGCAGCGCCGCTCGTCGTCGGGATCACGGGCGCCTCGGGCGCTCCCTATGCCGTGCGGCTGCTCGAGGTGCTGCTCGAGGCCGGCCGCGAGGTGCACCTCTCGATCAGTCCCTCGGGGCAGGCCGTGATCGCCACGGAACTCGGCCGCACGATCGACCTCGACCGGTTTGACGTGGCCGCGCTGCTCGGCCGCGCGGCCCCCGTGGCAGGCCGGCTCACCTACCACCATCACAAGAACCTGATGACGCCGATCGCCAGCGGCTCCTTCCTCACCGCCGCGATGGTGATCTGCCCGTGTAGCGGCAGCACGCTCTCCGCCATCGCCCACTCGATGGGTGAAAACCTGATCCACCGGGCGGCCGAGGTCCATCTCAAGGAGCGACGCAAGCTCGTCGTCGTGCCGCGGGAAACGCCCCTCTCGCTGCCGCAGCTGAAGAACATGCAGGCGATCCACGAGGCCGGGGCCGTCGTCCTGCCGGCCGCTCCCGGCTTCTACCACGGCGCGGCGAGCGTGGCCGACCTGGTGGATTTCGTCGTGGCTCGGATCTGCGACCAGCTCGGCGTGGCCAACGGCCTGATCCGTCGCTGGGGCGAGGCCACCTGATGGCAACGGCAGTCACCACCGCACCAGAACCCGCCACCGGCTCGCCGGCGGCACCTCGGCGCTCGAAGCTGCAGACCTACCTCGAGCTCGTGCGGTTCAGCCACACGATCTTCGCCCTGCCGTTCGCCGTGATGGCGGCGCTGATCGCGATTCGCTGGGGGGGCGATCCGGCGCTCGATTGGACGTCTCCCGTCGCCGCGATCCGGGGCGGGCTCGGCATCCTGCTCTGCATGGTCACGGCCCGCACCGCGGCGATGGCGTTCAACCGGCTGGTCGATCGCACGATCGACGCCGCCAATCCGCGGACGGCCTCGCGGCATCTCCCCCGGGGCGACGTGGCCGCGGGCGAGGTGCTGCTGCTCGTCGTCCTGTCGTCGGCGGCCTTCATCGCCTCCACGCTCCTGTTTCTGCCCAACTGGCTGCCGCTGGTGCTCTCGGTGCCGGTGCTCGCCTGGCTCCTGGGCTATAGCTACGCCAAGCGGTTCACGGCGCTGGCGCACCTCTGGCTGGGGGCGGCCCTCGGCTTCGCCCCCGTGGCCGCGTGGATCGCCCTCCGCGGGCAGACGCTGGCGCACGATCCCGCCGACGTCCTCCCCGCCGCCGTGCTCGGCCTGGCAGTGATGGCCTGGGTGGCCGGCTTCGACATCATCTACGCCTGCCAAGACGCCACCTTCGACGCGGCCCACGGCCTGCAGAGCATTCCCGCGCGGCTCGGCGTGCCGCGGGCCCTGCGGCTGGCGAAGTGGCTCCACGTGGCCACGATCCTTCTTCTGGCGGCGCTGCCGCTCGTCGTGCCGCAGTTCGGCTGGATCTACTGGGCGGCCTTGGCCGCGATCGTGGCCCTGCTCGTCTGGGAGCATGCGATCGTGAAGCCCGACGACCTCTCGCGGGTCAACCAGGCCTTCTTCTCGGCCAACGCCCTGATCGGCCTGGTGCTGCTGGCCGCGATCGCGGCCGACCTCTGGCTCTGATCCCCGGCCGCCCCGGCTACGCGGTGCCGCCGAGGATCTTGCGGAGTCGCATGGCGGGCAGGCGTCCGAGGGCGAGGGGCTCCACGCCGTCACCAAACGTCACCCGCGTCTCGTGCCGTGAGTTCCACTCGACCTGATCCGCCAAGGCGATTTGGACGAGGTACGATCGCCCGATCCGCGCGAACGCCCTGCCAGGCAGAATCCTGTCCCAGCCGCTCAGTCGGCGGCGGAAGAGCACCACCCGCGGAGGCCCTTTGAGTGCGACCCGCGTGAAGTTGCGGAGCGACTCGATCCAGCAGATGTCGCCGACGGTCACCACGCCCGACGTGGGCATGTCGGCGAGCGGCACGCTCACTGAGTCATCGAGCCCCAGCACGGGCGGGCTGTCGGCCTCATCCGCATCGGGTTCGTCGTCGCGCTCGCTGGCGTTCTCTGGTAGGCCCCGCCTGCTCGCGGCCTGCTTGTTGATGCGGTCCACCGTATCGGCAAGCCGCTCGGGATCGACGGGCTTCACGAGATAGTCGAGGGCGGCAACCTGAAACGCCTGCACGGCATACTGTTCGCGGGCCGTGACAAACACCACCTGCGTGGCGTCGGGCACGCTCCCGAGC
>Ga0114977_10003039_pt1 | contig 10774 bp, 10 predicted proteins | sample S_130805_MF_Meta_FD_87026 | JGI IMG/M metagenome (GOLD analysis project Ga0114977, IMG submission 87026) | Freshwater microbial communities from Lake Simoncouche, Canada to study carbon cycling - S_130805_MF_MetaG | ecosystem: Environmental > Aquatic > Freshwater > Lake | place: Lake...
AACTGCTCCTAAAGCAAAACCTTTCCGGTTATGTGCTTTATGCATAATTTCAATATCGTCAACTTCGGATGTATATTTTATAATGTGTGTGCCAGGAACTTCACCTTCTCGCTTGTCTTCAATATACAAAAGATTTGGTTCTTTAGAGTCAATACTCCAATTTGTTTTACGATCTAATTTTTCAATAATCTGATTTGCTAAAGTGATTGCGGTTCCGCTCGGTTTGTCTAATTTATGGATATGATGAATCTCTTCAATTTCCACATTATAAGTATCGTACTTATTCATTAGCGCTGCTAAATAACTATTTACTTTCATAAATAAATTTACACCTAAACTAAAATTTGAAGCATAAAACAGGGTTCCGTTTTTTTGCGCGCAACTGTTTTCCGTTTCCGAAAATTGATCGTACCAACCTGTTGTGCCTACAACAATTGGAACTTGAGCCTCAAAGCATTTATTAATGTTTGCTATAACAGTATGTGGCGTGCTAAATTCAATAGCAACATCAGCTTGTTTTAATTCATCAATCGAAAATGTACTAGCGTTTTTTTCGTCAACTTTTAATACGATTGTATGATTTCTTTGTAATGCAATGGATTCAATTTCTTTGCCCATTTTACCATATCCTAATAATGCAATTTTCATTTTGTGTTTATTGTTTATTAAACTTAAAGTTTTTGTATAATTGTGATATTTATTTAAAGTTTAATTTAAGTGTTATGCCTGATTGCAATTTGTAATTATAACTGAAATTAGTGTACGGCTTTATTTGTAAACTTAAGTCATCACTTACGTCAAATGTTTTTAAATGAGCATCTACGTTTGCATCAATTACATTAATTAAATAAACTAAAATCCCAATCATAATAGCATTATCTCTGCTTTTTCTGAAATCCTTTTTTTGAATAATTAATTGATCTGTAGAATAATTTGAAATATTAATAGTTGTTGAATCGCCATCATTTTCGTACCGTAAATTATTACTATAATACTTATATTGTTTATGACTATTTATTCCCCAATAACTCAAGCCACCTAAAGCAACATATATAACAGGTATTTTCCAATAACTTTTATTATATGCTTGGCCTAATCCTGGTAAACATGCACTCATTATCATTGCTTTTCTAGCAGTTGAATAAATTGCTTTTTTTGTTCCTTTAGTCATTTTTAAACTATCGTCTACCTGAGCATGAGCAACATTGCAATAAATAAATAATGCTAAAAATGTATATAATAAAGATGTTTTCACGTTCGTAAAATTAATCAATGCTAATTATGATATCTCTGAAAGTGATAAATCGTTCGTTAATTAATGTCAAAAAAAGATAAAATGTTTGTTAATTCAGATTCGTTACTAAAAGTTAATTTTATTGTTCCATCACCTTTTACATTTCTTTTGAAATCAACTGATTTATTGAATATTTTTTCTAATTTTTTAGATATTTGTTTATCTTCAATCGTTAAGGGTTTTTCAATTCTAGTAGTCTTGGGTGTGAAATTTAATTTTTCATCACGAGCCAAAGCTTCAACCTGACGAACAGATAATTCATTTTCAATTGCTAAAGCATAAATTGCTAATTGTTTATCTTCATTTTCAATACTTAATAAAGCGCGTGCGTGCCCCATTGAAATATCTTTATCACGTAAGCCTTTTTGGATTGCTACAGGCAATTTAAGTAGTCTTAAAAAGTTTGTTACCGTACTTCTTTGTTTGTTAACCTTTTCTCCAAGTTGTTCTTGAGTTAAAGCGCATTCGTCAATTAACCTTTTGTAGCTTAATGATACTTCAATTGGATCTAAATCTTCACGTTGAATATTTTCAATTAATCCCATTTCTAGCATTGCTTGATCGTTTGCAACTCTAATATAAGCGGGTATTTCTTCCAGGTTTGCTAATTGAGAAGCTCTAAAACGACGTTCTCCTGAAATTAATTGGTATTTATCATATCCAAGTTTACGAACTGTTATTGGTTGTATTATTCCGTGTTGTTTAATCGATTCTGATAATTCTTGTAATGATGTTTCTTCGAAATTAGTACGTGGTTGAAACGGATTAGTATCAATATCTTTTATTTTTATTAATGCTATTGTTCCAACAACAGGCGTTGCTTCTCCACTTTGTTTTGTTGTAATATCAGTTTTTGCATTTTGTAATAATGCACTTAATCCTCTTCCTAATGCGGGCTTTTTATTATTGCTGCTCATTTATTTTAGTTTTTAATTTTTAGTTATTATTTTTTAATATTTAAGATATTAGTACTTACTAAACACTAAAAACTGAACACTAAAAATTGTTTTATTATCCTTCGTTAAAGTCTGATTCTTCTTCTGTAAATGACATCGTTCTATTTTCATCCGAAATTTTAGTTAAGCCATTTCGTTGTAAAATTTCGCGTGCTAAGTTTAAATAGTTTACCGAACCTTTTCCAACAGCATCATGCATAATTATTGTTTTACCATGGCTTGGTGCTTCTGCTAATTTCACATTTCGTTGAATGATTGTATTGAAAACCATATTTTGAAAATGCATTTTAACTTCTTCAACCACTTGGTTTGCTAATTTTAAACGAGGATCATACATTGTTAATAATACACCTTCAATATCTAATCCGGTATTTATATGTTCTTGAATTAATTTAATTGTTTGTAATAATTTACCCATTCCTTCTAATGCAAAATACTCGCATTGCACAGGTATTATAACACTATTTGCTGCAGCTAAAGAATTTATAACTGTTAATCCTAATGACGGACAACAATCAATAATTATAAAATCGTAATCGTCCTTTATTTTATCTAAGGCTGCTTTCATCATATAATCTCTATTCGCTAGATTTACAATTTCAAGTTCAATTGCAACCAAATCAGTATTAGTAGGTAGTAAAAAAAGATTTGGCGTATCTGTTTCTATAATTACTTCTTTTGGATTTTTAGTTCCAATAATACATTCATACAAGCCGAATGGAACTTCCTTCGGATCAATTCCTACACCAGAAGTTGAATTTGCTTGTGGATCTGCATCTACCAATAATGTTTTATATTCTAAAACAGCTAAAGACGCTGCTAGGTTAATTGCTGAAGTTGTTTTACCAACTCCTCCTTTTTGGTTTGATATTGCTATTATTTTTCCCATAGTTTCTTTTTTAATTCAATTTCAGATTAATAGTCTTATTTTTTAATTGTTTCGCCAATATTCATAAGTGTCAAAGTCTTCCCGGCACTGCGAAATTTTTTAACTGCCTCTTCTTTATTTATTTCAATATCTTTAAATGTGTCGTAATGCATGCCAATAATATCGTTACAATCAATAAATTTGGTGCAAATAATGGCATTATCCACACTCATCGTGTAATTATCTCCGATAGGTAAAAAAGCAAAATCAATTTTACGGAATTCGCCAATTAATTTCATATCATAGGTTAGTGCTGTATCTCCTGCATAATAAAAATCCCTCACACTGCTTTCGATTACAAAGCCCATTGGATTTCCTCCATAAGTGCCATCTGGCATACTGCTACTATGTTCTGCTTTTACACATTTTATTGAGCCGAAATCAAATACTTTTTTCCCTCCTGTATTCATAGGATGTATATTTGTAATGCCTTGTTTTTGAAGCCACAAATTAACTTCCCAATTGCAAATAACTAAAGCATTCGTTCTTTTCGCAATAGTTATAGCGTCAGCAATATGGTCGTTGTGACCATGAGAAATTAAAATATAATCAGCCTTTATTTCATCAACAATGATGTCTTTCGCTAATTCATTTTGAGAAATATATGGATCGAACAATAAATGCTTCCCATTAATTTCTACCCCGAAACAAGAATGTCCGTAATAAGTAATATTCATTGTCAATTATTCAAAAAAAAAGTTCAAATTTGTGTATCGTAAAAATAAACTATTTGAAGGGTTTATCTGTTAATAGTTTTAAACAGAGTTAATCATAACTAACCAAAAATGTTAATAATATAATGGATTCTATAACTATAATATCAGCTACAAACAGAATAGATAGTAATACTGAAAAAATAGCTAATTATTACTTATCTGTTTTAAAAAGTAAAAATATTAAAGCTGCCATATTAAATCTTAAAGATTTACCTGAAACATTTTTAACTTCTGACTTGTATGGCAAACGTACATCCGAATTTCAAAAAATAATCGATAACTATATTGAAAACCAACAAAAATTTATTTTTATAACTCCCGAATATAATGGCAGTTTTGCAGGTGTTTTAAAGGTATTTCTTGATGCAATTCCTCCAAAAACTTGGCAAGATAATAAAGCCTGTTTAGTTGGTGTATCTGCCGGCAGGGCAGGAAATTTGAGGGGTTTAGACCATCTTACTAATATTTTAAATTATTTAAAAGTTAATGTGTATTACAACAAATTACCAATAAGTTTGGTTGCAAATTTATTAGATGCTTCAAATACGTTGTCGGATGATGAGACTCAAAAGGTAATTGATTTACAATTAGAAGGTTTTTTAAAGTTTTAAAATTAAACTTTAATTCCAATTACTAAAATATCATCAACTTGTTCAAGATTTCCACGCCATTCTTCAATGGTTTGGTTTAAGTTTATGGATTGATTTTCAATAGATAATTTACTCATTTCTTTTAGTAATTCTCTGAAATTTCCAGCCATATATTTTTTACCCTTTGGCCCACCAAATTGATCGGCATATCCGTCAGAAAAAATATACACATTGTCTCCATTTTGAAGTTGTACGCTATTATTGGTGAAGTTTTGTTTTTCTCCAATAAACATTCCTATTGGAAATTTGTCTGCTTTAAATTGAAGCAATTCGTTATTTCTAACAATATATAAAGGATTAAATGCTCCTGCAAATTGAAGCTCTAAGGTTTTATAATTCAATGCACAAAGTGTCATATCCATGCCATCTTTTGTTTGATTATCAGAACTGCCAGAGTGTAGTGTGTTTGCAACACCATCATTCATTTTATCCATTATTGCAGCTGGTGTTATTGCATTTGAATTATTTAAAATATCTTTTAATAAATTGTAATCTACAATACTCATAAACGCACCAGGAACACCGTGACCTGTACAATCTACAGCGGCAAAATAACTCCAGTCATTTTTTTTGTCAATCCAATAAAAATCGCCACTTACAATATCCTTAGGTTTATATAAAATAAAAGCTTCAGGCAAAATAGATTTAACTAAACTCAAAGGTGGTAAAATAGCTTCTTGTATTCGCTTCGCGTAATGTATACTATCCGTTACTTGTTTAAAAAGTGTTTCTAATTCTTTTGTTTTTTCTTGAATTTCCTCCTTTTGTTTAACAACCTCTTCAGTTCGCTCAACTACTTTATGCTCTAATACGCGTTCATTTTCTGAAAGGCCATCCCTCATTTTTAAAAGTGCGTGGCCAAGACTATCATCTTTACTTAATGGCTTGTAGTATGCTTCAAAATTTCCTTTTCCAGTTTGATTTGCAAATTCAGTAGTACTTTCCATTGATTCTACTAAGTTATTTAGCGCTGTTCCCATTTCTCCAATTTCGTCGGCACGGTATTCAATACGTTCTTTTGGTAAAATACCTAAACCCATTGATAGCAACATTTTTTTAAGAAGTTGAATTGGTTTTGTAATTGATTTGGTTGTTAAAACTGCAATTAATATTCCTCCAAAAAATAAACCGATACCAAGTAATTTTACGAAATTATCTAAAAAATTAAAGGATTTAAACATTTGTGCTTTTATCTCTTCTGCATTTTTTTCCTTTTGTTTTATTAAAGTATTTAATTGCGTGTAAAGAATTTTAATTTTATCCTGGCTTTCTTCAAAAGGTGTGGTTACTAAAAAAACAACGTTTGCGTCTTGGTAACTTTCCCAAGAGTTTAGTGGACTCATAATGTCTTCTTGATAAAGTTTAAACAGTCCGTTGCTAAAAGAAATAATAGTTTTTATGTTTTCTTTTTCTTCATCAGTCCAATCTACAGACAATGCATTTAATTCATTTTTTATATTTGGGTATTCTTTACTGATTAGATTTCGTAATTCAATTTTTGATGGATCATCATTTCCGGATTGGTTGTATTTCCATTTAGAAATTAGTGTTTGAGATTTTTGTAAAAGAAAATTGAATTGTTTTAAACTTGAAACGGATGGAGTAACTTGTCCCACAACCGATTCTGTGCGTTGCTTACTTTGAGTAACTGTAGCAATTGTAAGTAAAAATGCAACTAGGGTTAGGAATAGCAATATTCCAAAACCTGTTCCTATTTTTCTACCAATTGTAAATTTTATTGCCATAAAGCCAGTTATTTTTTATTTAGGGCTTCTTTTTTTTGTTTAAATTCGTTTGCCTTTTCTTCATCAAGTAATGCTGAATAAATACCTGCAATCCCTTCAATTGCTCTTGCATCTTTTGGTTGTAATTCATAAACTTTCATCATGAATGGTAATGATTGTTTGAATAATTTTTTTGCGTTTTCTTGCACAACTTCCAATTGATCAATTTGTATATCATAATCTAATTCACGCATAAGAGTTGCGCCTTGATTGTAATATAAAATCCCAAGATTTATGTTTGCTGAAATGTTTTTAGAATCAATTTCTAAAACTTTTAAAAGTGCTGTTTTTGCAAAATCACCATACTTTTGATTGAAATTATTTTTAGAGTACAAATCACCAAATAACCCACCGGCGGCATTATAATATTCAATATCTTTTTCCTTTAAATCGAATGTTGGATTTACAATAGTTGTATATTTTTTATATTTAAAATAAAATTTCTCTGAATTTATTGGATTTAATGAATCTTGTAATAATATTATGCAAAGTTTATAATAAGAAGCTGCTCCATTTTTTAAGAAAGCTAAATTGTTTTCCTTATATTCTAATTTAGAATCATATTGTAAAGATATTAGTGTCGAATGCATTGCAGTATCTAGTAAGCTAACTTTAGAAGTATTGCCCGAACCATTTAGTTTGTATGACTGAAGATAGGCATATGCTCTAATATGCCAAGAGGCTGGATCCTTATTGGTTTCAGGATTTAGAATAACTTTATCAATAATATTAATTGCTTCACTAAATTTTTTCTCATTACAAAGTGTTTGTGCCTTGAATAAAGAATCATTTTGAGCATGAGAATTAAGGCATAAAATTGCCATTAACATAATAAATATGCTATTAATGTAATTATATGATTTTAAGAGCTTTAACACTTATTTAAATTTATTAATTTTTTACTCAACGGCAACAGCCATACTTTTTAATTCATCACTTGTTTTTAGTCCTGCCTTTACTGCGTTTTCTTGACTGTATTCAAATTTTTGTTTATTATCAGCAACTACAAAATTTATAGATGATCCTGCTTTTGCCATACCAGGTTTTTCGGTTACAATAAGCGTACCCTTTCCTTTGCTTTTCGCAACAATCTCTTTTAGCTTATCTGAAGATTCACTTAATAAAAAAATAATATGTGGTTGTAATGTGCCATCAAAAGCTTGACTGTTTTTTATTTCGAGTTTTTGGTTTCCAATTTGTTTTGAGGTGGCCATTTTATTAAGTTCTTGGTTTAAGCTTGAATTTGTGCCTATTATTTGAATAATAAAATTGCCCGATTTCATGTTTTTAGGCCATTCGAAATATTTGGTGAAATTGTATATAAAAACAGCTTTAACCTTTGCATTTGGGTCAAAACCTTGTTGCTGAAAGCCAAGCCCAACAAAAGCCAAAACTACCAAAAACATATATTTATATAATAATTTCAATTTTTTTGATGAAAATTAAGTCAAATTTGTTTCAAAATCCTTACCAATCAAATTTAATATTTAGTATGAATATAGCAAAGTAAAAATAAGTTTTATTTAGATAATTTAATTAACCTAAATTTTAGTTAAATTTAGGTTTTGATTTACAACGAAAAATATAACCAGTATTCTGATTTAGAATTAATTGCAGAATATAAAAACACTGAAAATAAGCTGTTTATCGGTATTTTATATAAACGCTATTCTCATTTAGTATTAGGTCTTTCTTTAAAATATCTAAAAAATGAAGATGAAGCGAAAGATGCTGTTATGCAAATTTTTGAAAAGCTATTTAAGGATTTGTTAAAACACCAAGTAGAGTTTTTCAAAAGCTGGCTGTATACCTATTCAAAAAACTTTTGTTTAATGATTATTAGAACTCGGCAATCTAAACTCAAAAAGGAAATTGAATTAGAAAATAATGCTGACTTATTTATGGAAACAGAATCAGGATTGCATCTTAACAAAGCAGAAGAAAAAGAAAAGCAATTTGTGGCTTTGGAAAATGCAATAAATGATTTAAAAGATGAACAAAAAAAATGTATTGATTTGTTTTATTTAAAAGAGAAGTCGTATGTTGAAATTGCCGAAATAACTGGCTTTACAATTAATGAAGTAAAAAGCTATATACAAAATGGCAAGCGAAATTTAAAAATTAAATTAGAGAATACAATAGGAAAAGAACAATCATAATGGAAAATAAAAATTCACATAACCCATTATCGGCTCAGGAGCTTTTTAATTTGATTGGAAATAAATCGGAGCAAAATAATAATGCCCAAGATTTAGATGATTTTGAAAAAGAAGCTTTAGAAGGCTTTGAAGCGTATTCAACACCTGTAAATGCAAAAAAAATAAATGAGGAAATTAATTTAGCTATTTCTCAAAAAATTAGCGAGCAAGGGTCTTCAACTAAAAATAAAATCATTTGGTTTTCTGCTGCTGCCTCTGTCGTTTTAATTATTGCAATTTCTGTGTTTTATTTTAATGATTCAAACATTAGTTCTGATTCTAATATTGCATTAAATGAAAATACTCAAAGAGAAATTGTAACAACTAAACCCATAGCCCCAAATGATGAATTAAAACAAGAAATAACTCTAGATACAATCACTGCGACTGCAACAAATGATAGGGAAATAAAACCATCAAAAATAGTAACAGAAAAAGATAACGACAAAATAGCTGAAAATGAAAGTGCAATTTCGGATACAAAAGTTACTTTAATTAGGAACCAATTAGAAGAAGTTAGTAGTCTTAATTCTGGTGATGATTCAGATACAAAATCTGCTACTAAAGCCTTAAATGATAATACGACGAACATAGCACCAATAGAATTAGCGAAAAATAAAAAAGAAAGTGTTTCAGAAAAAGCAAATGAAAGCAGAGAAGAAGCAAGTTCTTATGCCGGAGGAATTGCAAAAGAAAAAGCAAAATTAGATAATGCAAAGGACGAAGAATTCAATAAGGTAATGGCTGAAAAAAAATCATCAGCTCCAAGCGTTAGTCAGGCAGAAGTAAACACAGGAGGAATAACTGCCAACTCGAAAGCTTATTATACTGGAGAAGAAACTGGAATAAAAAACTATATTATTTCAATGGCTAAAAAAGATAATTCTGATAGTGTATTGAAAGGAAAATATAAAATTAATGTTTCGGTAAATATCAATGGAAGTATCAAACTAAATTCAATCATTAATACAACAGACGATTGTAAGGATTGCATAAAAATAATGACTAAAATTTTGAAGGGTATGAAAAACTGGAATCCTGAAATTAAAAATGGTAAAGCTATTCAATCAAGTAAAGAATTTGTTTTGGAGTTTTAATCTTTCACAATTTCGAGGTTATGAATATTGACTGTCATTTTTATAATCCCAAAGGTAATCTTCACTTTTTCGTTTATTATTTCATTTACGATACCAATTTGTGAACTGTTCATTATTTTTACTTTGGTTCCAACTTGTAATAAAGGTTTAATACGAGCCACTTTTTTCTCCGAAAATTTATCAAGCTTATGTTGTTTTTCTAGATCTTTGCGTTTATTTGTTTCTGCTGTAATGCCGTCAATAAAGCGTTTTATAACGTCTTTTCTGTTTTCGTTTTTATTCCAATCATCCAGTAAGCGTAAATATTTTTGTCCAAAATCAGCTAAGCGTGCTAATTCAATTTTACGTTCACGTTCTCGTTCAATTTTATCTTTGTAATTTGCTGATAGTACATCGTATTTTTCTTTTGATATTCTTTGTAAAAAATTTTCGTGTTCTGTTTTTTCTATCGCTTCATAAAGCACTGTTTTTTGCTGTTGCACTTCAGCTAGCAACGCATTTAAATCAACTTTATTTGTGTCTGTTTTTAGCTTCGCTCTGTTTATTAAATCTATGGGAAAACCAACTCTTTCGGCAACTTCAAAGGTGTAACTACTTCCAGGTTCACCAACCGATAAAATGTATTTGGGATCAAGTGTTTCTAAATCAAACAACATACTTCCATTTTTTACACCATCTAATTTATTGGCTAATAATTTTACATTCGAGTAATGTGTGGTTATAATTCCAAATGTTTTAGATTTTACAATTTCTTCTAAAACAACTTCTGCCATAGCGCCTCCAAGGTCAGGATCGGTGCCACTTCCAAACTCATCCATTAAAACTAAGGTATGACTGTTGACGGTTTCTAAAATAGAAATCATTTTTTTTAATCGCGCACTATAAGTACTTAATTCGTGTTCAATACTTTGAGTATCACCAATGTCAATTAAAATATGTTTAAAAAAACTCATTACCGAGTTTGGCGCAACAGAAACTAATAAGCCACATTGTAACATGGTTTGCAAAAGTCCTATTGTTCTAAGTGTTACTGATTTTCCTCCGGCATTTGGGCCAGAAATCACCAATAAATGCTCGTCTTTATGTAAATGAACTGTTAACGGAATAGTAGGTTTTTTATGTTCTTTATTTTGAAGAAATAAAATAGGGTG
>Ga0114977_10003040_pt1 | contig 10769 bp, 6 predicted proteins | sample S_130805_MF_Meta_FD_87026 | JGI IMG/M metagenome (GOLD analysis project Ga0114977, IMG submission 87026) | Freshwater microbial communities from Lake Simoncouche, Canada to study carbon cycling - S_130805_MF_MetaG | ecosystem: Environmental > Aquatic > Freshwater > Lake | place: Lake...
CGCCACCCCTTCCTCGTTGCAACAAAATGATGGCGACGATGAAAAAGGAAAGCAAAAACAACAGTGAACCAAAGATGTACTGAGACAAAGCACCAAGAGGGAACAACACAGTTCTACTTCTCCAAACGAACTCCGAGTTCATGAAGCCTTACCCTTTGGAAGCGATACGGATCGCTGGGAAGGCACCTTTTCGTCGGCGGGAAAACAATCAAATTCAAGTCTTCGATCGGCACAACGTCCGGGCCGAAGTGCAAGACTATACTGGAATTTCAGGATTTTGTTGAGTGCAACCCACGGCAGACCCCAGGGTTCTTGAAGAATTTCTTCCCCAATCCTTCTCCCTCCCCTGATTCCTATCATTTTATCGTGTGCCATCGTGTCGCACCTAAATCCCAAGGTTGTTGACACTCGTGAGGCCTTTGCTACCCTTACAGGCCTACTATTTTGTGCAAAGCGCCTAACCGGCAGGCTTTGCCAGATCTAAGAACCTTCGGGGCATCGAAACATCCGTTCGGTAACCTTTTGATACCCGGGTTTTTGACGGTTCGGTCCGTTGAAACGGTCCATTCCGTTGAAAACGCTGAAAACGAAGAAGTTGTTTAGATTTGGCGGTTTGCGGCGAATCGAGATCCATGTTGTTTGGGTTGTGCATCAGCGGTGTTTTGCGTGGATCCCTCTTTTTCGTTCCTACGGGAGGATTGTTCGATGAGTCAGTTGCGTAAAGTCGTTTTGGCTGCTGTTGCGTTCCTAGCAGCAGGTTTCGGTTCCGTTGCAATGGCAGGTTGCGGCGGTGATGTCGGCGGTTCGAGCTGCGGCGGTCGCAGCGGCTTGCTCAGCAAGTTGCACGGTCGCAAAGATGCTTGCAGCGGCGCTTCGGCAAAAAGCTGCAGCGGTGGACTGTTGAGCAAATTGCACGCAAAGCGCGGCGCAAAGTGCTCGGGTGCCGCTGCTAGCTGCAGCGCTCCTGCCCCAGCTCCAGCTTGTGCTCCAGCACCAGTTGCAAGCGATTGCGGCGGATGCGGTTCGTCGGTTGCCAGCGAAGGCGTTGTCTATGAATCCGGAGCTGTCTACAGCTCTCCAGCGGCTGCACCATGTGTAAACTGTGCTTGGACCGTTGATGCCGGTGCCGTGACCACTTCCTCGTCCGTACCGCCAGCCCCAATTGCACCAGCAGTTGCACCAGCAGTTGCACCAGCAGTTGCACCAGCAGCAGCTCCAGTTGCTCCAGCAGCAGCTCCAGTTGCTCCAGCAGCAGCTCCAGTTGCACCAACACCCGCAGCAGCAACCGCGCCTGCAGCACCAGCCGTTCCAGAGGCTCCTGCTGTACCAGCAGCACCTGCAGTTCCAGCTGTCGATGTTCCAAAGGCATAGTTTGGTAAATCCGCAAACATCTTCCCCTGCGAGTCACAATCAAAACGATTCAATCGCCTCGGGTAGATGAAACAAAATCTCAAAAAAGGCTGTGCTTAATCGCACAGCCTTTTTTGTTTCCCCTACCTTTTGTTTCGCCCTGTACCGTACACGAATCGTCCCAAGTTCGTTAAACTTTCAAACTATGAGCAATGCCGATTCTCCACCATTAACCACGCCAAGCGTCATTATCTACACCGATGGCGCAGCGGAACCCAATCCAGGCCCAGGCGGGTACGGTGCAGTGTTGATATTCGGTAAGCATCGAAAAGAGCTCTCCGGGGGCTTTCGACGCACTACGAATAATCGGATGGAACTCATGGGGGTGATCGCCGCCCTGGAGGAACTCAAACGCCCATGCAATGTCCAAATCTACAGCGATTCGAAATACGTCGTCGATAGCGTTCAACGAGGATCTTTGACTCGCTGGGCAAAAGCGAACTGGCAACGCGGTCCAGGACAACCAGTAAAGAACATCGATTTATGGAAGCGATACCTGAAAGCTTCCACGCTCCATCGCATCAAATTCCACTGGGTTAAAGGACATGCAGGCATTAAGGAAAATGAACGCTGTGATGTCCTGGCTGTCGCGGCTGCACAAAGCGGAGTTCTGACGGTTGATCAAGGCTATTTGGATTCCATCAAAGAAGTAGCCAGCGAAATGCCTCAGTACATCTCAACATCTGTTAGCAAATCCCCCCCAACGGGTGTTCAATCGCATAAGCCAATTGCGAGCCAATCGGATGTTGCATCCACCGCACAGCCCACCGTTGGTGGCCCGTGCCGCAAATGCGGCGGCGTTCTGCAAAAGAGACCGACAAAGCAAAAAGCTCTAAAACCCAATCAAACCTATTATTACGAATGGTTTCTTTTCTGTTCCGGTTGCGGAACAATGTATATGGTTAACGAGGCCAAACGCATCGTTTCATAGTTGAAACGCTCGCAATTTTTTAGTTGGCTGATGATTTTTTCCGCCCAAAGAATTCTTCATGCAACTCATTCCTAGTCCACCGAAAGAAGTAGCAAAGGGGTTTCCACCGCTGCGCGCCGTCAGCAATCAATTGCTCCGCGCAAATATTGTGTTCTCTGACACACTTGACTCACTTGAAAAAGCGGGAGGTCACACAAAGTCCTGCGTGAACTGCGGCTCCTCAGCACTCGCCTTCGGTGTCCCTGTCTTACTAAAGGAAGAGCATTTCTCGATGTCTCTACCGCTAGCACTGTGCAGGAAGTGTTCTGAAAAGCCGCCGGTAAGTCCATTCGTGGAATTCAGCAACTTTCGCAGCGCATGGAAGACAATGGCCTTGTGCGTCGCAGGCTGGATCATATTGCTAATTCTCGCGGTCGTTTTCCCAGCCCTTGCAACATTGTTCGCTTTTACTTCCCTAGGAATTTTCATCCTTGTTGCTTTAACCATTCTGAAGTTTTTCGATACCGTTCCCATAGAACCGAAACTCAGAGATTCGCAAACCGTTGATCTAATCAATAAATCGCCACATTTTGGCAAGATGCTAAATGCCTTTCCGAATGCCAAGTTACTCTGGACAGAAGTGTCTCCGAACTCGGAACCACTGAAGTACGCTTGGACCAAGGAATTCGAACGGGAGTGCTTTCAACAAAGCTTCACCCCCTACGAACGTGGATTCGTAATGGCGGATCTTCATTCGCTCGATCTCTCCGACGGCTCAATACCCCTTTGTACCGAGGTCTTCAGGTACCTTTCGGATACGTTCCGAGATAACTTCCAGTCCGCCCAAGACAATCCGATCGCCGCTCAAGTCTTAATCACATTTCTGCCGGGCAGGAAAAGAGTAGTTCAGTTAAAAATATCACCTTCTGGGCAGCGCGCAATTCGCGAAAAGATACGAGACAAAATTGAGTCGATGCCCGATTTTCCGGTGAATTTGCCAGTGGTGGTCTTGTATCGAAACTGTAACTTCCAAGGCATTGAACTAGCCAATGAACTTCCGATCCCCGATCCAGCCATCGAATTCCAACGCTACGTACGAGGGCTTTCGCAAGAGGATTTCGGTAGCGAAGAAAAAGCAATCATTGGTTCCGACGGACTGACCGAAGCGCAATATGTTGCCTCGCAGCGAGCCTTACCCGAAAACGCAATCACCGCTGACGACTTCATTCGCTGGTCTAAAGTTCACCCGAACACGAACGACCTAACACGTGGATTTGCCGATTTCCTTTTAACCAAGGGAGAAATCACCGAAGCGATCGACGTATGGGAAAAGGCCCTCGCAAAGGATCCGCAGGATCGAAACATGCTAGGATTATTTGCTAACTTCCTTGAACGCTGCGAACGGCTAGAAAAAGCGGCCAGCATTTGTCAAACGATCATCAAACGCCCAGATGCCACGCCAGATGATTTCGCCTACCTCGCCCATCTACAACTCGCTCTTGGGTTTCCCGAGGAAGCCTCCAAAACCCTTGAGACTGCGCCTGCCGGTTATCGATCAGCGGACTACTATTTTTCTTCCGCTCGAATCGCCCAAGCATTAAATCACCCCGATGAATGCATGGAGTTTCTCGATAAAGCGATCCGCGTTGACGCGACCTATGCCAACGCATATTTGCTTCAAGCGAATCTTCAGATGGCTGAACGAAACTACGACAAAGCTATCGAGAAAATCGAGCGATTTCTTGAGATTGAAGGCCCTTCGTATCGAGGTTACCAAATCAAGGCTTCCGCATTGGCGAAGTCAAAAGGTTATCAAGCCGCTATCGAATTCCTCAACGATCGAATCAACGAACACGGGAACCATCCGCTCTTAAACGGACTTCGCGCAGAAGCTTATCGTGAGTCGGGCAAACACGAATTGGCTCTCGACGATTGCAACTGGATCTTGGAACAGTACCCAGACTTTCACCCGGCGAGGTTGCAACGCGCTGAACTTCGAATCGATACCGACGACCCTACTGGTGCAATCGCAGATGCTAAATTCATTGTGGAGGCAGGCGGGGACGATGCAACGCTCTATGCAACCCTAGGTTTCGCATATCACCTCGACAATCAACCCGATCAAGCGCTCGAATGGCTTCAACGCGCCGTGCAACTTGACCCTAGGCACGTAGGAGCCCGCTATCGACTTTCTCAAGTTTACACCAGTGCAGGCCGTATCGACGAATCGATCGAACAACTCACTGCCCTGCTTGCGATCGATGGCAAGCAATCTATCCCCTTGGTAGTTCGCGGCTACCAACACCTAATGCAATCTTCGCGAGATAAGGCCGAACAAGATTTCCAAGATGCACTAGAACTCTCTCCCAAAGAAGTCCAAGCAATTCGCGGTATGGCCCTTGTTGCAGAACTCCGAGGGGATCATAAAGAAGCGATACAATACCTCGATAAAGCCCTAACGATCGATCCGGAAAGCGAAGAATGCTTGCTGGATCGCTCTCGCCTATCGATGTCGGATTACAACTTAAAGGCCGCTGAAAAAGACCTTGATCAAGTCATTTCATCGAGTCCTCACCTTTTACCTGCACTCTTCACTCGGGCACAGCTCCATATTCAACTTGGTCGGATGGACCAAGCCCTCAACGACTTAGATACGATTCTCAAAGAGAACCCCGACTTCGCCCCAGCGTTAATAGGTCGCAGCGCAATTCACGAGATCCAAGGTAACGACGAGAAATCTCAAGAAGACTTCGACGCCGCCGTAGAACTCGAACCCGAATCTGCCGATGAAACGGAACAACAACGAGCATTGATCGCCTCACAAATCGCTTTAGCGCAAAATCGATTCGAAGAAGCGATCGAAGCCGCTACGCTTGCAATCGAGCTAAATCCAACCAATGAGCAAGGCTACTTGCGACGCGGAGGAGCCTACTGGTACTCCGACCAGTTCTCCGAAGGTTGGGAAGATTACAACTACATCCTGGAGACTCTAAACGCAGATTCAATCGCCGCACGAAACGGTCGTGGTGGTTGCTCCGCTGAACTCGGTGAATATGACGTTGCAATCGAGGACCTCAAGCTAGCCATTGATGAAGCTCGTAAGTCGGACACCCACGTCCTACCCTACTGCTTGAATAATCTTGCTCGCGCTCTCATCGGAAACGATCAACTCGAAGAAGCCGATTCGGTTCTGAAGGAGTCTTTGGACCTGCAACCCAGAAACGCATGGGTCTATTTCAATCGCGGGTTACTACGGCTCGCACAAAAAAATCCAACTCTAGCTCTCGAGGATTTCCAAACGGCAGTCGCTGCAAGCGAACCGCGACTGCCCCCCAGAAAACTCGCAAAAGCGAAGGCTTTCATCGAACGAGCTGAAAAAGAATCAAAGTCCTGAACGGGGTTGGCGAATCACCGCACGACTCTTTTTAACTTCATTGGTCTTGCTACCTTCAGTGGCCTCCGAACCGAAATTGGTTTTTCCTCCCGCTGTATTCCAACCAGCCGGCAATGATTCAATCTTCGGTCCGTCCGATACAAGCCGCGAATCGTTACGCTTCGGTCCCTCCTCCGTCGGTTGAATCTTCGTGGCACTCGCCAAACCAGACTCCGGCCTTAATGGCACCGGATGCAGATTCGACGCGGGTGGCAAGCTTCCTTTTTCATCAGGCCATGGTGCCGATGATTTCATCGTTAATCGTGAAGCTTCATTTCCCAGGCCAACCCCTCGCCCCGCCGCTGAACTCTTAGCATCCAGCTTGCTATCCGTTCCCAAGAACGGATTTGTGCTGTCCCAGTCCTGAGCCGATGCTAGTGGTGCCAGAGGAGCTATAGGGGAAGACGCCAAGTGTTTCGTATCTACATTTGAGCTCGCCTCACCAACGCTACTTTCACTTGTCCAAACCGGCGGTCTGGAAGCAACGATTCGCGAAGCTTGGTCTCGAACACCTGTTCCGAAGTTCGATCCACTAGGACGCGTTATCGGCAGAACAGGTAGCGGCTCACGAGCAACCCGATCCTCTAAGGTCCCTACGATTGGTGGGGTGTAGGGCCTTAACTCTACATCCTTTGCTCCAACTAAATCTTCCAGCAAAGCCGAATACACTGGAGACTGGGACCCGGCAATTACATCTCCATTACTCTGTGCAGCTTGCTCATTGGTATTCGGTTCAATAAGGACTGTCGCAGCATTCGGGGTATCCCAACGTTGCGTCACTTCATTCCAGCCAGACTTCGATTCAGTGATGCCTGTCGATTCATACCAATACCATCCACCGACGACACCCGTAACCAAACAGACGATCCCCATCAAGGGTGGTCGCCCAGTCTGGTCCGTTCGTAACGCTCGCTCTGATTTCTTTTTCTTTGCCATGGATAGATTCCCTCAAGTTCTATCCAGAGTCTGACACACTCGACAAATTCGGTGGGATCGCGGGTCGGTTGCAACTCGAATTCGATCAAAAAAAACTTCCAAATTTCGCTCTGTGTCGATTGCGAAGAATATCTCGGACACGGAACTTAGGGACGGGGTGCGAATCTACTTGCTATGTCGTTTGTGCAGGAGAAGATCGAAGTCTGCCACAGTTTTTTTGCGCAATTTCAGGATCCAGCTTAATGATGTGGAATACTTGTCCGACGGCATTACCTTTTTGATCTACTCCTGTGAACGAATTCATCTCCGGAGCCCCCCGATGAAATCCTTGATGAGGCCTTTGATGAAACCCTTCGCTTTTGCAACCCTATGTTTGATCGCGTTGGTTGCACCGACCAAGGCGCAACAGATTTCCAAGATGTTCGAAGATGCCGATCATGATTTCGGCACCGTAGCAAAGGCCGCTACGACTGAACATCGCTTCTATTTTACAAATCCTTTCCCCACACCGATCCACGTGAAGAGTGTGCGTACATCGTGCGGATGCACCACCCCCAGCATCGTTACGGAAAACGTTGAGCCAGGCGAAACCGGCTGTATCCTCGCTGTTTTCAACACCAAAACACACGCCGGTGCTCGCGCTGCGACGGTCACTGTTACCTTTGACAAACCATCGTTTGCTGAAGTTCAACTGCACGTCAAAGGCTACATCCGAACTGACGTAGTATTCAAGCCAGGCGAAGCTATGTTTGGTAAGGTTCCACAAGGAAAAGCTCGGACTCAAGAAATCCTTCTTGAATACGCCGGCAAACCTGATTGGCAAATAACGCATGCTCAATGCAACGAGCCATACCTCCAAGTTGCGGTTCAAGAGACTTCTCGTCAGTCAGGCCGAATCAACTACACCCTCACTGCAACCCTTGATGAATCGGCCCCTGCTGGTCCATTGCAAACCGAAGTCCTCCTGCACACCAATGACCGTAACGTAAAGACCGTCTCTTTGCGTGTTACCGCCGATGTCGAAGCCCAACTGTCGATATCCCCGAATATGCTCTCACTCGGCGAAATCCCAACGGAAGAATTGCCAAGGCAGATTGTGGTGGTGAAATCGAAATCGCCATTCAAAATCCTTGGAATGGAAAGTGCCTTGTTCGAACTCGATGCAACAAAACTGACATCAAATTCCAAGTCGCTGCACACTCTCCCCTTGGTCCTCAAACTCAAGCAAGGTCAATACACCGATGCAGAGTATCGTGATTCCATCCGATTGCTTACGGACATTGCGGAACAGCCTGCCGTGGAACTTGGAGTAATCTTCCGCGTGAAGGGTGGAAAACCCGAACCTGCCAAAGCAGCAGACACGGCTGATAACGGCTCAAACAAGAAGTAGTGGTTTTCCAGGGGTTTAATAAGCCTCGAACAGATTACTTTAACCGCCACCAATGCTCACGAATCACCCCAAGGCTAATTAGCCATGGGGTGATTTCTTTTTCAAACCGATGGGCATCGACAGAATAGCCTGCTGTTGGTCGAACAGTACCACCAGTTACCTCGTGCCAATATCGATTGAGCCTATCCATCAACACCTCTCGTACCCATTTCGCAGCCATGGACGATGCCGCTGATGGAAACAACGAATCGCCATCAACTTGAAACCTGATTGTGATCGGCAACCCCCTTACGATCGTCCCATAACGACTCACATGCGGAGTCTCCTCCAACACATCGATCCAAGGATTCGACTCTTCTGGAAAATTCTCTCCGATGGCGTGCGAAAGCAAACTTGCGTACCGTTTCTTTCCCCCCTGCCGATCACAATAAATCTCGACGCTCTCCCAGGTTGAATCTCCGGCTTCGACTAACCTCTTTAGGCTGCTGAAAACCAGTCCCAAGCTCATCTCGCCAAGCACATTAGATTTGTTGCCGCATCGATGGCATTCCTCATTAAAAAACTGCTCGTCGATGATTCGCATCCGAAATCCGCCAAAGGATATCCCGAGCTTGCGAAACTTCTCTCTGACTCGTTGAAACAACGCAGTTTCCCCAGATGAATCTTCAGCCGATTCGCTCGACGCAGGATTGGAATTGTCCTCCCATCGCTGCGCTAGCTTTGGGTGGTACCAGAGCCTTGATTCAACCCTCTTCAGATCAGCATCCCCCCAAACCTTCATCGAAACGCCTTGAAGGGATTCCTGACCCAAAAAACGAAGCGCCAGATCCAATCCACCTAACCCCACACCCGGTTGATAGATCTTCTTTGAATCCCCCAACGGTATGTACTCAGAGACGGCCTTTAAAGCCGAGATCGCACGGTCCCTGAATTCAGGAGCAAAGGGTTCGAGACCTTGAAGAACATCAAACTGCGAGTCTATCTCCCATTGACTTAATGCGATAACAAAAGGACCAAGATTTGGCCCATATCCGGCTTCGTCCACACCAAGCACTAATCGCATCAGAACTTACGCCTCTTGGTCGTTTCGCTTTCGCTCTCTGGTTCAGACTTTTCAGTCGGTTTACTCTTCTTCGGTTTATCGGAGTTGAACATCTTGAAAGGCAAATCGTAGATATCGAAATCGAGTTTCGGTAACGCTTCGGGCTTTTCCTCCTTCGGAGCGTCCCCCCCTTTCTTAATAGCGACGGAATCCATATCAAGGTTCCCGACTACGACCAAGCGTTCAGGCAACTGAGTTAAGTGGAGATTCGCTCCTCGAAACCACTCTAACCAGCTCGCTCGGTAATTCGACGGTGGTACGGTATGAAGCGTATCGAAGCCAAGACTCGATGCGTGCGCACCAGGCGCAAGGGAGAGATTCTCCGGCCAAGCCGTCGATTGCCATAACCCCTCGCGCAATTCATAACTCCCCCCAAGAGTGCACTGTAGCTTGGCATCGAGAAGACGCTGTGCAACTGCGAGCGATTCCTTTGGTTGAACTCCAAGCTGACTTTCGATCGCATCGAGCAGGAACAAGTTCCCTCGCGTTGCCTGGGCAGCTTGCCGGAACCCAAGGGCGTGAAACCGACCTGCTACCTTACTAGCCGAAATATCTCGAATCGACATCCTCCCTTGCGCAACATCTTCCGAAGGCACAACTCGGACCACCGATGCACAAGCTTCTAATATCTCCCGATGAAACGATAGGATGCTAAAGCCTCCCATCTGCCATCGCCATAGTCCGATAAGTGCGCGAGAATATCCAATAACATCAGGTGGCCCACCTCCGAGCCCCAATGGCAAGCGATCCAACATGGCCGGTTTTGGCCACGCCCCCAAATAAACAGGTAAGGATCTCAACAACCGCAACGTTGCTATCAACCCCTTCGTCTCTTCTGGAAACGGAAGTTCAACATCCTTCAAACCCGCAAAAAGGAAATGGTTCGGTACGGAATCGCCGGTAATGTCGTTTCCACGCAAATGCAATTGCAAACTCACCACATCATCTTTGGGCAATTGAATCTGTCGATCAGCAGGAGGGGCCAGCAGTAATCCAACCCATCCATACTTATCACTTCCTAACGGTGCAATCGACGCTTCGATGGCAATACGCTCTCCCTTGGGGATCTCCGGATGCTCATAGCGACGCAATCCGAACATCAATGGATCGGTCTGCTGCCAATCCCGTGTGTAATGCTCGGCTAGTACACGATACTGAGCTGATTCTTCAGGGGTGCAATCGACGATCGGAACATCCGCAATCGGCAGAAAACTTCCACGACGTCCGCGCACGGAATCATGCCACTCATCGTTAAAACGGATTGTTTCGGATCCATCTACTCGGCGCTGAAACCATTCAGGTAAATAACCTTGGCGAATCAAGGTTTCGATTCGTGCTCCCGGCAAGGTTCCTGGTACCCCCGAGCCACTTCCTGCTGCCCCCGGGCCATTACCGGCCGTACCTGGCGCCCATCCAGGTGGAACATTGGCAAGTGCCCCCGCATCAGTCCTCGCGTTCTCGAGCCGCAAGCCTGGCATGCCTCGCTTCTTCTCCATCGCGGAAACCATACTTGCCAACTCCGCATGCTCGATCGATGCGATCGCACGCATTCGCCTTTTGAGCTCAATCTGAACTTGAGGTGAAAGCA
>Ga0114977_10003041_pt1 | contig 10766 bp, 13 predicted proteins | sample S_130805_MF_Meta_FD_87026 | JGI IMG/M metagenome (GOLD analysis project Ga0114977, IMG submission 87026) | Freshwater microbial communities from Lake Simoncouche, Canada to study carbon cycling - S_130805_MF_MetaG | ecosystem: Environmental > Aquatic > Freshwater > Lake | place: Lake...
CAGCGGATTTCCTGAGCCCGGCAGAAAAGCGGGCCGCCCTGGGCCTGCCGCCGCTGGCGGAGGGCTGAGCATGCGGGACGCGGGCGGGGTTCACGGTTTCTGTATGACAGCTTTGACGCGGCTGCGGCGAAGATCGAGGCGAACGAGCGGGTGGCGCAGGCACGCTGGGCCGCGCTGGAGTTTCGCCTGGGCCAGATCGACGCGGCGCTGGAGCGGCTGGAAAAGCGCATCTGGGTAGGAGTTTATGGCTTGGCCTGCTTTCTGCTGGCGCAGATGGCAGAGGCCGTGATTGCGGCAGCGATGAGGTAGCAGCGACATGGATGACAGGATACAGGCTGGCGCGCCGGAGCGAAAGTTCCATCGCCCGGAGGCCGGGATTACGGTGACTGACGGATCGCGGGTTGAAGGCTATGCCTCGATCTTCGGGCGGCGGGACCAGGGCGGGGATGTGGTGGGGCGCGGCGCTTATGCCGCATCTCTTGCGGCCCTGGCGGCATCGGGCCGGCGGGTCAAGATGCTGTGGCAGCACGATCCGGCGCAGCCCATCGGGGTATGGGACGAGGTACGCGAGGATGCCACGGGCCTGTATGTCAAAGGGCGCATCCTGACGGATGTTGCGCGCGGGCAGGAGGCGGCTGCCCTGCTGGCGGCGGGCGCGATTGATGGTCTGTCCATCGGGTATCGCACGCTGCGGGCTGAACGGGACGCCAAGGGGCAGCGGCTGCTGCAGGAATTGGATCTTTGGGAAGTGTCTCTGGTGACCTTTCCCATGCTGGCCGAAGCGCGGGTTCAGGCGAAGGCCGACCCTGCCGCCGGGGCTGACTGGAGCGCGCTGGCGAAGCTGTTCGAGCAGGCGCGCCGCGATCTGGCCGCGCGCTGACGCGGCCTAAACACGGGGGACAAGATGAGTGAGACAAAAACCCGGCCCGCGGCACATCGCCCCGGTGCCGCTGGACCGGCTGAGCAGGCGACCGAAGCGTTGGCTGGTTTTCTGCAGGAATTCAAGGGCTTGCAAGCCGAAGTGACATCTGCGTTGCATCAACAGGAAGAGCGACTGACCATGCTTCAAGCCAAGACGATGACCTATGGGCGCCCGATACTTTCGACCGCTGTCGAAACCGAGGAGCCGCACAAGAAGGCCTTCAACGCCTATCTGCGCCACGGCGATGACGAGGCGCTGCGGGGCCTTGCCCTGGAAGGAAAGGCGCTGAGCACAGCCGTGGCGGGCGACGGCGGCTATCTGGTGGATCCGCGCACGGCGGATACGGTGAAATCGATGCTGGTTGCAACCGGATCGATCCGGTCGATTGCCAGCGTTGTCACGGTCGACGCCTCGAACTTCGATGTGTTGATTGACCGGTCCGACGTGGGCACAGGATGGGTGACCGAGACCGGATCGGTCAGCGAGACGGCGACGCCGCTGATCGAGCGTATTTCGATCCGGCTGCACCAGCTTGCTGCGATGCCGAAGGCAAGTCAGCGGCTGCTGGATGACAGCGCCTTTGACGTGGAGGGCTGGCTGGCGGAAAAGATCGCTTCGCGCTTCATCCGGTCGGAATCGGCAGCTTTTGTGAACGGCGACGGGGTGGACAAGCCCAAGGGCATCCTGCTGCCGGCCAAGGTTCCGAATTCCGCTTGGACCTGGGGCAGCCTGGGCTATGTGGCCAGTGGTGCTGCTGCGGATTTCCCGACGACCAACGCCGTCGATTGCATCGTGAACCTCGTCTATGCTCTGGCGGCACCCTATCGGGCCAAAGCGACCTTCGTGATGAATTCCAAGACGGCGGGGGCCGTGCGGAAGATGAAGGACGCCGATGGCCGGTTCATGTGGGCTGACGGGCTGGCTGTGGCCGAACCGCCGCGCCTGATGGGGTATCCGGTGCTGATCTGCGAGGACATGCCTGACATTGCCGCCAATGCGCATGCGATTGCCTTTGGCGACTTTGCCGCCGGCTACACAATTGCGGAACGGACAGACCTGCGCATCTTGCGCGATCCGTTCTCGGCCAAGCCGCATGTGCTGTTCTATGCGACCAAGCGCGTGGGGGGCGACATCAGCGACTATGCGGCGATCAAGCTGCTGAAGTTCGCCCTGACCTGACGTCGGACTGGTGCGCCGCCCCTGCACAGGGGCGGCAACCGGTGCGCGGGCGTTGGCTTTCGCCGGGCGGGGGCTGTCTTGCGCACTGAAGCTTTGGCCTTTCGGGAAGCGGAGATGACCCAAATGTTGAACGAGGACACGGCCATTCCGGTCGCGGCTTTGCCGATCGGGGCGATGCGGGACCATTTGCGACTGGGCACCGGCTTTGCCGAGGAAGGATTGCAGGACGGGTTGATCGAAGCCTATCTGCGGGCCGCAATAGCGGTGATCGAGGGGCGGACCGGCAAGGCCCTGTTGCAGCGCGTGTTCCGCTGGGTGTTGGACGACTGGCGTGATCCGGCGGCACAGGCGCTGCCGGTGGCCCCAGTGCGCAGCATTGCTTCGGTCACGCTGAGGGATGGTGCGGGCGGATCAACCGTGCTGGACGCTGGCATCTACCGGGTGATCGCCGATCTGCACCGCCCGCGCCTTGCGCCGACGGGGCAGTTGCTGCCGTCGGTGCCGGGCGGCGGTCATGTTGAGGTGGTGTTCACGGCAGGGTTCGGGACGGCGTGGAGCGATGTTCCGGCGGACCTGCGGCAGGCGGTGCTGATGCTGGCCGCCGATCTGTACGAGCGGCGCGACGAGATGGGCCTGCGCGAACAGGGCCTGCCCTTTGCCATTCTGTCGCTGATCGAGCGCTGGCGGACGGTGCGGGTTCTGGGCGGGGGTACGGCATGACCCGGGTTTCCCTGTCTCGCCCGCTGGTTCTGGAGGCGTTGCGCACCCGGCCGGACGGGTCGGGTGGCCATGAAGAGCAGTGGCAGGCGCTGGGAACGCTGTGGGCCGAGGTGACGGCAGGCACGGGGCGCGACGCGCCGGTGGAAGAGTTTACTCGGGCATCGGTGACCTACCGGATCACGGTGCGCGGAGCGCCGGTCGGGGCCGAGCAACGCCCACTCCCGGACCAGCGGTTTCGCGACGGATCGCGGCTGTTCCGCATTCTGGCCGTTGCCGAGCGGGATGCGGCGGGGCGGTATCTGCTGTGCTTTGCCCGGGAAGAGGGGACGCCATGAGCTATGGACAGGCTGCGGCCCTGCAGGCCGCCGTGTACCAGCACCTGACCGCCCTGCCGGCTCTGGCCGGGGTTGCGGTGGTGGATGCGATCCCCAGCGGGCAGAGCCCCGGGACATTCGTGCTGATCGGGACCGAAGAGGTGCGGGATCTGTCCGATGCCAGCGGGTCCGGGGCCGAACACCGGTTCGCAGTCAGCGTGATCAGCGAGGCGGCGGGGTTCCACGCGGCCAAGGCCCTGGCGGTGGCGATTTCAGACGCGCTGAACGATGCGTCCCTGATGCTGAGCCGGGGGCGGTTGGTGGGCATGTGGTTTCAGCGGGCAACGGCCCGCAGGCGCGACGATGGCCGCGTGCGGCGCATCGACATGACTTTCCGTGCCCGTGTCGAGGACTGAGGGCGCGCGGGACGGATAACGAAACATCTGAGGGGAGCGGTGGAATGCCTGTTCAGAACGGCAAGGACCTTTTGATCAAGATCGACCTGTCGGGGTCGGGGCAGTTCGAGACGGTGGCGGGTTTGCGCGCCACGCGGATCAGCCTGAATGCGGAAACGGTGGAAGTGACCAGTCTGGACAGTCCCGGTGGCTGGCGCGAACTGCTGGCGGGGGCTGGCGTGAAATCGGCATCGATCAGTGGATCCGGGGTGTTCCGCGACGAGCAGACCGATGCCCGCGTCCGGAAGGTGTTCTTTGAGGGCGGAATGCCCGCCTTTCAGGTGATCGTGCCGGATTTCGGGACGATCGAGGGGCCGTTCAAGATCACGGCGCTGGAGTATGCAGGCACCTTTGACGGCGAAGCGACTTACGAGCTGACCTTGGCCTCGGCGGGGCTTTTGACCTTCGCGGCGCTGTGATGGCGAACCCCTGGGCCGGAGAGGTGACCGTCACGCTGAATGGCCAGGCGTATGTGGCGCGCCTGACCCTGGGGGCGCTGGCCGAGCTTGAGGCCGCGATGGAGACGGGCAGCCTGGTGGATCTGGTGGAACGGTTTGAGCAGGGGCGGTTCACCACGCGGGATGTGATGGCGCTGATCGTGGCGGGCCTGCGGGGCGGTGGCTGGCGCGGCACGGCAGAGGACCTGCGCACGGCAGAGATCGCCGGTGGCCTTGGCGGTGCGGCGCGGTTGGCGGCCGAGTTGCTGGCGCGTGCCTTTGCGCCACCAGCCCACCCGTCCCGGTCATGACCCGCATCGACTGGCCCGGCTTGATGCGGGTCGGGATCGGCCAGCTTGGATTGGCACCAGAGGTGTTCTGGCGCCTGACCCCGGCGGAGTTGCAGATGCTGACCGGGCTGGATCAGCCGGGGCCAGTGCCATTCAGTCGGGCGCGGCTTGACGCGCTGGTGCAGGCCTTTCCGGACAGGATGGAGGGAGACGTTGATGATCGAGATCGACACTTTGTCAGACAAGATTTCGGCACTTGAGACAGCCTGTGCGACGACTGCAGGCAGTATCGGGGGCCTGAGCAGCGAGCTTGGGAAGATGCAGGGCGGGATCGCCCAGGCGGGGCGCGACGTGACGGTGCTGTCGAGCGGGATCGGCACCGGGTTGCGGCGCGCCTTCGACGGGCTGGTCTTTGACGGTGCCAAGCTGTCGGACGTGCTGAAGGGCATCGGTCAATCCCTGTCTGACACTGTCTACCGGATGGCGACCCGGCCTGTGACCGACGCGTTGAGCGGCCTTCTGGCCCAGGGTGCCGGCGGGTTGATGTCTGCGGTCACGCCTTTTGCCAAAGGGGGCGTCATCGCACAGGGCCGCGTCACGCCCTTTGCGCGCGGGGGCGTCGTGACGGGGCCAACCGGGTTTGCGATGCGTGGCGGGCAGGGGCTGATGGGTGAGGCGGGCCCGGAAGCCATTCTGCCGCTGTCACGGGGTCCCGATGGACGCCTGGGCGTGCAGAGCGCCGGGGGGAGCGGCAGGGGCATGTCGGTGGTGATGAATGTCTCGACACCGGATGTGCAGGGATTCCAGCGCAGTCAGGCACAGATCGCGGCGCAGGTGAACCGGGTGCTGGCGCGCGGCCAGCGGAACAGATGAGGGCACGGCATGGGATTTCACGAAGTGCGGTTTCCGGCGAACCTGAGTTTCGGATCATCCGGAGGACCGGAGCGACGCACCGAGATTGTTGCGCTGACCAACGGGTTTGAAGAACGCAGCACGCCCTGGGAACATTCGCGTCGCCGCTATGATGCCGGACTGGGGATGCGCAGCCTGGATGACCTGGGCGAGGTCATCGCCTTCTTCGAGGCGCGGCGCGGTCAATTGCACGGCTTTCGCTGGAAGGACTGGGCGGATTTCAAGTCATCTGCGTCTTCAAAGCCGGTCACTCCGCAGGATCAATTCATCGGACAGGGGGACGGGGTGCGGACTACCTTCAGGTTAAGCAAGACATATGTTTCCGGGGTGGGAACCTATCAGCGCCCGATTGCAAAGCCGGTGCCTGGAACGGTGCGCGTGGCGATTGGCGGCGTTGAAAAGACAATCAACACGGACTGGACGCTGTCAGCAGTAACAGGGACCGTGAGCTTTGCCGTGGCACCGGCATTGGGTGCCGTCCTTTCGGCCGGGTTCGAATTTGATGTCCCGGTGCGGTTTGACACGGACCGCATCCAGACCTCGATCGATGCGTTTCAGGCCGGAGACGTGCCCGCAGTGCCGGTGGTAGAGCTGCGCGTCTGATGGCGGGGCGCGAGGATCTTCTGGCCCATCTTGCCGGGGGCGTCACAACGCTGTGCCGGGCCTGGGCGGTGCAACGAAAGGACGGGACGCTGCTGGGATTCACCGATCATGACCGCGACCTGTCCTTCGAAGGGATTGTCTTTCGGGCCGGAACCGGCATGACAGCGCGGGCCTTGGTGCAGACGACTGGCCTGGCCGTTGATAACTCGGAAGCTGTCGGCGCGTTGAGCAGCGATGCTGTGACCGAGGCTGATCTGATCGCGGGGCGCTATGACGGCGCTGAGGTTCGCTGCTGGCTGGTCAACTGGACCGACGTTGCGCAGCGCCTGCTGCAGTTTCGCGGGTCTTTGGGTGAGATCGTTCGGTCCGGAGGGGCCTTCCGCGCCGAGCTGCGCGGTCTTACGGAAGAAATGAATCAGCCGCAGGGCAGGGTCTATCAGCGCGATTGCGCGGCCATTCTGGGCGATGCTCGGTGTGGCTTTGATCTGAGCCGTCCGGGGTTTTCGGTCGAAATTGCCATTGAGACGCTGTCAGAGGGTCGCGTCTTTGGGGTTTCGGGCTTGTCGGGCTTTGCAGCGGGCTGGTTTGAGAAGGGCCGGGCGCAACTGTTGGACGGAAAGGCGCGCGGGGTCATCGGCCTGATCAAATTCGACCGGGTCGACGGCAATCGGCGCGTTTTCGAGTTGTGGAACCGCATCGGGCCGGAGGTGGCGGCGGGGGACCGACTGCGGCTGGAAGCGGGATGCGACCGACGCGCAGCAACCTGCCAGGTAAAATTCAGCAATTTCAATAATTTTCGGGGGTTTCCTCATATTCCTGGTGAAGATTGGCTTTTGTCCTATCCCACGGACTCTGGCCCCAATGACGGGGGAAAACTGCAGTGACGTCACGGCACGCGGTCCGGGTGGTGGATGTGGCCCGCACCTGGATTGGAACGCCCTACCGCCACCAGGGCTGTGTTCCCGGGGCGGGTGCCGATTGCCTTGGCCTGTTGCGGGGCATCTGGCGGGACCTTTACGGAGCCGAGCCGGAACCTGTACCGCCCTACACGGCAGACTGGGCGGAACCCAGCGGGCGGGAAGCTTTGTGGGACGCGGCACGGCGGTGGCTTGTCCCCTGTCGCGACGGAGCGGACAGCCCAGGGGATGTGCTGCTTTTTCGGATGCGCGACGGGGGTATCGCGAAACACCTGGGGATTGCCGCCGAGGTTGGTGCAACCGCCAGTTTCATCCACGCCTATTCCGGACATGGCGTTGTGGAAAGCCCGCTGTCACAGCCCTGGGCGCGCCGGATCGTCGCCCGATTCACATTTCCTGAAAGAGAGGTCTGAATGGCGACGATCGTTCTATCGGCTGTCGGAGCGGCGATTGGAGGCGGTTTTGGCGGCACGGTGCTGGGCCTTTCGGGGGCGGTCATTGGCCGGGCTGTTGGAGCGACGCTTGGCCGTGTCATCGACCAGCGGCTGATGGGTTCAGGGTCCTCGGTGGTTGAAGTGGGGCGAGTCGAGCGTATCCGGGTGATGGGAGCCAGCGAAGGCACGGCCATCGGCCAGGTTTTTGGCCGGATGCGGGTGTCGGGGCAGGTGATCTGGGCGACGCGGTTCAAGGAAACGGTTACGACGACGCAGCAGGAGAGCCGGGGTGGCAAGGGCGCGAAACCGAAATCGTCGGTTGTGACCGAGACCTATTGCTATTCGGTCAGTCTTGCGGTGGCGCTTTGCGAGGGAGAGATCCTGCGCGTTGGCCGGATCTGGGCCGATGGCAATGAGGTTGTGCGCGACAGACTGACGATGCGCGTTTATGCGGGGAGCGAGGGCCAGCTGCCCGATGCAAAGATCGCTGCTGTCGAAGGGGCGGGACTGGCACCGGCCTATCGCGGCATAGCCTATGTGGTGTTCGAGGATCTGGACCTGACCGTCTTCGGCAACCGGGTGCCACAGTTTTCCTTCGAAGTCGTGCGACGCGCGCAGGGTGCCGTTGCCCGGACAATGACCGACATTGCAGGCGGTGTGCGGGCCGTGGCCCTGATCCCGGGGACCGGAGAGTACTCGCTGGCAACGAGCCGCGTTCACTATGACGACGGACCGGGCCTGCAGCGCGCCGCCAACCTGCATTCGCCATCGGGGCAGACCGACTTTGCCGCGTCCTTGACACAGTTGCGTCAGGAGTTGCCCCGCTGTGGGGCGGTCTCGCTGGTGGTGTCCTGGTTTGGCGATGATCTGCGCTGCGGCAGTTGTACGGTGCGTCCTAAAGTCGAGCAGAAGACAACAGAGGGGACAATGCCCTGGCAGGCTGGCGGAATTGGCCGGGGGGCCGCAGGGCAGATTGCCAGCCTTGACGGTCGGCCCGTTTACGGTGGCACGCCGACCGACCAATCCGTGATCGAGGCGATCCGCGCCTTGCGGGCCGAAGGGCAGCAGGTGATGTTCTATCCCTTTTTGCTGATGGAACAGATGGCAGGGAATGCGCTGCCCAACCCCTGGACGGGTGCCGTCGGACAGCCAGTGTTGCCTTGGCGCGGACGCATCACGCTGTCAGTGGCCCCGGGCCGGCCCGGCTCGCCCGACCGGACGGCTGCGGCATCTGCCGAAGTTGCCACCTTTTTTGGAGCGGCGCAGCCTGGCCATTTTGCGCGGAGTGGCGAGTCTGTAACCTACCTGGGTCCGCAGTCCTGGGGGTACCGGCGCTTTGTGTTGCACTATGCACATCTTTGCGCGGCTGCGGGCGGCGTTGAGGCCTTCTGCGTCGGATCCGAGTTGCGGGCGCTGACGCAGATCCGGGGTGCCGGCGACAGTTTCCCTGCTGTTGTAGCGCTGCGCCAGCTTGCGGCGGATGTGAGGAGTATTCTGGGCCCGGGCGTGAAGCTGAGTTACGCCGCCGACTGGTCCGAGTATTTCGGCTACCATGATGCATCTGGAAATGTTCAGTTCCACCTTGATCCGCTTTGGGCTGATCCGAACATCGATTTCATCGGCATCGACAATTACATGCCGGTCTCTGACTGGCGCAACGGCGAAGACCATGCCGATGCCGCATGGGATTCGATCTACAATCTTGACTATCTCAAGACGAATATCGCGGGAGGCGAACGGTTTGATTGGTACTATGCCTCGGAGGCGGATGCGGCGGCGCAGGTCCGGACACCGATCCAGGACGGTCAACATGGCGAGCCTTGGGTGTTTCGCCCAAAAGACCTGAAAAGCTGGTGGTCTAACCCGCATCATGATCGTGTGGGCGGGGTAAGGTCTACCGTTCCGACGGCCTGGGTGCCCCGGTCAAAGCCTGTGCGGTTTACAGAATTTGGCTGCCCGGCAATCGACAAGGGGACGAACCAGCCGAATTTGTTCGTGGACCCCAAATCTTCGGAATCTTTCATGCCGCGCGGATCAACGGGACAACGCGACGACCTGATCCAGATGCAGTATTTGCGCGCCATGGCCGAGTTCTGGGCTGATGGTGGGAATAATCCGCTGTCCCCCGTCTTTGGGGGGCCTATGGTGGACATGGCGCACGCCTATTTTTGGGCATGGGATGCGCGGCCATACCCCGAATTTCCAAACCTGACGTCTGCCTGGAGCGATGGCGACAACTATCGGCTGGGGCATTGGATCAACGGCAGGGCAACGAATCTGCCCCTTGCCATGGTGGTTGCCGATCTTTGCGAGCAATCGGGGCAGCACGGGTTCGACGTGTCGCGCCTCTATGGCCTGGTGCGCGGGTATGTTGTGGCCGAGGTTGGGTCGGCACGGTCTGCCCTGCAGCCGCTGGGTCTGGCCTACGGCTTTGACGCTGTCGAGCGGGAGGGCGTCCTTGGCTTTCGGATGCGGGATGGACGGCTGACGGCCGTGATTGACCGGGAGCAGATGGCAGTCAGCAGAGAGATCGACGGTGCGGTCGAACTTTCCCGCGCTGCGGAAGCTGAAATGACCGGGCGTGTACGACTTGGCTTTGTCGATGCCGAAAGCAGCTTCGAAATCCGGCAGGCCGAGGCGATTTTTCCGGACGAGGCGGCTTTCGCCGTTGCCCAGTCTGAATTGGCGCTGAGCCTGACTTCGGCAGAGGGCAAGATGATTGTCGAGCGCTGGCTTGCCGAAGCCCGCGTGGCCCGCGACTCGGCGCGTTTTGCGCTGCCCAAATCAGCCCTTGGGTTTGGTGCCGGCGATGTGGTTGCGGTAGATGGGTCGCGGTACCGCATTGACCGGATCGAGCAGGCAGAGTTCCAGCAGATTGAGGCCGTGCGGGTTGAACCCTCGACGTATCGGCTTGGGACGGCGGCAGAAACCCACCCTACTGTAACCCCCTATCTTGCGCCTGCGCCGGTTTTTCCGCTGTTCCTTGATTTGCCCTTGCTGAGCGGGGCAGAGGTGCCGGATGCACCGCATGTCGCAGTCGGCGCGGTGCCCTGGCCCGGGCCCGTGGCGGTGTGGAGTGCAGCATCTGACAATGGTTATGCGCTGAATCGGCTGGTGATGGTTCCGGCGACCTTTGGCGTCACGGCAACGGCGCTTCCTGCCGCGCGAGCGGGGCTTTTGTCGCGTGGCGCGGCGTTGCGTGTTCGCCTTTCGAGCGGGACGCTGAGTGCCTCGGACCTTGCAGGGATGCTGAACGGGGCAAATACTGCTGCGATCGGCACGGGCGCGGCGGGGGTGTGGGAGGTGCTTCAGTTTTCCGAGGCAGAACTTGTGGCACCGCAGGTCTATGAGCTTCGTGACCTTCTGCGCGGTCAGGCGGGAACCGAAGGGTTGATGCCGGCGATCTGGCCAGCGGGAAGCTTCTTTGTGCTTCTGGACCGGTCCGCGGTGCAGATCACGCTGCCTCAGGCGGCGCGCGGCCTGGACCGCCATTACCGGGTCGGGGCTGCAGAACTGGGCTATGACGATGCATCGACAGTACATGCCGTCATGGCTTTCGAGGGGATCGGGTTGCGGCCTTACA
>Ga0114977_10003043_pt1 | contig 10762 bp, 9 predicted proteins | sample S_130805_MF_Meta_FD_87026 | JGI IMG/M metagenome (GOLD analysis project Ga0114977, IMG submission 87026) | Freshwater microbial communities from Lake Simoncouche, Canada to study carbon cycling - S_130805_MF_MetaG | ecosystem: Environmental > Aquatic > Freshwater > Lake | place: Lake...
CTATCTAGGTAACGAAAAATTTTTAACTAAAACTGATACAGAGTTCTTATTTAAGCTATTAATAAAATATGGCATAGATTTTTTAAAGAAACTAGAGGGAATATTTGCATTTACTTTTTTAGATGTAAAAAAAAATAAATTATATTTAGCAAGAGATTTTACAGGTACAAAACCTCTATATTTTTTTAAGAATAATGATGGCATTTTCTTCTCTTCTGAAGCTTGGTTTCAGTACAGTATTTCAAATAAATTAATAGATCCTGAAAGTTTTAATTATTATCTAAAATTTGGATTTTCTCCAATAAATACAACCCTAATCCAAGATGTAAAAAAAATTGAGTCAGGGACATACTCTATTTATGATCTTAAAGACAAAAGTCTTAATACAAAAAAATACTTCAAGCTTAATAAAAGTGAAGAGATTAAATTAAAAAATTATAATTTAAAATCTTCATTTGAAAATATAGTAGAAAAAAATCTAATATCAGATACCAAAACTGGTATTTTTGCATCAGGAGGGATGGATTCTACCTTGCTTCTAATAATTGCAAAAAAATTTAATTCAAAACTCGAAGCTTATTCTTCATATTTTTATCCAGAAAACAAATTTGAAAAATTTAATATAGATTTAAAATATACAAAAAAAATCTGTGAATTTTTAGGTATTAAATTAAACTTAAATGCAATTAATTTAAGCAATAAAAAACAAAAATTTGAATTACTAAGTGCTTTTCAAAAACTAGATGAACCGCTACCAAATCTAAATTTTTTTAACTCTTACTTGCAATCAAAAAATGCAAAAGAAAATAATTGCAAAGTAATACTAACTGGAGATGGTGGAGATGAAATCTTTGGTGGGTATCAAAGATATAATAATGCTTATATTGCAAAAAAAATTAAATACTTAAGTTTTTTTAATGAAAAAGTAAAATTAATAAATACATTAAAAGAGAAAAAAATTTTAGAATATTTTTATAAAAAAATAGATATTAGCAATAATAAAGATCTTCTTAAAAAAGAACTTAATTTTAATAAATTAAAAAATAATTTTAAATTGCCTAATTGGGAAAATGTGGAGATTTTAAATTACTTTGACACTAAATACTGGCTACCTGAAGAATCAAATTTTAAGCTAGATAGATCAACTATGCTAAATTCAATTGAAGGTAGAGTTCCTTTTCAAGACATTAATCTATTAAAAAATATTTATCCTATTCTTTATAAAAATAAATTTAGCATATTTTATGATAAAAAAATAATTAGAAATAATTTTAAAGAGATACCTGATTTTATTGCAAATAGAAAAAAACATGGGTGGTTTTCACCTGACAATTATTATTTAAAAAATAGTTTAAAAGAATTCTTTCTAGAGACCTTTGATAAAAATAAATTAGATAAACAAAATATTTTTAATTATGAAACAATAATGAAATTATTTAACAATCATGTTTCAGACACATCATATCATAAGTCAGAGCTTGTTACATTGCTTGCATTTCAAAGTTGGTACGATCAGGTATTAAAATCTTAATAGAATTCTACAAATTTTATTATTAGAATTTTGAATAATAGTTTTTGTACCAATGAATAGTATTTTTTAATGCTAAATTAATATTTGTAAAATTTTTAAATTTTGTATTTTTTAATATCTTGAAATTATCACCATGTGTTTTTAAACTATCAGCTTGCTGAAAGCTAACTTTTTTAATTTTAGGTAAACCTGAATAATTATTAATGATTTGAATTATTTTTTTTAAGTTAATAGGTCTATTAGAACAAACATTATATACTTCATGCAAAGAAATATTTTTAACTTTTATTTTTACAACCATGTCCACGGCATCCTTTATATAAGTAAAATCTCTAGTGTGATTTCCGTAATTATTTAACTTGAATACCTTTTTTTTATAAAAACAATCTAACAACTTAAATATAAACATATCTGGTCTTCCAAATTCTCCGAATACAGTAAAAAATCTTAGACCAATTGCTTTAAACTTATACAGCCTCGAGTAAATTTCAGCCATATCTTCATTAGTTTTTTTACTAAAAGAATAAAAATTTTTAGGCTTTGTGTAAAAATTTTCATTTAAAGGAAATGTTTTTAGATCACCATAGACCGAACTCGAAGAGGCATAATATAATTTTTTAATGCAAAAATCCTTGCAAATTTCTAGGATATTAAAAAATCCTTTAATATTAGAATCTAAATACTTTCTAGGATGTAATATTGAATATCGAACTCCTGCCTGTGCAGCAAAATGATAAATTAGCGTAATATTATGATTAATAAAAATTTTTTTTAAGCTTTTATAATCAAGAATATCTTTTTTATAAAAAATAAAATTCTTATTTTTTTTTAAAATTGACAGTCTAATTTTTTTTAATCTTGGAGAGTAATAATTGTTTAAATTATCTATTCCAATTACTTTAATATTTTTTTCTAAAAAATATTTAGCGAAATGATACCCTATAAACCCTGCTGATCCAGTAATTAAAATGCTCATTAATTTCTTATAACTTATAAATCATAAAGAATAAGCATTTTTTATTCTTATTTATATTATATTGCTATATTAAAATATTAAATTAAGTACTAATTGATGCTGAGTAAAATAAGTGGAATAATAAAAATATATAAAAAAAATAATTTAATTGATATTTTTTTTTTAATCTTAAAAAGAATTAATTTAATTAAATATTCTTCTTTACTAGAAAAGACAAAGCACGAAACAAATAAAAAAATTATTATTACAACAAATTCTACAATAATTAACGGTGCTTATAAAGATACAATCTATTACCAAAAACCACATTTTAATGACTCTGGTAATAAATTGCTTGGCTTGTATGAAGAGCAGGTTCAAAAAAAAATTATAGAACTAAAAAAAAAATTTAATCTAAGTTTTTTAATAAATTTTGGTTCTGGAGATGGTTATCATTTTTTAGGATTAATTAAAAATAATTTTTTTAAAAAAGGTTTGGCATATGAAATCAATGATAGGGAAAGAAAGAATCTTGAGAAAAATATTAAATTAAATAATATAGAAAACAAAACTCAAATATATAATTTTGCAAATTTTAATTATTTAAAAGAAAATAAAAATAAAATAAGATTAAAGGATATTCTTTTTTTGGTTGATGTAGAAGGAGATGAATTTAAATTGTTTAGCCATAAAAATTTAAAATACTTTAAAAAAAGTGTTTTAATAATTGAAAATCATGATTTTTTTATAGACAATAAGTCTTTGGTTAAACAATTTTTTAAATTGTTAAAAAATAACTTTAAAGTGGAGATGCTAGAAAATAGCGCGCGTAAACCTTTTTTTATTGACAAATTTAAAGAGCTTAATGACGATGAAAGATGGTTAATGGTATCAGAGGGAAGAAAATGTCAGCAAGATTGGATTATATGTACTCCTAAATAAAAAAATTAAAATTAATAATAATTTTTTTTATAATCTTTTTTATTTAACAGCTACAATAAATTTAGCATAAAATTCTAATGATATTCTCTTCGATTTAGTCTATAAACAATTACATTTTTAAATAATATAATTTCATATTATTACTTCGCGGGGTGGAGCAGTCTGGTAGCTCGTCAGGCTCATAACCTGAAGGTCCTTGGTTCAAATCCAAGCCCCGCAACCAAAATTATATACTAACTAAAATTGTTGAACCTAATTTTTCAAAATTAAAATCTATATTAACACAATCTTTTAATTTTTTAATAACTTTTATTCTCTTATTATCAGGACAAATAAATAAAAAAAACCCACCACCTCCAGCCCCAAGTAATTTTCCTCCAACACATCCAGAGACTAAGGCAATATCATATATTTGATTTAAAAAATTATTAGATATTCCGGGTGAAAAAGTTTTTTTTAAATCCCAACTTTTATTTAATAATTCACCTATTTTATATATATTAATTTTTTTATTTTTAATTTCTTGATTAAAAATTGAAGTAAAAGAATTTAAATTTAAAAGATTAGTATAATTTTTTAAAAAACTATTTTTTTGCTCTATTAAATTACTATTTGATAATCTTTCTCTTCCTGTCCAAAAAAATAACAAATTTTTTTTAAGTAAGTTTAGATTTTTTTTTTCTATATTTATTGAATGAACTGTTATAATGCTTTTTTGGTAAATTATTTTTTTAAATCCTCCAAATGATGCTATATAATGATCTTGCTTTCCTAATGCATTATTTGTAATTTTATTTTCAATTTTAAAAGCTATTTCTGCAGCTTTAATTTTACTTACTGTCTTTCCCTGCATCTCAAATAGACCTTTAATTAAACCCACTAAGAATGCACTAGATGAGCCAAGCCCAGTATTATAAGGTAAATCAGATATAGTGTTTATGTAGAGTGGTTGATTTATATTAAAATATTTTAATGTTTCTTTAATCCTTAAATTCTTAATTTTACTAATATTATTTACAATTTCAGTATCAGAGTAATTCAATCTAAATTTTTCACTAAAATTCTCATGCGTTTTCAACGTTACATAAACAAATTTATTAATAGATGTGCTTATTGTCATTCCTTTATTATTTTCATAAAAATAAGGCATATCTGTTCCACCACCAAAAAAAGAAATTCTTAAAGGAGTTTTGGTAATTACTAATTTTTTTTTAAAAATCATTTTGCTTTTTTTTTTTTATAATTTCATTTAAATTACTATTTATTAAAATATTCTTATATTTTCTTTTTTCAAATTTAGTAAAAGATTCTTTTCCAACATAATAAATATATGTATTAGCGTTATATGCGGCCTTTACATCTCTTTTATCATCACCGATATATAAAGTTTTGTCTAATAAAAATTTATAATCTTTTGAAGCTTTTAAAAATAATCCAGGATTAGGTTTTCTATAGAAAGAATTAGACAAATAATGATCTGCGCTAATATAAAAATCCACTATATCGACTCCAAAACTTTTATAATATTTTGCAATATATTTATTAATTTTTTTTAAAGTTAACTTATTTAATAACCTAAGTGCAATTCCTGCTTGATTGCTTATACATATAAATTTAAAATAACTACTAAATTTTTTTAACCTGCTCAACATCGGTATATTTATTTTTATTTCATTTACGTTTGTTACATATTTTCCTTTTCCTATATTAATATTTAAAACTCCATCTCTATCTATTAAAATATATTTATTATTCGCAAAATATTTTGATATTTCTAATAATCTTTTCTTATCACCAATGCTTAAATAAAAGTCCTTTTGTACAAACGCAGAGATTTTTTTATTATCTGATAAAAATTTTAGGTATTCAGAAAAATCTCGATTATCTTTTCCTAGTTTTTTGAGCAAATTTTTCTCCATAATCATATATCCAATTTCAACAAAACTATTTTTTTTAGATCTTTTGAGAAAATATTTGCAATCTTGCGTGGTTGAATTGTAAGAACAATTGCCATTTTTTTTTTTAACTAATACTAATAATAACTTTTTTTTATTTTTATCAAAATTTTTATTTAATTTATAAAGGTTTATCGAAGTATAGTTATCAGAATATAGTAAAATAAATCTTTTATGTATTAATTTTTTTGCAGAATATAATCTTAAACCTGTTTTTGTTTCCGGTGAATTATATGAGTAGGTAATTTTAACTTTTAAAGCATTTCCGTTCTTAAAATATTTTTTTATAATACTGTGTTTATAACCAGTTAATAATAAAAAATTTTTAATTCCATTTTTTTTTAATTGAATAATTAAATGTTCTAAAAAGGGCTTACCAGAAACCATAACCATTGGTTTTGGAGTTTTTCTAGTAATGCTTCCTAATCTTGTCCCTCTGCCACCACAAAAAATTACTGCCTGTGTAACTTGCATCATTTATGATTTTAAAGTATTTTTAATACCATTCATTAATTGAAATCTAGGTTTCCAGCCAAGACTGATTAGTTTTTGATTATTGCCCCAGTTACCATTCAATTTACTGAATTTATTAACTTTAATAATTATTTTTTTATCACGAGATAAAAATTTTATTTTCTTACAAAAATCAATTATGAGCACTGGCAAATTATTTGATATATTGAAAATACCACTCACCTTTGAATTTATTAGAGTATAAATAGCGCCACAAACATCATCAACATGAATAAAATCGCAATATTTATATGGGTCCTTAAGGTATATATTTTTTTTTTTTATTATCAAATTTATCAAAGAACCATCTCTCTGCCCTTTTCCGTATGCATAAAAAATTCTACCCCATATAAATTGCTTATTAACAAATAACTTTTTACAGAATTGTTGTATTTTATTTTTATAAGTTGCAAATGAATTTAAATTATTATTTTTTTTTAACTCAGTAACTCGGCCTTGACTATCTCCATATTCAAGACAAGATCCAGAAATAAATATTTTTTTTATATTTGTTTTTTTAATTATTTTTAAAAAACTTATTTGTTGTTTATAATTAATTAAGTTATTGCTTTTGGAAAAATCAGGAATTCCGTACCATCCTAGATGAATTAATGTATCTGGATTTTTTATTTTTATAAATTCTAATATTTCTTTTTTGTTAATTAAAGAACATGAAATTTTATTATTTTTTTTAATAAAAACTTTATTTTTATTTTCAATTGCAAAAATTTCAACATTTTTATTTTTTAAAAAACTTATTAACCGCTTACCGAGAAAACCTGAGCCTCCTGTAATTAAAATTTTCTTTTTTTTTAAAAACACTTTATATTTTTTCAAAATTTAAATCTTTTTTTGATATTGAACTAGGTTTTGCGGGCCACTTAATTCCTATTTTTGGATCGTTGAATTTTAAACCTGAACTATATTTAGAATTATAATAATTAGACATATAATAAATGATTAAAGTATTAACTTTTAATGTTAAAAAAGCAGTTGCATAATTCTCAGAAACTAACAAAGATTTTTTTATCTTTTCATCTAATTTAATTTTTATAAATTTTAAATAATTTTTTGATTTTTTATTTATGTTCAAGAGGACGATGAGAACCGAACCTTTTATACAATTTATAATCTTTTTTTCACTAAATGGTTTTTTTTGATAATGAAATCCTCTTAAAGTATATTTTTTTTTATTAAATGAAAAATTTATTTGTCTGATACCAAAATTTATTCCTTTTTTTTTAAATATTTTTTTACAAAAACTTCTCATAAAAAAACCTCTGGTATCTTTTATTTTTTTGTGATAAATAATGTATATATCTTTGGCTTTAGTTTTGATTATTTTCATTTTATTTTAGAACAATGAATTTTAGGTAGTGGCAATAGGACTTCTCCCTTATAATTTATTGTCCTTAAATACCTAAATACCTCATCTTTAAAGTTCCAGGCAAATAATATTAATAAATCTGCCTTCTTGAGTAAATGAACTTTGGGTAGACAAATATTTATATGTGATCCAGGGGTATACTTTCTAATTTTAAAAGTATTTTTATCAAAAATTTTATTTATTATTTTAAAATCTAAACCTATATAGTTAATTAATGTTGAGCTTCTTGCAGATGCCCCGTAAGCAAAAATTTTTTTATCTTTTTTTATAAATTCAAATATCTTAGAAATAAGATTTTCTTTATGATTTTCGCAAAGTTGGTTTAATTTTTTCTATTCATTTATATCTTCTAAGTAATTTTTTTTTTCACTGTTTAATCTTTTAATTAGATTTAAGCTTTTTTTAATTTTGTGTTTTTTAAAAAGAGCTACATAAGAACCACCGCTAATCGGACTTAAAAAATAATCGAAAACGTAAAGACCAAATTTTTCTAAAGTTTTTACCATCGAATTAAGAGTGAAGTAAAAGATATGTTCGTGGTAAATGTAATCATAATGAAGATTCTTTAGTATATTTGAGGCATCATGGAACTCGATTACACCCGTACCATCTTCATGAAGCAGATACCTCAATCCTCTCATAACTTGCTTAATATTTTCTATGTGCGGAATGACATTTCTACAAATAACTAAATCAGCATTTGCATTTTTTTTAACAATATTTTTTGCTGTTTTTAGATTAAAATAAGCATTCAGCGATGGTATTCCTTTTTTTTTAGATATTTTTATTAAATTTTTTGCAGGGTCAACTCCCAAAACGACATTATTTTTTTTAAAAATTTCTAAAAAAAATCCATCATTACTTGCTATCTCACAAATAAAATTATTTTTTTTATTCAGGATTTTATTCACTTTTTTAAAAAAAAAATCTCTATAATTGTAGACTTTTTCAGATGTACCCGTTACCCAAAAATAATTCTTAAAAAGTAGTGAAGGCTTCACTGTATGTCTTAATTGAATAAGTCCGCAATTACCACAAATAACTAATTCTAAAGGAAATTTTGACTCATTTTTAATTTGATTTTTATTTAAAAGCCCATTTGCTAGTGGCTGCTCTCCTAGATTTAATAACAGAATAATATTTTTATTATTACAAACCCTGCATGATTTTATTGTTTTAAACATTTTTTATTCTCAGATTATTATCGATTTTTTTTTGCTTAATTAATTTTTTTAGTTTTAGAATTCTATTTGTTTTATCATATAAAAAATAATCTTTTTTAAATTTATTGACATAAAAAAATCTCTTAATTTTTTTTATATCATCCAGGATGTTTTTATTCTTAAAATTAATAACTTTATTAAATTTTTTACTTATTAAATTAAAATTCACTTTGTATGATCTTTCATCGTGATTTTTCTCATTTTTGATAATTATCTTTGATTTTGTAAATACTTTTTTTACTAATTTAGCAATTTCAATTATACTAAAATTTTTATCTGGATAACCAACATTAAATATTAACTTATTAATATTTTCCGCTTTTTTATAAACACATTCGATAATTATTTTACACAAATCATCTATAAATAATACAGGACGGTATGGCTTTCCGTCCGTCTTTATAATAATTTTTTTTAAAAAAAAGGCAGATGAACATAAATTGTTTAATACTATATCACTTCTAAAATTTATTGATGGTCCGTGAACAGTTGCTGGTCTTAAAATTGTAACGCAAAATTTGCTGCTCCCTAATTTCAAAATACTTTTTTCAGCTTTAAATTTACTTTTGGCATACTCGGTTATAGGAAAAATATTTTTATCGTTTTCTTTAATTGTCTTATTATTATATCTTGAAATTCCATAAACACTCTGGGTTGATATAAAAATAAATTTTTTTACTTTAGCTTTTTTTGCTAGCCTTGCTAAATTAAGTGTGGCTTTAAAATTTATATTTTCTGTTAACTTTTTGTTTAATTCGCCTAAAGGATCATTTGATAAACTTGCTAAATGAATTACAACATCTAAGTCTTGTAAATCCTCTAATATAATATCTCTAATGTCTTTACGAATAAATATGTTTTCAAATTGATTTTTAGATAAATCATAAAATTGCGTATCTAAACCAACAACGTTTAACTTTTTATGGTCATGAAATATCATTTCACACAACCTAGAACCTACATAGCCTCTTGATCCTGTTATTAAAATTCTCATAGATTTAATTTAATTATAGAATTTAAAAAAATATTGATTAATATTAAAAAATGATCTTTCCAAATAAAAAATATAATTCAAGCAAAGAATATTTTTCTGATTATTTGCATTCACTATCGAGAGTTCTTAAACCAGAACATTTAAATATACTAGATAAAATAACTATTTTTCTAAAAAATAAAATTAAAAATAAAAAACAAATCTTTGTATGTGGGAATGGAGGGGCCGCATCCGTTGCCAATCACTTCTTATGTGATTTTAATAAAGGTATAAAAATATCTTCAAAAAAAAAATTAGTTCCTAGAATTATATCCCTAACTAATTCTATCGAATTAATAACGGCCATATCTAATGACATTAAATTTGAAGATATTTTTAGTTTTCAACTCGAAAATCTAGCTAACTCTAAAGATGTGGTGATTTTATTTAGTTGTTCTGGAGAATCTAAAAACATTATAAATGCGACAAAATATTCAAAAAAAAATAATTTAGATTTAATTTCTTTTGTTGGTTTTAGAAAAAATAATTTTATACATAAAATGTCAAAGTTTTCATTAACACTAAATATTAATAATTATGGAATAGCTGAAGATGCCTTTCAAATAATTATGCATATGATTTCTCAATTTATAAGATTCGAGAATCTAAAAAATTATAAAGATGAAATTCTTTAAATAAAAAATTTATAATAAAATGCTGGGAAGTATTAATAAAATTAAAAATATCATAAATAATTATTGCATGGGAAATATTATTAATATTTTTCATTCAAAAAATCTTAAAAAGTATTGGTTAAATTCAAGTAAAAAAAACTTTTCTGAATTATTAATTTACTCAATGGATAAATTTTTATATTCAGAAAATTATAATTATACATCAACATTGCATAAATATTTTTTAATTAAACATCTAAAAAATATTGAAAAAAACGGAAATATAAAAAATACAAAATTATTTGAATTTAATAACCCAAATTTTCATAGCGATTTTAATGACTCGACTATTAAAAAATTAATTACTAAAAATTATAAATTAAAAGAAACATATACAGATTTGTTTAAAATTCATCCGAATATAAAAATACACGAATCGTTAAAAATGAATTTTATTAATTATCTTCTTTATGAAAAAATAAAAAAAACAAAATTTATAAAAAACATCGAACTTCTAAAAGATAAATATTTTATTGGTACTAATAAAATATATAATTTACAAAATAAAGTAAAAATTTCTCAGGAAAAATTAAGAAGTTTAATCGAATA
>Ga0114977_10003044_pt1 | contig 10761 bp, 6 predicted proteins | sample S_130805_MF_Meta_FD_87026 | JGI IMG/M metagenome (GOLD analysis project Ga0114977, IMG submission 87026) | Freshwater microbial communities from Lake Simoncouche, Canada to study carbon cycling - S_130805_MF_MetaG | ecosystem: Environmental > Aquatic > Freshwater > Lake | place: Lake...
CCCTTGCTCTCCATCCGGCTGGCGGTGTTGACCGTGTCGCCCCAGAGGTCGTAGAGGAACCGCTGCTCGCCGATCACCCCGGCCACGAGCGGGCCCGTGTGGAGCCCGATCCTGATGGGAAACACGGGCAGCCCCGCCGCCGCCTGCCCGCGGCCGATCTCCGCCACCGCCTCCCGCAGGCCGAGCGCAAACACCGCCGCGTCGAGCGCGTGCGATCCCGTGGGCTCCGGCACGCCGGCCGCCGCCATGTAGGCGTCGCCGATCGTCTTGAGCTTTTCCATGCCGCAGGCGGCCAGCAGCTGGTCGAACCGAAGGAAGTAGCGGTCGAGGTCGGCGATCAGCTGCCGCGGCGAGAGGGTCTCGGCGGTCTTGGTGAAGCCGACGAAATCGGTGAACAGCACCGTGACGGAATCGAAATGGCGCGGCTCACTCTGCCCGGTGTCGGCGAGCTCGTCGGCGATCCGCCGCGGAAACACCTTGTAGAGCAACTCGCGGGTCTTCCGCAGGCTCTCCTCCACCTGCTGATTGGCCTCGCCGAGTTCGCGGTGCATCTCGGCGAGCTTCGAGTTCTGCTGAAGGATGTTCTCATAGGTGGAGAGCAGCAGGTTGAGCAGCTGCCGCCGGGTGACGTCGAGCTGCAGCCGGTCGCCGCGATACTCGAGCTCGAGCGGCTCCCCGGGCCGATCCGCCGCAGGATCCTGGGCGAGCAGATGGTCGATCCGCTCGAGGAGGTGCTCCGGCTCGTAGGGCTTGGTGACGTAGGCGTCGGCACCCTCGCGGAGTCCCGCGAGGATGTCGCTGGTGGCGGCGAGCGACGTGAGCATCAGGACCGGAGTCGTGCGGAGCTCGGGATCTGACTTGACGGCGCGGCAGAGCGCGTGGCCGTCCATCTCCGGCATCTCGACGTCGGAGATCAGGATCGCCGGCCGGTGCTCGCGGACGAGGGCCAGGGCCAGGGCGCCATTGGCGCCCCAGTGCACTGCATGCCCCCGCGACTCCAGAGCCTTCTTGAGGATCATGGCCGGCAGTCGGCTGTCCTCGGCGATCACGATCGTGCGGGGTGTCGGGGCGGTCGCCATGCCGCGAGGATACCCCAGCCAGCCCGCCGCCGGGAATCGCGGTCGCCGTCGAACCGTAACGCAGCCCGGGGCTCAGGGCCGCGGAGGCCCCGCGTTCCGCAGCACCCGCAGCACGTTGCCGCTCATGATCTTGTGGATCGCCTCCGCGGCGTATCCGCGATTGAGCAGTTCCTGCGTGATCACGGGGTAGGTCGAGACGTCGTCGAGCTGCCGCGGCATCGTGCCCACGCCGTCGAAGTCCGAACCGAGCCCCGCGTGGTCGATGCCCGCCACCTTGACGATGTGGTCGATGTGGTCCACGACGTCATGCACGGATCCGCGGGCGATGGGGTGCTCGGTCTCCCAACGCTGCTTGGCGGCCCTGTAGGCGGCGTCGTCCGGATGCTCCACCCGCAGCCGCCGCGACACCTGGAACAGGTCGGCCCGGCGCCGGGCCGACTCCGGATGGACGAACCCCGAGTAGAAGTTGACCATCACCACCCCGCCATTGGTGGCCACCAGCTTCAGCACGTCGTCGGGCACGTTGCGGGGGTGGTCCGCGATCGCCCGGGCCGACGAGTGCGTGAACACGACGGGCGCCGTCGAGACCCGCAGGGCCGCCCGCATGGTGTCTGGCGAGACGTGCGACAGGTCCACCAGCATGCCGAGACGGTTCATCTCCCGCACGACCTCCACGCCGAAGTCGGTCAGCCCCCCGTGGTGCGGCTCGTCGGTCGCCGCGTCCGCCCACGACAGCGTGTCGGCGTGGGTCAACGTCATGGAGCGGGCTCCCAGGTCGAACAGGCGGCGCAGATTGGCCAGCGAGTCCTCGATGCAGTGGCCCCCCTCGACGGCGATCAGCGAGGCGATCCGACCCTCCGCCCGGATGCGGTCCACGTCGGCGGCGTCGATGGCGACCGCGAAGGTCTCGGGATACCGTCTCACCATCTCGCGGACGAGTTCGATCTGCTCGATGGTGGTCTGAAGGGCCAGCCCCTGCCTGCCCATCTCCACGGGCACGTAGACCGACCAGAACTGCGCGACCACGTTGCCCTGCCTGAGCCGGGGAATGTCGGTGCTGAAGCCGGCCACGCCCGCGGCGAGATCGACGGCCTCGAGCCGACCGGCGCCGGTGCTCCGCACCTTCCAGGGGAGGTCGTTGTGGCCGTCGAACACGAACGATTGGGCGTGGATCCGCCGCGCCTCGTCGCCGACGACCACGAGCGGCCGCTCATCGGCAAACACGAGCCCGCCGAGCAGCCCGAGGGATACCACGAGGGCTCGCCCGATCGCGTTCATGGACTGTGACTCCCGAGACATGCCTGAATCGGCATGCTACCCGTTTCGCATCCTCTCGGCCCGGAGTGCCCGCCGGGAATCCACTCCGGCCCGCGATTGGCGGCAGAGGCAGGGCGTCAGGACGGATCGACGTGACCGGCCGTCACGATGATCGCCGAGCCGATGAAGATGAAGATGCCGCCCACCACCACCGGCCACGGAATCGGCTGCCGGTAGAGAGCCCAGGCGAACACGGCGACGAACAGCGGGTAGGAGATCTCGAGCACCGCGGCCCGCGATGCCCCGAGCGTCTGGATCGACGAGAAGATCGCCAGGCAGGCCAGCACGACCACCGCCATGGTGGCCAGCACGAGCGGCAGGCCCACCCCCGGCCACGAGAGCCGCAGCAGCGACGCGGGCGACTCCCCCTGGGCCAGCAGCACACCACCGGCCACCGCCACGCCTGCGATCGAATGCAGGAAGTAGAGCCGGTAGATCGACATGCCCGCGAGCAGACGCTCGTCGAGCACGTACAACAGCCCCCAGAGGACCGCGGCGGCGACGGCGAGCAGATATCCGTGGATCGGCATGGGTGGGCTCCTCACTCGCGGTCGTCGTCTTCCTCGAACTCTTCGTCGTCCACGGCGAAGGCGTCGTCCGAATCGTCGCCGTCTTCGGCCTCGTCGGAGTCGTCGCCGTCGTCATAGCCGTCGTCGTCCTCGTCCGCCTCGGCCTGCTCGTCGTCGGCGTCGATCACGGTCGGCGTTGCCGCGGCGTGCGGCTGGATTTTCAGCTTCCGCGGCGCCGGGTCGGGGGGCAGGGGAGCGGTGCCATTGCGGGCGGCCCACGCCTCCAGTGTGATCAGCACCTCGCGGGCCTGTGAGCCGGCATACTGGCCGACCACGCCGTCCTCGGCCATGAAGTCGATGAGGCGGGCCCCGCGGCCGTAGCCCACGCCGAGCGCCCGCTGGAGCAGCGACACGCTTCCGCGGCCCTCGCGAATCACCACCTCCACGGCCGCGTCGTAGAGCTCGTCCTTGTCCTTCGGGCTCGCCCCGCCGGCCTTGCCGGCATCCTCCGCACCGGCCGGCTTGAGGTTCACCAGCTCCGCGGCGTACTGCGGCTCGGTCGTACCGATGGTCGCCATCACGCGGCCGATCTCGTCGTCGCTGAGGTACGTGCCCTGGCCGCGGAGGATCTGGCTCGTGCCCGGCGAGAGGAAGAGCATGTCGCCGTTGCCGAGGAGCCGCTCGGCCCCCATCTCGTCGAGCACCACGCGGCTGTCGGTGCGGCTCGCCACCTGAAAGGCGATCCGCGCGGGCAGGTTGCTCTTGATCAGGCCGGTGATCACGTCCACGGTCGGCTTCTGCGTGGCGAGGATCAGGTGGATGCCCACCGCCCGGCTCTTCTGGGCGAGGCGGATGATGTGGGCCTCGATCTCCTTGCCCGCCGTCATCATCATGTCGGCGATCTCGTCGGCGATCATCACGATGAAGGGCATCGTGGTGGGAATCGCGGCGGCCTCCTCGTCGGTCTCGGGCTTCATCCGCTTGATCAGTTCGTCGCGGCCGAGGGCGTTGTATTGCGTGAGGTGGCGGACGCCCACCTTGGCGAGCAGGGCATACCGCTCCTCCATCTTGTCCACCGCCCAGGCGAGGATCGCCTCCGCCTTCTTCATGTCGGTGACCACCGGATGCATGAGGTGCGGCAGCGACTTGTAGGGCGTGAGCTCGACCATCTTCGGGTCGATCATCAGCATCCGCACCTCGTCGGGCCGGCGGGTCATCAGCATCGAGACGATGATCGAGTTGAGGCACACCGACTTGCCCGTGCCCGTGCGGCCGGCGATCAGGAGGTGGGGCATGCTGGCCATGTCCACCACCATCGGGTTGCCCGCCACGTCCTTGCCGAGGAAGATCGGGATCTTCATCGTGCGGGCCTTGGCCTGCGTCTCCTCGATCACTTCGCGGAGCCGGACCATTTGCCGGGTCGTGTTGGGCACCTCGATGCCCACCGAGTTCTTGCCCGGGATCGGCGCCACGATGCGGACGCTCGGCACGCGGAGCGCGATCGCCAGGTCGTCGGCGAGGTTGGTGATCTTCGAGAGCCGCAGGCCCGCCTCGAGCTCGATCTCGTACTGCGAGATCACCGGTCCGGTCTCGATCTCCACCACCTTGACCTTGAAGCCGAACTCGCCGAACGTTTTCTCCAGAATCTTCGCCCGGTCGCGAACCTCCTGCTCCTGCTGGTCGAGCTCCAGATATTCCGTCGCCAGGAGAAGGTCGAGGCTCGGCAGCTCGTAGTCGGCCGCCGGGTCGGGCGAGAGCTCGAGCGTGGCCTGCGGCTTGCGGCGGCTGGAGAGCGAACGGATCGGCACGAGCCGCTGGGCGGCTGCCGGGGCCGCGGCCACAGGCTCCTCGTCGGTGTCCTCTGGCTCCATGTCGGCATCGCCTTCGTCCGCCGGATCCTGATCGGTCGCCAAGGTCTCGCGACGCTTGACGCGGATCGTCGGTTCGTCGTCGTCGAGAACGTCGCTCGCCTCGTCGGTGTCGGCGGCGGCCGCGCCGAGCCGGCCGCGCAGCCCCGGGAATCGTGCGGTCAGGCTCTCGGCCGTGGCGGGCTCGGCCGTCGCCGCGCGACGAGCGGCGAGCCGACCGAGCACGCGGCGGATGCCGCCCACCGCCGCCGTCGTCGCCACGCCCACGGCACTCGCGGCCGCGAGCACCACGGTGTCGCAGGCGAGGAACAGGCCGCCGAGCGTGGCCGCGATCACCACGATCGCACCGCCGGTCCGGGCCAGATACGAGTCGACGAGCAGGCGGCCCATACCGCCAAGGCGGCCGCCCGGCCCCCAGAGCGGCCGGTCGATGCCATCCGGAAGAAAGAGCGTCAGCAGCGTGCATCCGCCCGCCAGGGCCACCGCGGCCCCGATCGTCCGCAGCGGCAGATCGCGGAGCGGCCGGCGGCGGAGCACGGCGATGTCGGCGGCGAGCACGAGGACCACCGCCAGCCACGCGCCGAGTCCCAGCGCCTCCTGGAGCGATCCCGCGATCGCCGAACCGATCAGGCCGCAGGCGTTCGTGGCCCGTGCGTTGGGGGGAAACACGCGGGACAGGGGCGGATCGGCCGGATCGAACGTGGCGAGCGCCGCAGCGACGAACACGCAGGCGGCGAGGACCACCAGCGCCGTCAGGTCGCGGACGCGGTTTCGGGGCACGGCGACATCGGCCGCGGGCCGCGGTTCGGCCGGCAGGGCGACCGGGGCAAGGCGGTTACCGGAAACGAAGCGCTGCGAAACGGAGCGGTCGGCAAAGGCCATGCGACGATCCTTGTCGGGAAGTGGTCCTCGGCAACTCTACAGGCCGCTCGCTGGCCGGGCGGCCGCGGCCGCGCGGGATCGGACACCCGCTCGTGCCGGTCGTAGCGATCCTCGCGGTCGCACTGGTCGCGGCGGCAGCCTGGCCTGCCGCGCGATCGGGTACGCTGTCCGTCCCGAGGTCATCCGTGTCAGACCGCAGCCCCCGCCGCACCAGCCGCTCCGATCCGCTCGCCCTGCAGGCCGGCCGCCAGATCCTGGAGCTCGTCCTGATCGCCGCCGCGACCGCCGGCCTGCTCGCCGCCTGGCGGGCGATCCCGCTGACGCCCCGGGCGGTCTGCCTGCTCGTCGTGGCGCTGGCGCTGGCCAAGACGGCGTTCTTTCTCGTGGAGAACCTGCAGCACATCCTCCTCGCCACGTCGCAGGAGATTCCCTATCACCGCTTCCTCGCGCTGATGGGCGTCAACATGACGCAGATCACGCTCTCCTTCGCCCTCGACTTCTGGGTGCTGGAGTGGGCGGAGCAGGGGAGCTTCAGCGGATTCGAAGGCACCGCCGGCCTGGCGAACGTGTTCTTCGACTGCTTCTTCTACAGCGTGCTCAACTTCTCGTTCTTCGGCTTCGGCGACATCATGCCGCAGACGATTCCCGCGAAGATCGTCACCCTGCTCGAGGTGGTGCTCGCCTTCTTCACGGTGATCTTCCTGCTCTCCGACTTCATCAGCCTCAAGGACTCGCTCCGCCGCGAGCAGGAGCGGTGAGCACGGCACCTCACGCCGCGCTCGGCGACGGCGCGGTCGCGATCGGCGTGGCTGCCGGATTCGTGGCGGCGCTCGCGAGCGCCGTCTCCTACTTCATCTCCCGACACCACACCAGCCGGGGCGGTGGCAGCCTCCGCCTCCTGGTGATCGCCCACGCCCTGATGGGCGCAGCCTGCCTGCCGGCCGCGTGGCTGCTCTGGCCGGCGGGCCTCCCCGCGACACGGGACTGGATCGCCCCGCTGCTCGGCTCGTCCTGCTCCTACCTGGCCGGGCAGGCGGTCGTGTTTGCCGCCCTCGCCCGTGCCGACACCTCGCGGGTGGCGCCGCTGCTCGGCCTCAAGGTCGCGATGCTCGCCTGCATCGTCTCCTGCCTTCCGGGCGAGCCGCTCGACCGGCGGCAGTGGGCGGCCGTCGGACTTTGCATCGCCGCGGCCGCGATGCTCCAGCGGGGCGGCGGGATGCGGCCGGCGGCGGTGGGCCTCACCCTGGCCGCGTGCGTGGCCTTCGCCGTCTCCGACCTGTTCATCGTGGCGCTGATCGACGGCCTGCAGCGGACTGCCACGGACGCCGGACTGTCGCTGGGCCGACTGGAGGCCGGGATCCTGGCGATGCTCGTCACCTACGCGACCTGCGGCGGCATCGCCGCGGTGAGCCTCTGCCTCATGCCAACCGTGCGGCCGACCACGCGGCACGACTGGATCGCCGGCGGTCGCTACGCGGCCACCTGGCTCGTGGGCATGGCCGGGCTCTACATCTGCTTCGGTCTCGTGGGCGTGGTGTTCGGCAACATCATGCAGTCCACCCGCGGGATGCTCTCGATCGTGATCGGCGCGGGGCTGGCCCACGCCGGCTGGCACGGCCTCGAGACCCGCCTCGACCGCGGCACGCTCATCCGCCGGCTCCTGGCCGCCGCCCTGATGACGGCCGCGATCGCGCTGTACGTGATCGACGTGACGTGAGAGGCCGCAGGTTCCGAAAGTGGCCGCAGGTTTGCAACCTGCGAATCTCCATGCCCAGCGGGGGTCCCGTGCAGGTTGAAAACCTGCACCCACTGGGCTGCATGGCGGCAGTCGCTGAAAAGTGGCCGCAGGTTTTCAACGTGCGGATCCCCGCCCGCCGACTCCCGCCTCAGCGACTACACTCATGGGTATGCCACAGTCGTGGAGCAAACCTGCCGTCGGGGGCGTGGTGGCCGTCGCCATCGGGTTCCTGTTTCTCGCCGCCGCGGCCCGCGCCACGGAGCCGCCCGCGGTGCCGCGCAGGCTGCCGCCGCCCGCCGCTCCCCTCCGCGACCTGGTCGCCAAACTTCCGGCCGACCGCCGCGCGGCATGGGAGGCGGTTCCCGGCCGCACGGCCGAGCTCCGCCGCCGGCTCGCCGACACGCGGTGGGCCGACGATGCCGACCGCGTTGATGTGGAAGTGCTCCTCAAGGCGGTCGAGTTCGCGATCGCGGGCGACGAGTGGTGGCAGCCGGCCGACCTCGACCACGCCAGCTGGGCGATCGACGAGGCCATGGCACGACTCGATGCCATCGGCCGGGGCGAGCGGCCATGGCGCACCGCCCGCGGCCTGTCCGTGCATGGCTTTCGCTCGGCCCTCGACGGCTCCGTGCAACCCTACGGCCTGTGGATCCCCGAGGGCCTCGACCTCGCGCGGCCCGTGCCGCTCTGGATCTGGCTGCATGGCCGCGGCGAGAAGGAGACCGACCTCCACTTCCTGCACCAGCGGGCCCACAAGCAGCCCGAGTTCACCCCCGACGACGCCCTCGTGCTGCTCCCGTTCGGCCGCTACTGCAACGGCTGGAAGGGGCCGGGATTCGTGGACGTGTTCGAGGCCCGCACCGCGGTCAGCCGCGTGCATGCGCTCGACCCCGACCGGATCGTGCTCGCCGGGTTCTCGATGGGCGGCGCGGGGGCGTGGCAGATCGGGGCCCGCCGGGCCGGCGAGTTCTGCGGCGTGCACGGTGGCGCGGGCTTCGTCGACACCCGGCGCTACACCGGCGTCGATCCCGCCACGTTCCCGTGGTACGAGGTCCGTCTCTGGACCACCACCGACGTGCCCCCCGTCGCCAGAAACCTCCTCAACCTCCCCGCCATCGCCTACTCGGGCGAGGTCGACAAGCAGCGGGCCGCCAGCGAGATCATGGTCGAGACCCTCGCCGCCGCAGGCCGCGTGCTGCCCCACGTGATCGGTGCGGGCATGCCCCACAAATACGACGACGCCTCGAAGCGGGAGATCACGGCGTTCCTGCAGCAGGCGGCCGCCGTCGGCCGCCCCGCCCGAGCAACGGAGATTCACCTCGCCACCACCACGCTCGCCGACTCCCGCGTCGGCTGGGTCGAAGCCCTCGGGCTGGGCGAGCATGTGTGTCCCGCGCGGGTCGATGCGGGCCGCGCCGAGGAGGGACACACGACGGTGATCACCGCCACCACGGCGAACGTCACAGCCGTGGCCTTCGCCGACGTCCCGGCCGCGGCGCTCGTCCGCATCGACGGCAGCGAACTCGAAGCCCCGGCACACACCGCCGGCACGCCGCTCGTGCTCGCCCGCGAGCAGCTCGCGGCCACCGGCCGCTGGCGGATCTCCTCGGCGGACGAGCTGCCACCGCTCCGCAAGCGGCCGGGGCTCTCGGGCCCGATCGACGACGCCTTCACGGCGGCCTTCATCGTCGTGCCCCCGGAGCGGCCCGGCGTCGATCCAGCCGTCGATCGATTCGTGCACGGGGAGGTCGAGCACTTCCGCCGCCGCTGGCGCGACCTCTTTCGCGGCGTTCTGCCGGTGGTGGCCGCGGCGGATGTCACCGCCGACATGCTCCGCGACCGACACCTCGTGCTGTTCGGCGATCCGCGCTCGAATCCGCTGATCGCCCGGGTGCTGCCCAACCTGCCGATCCGCTGGACGCCGGACGAGCTCACGATTGGCGGCAACACGCGTCCCGCAGCAGGCCACGTGCCCATCCTCATCCATCCGAACCCGCTCTGCCCGCCGACGGCGGCAGCGGCGGGCCGCTACGTTGTCCTCAACTCGGGTGTGACGTTCCGCGAGGAGTCCGACGTCTCCAATGCCTGGCAGAATCCGAAGCTTCCCGACTGGGCCCTCGTGGACCTCGCGGTGCCCCCGAGCGGCCGCGGGCCCGGGAGGATCGTCGCCGCGGGGTTCTGCGACGAGTCCTGGCGGATCGTAGCCCCCTGACGAGACCCGGCGATGCCTCCGACCCCGCGCCTCCTGATCGTGCTCGTGCTTGCCGGCACCGCGGCCTCCGCGGCCGAGGAGCGCGCCGCCGAGGCCAGCCGCGAGGCCTGGGCAGCGCACTGCGGCCAGTGCCACTTCGACGGGGCGGCCGAAGGCAACCTCGCGCTCGACGCGCTGCTCGATCGCCTCGACGACCGCCCCACCGCCGCCGGCGGCCCCGACGAGGCTGCCTGGATGGCGGTGCTCGAGAACCTCCGCGCCGAGACGATGCCGCCGGCCGACGAGCCCAGGCCCGACGCGGAGCAGCGGCGGCAGCTGATCGACTTCGTGGAACGAGATGCCTTCCGGCTCGACCCCGCACGGCCCGACCCCGGCCACGTGGTGCTCCGGCGGCTCAACCGCCACGAATACGCCAACTGCATCCGGGATCTCACCGGACTCGAGGTCGAGCTGGACTACGAGCTGCCGAGCGACGACACGGGCTACGGCTTCGACACGATCGGCGACGTGCTCACGATGGCGCCGTTGTTGGTGGAGAAGTACCTCGCGATCGCAGCCCGCGTGGCCGAGACCGTGGTCGTGGAGGCGGTGCCGGACCGCGGCCCGGACGGGCAGCCGCGCCAGTATCCGCGGAGCGTCCGCGGGGTGTTTCCGCTGGGGCCACCGCCGGCGGATCCCGCCGCGCAGCCTGCGCATCTGCGTGACACGATCGCCCGGGTGGCGGACCGGGCGTTTCGCGGCCGGGGCGACGACGCCACGACCGAGCGGCTCGTGGCCGTGGCCCGCACCGCCATCGAGCAGCCTGATGGCTCGTTCGAGAAGGGCGTGGCCGCGGCCCTCACCGCCATGCTCTCCTCGCCCCGGTTCCTGTTTCGCATCGAGGACGACGGCCGCGAGCCGCAGCTGGCGGATCCGTCCGCCACGGCGATCCCGCTCGACGACGTGGCGCTCGCCTCGCGGCTCTCCTTCTTTCTCTGGAGTTCGCTACCCGACGACGAACTGCTGACGCTGGCCCGCACGCGAACGCTCCACGCCGAGGTTGACAGCCAGATCGACCGCATGATCGCCGATCCCCGGAGCGACCGGTTCGTGGCCGACTTCGTGGGCCAATGGCTCCAGACCCGCGACGTCGAGACGCTCCCCTTCGACACCCGCC